>Ga0209542_10001057_pt1 | contig 65537 bp, 76 predicted proteins | sample RifCSPhighO2_01_FD_184028 | JGI IMG/M metagenome (GOLD analysis project Ga0209542, IMG submission 184028) | Soil microbial communities from Rifle, Colorado - Rifle CSP2_plank highO2_0.1 (SPAdes) (version 2) | ecosystem: Environmental > Terrestrial > Deep subsurface > Rock core/Sediment ...
TTTGCGCGCATTTTTGACGAGTCCGGTGCCTTGCACGCGCCGGCTGAACTTGCGGATAACCGCAAGCGCACTTTCATTGCCGGTCTTCGAGACCTCTGCATTAATAGACATGTGGGCCGCAGATTACCACGGCAAATTCTAAATAACAAGTTTTAGATGCGAACGGGAGCTTGGGAATTCTTTAGATCGCGGCAAGAGATTTCCACGTTCCCATACGTCGGCGACGCAGGTAATTCGGCAAATCTCCCACGGGCACGGCCTCTTGCGAATTGGTTGCGACCTCGCGGACGAGCACTGTGTTTTCCATAGCTTCTTTGTGACCCATGATGAGCACATAGGGAACTGCGAGCTCCTTGGCTTTCAGCATTTGTTCACCGATCCGTTCGTACAGGAGCGATTGATGCACCGGTATTTCAGCGTGGCGGAGTATTTCGAGCACCGCGAGCGATCGCCTGCGGGCCTCGGGCCCGAGGTGTGCGTAATAGATAGCGGGTAACCCTCGAGTTTCGCGCTTGGGCACGGCTCGGCCGCGCGTCTCGCAGTGGATCGCAATCATGACGGCTGGTGTGTGTTTCTGTGCAAAGCGGGTCGCGAGCGGGTCGTAGCGGCCGCCGGTCGCAAACGTAATGCGCGCGCCCGTTTCGCGGTCCAGTGTCGAGAGTTCGTAGAGCGAATGCGCCCAGCAATCGCGACTGCCCAAAACCTGCGGCGAGAGCTCGTACGCGAGCCCGTATACTTCAAGGTATTCCAAAAGTTCCCAAAATTTGCGGCGCTCGTCTTCTGTCAGATATTCCATCGGCTGTGGCGCACGCGGCGTCGCCGGGTGGCCTTTCTCGATCAGCTGTACCAGCGTTCCCAACGGATCGAGAGCCGCACGTGGGCGCAGCGTGGGCGAGATGGATTCTATGTGTTTGCGCAAATAGGTACCGACATCACGAACGAACCGATTCGATGATTCGAATGAGCCGATGTTGTTGATGGAAAGTGCGCGTTCTGTGATGCCCGCTTCCTCTGCGATCGCACCCGCGACGACCAAGAGTAGCGCCTCGGCGATTGCTGAAGCCGTACCCACCACATGCAGCTCGAGCGTCGTCGCCGGTGTGCCGGTAGATCCCGCAATCGTGCGCCAGGTCAGGAATCCTTCCGGATACGACCGTGCGCACGCCGCACATTTACGTGCAGCAGAGGCAAGCGTACGCTCGTCACGTCGCGCATACAGTATCTCACTTTCTTTTTTGGGAACATTGCCACGCCGCTCGCTTTCACTCTGCCGTTGTACGCGCATCTCATCGAGCGGTACGAATCCGTAGTATTCAGCGATATGGATCGCCGCGGAAAGAAAATCGGCCGTATTGGAGTGATGCGTGTCTTTGAGCCGGATCATACAAAAATGCTAGCGACTAATCACCGTATTCGGCTGAGCCGGGAAATAGGCTGATCTTCGAGAGTGGGTACAGGCGCAAGAAAACGCGACCGACGATATCTTCGCGCGGCAATATTCCCCAGATGCGCGAGTCCGCGGAAACTTTGCGGTTATCACCAAGCACGAAATATTCGTCCGCACCGAGCTCGGCGCGGACACCGCTCATGCCGCCAAGATTCTTGGGGTCGAGATACGGCTCATCAAGCTTGAATCCTTCGGGATGCTCGTCGTTGATGATGCTGACCACATTACCGTTGATAGCGACAGTCTCTCCGGGGAGACCGATGACGCGCTTTATGAGCGCGCGCGAGGTGTTCTGCGGTAGGTCAAAGACGATGACCTCGCCGCGATGTGGTTCGCCCAGCTCGTAGCTCACACGATCAATGATGAGGTAGTGGAAATTGTTGAAAGAGGGCTCCATCGAGGCACCGGAAACGATGTATGGAGCCGCAATGAAGAATCGGATGAAGAGCGCGAGCCCCAAGGCGACGACCGTGTATGCAACAAGCGAACGGGAGGAGGCTGATCGAGCATCCGATGATGTTTTCTGCATCACAGGATCAGTCATGTCCGCGCATTCTACTCTGAGAAGTACGTTGACACAAAGCATTTGCGATGTTCCACCGCAAAGAGTATAAATAGCAGGTATCAAGTATCAAGGAATCCTTTTTCTTCTGTTGTTTTTTTGTCTTGATACTTATTTGATACCTGTTACTTGATACCTGACACCTCAGAAACACATCTGTGCTAGGATGGCACCGTATGAGCTGGGTAATCGTTGGTTTAGGCAATCCTGGTGCGGAGTATACAGACACGCGCCACAATACGGGCCGTATGGCGCTTGAATTTTATGCAAAAGCAGCGGGTTTGAGTGCATGGAAAGAAGATAAGAGGTCGAATTCAACGACGACCGGCGCGCACGTTGGCAAAACGCTCGCCGCGCTCGTCATGCCAAACACCTTTATGAACAAATCAGGTGCCGCGGTCGCGAAATTTGTGAAATCCATGAAAGCTGCCGAGCGCCTTGTCGTCGTCTACGATGACCTCGACCTACCGATAGGGAAGATAAAGCTCTCATTCGACCGCGGCAGTGGTGGACACAAAGGGGTCGAATCCATCATGCGCGCCATAAAGACAAAAAAGTTTACGCGCATCCGCGTCGGCGTCTCTCCCGAGACGCCTGGCGGCAAACTAAAAAAGCCCCAGGGTGAGGATGGGGTCGTGGATTTCATACTTGCGAAGTTTAAACCGAATGAAATGGATGAACTCAAAAAAGTCTTCAAACGCGTCGCGGAAGCGATCAGTATGACCATCGCCGATGGCCCGCAAATAGCAATGAGCCGATTCAATTAACTGCGTCAAGGCGTCGCCTTGACGCACTCGGCATAAAAGCTTTGGGCCTCGCGTAACATTTTCTTAATAGGTAGCTGCGTCTCTACTACAAATACCGCCCCATCTATTAATGGACGGAGTGGGCTTTCTTCGTTAACGAATGCGCCGAAACTGCCGTAAGGGTAAGAAAGGAGCTTTGATTCTAAACTCGATATGTTACGGACAGTGCCCTCTTTCCATTTGGGTTCGTATAGTTCGGCCGGATTACAATGTACATACTGAAGTGCCCATTGAAAATAAATGTCCTCGTTAATGTGTTTTGAACGAAATGGTTTTGCAAACAATCCGCCTGTTCGTTCGTATTTGAGATTGAAAAACATCGTATACGCGGTCCCGAGTTTCTGCATAAACCTAGAAACGCCGCCTTCCCTGATCTCCTTTACTAACAAGTGAAAGTGATTTGGCATAAGACAAAAAGCACCGATCGACACAAGTGGGTCACCGCGTTTGATTGCTGTCACGTCCGCAAGGGTAGGATTACGGAGATTACTTCTGTGAATCGGCCGCTCGCTATTCGCGAGATATATCAAGTGCAAGAAACGTTCGTAGTCACGCTTGTCTCTGAACGTGTTCCGCTTCTCGATTCCTCGGCCGTAGCAATGAAACCACTCATCAATGGCAAACGGTGTTCGCAACATTTCTTGATTATACCCTGCGTCAAGGCGTCGCCTTGACGCAGGGTGCCCGAAGATGGCGATGAACAAGTTTAATTGAATCAACGTTAAGTAGTCAGGAGCTTTGCAACATCTGTGTGGAAAAAGAAAAGCCCGGCGCGCGAATGCCCGAGTTTTCGCTTTTCACTTTTTACGCGACCGGCTTGAGGGTCATCCGTCGTTCTTTTGGTTCGAAGAAAGTGATGGTGAATGGATAGACCTTGCCGAGTTCGAGTTTTTGCTTCAGCTCGTCTTCACTCGCGAATTCTGAGATGTGCACCAGGCCCGCGACACCCTCTTCGATAGAGGCGAGCGCGCCGTGCTTGTTGTATTTGATGACGACGGCGTTGACCTGTTGGTCCTTTTTGTACTTTTCACCAGCTGCCTTCCACGGGTCATCTGCGAGCGCCTTGATAGAGAGCGAGATTTTGTCGTCCTTAATCTCGATTACTTTGACCTTCACGTTTTCGCCCACCCTGTATCGGGTCTTAGGGTTTTCAACGAGCGCCCAATCCATTTCTGAAATGTGCACGAGCCCCTCGAGGCCTTCTTCAATTTTGACGAACACGCCGAATTCGGTGGCGCCGGTGACGATGCCGTCCAATATGTCGCCTACATGGTATTTCTCGACGAGCGATGCGCGCTCAGACGTGCCAGCACCCTTCTCGCTGAATATCAGTTTCTGCTCTTTTGGATTTGCGGTAATAACCAAGACCTCAAGCTTGGTCCCGACCATCTTCTTTAGCTCTGTGAATATCTTATCCTTGTCGCCGTCCGGAACGCGCGGATAGTGTGCGGGAGAAAGCTGCGATGCAGGCAAGAAGCCCTGCAGACCATTCCAGTTGATGATGAGCCCTCCCTTGTTGGCGTCGGTGATAGGAAGCTCGAACACCGTTTTCTTTTGCGAGGCCACTTCGGCTTCGTTCCAGAAGAGCGCCTGACGTGCTTCGCGCAACGAGAGTTCGATATACCCGTCTTCGTTGTCGGTACCGACGACCTTGGCTGTAACAAGGTCACCGATGTTTACATTTTTTAAAGTCTCGCGTGCCGATAGGTACTCGCGGCCGTAGATGATGCCTGTTCCAAACGGGTGGAGATCAATGAATACGCGCGCGCGGCCGATAGCGACGACCGGTCCTTCGACGACATCGTCCAAGACCGGCGGCTTTGGCGCCGCTTTCAAGAGTTCGGCCATGGGGCCTGTCTGCTCTACCACTTCGATGGTCTCGTTCTCTGTGTCTGCGTCTGTACCTTTAACAATAGTATCTTCTGACATGTGGGGTGCACGATGCTTCTCCTGCTTGCGCTACCGTGGTCTATCGGCAGGGAAGTATAAATCGTGCGTTCTATTAATTAATAATCGGGCTTCCGCCCGCGCACGTAATATATAGTATGCGGCCCCCGTATGCAATGGCCCATATGCTAGAGTGGCTTCTATGAGATTCGTACGGAATGCGGAAGGCTTCGTGGGCGAATTTTGGAAATTCGCGGCCAAAGGCAATATGTTCGACCTTGCGGTCGGCGTCGTATTGGGCACTGCATTCGGCGCGATAATCATGTCGCTCGTAAAAGACATAATCACGCCGCTCATCTCGCTACTCACCAGCAACACCAATTTCAGCACATGGACCTATACACTGCGCGGAGCGACCATGGATAATGGTGCCGAGGTGCCGTCGCTCGTTATCGGCTACGGCAATTTGATGCAGGTGACGCTTAACTTTTTCGTTGTCGGTCTTTCGATATTCGTGTTCTATAAGTTGTTTATGAATCTGCGCAAACGTCTCGAGCGCAAAGAGTCGCAAGAGCCGCCGCAGCCTCCGGTTTCGACCGAAGAAAAATTGCTGAGCGAGATACGGGACATATTGTCCGCCCAAAGCGGATCCGTCTCCGGCGGAAAAGAGCAGGTTCACGTAAAAAGCGAGAGACCCAATTTGAACTCAGTATAAAAAATACAGACCCCGAAGAATCTGCTTGTTCGCCGAGGCGAACTTGCAGACCCTTCAGGGTCTTACGTGCCCGATGATCGGGTCGCTCGTGCTAGGACGAGCGGGATGCCGAAAACCGGCTTAGCGGATGCGTTCTGCCGTCAGATCACGACCAGCGCCTGCTCGCCCGCGTGCGTGGTGATGGCGGTGCCGAAATACCCGGCCACACGGGAATAGGCATTGGCCGCCCGACCGAAAATCGCCTGGTTCTGCGCTGCCGGCGGAGGGGTTGAGGCCGTAAAGATCCGATGCATGACATCCATCCTTGCGTTTTAAGTCCCAAAATCCAGGGACATGGTCCGAAGGGTGGACGTCCTCGGCTCGAAAGCCTCAGCTCCACCCCGACCCCTTAACAGTATCGTTTTCATGAATCCGTGCAAGGTGTCGAACTGCGTATGTGGATAGCTAAAAAAATGCTATATTCGCTCTATGATTTTGAGCTATCACGAGGGGGCGTGCATCCGCGCGAGTGCGGGAGACACCACTATTGTATTTGGGCCCGTGTCCAAGCAATCGAAAAGCTTCAAGCCGGTCAATTTTGGCGCCGATGTCGCGCTCGTGAGCCTGAATCATCCAGATATGAACGGGGCGGAAGATGTAAGGAGCGGGCGACCCCGAGACGGCGAAGCCGACGGGGCAGGCAAACAGCCGTTTATGGTCTTCGGCCCTGGTGAATACGAGATAAAGGATATTGTGGCGTCCGGTTTTCCCGCTGGCTCCATGTATGGTGGTGAGGGTCGCATCAACACGGTCTACTCGGTACTTTTCGACGGGTTGAACGTGCTCTATCTCGGAGCACTTGGCGACATGGACTTGCCTTCGGAGCTTTTGGAAATGGATTCGCCCGACGTCCTCATCGTTCCCGTCGGCGGAAGCGGTACGCTTGATGCCGCCGAAGCGGAAAAACTTGCCGTCAAACTCGAAGCGAAGATCGTGATACCGATCCTCTACGACCTGCCTCGCGTTACCGGAGGCAAGGCGGGCGACACACTCAAACAATTTTTGAAGGAGGCGGGGGCAGAAAACGCCAAACCCGTGGACAAACTCACTATCAAGCCGCGCGATCTCGCCGGCAAAGAAGGCGAAGTCGTGGTTCTTGGTTCGTAGTTGTCAGTCCGTGGTCTATAGGGCAGGAAATGTTCTATCGACTATAATCTAAGGGCGCAACGATATGGTAGTTCAGAAAACCATAGATAATTTAAAAGAACGTCCGCAGGACGAGCGTAAAGTTGTTGCCGGCGGTATTGCAATAGCGCTCGTCGTCATACTGCTCATTGGTTGGACGGTGCTCTTTTTCAAGCGCATCTCAAACGGTAGCCAACAGGGCAATTTTGAAAGCGGGGCACAGGAAGAATTTAACTTCACATCGGTCAAGGAAGCCCAACAGCAGATCGAACAGTTACAGGGGTACACGGCCGAGGAGCTCTCCCGCATACGCGATGAGGCCGCGGTGCGCCAGCTACAAGGGGAATTGCAGCAGCCGGCAAAGCCCGACGACGGATCAGACGCATTCCAACCCCCACAGAGTTCATATTAGGCCAATCAGAGGTGACACCTCCGATTTTCGGAGGTGTCACCTCTGATGCGGTACACTGTTTCCATGGTGTACCGGCGAACCCCGTTTGCGGAAGGTGAATGGTATCACTGCTACAGTCGAGGTGTCGACAAGCGCATTGTGTTCGATACAGAGCGAGACTATCAAAGGTTTCAGCAGACTCTGTATCTGGCGAACAATGTCGAAGACATGCAACGAGATACCTCTGAACAGAGAAAGATTGCACACGCTGATGTATTCACACTCCCTCGCAAGGCACCGATTGTTGCAATTGCGGCGTATGCTCTGCTACCGAATCACTTTCACTTGCTACTAAAAGAAATCACCGAGGGCGGTATCACGAGATTTATGCGGAAATTAGGGACGAGTTACACAATGTATTTTAATATCAAGAACAAGAGGGTAGGGAATTTGTTCTTGAAGCCCTTTCGCTCTAAACATGTCTCCAGCGATCAGTACTTTCATGTTGTGCCGCAGTATATTCATCTGAATGCTGCAGAGTATTTTGAAGCGGACTGGAAGCGAGGTTCGGTGCGAGATGCGAAGAAGCTCGAGCGAGAATTGCTGAAGTACGCATACTGTAGCTTGCCAGACTACTATGGTTCCAAAAGAGTGGAGGGCGAGATAGTAAATAAGAACGAATATTATGGGACTGGGGACTTGCCGTCGCTTCCGGACTGCATCGCTGATGCTGTGGAATACTATGCGGAGCTTGAGAATCAGAGGTGACACCTCCGAAATCGGAGGTGTCACCTCTGAAAAAAGATATAGGAAAACAAAAGGCCGCATCAGCGACGCGGCCTTTTGCCTTGTCCCGATGCGGTTAGATCATAAAGGAGGTCGGTGTTCGGCCCGCGACTCCGTTTGCCCTAAGATCGAGACAGATATTGATTATCTGACGTTCGCATCGATCAGCAGGGATGCGATTCGTTTTCTTGGAAAACCACGCATTGATATCGGCCCTGTTCTTGCGCACAGTATCCCAATACTTAGACTCATCGAATGGCGTCGGTAATACCAGTTGGAACGTGGGACCGTTGTATTTGAGTACGAAGCGCTTGAGAACCAAGCTCCAATTTTCCTTCGCCAGCAAGTTGTCGGCGGTCAGAGGCAGAGGGCTGGTCATCAGAGCGACGCGATAAACTTGAGGGCTGACCGGGACCCAAAATAGAACAGCTATTTTATGGTAACGAACATGCGGATTCATGAGACTCTCCTTGGTTCATGTCCTGACAATGCCGTGGTGACATCGCTAAGAGCAATTATGCAATTATATGAACTGATAATCAAGTGGCAGTTTTTGCTCCTACTGAGCCATTTATTGAGTGGATTTTCGAGTTCATTTTTGCTATAATTGACCGAATATGGCGCGCGGGAAAGAAGAGAAAATGCCGGCAGACGGGCCCATGAAGCCGGCGCACGTCAACGTGATTTCGCGCAACATCACCACAGAGATGCGCGAATCGTATCTCGATTACGCGATGACGGTGATCACCGCGCGCGCACTTCCTGATGTGCGCGACGGCTTCAAGCCGGTGCATCGCAGGATACTCTTTGCGATGCTCGAAGCAGGGCTCAGCGCAAATGCCAAGACCAGAAAGTCGGCCACGGTGGTCGGCGACGTTTTGGGTAAATACCATCCGCACGGTGACGCTTCGGTGTACGATGCGATGGTCAAAATGGCGCAGGATTTTTCCATGCGCTATCCACTTATCATCGGCCAAGGTAACTTCGGTTCTATAGATGGTGATGGAGCCGCCGCATATCGCTACACCGAAGCCAAGATGTCCCGGCTCGCCGGCGAGATGATACGCGATATCGAAAAGGAGACCGTGGATTTCCGCCCCAACTACGACAATACGAAAAAAGAGCCTTCAGTTTTACCTGCCGCTATCCCAAATTTGCTCTTGAACGGTACGCTTGGTATTGCCGTCGGCATGGCATCGAACATCCCGCCGCACAATTTGCGCGAGGTCTGCGAAGCGGCAGTGCATTTGATAGATAATCCGAGCGCGACGACCGACGACCTGCTGAAATTCGTGCAGGGACCGGATTTCCCGACAGGCTGTATCGCATTCAATACGCAGGACATCGCGCACGCATACGGCACCGGCCGCGGCGGCGTAGTGGTCCGTGGCAATGCGGAGATCGTCGAGGGAAAAAAAGGCGACTACCAAATCATCATCACCTCGATTCCCTATCGCGTCGTCAAGGCAGACTTGATTACGAAGATTGCAGACCTCGTACACGAGAAAAAGCTTGAAGGCATTCGCGACATTCGCGACGAAAGCACGAAGGACATCCGCGTCGTCATCGAATTGAAGAACAATGCCAACGCGCAGACGGTGCTCAATTACCTCTACAAACACACCCAGCTCGAAGAGACGTTCCACTACAATGTGGTCGCGCTTGTAGATGGCGTACCGCAGACACTGACGCTGAAAGCACTGCTCCAATACTTTGTCGCGCACCGCAAAGAGGTGGTGACGCGTCGTACGCAATATGACCTGCGCATCGCGGAGGCCCGTGAACACATCTTGCTCGGGCTCAAAAAAGCGCTTGACCACATAGACGAGATCATCGCTCTGATTAAAAAATCCAAAGACGTCGATGATGCTCGGGCAAAACTTATGGGCAAAATCCCCGCCGGAGGCGGGTCCGCCTTCGGCGGAAAGTTCTCTGAATTGCAGGCCAACGCCATCCTCGACATGCGCCTGCAGAAACTCGCGGGTCTCGAGCGCAAGAAGGTCGAGGACGAGCTGAAGGAAGTGCAGGCCCTGATAGCCGAATTGTCCGCACTCTTGAAGAGCGATAAGAAATTGATGGAACTCATCAAAAAGGAGACCCGCGAGATTATAGAGAAATACGGCGACGACCGCCGCACAACGATCGTCAAGCGCGGCGCGACGATCCTGAATGCAGAAGATCTCATCGCCGACGAGGATTCTGTACTGGTACTGACGCAGGGTGGCTACATCAAGCGTACGAACCCGGCTGAATATCGCAAACAAAAGCGCGGCGGCGTTGGGGTCGTAGACCTCGATACCAAGGACGAGGATTTCGTCACGCAATTCTTGACCGCATCGGCACACTCGGATTTACTCTTCTTCTCGGACCGTGGGAAAGTATATCAATTGAAGATGTACGAATTGCCCGAAGGTAAGCGCGCGACAAAAGGCAAATCAATAATGCAGTTTCTAACGCTCGAACAGGGCGAACAGATCACCTCGGTCCTCCCAATGCCGAAAGAAAAGAAAGCGGTCGCAGGCCTTTCGCTCATGATGGCGACGAAAGGCGGCACGGTGAAGCGCACAGCAGCGGAAAGTTTCTTCGAAGTGCGCCGAAGCGGATTGATTGCAATTGGACTTGATAAAGGTGATTCGCTTATTACCGCGCAGTTCGTCTACGAAGGCGACGATGCCGTCTTGGTCACGGCAAAAGGCCAATCCATCCGTTTTGCGGTGAAAGACGTGCGGCAAATGGGTCGCCAGGCCGCTGGTGTGCGCGGCATGAAGCTCGGCTCGGGGGATTCGATAGTCGGTGCCGGTGTCGTACCGAAAGGCATGAAAGACGCTGAGCTCCTCGTGCTCTCTTCTACCGGATACGGTAAAAAGACAAAATTGAGCGAATACAAAACACAGGGTCGCGGCGGCAGCGGCATCAAGACAATGTCCATCACGCCGAAGACAAAACAACTCGTCGGTGGTGCGGTACTCACAGGCAAAGGAGGGGAATTGGTCGCAATGTCAAAAAAGAGCCAGACGATTCGGACCGGATTGGACGAAATCCCGACGCTTAGTCGGGCAACACAGGGTGTGCGCGTGATGAAATTGTACGAAGGCGACCAAGTGGCGTCGTTCGTGGTGTTTGAAGCCCAAGAAGTAGCAGCAGCTTGACGTATTCGCCAAGATATAGAATAGTCTCCTCGGATGAGAGGATAATTCCGTGAATGACGATGAGCAATCTCCATGGATACTGCGTCGCCCGAACTGCGTCTGTATATTTTGTGGGGCAACAAGAGAGACGCATCCCGAACGCGACTTTGTCACCAATGGGCGCACCGACATCTGCGCGTCCTGTATCGACGAGGCTCAGTTCCTCGTCAACAATAAAGACCGGCTGAGCATTCCGGCGATGATGGACTCTCTAAAAAAGGAACTGGACGTCCTCGCAGGGGAATGAATGCCCACAGCAAGTGATTGCGACCCCGCCAAGGCGGGGTCGCTTGCTATATAATGAACAGAATGACCGCGCTCGACACGGCTACTTTTGCGCATCCAAAACGCAACGTTCTTGAATTCGGTGTACAGCCGGGTATGAAAGTCGCAGATTTCGGCGCTGGTAGCGGTGCCTACGTACTCGCGCTTGCCGAACGCCTCGGTAACAGCGGACACATTTATGCCATAGATATTCAGCGCGATCTTCTACGCCGCATTCAGCGAGAGGCGGAGGCGCGCGGCTGGAAGAACGTCGAGATTATCTGGAACGATCTTGAGCAACCGAAAGGCTCACACATTTCTGACCGGCATCTCGACCTCGTCCTTATTTCAAATCTACTTTTCCAGATTGGGTCGAAGGACACACTGTTTAAGGAGGCGAAGCGCATATTAAAGCACCGGGGTACGCTCGTCGTCATTGATTGGAGCGGTTCGTTTGGCGGCTTGGGACCGCTTGCCAAAGAAGTCGTATCAAAAGACACAGCAATCGCACTCGCACAGGCCTCTGGGTTCGACCTTGTGCGCGAATTCACTGCGGGCGCGAATCACTACGGCCTTATCTTCAAACCAGTAGGTGGGAATGGCATATGAGAAGTATATCGATTTTCCAGGTCGTGCTACTCGCCTCGTTCGGGGCGCTTGCCGTCGCTGGCGTATTGATATTCGCATTTGCGGTCGGGGGAAACACCGGCAGTTCAGTCGGTGCGGTGCAGATATGGGGCACGCTCGACCAGAACGCATTCGCCACACTCTTGCGCGCCGCATCGGAGAATGATGCCCGGCTCTCGCAGGTCTCCTATGTGCAGAAAGATACGGATACGTATATTGAGGAATTGACGCAAGCCTTGGCGAGCGGTGCGGGCCCCGATCTTTTCGTCCTGCGACAGGACAGTGCGGTGCACGAAGCACCACGTATCCGGGCCATTCCCTTCGACACACTTTCAGACACGCAGTTCAAAAACACGTTTGCTGACGCCGCACTGCCGTTCCTCTCTGAAAGCGGCGTACTGGGCCTACCATTTGCGGTAGACCCACTCGTCTTGTATTGGAATCGCGACATGCTGCAATCAGCCGGATATGCCAAAGCTCCAGCGTACTGGGATGAGCTCTACGAGCTTGCTCGTAAGGTCACGAAGCGCACCGATTCGGGCACCATCACCAAGTCTGCGATATCGTTCGGTGAATACCGCAACGTTAATAATGCAAAAGATATAGTGAGTATGCTGATACTGCAGGCGGGTGGCACCATCACGACCCGCGATGCCGCCGGCAGACTCATTCCGGCGCTCTCCCCACGCACGGGCGAGGCAGGGCAGGCCAGTGCTTCGGCGCTGCGCTTCTACACCGAATTCGCCGACCCGTCGAAAGAAGATTACACATGGAATCGCGCTCGCGCTGAGGCGATGAAGGCATTTGCCTCGGGGGACCTCGCGCTCTACATTGGTTACGCGAGCGAGCAGCCCCTGCTTTCGCGCATGAATCCAAACCTCAATTACGCGATCGCATCGGTACCGCAGATCCGTAACGCAGCGCGCACGATAAATGGCGGGCGTGCGTACGCATTTGCGACACCACGGACAACCAAGAACCCCGTGGGTGCCGTAACGGTGGCCTATTTGCTCTCCACAGCAGAATCATCGCAAGCGCTCGCACAGGCGCTCGGTATTCCTTCGGCACGCCGCGACATCTTGAATCAACCGGTCACAGGATACGATGAGCTCTTTAACAAGCAGGCTATCATCGCCCGAGCGTGGCTGGACCCAGACCCCAAAAAGACGGAAAGCATATTTCAGGCTATGATTGAGAACACCACGAGCGGCACGTTGCTTCTCACCGAGGCGATTACGCGCGCGGATCAAGAGATGGGACAAATCCTAGGCCTATGATAAGACACAGCACACTGACCCCATCTACGTCGTTGCGGGGCCCCGCGGGCTCCTCCGCCGTACATTCAAGTACGTCTACGTCGCCCTTAGCCCCGCGCCTCGTATCTGGGGCCATTGTGCTGGCCTTGTATACCCTCATCATGTTTCTAATTTTTGCATTCCCTGTACTTGTCGCCGCACAATCCGCAGGGACGCTGCAGAATCCGCTCAATTCGGCCTTCAGTTCCGTACCGAATTTTATCGCAGGTTTTCTAAAGGTAGTCGTCATGGTCGCATTGCCTATCATCAGCCTTTTCATCGTGTATTCGGGATTTATGTTCGTGTTGGCCCGCGGCAATTCGGAAAAATTGAGCAAGGCACGGGAAAATTTCCTCTGGGTGATCATCGGCGCGATACTCATTCTGGGTGCGTGGGTAATAGCGACATTGATCGGCGGCACCGTTTCGCAGCTCACCACTGGTTGATATGCGGTTTCGATTGTTCGTCGCAGCGATAGCGCTTGTACCGGGGATCGCATTGGCCGCACCGCGCACGTACCACGAGCTCGCCAATTACTTTGTCACGATTATAGACACCGCAACGGGTATGTTGATCGTTGCAGGCATCGTCATCTATTTTTTCGGGATTTCAACGGGGCTCGTGTCCAAGGGCGAGGATGCGCAGTCGAAGCTACGCATCTACATGCTATGGGGCCTCATCGTACTTTTTGTCATGGTCTCGATTTGGGGAATACTGCGCCTGGTGCAAAACACGCTTTTTATGGGTGATCCATACAGCCCTGATGTGGGTTCGTCGGGATTCGAAGACCCCTTTGTGCCGCGTGAATTCGCCGAATAACCATGACTCTCGTTACAATTGCGGGCGTATTCAATATCCTCGTCGGGCTGATGCTCGTGGCGGCGGTGCTCTTGATGGGTACGGGCATCGCCCTGTGGTTCGCGCGATTGGGAACCTGGCCCACGTATCGAGACGACGCAATCGCGCTCATGAAATGGGCAGTCGTGGTGCTTTTCGTGCTTATCGTGCTCCTGATCGTCGTCAAGCTTGTGCAAGCGTACCCCAAGGCGACGGCCTTTCTGATTGGCGTTGTCTTTTTCGCAGGCATTGCATGGCTCGCGGTGAACACCTTTACGAGCGAACCGGAGAAGGAGGAACGTTAGACCCGCCTGCGCATGCGGGGCTATCCACATTTGGCCCTCCGGCTCTATTGTGTTTTCGGGGCCTGTCGCTACGATTAAGGGACTACAATAATATAACGAGCATCATTTATGCGTGCACATTTACTAGGCTATGCAGTTCTTGCGGCGGGCGTCATCGCTCTTCCGTCTCTTGCTGGCGCCGCCAGCCTCTTTGACATCCTCGCGCTCGCCAACACGTTTCTGAACGCGCTCATCGGCCTCTTCATCACGCTCGCTATCGTGGTCTTCTTCTGGGGTGTCATTAAGTATTTGATGAAATCGAGCGGCGAAGGCGCCGGCGAAGGCCTCCAGCTCATGATGTGGGGCGTGATCGCGATATTCGTCATGGTTAGTATCTGGGGCATCATTCGCCTCTTGCAGAATACATTCAAAGTCACATCTACCGACCCGATCATTCCGCGTGGGATTCAGATCAACCCCATACAGTACTAGCGCATGCATCTGTGTTCTAACCGAACTCGCTTGAGTGCACGAGCCCAACGGTCATGACAGCCGCATCACAACTTCTCAACAGGCTCGTGGACTACATTATCAATCCCACGATACTGCTTATATTCGCGGCGGGCCTTTTCATGTTCATGTTGGGGCTCGTCGAGTTCATGTGGAGCCTGCGTGGGGGGGAAATAAAGAACGAAGGCAAGCAGCACATGCTCTGGGGCATCATCGGCATGCTCATTATGGTTTCGGTCTATGGCATCATTGCGCTTATTGACGAGACGTTCAACCTCGATATTTCGAATCCGGATGTGAGCCGTATAGAGAACGTTACCGCTCCCGCGAATTTCTTCGGACGGTAACATGTCGCGAAGCACGAGTATAATTATTGGGATTTTGTTCGTCTTAGTATTTATTTTACTGTTTGATATTGTATCGATTTGTGGGCGTCGTGAATTCGACTTTATATTCACAGAGCCAGGATATGCTATTGACTGTTTACCGAAATACGTCGTTGAACCGATGCCTTGGTACGGCTACATTCTCAACCTTATACCTCATTACGGGTGGTTTTAGTGGGCGAGGAGGGACTCGAACCCTCACGGATTACTCCACACGGTCCTAAGCCGTGCGCCTGTACCAATTCGGCTACTCGCCCGCATTAAATCTTCCGCGATCGCTTGCTTTCGCTTCAGCGCCGGAAGTGATTTTTTATAGTACATCAATTGAAGAATTTTAAAAGAATCTGCTTTAGCAAAGCTAAGTTGGTGTATCGATTTGCCTTTTTGATTATAAATGTAACCACCTTGTATGTCATATAACTTTTGCGCTGTTTTCAATATCCAGTCGAGAAAAGCAGGGCTTGCCGAAGCAAGTCGCAATCTGACTTGCGGTAGCTTACTTTCCGGGTGCATAAATGAACCTATCGAGCCATCTCCATCAATACAGCCCCTCAGAAAATCGGGGAAGTATGCGTCGGGCACAACCAGATGACCCATCGTCTTAGATTTTCGGGGCGTGAGGCCGATGGAGAGCAGAAATCCATAAAAATTTACATCGCCGAACTGTAGTACAAAGTACTTTTTTTCTTTTGATCCGCCCCGTGCTTTCTTTCCGATCTTATTCTGGAGCCTCAAAACATCGCGCATCGTAAGCAACATATCCGCATCTTTTGAGGTGATGTTCAAGTGTCTGCCGTCGGATGAGAGATTGCCATCCGTTGCGATGACGCCGACTGCATATGCGAGATTTGGACGCCATTCAGTATTCACTCGCGAGAGCCTTCGCATGCATCAACTATACTAAACCTTATAGCGTATACCAATACTGGCTGTTAATAATCCCTAAAATCTCGACTGTTTCTCTATAACGTTCTGGAGGCTCTGCACCATATCGCCAAAGCCGGGGATAACACCCAGTATAGAAAGTAGCCAGCCTATCAAAAGCGCCGCAATGATAGTGCCCGCGACCCAGCCAGCTCCATACAAGATCCCGTTCCACACCGTTCTTTTCCAGCCACCATCCGATTGCCGACGAATGTGTGCAATCTCGGTCTCTATCTTTTTCAGGTTCTTTTGAAGCTGTTGGTCCACGTCTCTATTCTAACAAACGTTTCGTACCGACTTACGGTGTTAGTTTCCAGATCACCCGGAATGGATTCACAGCGAAACTGGTTGAACTGGTTGCTTTTTCTACGAAATAGTATTTATGGGCTTGCCGGCTATAAACCCTTGAACATTTTCCATAATAATTTTTCCCATGTTTTCGTTTGACTCGCGCGTGTTCCATGCCATATGCGGGGTAAGTATAGTATTTTTTGTCGTAAACATTGAGGACCCTGCGGTATCTAAACCCGCACCGGCAAGGGCACCATTATCGAGCGCTTCTTTTAACGCCTCGACGTCCACGATTTCCATGCTCGCGATACTGATAAGCACAGCACCCCTTTTCATTATCTTTATCTTTTCCTTCGATATAAGGCCTTTCGTTTCGTCAGTAAGCGCAAGACAAATACAGATGACATCTGCTTTGCCCAGCAATTCATCGAGAGTCATCATTTTGACATTCGGAAGAACTTTCGGGGTGCGGTTGTATCCGATTACTTGCATACCGACACTGCCACTGATTTCAGCAACACGAGCTCCAATATTACCGAGCCCAACGACTCCAAGCACTTTACCCCTCAGATCGAAGCCGAGGTATTTTTTTGCGGCAGGAGTACCGGGGTCGACTTGTAATTGTGACTCTCGGAAATCCTTGTCTCCCTCTGAGATTTTACGAACGGCGGCAAACATTAAGCCTATTGCGAGCTCTGCTACGGCCTCGGTAGAGAAGCCAGGTACGTTTGATGCAGTGATTCCTGCCGCCCTTACTGCTTCAACATCCACGTTGTCGTAACCAGTCGAGTTGACGGTCAGGAATTTAAGATTTGGTAAAGAGGAGAGCAGCTTTTTGGTAACAGGCGTAAGAAAACAGTCTATGACCGCAACATCTGCGGCCTTAAGTCGTTCCTCCACATTCGAGGCATTCGTGTCTGCATAGGCCTGAACTTCTCCCAGGTCTCGCAATACTTCAAGGTGCGAGTCTGTAAGACCTGATTCGTTCGTAATGACTATTTTCATACTCGTTAAGTGTAGCAGTTAAGACATCTGTCGTCAGGGATATTTTGCTCGTCGCCACTCGCAAAATTCCACGACCCTGCCTCGTCTGTTTCGTCTGCTGACAAAACATGACTCCGGCCCGGACAAGTGTAGATAAAAGCAAAGCAGTTTGCTTTTATCACCATGTCCGCCCGGTAGGATTCGAACCTACGACCCTTCGCTTAAGAGGCGAGTGCTCTACCAACTGAGCTACGGGCGGATTGGTGTGCCGAATTGTACACAATTTTCTACACTTGCGAAGCATCCTCTATTGGCTCCGCACTTCGCTGGTGCCACCATTTGCGGACAAGCACTACGGTTATCCAGATTGCGATGAATGGCAGTACGAATTTTGGACCAACTAATTCGATCGCATATTCTCCGAAACTGTAGCCAACGATCGTCCAGAAAATATTCCACAAGAGCGTAGCGGCTACCATATAGAGTGCGAATGTTGCAAAGCGCATCTGCAAAATTCCTGCTGCTGTTGCAGTAAGTGCCCCGAGGTTGGGGTGGAAGTTGGTAAAAAAGATTGCGCGCGGACCGTATTTCATGAGTTGTCTCTGAGCTTTTTCCAGCGCTTCGCTAAATCCGAGCGCGGTCAGTAATTTGTACCAACCGTACTTACCGACATAGAAATTGAATACGAATGCCACCCAAAAACCTATCGTCGTAGCGAGATATACGCCAAGGAGCTGATCCAGATTCTTGCCTGCCAAAACGACGCCGACGACGATTACCAAACTTCCCGGGAAATACCAACCGACAAATAATGCGCCCTCGATGATCGCCGCGAGAAGAATTATTATGAGGCCATATGTTTCAAAATAATGTCGAGAGATTTCCACCACTTCATCACGTGGAGGCAGTTCAAGTAGAATCCAGACTGCATAAAACATAGCGACCGCCGCAAGTGCGAATAGTGGCAGCCAAATAACATTGAGAATATCTTTGAGTCGTTCCATGTACTGTGCCGGGGGTGGGACTCGGTCACAGATAATTTTCTCGCCGTCGCTCAAAAATTTCCGCGACCCCGGCTCGCTGCCTCGCTTGTTAGCTCGGCAACGCTCCGCCTTTCGAGTCACACGCGCATTGTGCGCAGGCACAATGCTCCCGTCAACCAACGTTGTTCGTGTGCCGGGGGTGGGACTCGAACCCACAAACCTGTTTAGGGTCAAAGATTTTAAGTCTTCTGCGTAAACCATTCCGCCACCCCGGCGCAGGTACAATATACTCTATTTGAGGCCTGGGAGGGATTCGCACCCTCGCATATCAGTTTTGCAGACCGACGCGTTTACTTCTTCGCCACCAGGCCAAACGCCGTCCACTATACCATTTTTGTCACCATTTATTCCACCGCCCATCTACATTATTGTTACGCGGCCGCGTATACTTAATGTATATGGGTAGGCAGGAAGCTGAGAGTAAAAAAAGAGCGAAAAAAGCGGCACTTAAGAAAATCATTCTTGAATCCGTTCAAGCTGTCGGCGTACTGGGCCTTGCGCTTACTGTCCCGAATGTGCTCGGTGCAATGGGGAAGCTCGGTTTGGTCCCGGCCGCTCGCCAAGGAGAGTCTATCGGTAATGCGCGGCAGAGAATGATAAAACAAGGTTTGCTCGCATACGTAAACGGCGGGGTGAGACTGACACCCAAGGGTGAACGAGAACTGCGGCGCTTGGAATTAAATGATGTTGCGGAACAAAGACCACGCAAATGGGATGGAAAGTGGCGCGTCTTGATATTCGATATTCCGGATAGGCGCAAGGGCCTTCGTGACAGGGTACGGCAGTCTCTAAAGATGATCGGTTTTGAGAAGTTACAAGGAAGCGTTTGGGCATATCCCTATAATTGCGAAGATGTAGTGGCGATGTTAAAAGTGGATCTCCGTGTAGGTTACGATATGCAGTACCTGATAGTTGATTCTATTGAAAACGACACTCGTCTCCGCACCTTATTTGAGCTTCCAAAGCACTGACATTATATTTACGCGGCCGCGCAAATATAATGTATGAGAATTAAAAGTAAGTTCTAGCGGGTCAGGTCCTCGATGCGTTGGCGGTTCTTTTCGCCGAAGTCTATTTCGAAATCAATGGTGGGGAGGAACTTCATAACCGTGTGAGTTTTTAAATATTCGCGGAAATCAGTTCGATTGCGCTTTGCGAAGTGCAAGGCAGTTTCCTCAAATTGTTCCGGCAAGACAGTGAAAAAGATGGTGACATTCTTGAGGTCGGGCGATACGTCGGCCCGAGTTACCGTCAAAAGTGATTCGCGGTTGGACTCGCGCGCGAAAAAATCGCCGGCGGCATGCGCTATCGTTTCCGCTATCTGGGTTTGGCGTCGCGAGGGCATAGTGTTATTCCGAAATGGTTATGAAGCATTCGACAATGTCGCCCCGCTCTATCGCAAACGGCACTTCGATCTGCGCCCCGAATTCGGTACCGGATTCAACACGATCTACGTTTTGCTTGTTGGTCTGAATATTAGTCACCCTGCCGACACCGAGGGGAACAGTGCGTCGCAGTACGCGCACGGCCGCCCTTCGGGCGATGTAACCGTCGGAGACCGTGCCGCCGATGACATGTTCATCCTTGCGGCTTGAGAACGTCTTTAATACTTTTGCTCGCCCCACCACTTCTTCCGTGTGACGTGCTGGCCGCGTCTCGCGCAAGAGCTCGTCGAGACGCTCCGTAAGTTTGTAAATGATCGTGAAGACTTCCGTGCGAACGCCACGTTCGCGCGCGAGCGCGTCTGCAATTGGGTCTATACCGACGTTAAATCCGATGACGACCGCATGCGTTTTTCCTGCAAGCGCCGTCTTGATGTCGCTTTCGGAAATGGTGCCAAGTCCTGATTGCACGATCGTGATGCGCGAAAGTTCGTCGCCGATGCGTGCCGTTTCTGAAAGTATGGCTTCGAGCGAACCAGAGGTATCGGCACGTATAATGATGGGCAAGAAGAATTTTTCTCCCGTTTCGTCCTCGTTGAGCGCGGTGCGAACGCTCGCCTCGGGCGTGAGCGCAGAACGTGTACTTTCTGCGTCGCGCTTACTCTTGAATGTTTGGAAACGTTCACCGACAAGTGGCAGCTCATCGAAGCCCACGATACGTACGGGACTAGAAAACGAGGCTTCTTTAATCTGTTTGCTCAGATGGTTTTCCATAATGCGGACAGGTGCAATGGCGCGCCCGGCGAGTACGGTCATGCCAGACTTGAGCGTGCCGTCGGTAATAATGAGCGTTGCCGCAAGCCCACGTTTTTGATCACGGTGCGCCTCTATCACGTACCCACTCGCGACAGGCGAAGGATCGGCTTTGTATTCATGCATTTCAGCGACAAGGAGCAGTAGATCGAGCAGTTCCTCGACCCCTGCACCCGTTTTTGCAGAGATTGCGGCCCACGGTACATCACCGCCAAACTTTTCGAGATATACGCCCTGCTCCAACAGCATCGCCTGCGTGCGTTCGAGGTTTGCGTTGGGCTTGTCTACCTTATTGATTGCGACAACAAAGGGTATATGTGCCTCGCGTATCTGTGCGAGCGCCTCTAGAGTCTGCGCCTTGACGCCGTCGTCGGCGGCGACAACGAGGATCGCGATATCTGCGACGTTGGCACCGCGGGCTCGAATGGCCGAGAACGCCGCGTGTCCTGGCGTGTCGATGAACGTGATGCGTTTTTTTGTGCCGCCCTTCTCACGCTCTACTTCGTACGCGGCCACGTGCTGGGTGATACCACCGGCCTCTTTTGCGACCGTATTCGATTTGCGAATGAAATCAAGCAACGTGGACTTGCCGTGGTCCACGTGCCCCATGACCACCACGATGGGTGGACGCTCTACTTTGTTGCTGGGTTTGTTTGCCATAGCGGGGTGAGGGGTACATAGACCAGTGATTGCGGCAGTATACGCGCCCAAACACAAAAATCAAAAAAACCAAACATGCAAAAGGCGCCGCAAAATGTACAATGCGCGGATGTGGCCATTTAAAAAAAAACGCATATATCTCGACTACGCTTCTGCGCCTCCCGTTTTACCGGAAGCAGAGCGTGCAATGCGCGACGCGACAAAGATAATCGGTAATCCGGGTGCGATACACGCCGATGGGGTCGCGGCCATGCGCGCGCTCGAAGGTGCGCGCGAGCGCATTGCCGCTGAGCTAGAAGTAAAACCGCGAGAGATTATATTCACGTCCGGTCTGACCGAATCGAACAACATCGCGATTGTAGGCTTTGCGCGGGCATTTAAATTCCTAAGGTCCGACCTTAAAAATCCCCAAGGTCGGACCTTGGAGAATTCTCACTGGATAGTGAGCTCCATTGAGCACTCGTCGGTACTCGACTGTTTCGGCGAGATAGAGCGGGTGGGCGGCACGGTCACGCATATCGATCCGGACGAGCACGGCGTCATACATGCTGAACGCCTCGAGCACGCATTGCGGCCTGAAACCGTGTTTGTCTCGATCGGGTGGGCCAACAACGAACTCGGTACTATCCAGCCGCTCGCAAAGATCACGCAGGTGCTCCGCACACATGAGAAAGCGCACAAAACGCGCGTCACACTACACACCGACGCCGGCCAAGCACCGCTGTACCTGCCGACGACTGCGCATACACTCGGCCCGGATCTCATCAGTATCGGCGGCAACAAACTGTACGGTCCGCACGGCGTGGGTGCTCTCTACATCGGTTCGCGACTTGTCTCTGTCGATATCGCACGGATATTGCACGGGGGTCCGCAAGAGCGGGGATTGCGACCGGGCACGGAGAGTGTTGCGCTCGCACTTGGATTTGCGGCCGCATACGAACATGTAGCCACTATGCGTGAACGAGAGGCGAAGCGATTGCGTCAGCTACGCGATGCGTTTGCGCGCGATCTTCAGCATGCAATCCCAGAGATGATGATTAACGGTGATCTGCGCCACGTGCTACCGCATATGTTAAATCTTTCGATACCACATATCAGCAGCGAATACGTAGTACTTGCGCTCGATAGCGCTGGTATTTCGATGTCTACCAAAAGTGCGTGCCGCGAGGGAGAGGAATCGCGCTCGCATGTTGTTCATGCTCTCGGCGGGCCAAAGTGGCGCGCCGAGAACACCCTTCGTTTCTCACTTGGCGCCGAAACAACGGCTCAACATATTGCCCGTACGGTGGCAGCACTCGCCACAATTGTCCACCGGAGTGCGAAAGGGTAGATGCTATACTCGCGATATGGATATCGAACAGTTGTCAAAATCACAGATAGTTCTCTTGACACTGCTCGTCAGTTTCATGACTTCGATCGCGACGGGTATCGTGACGGTGAGTCTCATGGAACAAGCGCCACCCGTTATCGCACAGACGGTGAATCGCGTCATCGAGCGCACGGTGGAAACGGTGGCGCCGGCTAAGACGGGGCAAACAGCCGCTACCGTCGTCACGCAAGAGAAGACCGTTATCGTTAAAGAACAGGATCTTATTTCGCAAGCGATCGAGCGCATCACACCGTCGCTTGTCCGCGTGTACACAACACAAGAAACGAAAACATTCCTTGGCATAGGTCTGGTGCTCGACGCATCCGGCACGGTGATCACCGATTCTTCCGCGCTTGGTGAGCAATCTGAAGTTCATCTCACGCTTGCCGACGACACACAGGTGCGCGCATTCGTCTCGCGACGCGACAAGGACACCGGTATCGCGTATCTCACTGCCGCCACGTCAACCGAAGAGACACCGATACAGTGGAAACCCGTTTCGATCGCGACAGGGCACGCAGTACTCGGCGACGTGATAGTCGCGATCGCTGGCAAAACGGTGCCGCGGATTGCTGACGGCCTTGTAACATCCATTCCACCCGCATCTGAGGATTCGGCACCGATGATAGACACCAACATAGCGACGGATTCAATACTCGATGGCAGTCCCATCATCAACACCGACGGCACCGTTGTCGGCATAAGCACCAGCGTATCCCGAGCCGCGAACGCCTCAAGATTCATTGCGGCGTCGGTATTGCTCGCCCCACCGCCGGCAAGCGCGAAGAGTGAATAATCTCGCCGCACCCCAGGAGTACTTGGATTTCCTAAGACCTGCGGTCAAGGAAATCTCGGCGTTCCGAGATACTATTTCGTTTCGGGAAGTTTTTGGTATACTGATGTTGGTATACGTATTTCTCTATGACTCCATTCAACAACTACACAACGAAGGCGAAAGAAGCGATTCACCGGGCGCACCAGCTGGCGGTAGAACGCGGACACAATCAGGTTTCCACCCTGCATCTGTTTGCTGCACTTTTGACGCAGGAAGAAACTATGGTGCTCCCGATGCTCGAGCAAGTAGATATCGATATCGCGCATCTCACCGACTCCGTACTTGAACTCATCGAAGGTGGTTCGGGTTCGACTGCGGTTTCGCCATCATTCCAGTTGTATCTTACTCCTGAGCTTGTGCGCGTGTTCGAAGCGTCGCCGCGAATAGCTGCATCATTCAATGATCAGTTCGTTTCGCCAGAGCATTTACTCTTAGGACTCGTAGAACACCCGGGACCAGCTGCAGATATCTTCGCGCGTTTCCGCATCGATAGGACCGCGCTTGCACGCGTACTCACCGATATCAAGGATGGCAAGATACGTGATTCGGAAAGCCCCTCGAAACCCCGCGCGCTCTCGCGTTTCGCGCGTTCGCTCACAGATTCTGCACGCGCCAACAAGCTTGATCCGGTCATCGGCCGCGATACCGAGATAATACGTGTTATCCAGATACTCTCACGTCGTACCAAGAACAATCCGATATTGATTGGTGAAGCAGGTGTGGGCAAAACCGCAGTCGCCGAAGGCCTCGCACAGCGTATGGCCTCGGGTGATGTGCCTGAATCATTGCGCGGTAAAGAGCTCATACAGCTCGACCTCGGGCTTTTGATCGCAGGTACCAAGTACCGCGGAGAATTCGAGGAGCGTCTCAAGGCCGTCATGAAAGAAGTCGAGCGTTCGGAGGGCAGGATCATTCTCTTCATCGATGAAATGCATACGCTCGTGGGTGCCGGTGCAGCCGAGGGCTCTATGGACGCCTCCAATATGTTGAAGCCCGCGCTTGCGCGAGGGGAATTGCGCGTTATCGGCGCGACGACATTGAAGGAGTATCAAAAACACATCGAGCACGACCCCGCGCTTACGCGTCGCTTCCAGCCGGTGTATGTCAATGAACCATCTCTTGACGATGCCATAGCGATTTTGCGTGGGTTGAAGGAGCGGTATGAGCTCTACCACGGTGTACATATTACCGACGATGCGATCGTCGCCGCAGTACAGCTCTCGACCCGCTACATCACCGAGCGCTTTTTACCGGACAAAGCGATAGACCTCATCGACGAAGCCTCATCGGCACTACGTCTTTCGCTCGAAAATAAGCCCCCAGCCCTTGAAGAGGCACATCGCAAGATAACGCGGCTCGAGATCGAGCGTGAAGCGCTGAAAAAAGAAGCAGAGGAAAGCGAGGGCAAGGCCCGTACGCGCGTTAAATCAATAGAAAAAGAGGTTGCCGACTTGCGCGATTCTACCCGCGAACTCGAAACAAAGTGGAAAAACGAGCGCGACACGCTCACCGAGATCAAACGCGCCAAGGGTGAACTGGAACGCGCGAGACTCGATGCGGATTCAGCGGAAAACGCCGCAGATCTGACGAAAACCGCAGAACTGCGTTATGGCAAGATCCCGCTTTTGGAGAAAGAAATAGAGGTCGCGACGAAGCGCTTGAAGAAACTGCAACAAACCCGCCGTGTTCTGAAAGAAGAGATCGTCGAAGAAGATATAGCCGGTGTTGTGTCGCGCTGGACCGGTGTGCCGGTCGCACGCATGCTCGAGGAAGAAGCGGAAAAGCTTTCGCGCATCGAAGATGAATTGAAGAAGCGCATCGTCGGACAAGCAGAGGCGGTGCAGAAGGTCGCTGATGCGATCAAGCGAAGCCGCGCCGGCATATCGGACCCGAATCGCCCGGTAGGTTCGTTTCTCTTCCTTGGCCCCACCGGTGTCGGTAAAACGGAATTGACCCGCGCACTTGCGGAATTCCTCTTTGACAGCGAGAAGTCGTTGATCCGCGTGGATATGTCGGAGTATATGGAAAAGCATTCCGTGTCCAAAATGATCGGTTCACCCCCGGGCTACGTTGGCCACGACGAAGGAGGGGGACTCACGGAATTGGTGCGCCACCGCCCGTATTCGGTCATCCTCTTCGATGAGATAGAAAAGGCGCATCCGGAGGTGTTCAATATCCTCTTGCAGGTGCTCGACAACGGGCGCCTGACAGATGCCAAGGGCCGCGTGGTGAACTTCAAGAATTCAGTGATTATCATGACATCTAACATCGGTGCCGAACACATAGACCGCATGTCTTCCTTGGGATTCGGTTCTGGTATGGGTGTGACGGAGGGCGAACGGTATGAACAGATCAAGGGCAAAGTAACGGACGCCCTGAAGGAGTACTTCCGCCCAGAATTCCTCAATCGTTTAGACGAGATAATTCTTTTCAACATTCTTTCAAATGAAAGTGTCCGTGAGATCGTCAAAATGCAGATCGAGATCGTCGCGAAACGTCTTGAGGACAAGCGTATAACGCTGAGTTTCTCTGATGCATCGCTCGAACATATCGCAAAAGAAGGGTACAACGCACAATACGGCGCACGGCCCCTGAAGCGCCTGATACAGACTAAGATACTTACTTCCATCGCCAATATGATGGTCGCCCGCGGCGTGATGGAGGGCGGTTCAGTGCATATAGATGTCTCCGCCAAAGGCGGATCCGCCTCCGGCGGAAAAGAGGAAATCGAATTCACCTTCGACGTACGCAAAGGTCCCGAGCGCGCGCACGGCGCCCGCGCCCGCGCAGCCGCGCGGGTGTAACTATAAAAATCACGGGCCCCGGCGCGCGTCCGGGGCCCTCTGATGTGGGTTGCTGTGTGCCGAAGGTCGACTACGATTTCGGTCTGCGTTGCTCCTTGGTCCAGTTGCGGACTCTGAGCTGCCGAATCATCTCGCGTGCTTCATCGACCCTCATCACGACCTCGATGGTTGGCACGCACGCATCGCCCGCGGATTTCATCGGTCCGACCTTCGTCAGCTTGGCGAGAACTGCGTCGAGCGATGGGTTGACCGCAACCACTTCGAACTCCGCAGACTCGGCTCGGCAACGGGATCCCTCGGAGAACGCTTTGCCGACAGGATTCGCCACCGGGGTCGTGTTGGTAACGCGGGGATACCAATACGTTCCTTCGGTTGCGATCCTCAGGCCGGTGTCGCCGACTTTGACTTCCTGGGCATTCGCAACTCCTGCCAACGCAAGGAGCGCGAGCCCTGCGATAAGAATGCGTATCATCTTTGCTCCAATTCCGTCGCCATTGAACAGCGACTTGCACGAATATATACTTTGTGTTGTAAAGGCGCAAGGCCTCCTTGCGTGCGGTGCTCCGGGGAAGGATGCGGCCAAGAGCTCGCTTTCGTGCCGTCGCACAAAAGTTCCTCTCGGTCCTGCGCAGGCATCCCCGTTTCCTAACGGGGCCCCAGCCTTCGCTTTCGAATCCTGCCCGGATGCCGTAAAACGCAAGACGCCCGACAAGATGTGTCGAGCGCTCACGTTTTAGTGCGCCGGGCAGGATTCGAACCTGCGCAGACCGAAGTCGCTTGGTTTACAGCCAAGTGCGATTGACCACTCCGCCACCGACGCGCACTGTCATGCGTTCCAGTACCGACAGAACCACATTGCGCCAACTACTCGCAGTGTGACCGCCACCACCGACGCGCTTTTTTGCGTCGCTTGAGCGACGCATTGCGCATAGTATGCCGCATTTTTGGCCGTGTTACAATTTTAGGCATGTTCCGCAGAAGAGCGGTATATCTCGTAGGCGCTCTCGCGGCGTGGGCGTACCCTGCCGTTTCTCTGGCTCAGTCTGCGCTCACGAATCGTATCGTGCCGTGCGACGGGGTGAATTGCACCGTGTGCGACATCGCCACTCTTGCACAAAATCTACTGAACGCAGGTATCTACATCGCGGTATTCTTGTCGGCGGTGCTTTTCGCATGGGCGGGATTCATGGCGCTCTCCGCTGGGGGGAGAAGCGAGCAATACACCGAGGCGAGACGCATTTTCCTCAATGTGGTTATCGGCCTTGTCATTATCCTTGCAGGTTGGCTTGTCGTGGACACGCTCATGAAGACGGTAACGAACGGCAGTTTCGGGCCCTGGAACAAGGTGTGCGAGGCATTCATCTCGTACTTCGAGCACTACTACGCCTAGCACCCAAATAGTTGCCTTTCGGCCGTATTTTGAGTATAGTCCTCGGACGTATGTCACAAGATCAACTCATAAAGATCGCATGTTCGAAGTGCGCCCGCACCAATTATTGGTCGCGCAAGAACCGCAAGCTCGTAACGCGCAAGATAGATCTCAAGAAATATTGCAAGTGGTGCAAGGCGCACACGACCCACAAAGAGGCCAAGAAATAAGAGATTTCCACAGGTTCTGCCTGTAACCCACAGTTCAGTCATCTGACCATTTATAATGGTTCGAATGGTGCCCAAAAACGCTGAGAAGCAAAGAGCAATTAGACTGCGTAAGGAGGGCTATACGCTGTCAGAGATTGCGAAGTCGCTTGGTGTGTCGAAATCGTCCGCCTCCATTTGGTTGCGGAACATTGATTTATCGGACGAGGCGAGAGAGAGAATAGATGCAAAAAGGCTACATGCGCGTATGTTGTCGGCTCAGACACATCGAGCAAAAACTCGGATTAGTTTGGAGGGAGCGGATGCGTTGGCCAAACAAACAATAAAACGGACCGCATTGGACAAGAATCATTTCAAAATGTTTGCGGCAATAGCATATTGGTGCGAAGGTGAGAAGACAGAGAATGATACGGCGCTCACATTCGCCAATTCCGACGCCGCACTTGTTCAAACATTTCTATTCTTTCTCCGCAACGGGTTCGAAATTGATGAATTGAAATTCAGGGTATGCATGCATTTGCACAGCTATCACGATGAAAAGAAGCAAAGGGCATTTTGGTCGAGAGCAACAGGCATACCGGCAAAACAGTTCTTTAAATCCTATCAGAAAGCTCACACGGGGCTGTACAAGAAAGACCGATATGCAGGATGTGCGAGTATACGGTATCATGACGTCCGAGTCGCACGCGAGCTACAGGCAGTAGCTCGCGCGATTCTAGGAAAATATGGGCCTATAGTTCAGTGGTAGAATTTCTCTCTCCAAAAGAGAAGACCGAGGTTCGAATCCTCGTGGGCCCGCAGTGACTAACAAGCGCTTGGCCTATTCCGTATATAATCAATTCATGGAACTCCAAGTTGGCGCAAAAGTATTGCTAAAAAATACGGAGGGAAAATATCTAATTATCCGCAGGTCGCCGTATGAAGAACGCGGTGTCGGGAAGTGGGATATCCCAGGAGGTCGTATCGACGCAGGCTCTCCATTGCTCGATAACCTCAAACGTGAAGTGAGCGAGGAGACGGGACTCGAGCTTACCGATAAACCGAGATTGGTTGCGGCGCAAGACCTGATGTGGCCAGATCGGCACGTGGTGCGTCTCACCTATATCGGCATGGCGGAAGGTACGCCGATTTTAAGTGTAGAGCATGATGCGTTTCAGTGGGTAACGTTTGTAGAAATGGAGGATTTAGAGAACCTCGATACTTTTATTAAGGAACTCATAGACGACGGTACTATTTCCGAAACCACGCACGGATAATTTTTTCTATGTTAGTTTTCTCTTTTGGCCCGAACCATTTGATTTCTTTGTTGCGTCTCCAATATCCGATTTGTTTGCGCGAGTAGCGCCAGATGTCACTCTGCAATTCTTCCTGCATTTCTTTACGCGAAATATCGCCTTTCAAATGCCGAGCCAGAGAGCGGTATTCCAGCCCCAATTCCTCCATTCGCGCATAGCCGAGGCCAGCTTTGTGTAATCGTTTTGATTCGCTGACCATGCCTTGTTTTATTCGCTCCCGAAGTCGACCCTGGATGCGTTTGCGTAATTCGGCATCCTTTGGCCGCAGACCAATCCATAGCGTGTCATACAGAGAACCGACCTCTGTATACAGGGGTCGGTTCTCTGTAGATGAGGCGATTTCGAGGGCTCGGATGAGGCGAATCTTGTTGTTGCGTTCGCTCGGTGTCGCCATCGCGCGGGCGCGCATTGAGTCCTTTTTCTTAAGTATCGCGAAGAGTTGCGCTGCTGTTTTCTTAGCGAGACGTAGTCGAAGAGCTTTGTTAGGCGGTACGTCGGGTAGCACAATGCGACCGACGAGCGCGTCAATATAGAAGCCTGTTCCGCCCACGACAACAGGAAGATGATTGATATGATATATCATATCAGCTGCTTTGCGGGCGAGGCGGACGTAGTCGCCCGCGCTAAAATTCTTTTTCGGTGATGCGACGTCCAGCAGGTGATGCGGTACGTTCTTCATCTCGCGCTTTTTTATCTTACCCGTGCCTATGTCGAGCCCTTTATACACCTGCCGCGAATCCGCGGAGATTATCTCACCGCCAAATTTTCGCGCGAGCTCGACCGCAAGCGCGCTCTTGCCGCTTGCGGTGGGGCCCACTATCACAAGCAGTTTTTGTTTCGTCATTTGTGCCGGAGGAGGGACTCGAACCCTCACCTCTTGCGAGACACGATTTTGAGTCGTGCGTGTCTGCCATTCCACCACTCCGGCTTATCGCTAATCTTACAACTGAAATGATCTTCGAGCGCATGGCACAGCTAACCCAGCCCTGCCATTCCGCCATCCCGGCATTTCCTGTGAAGTCTACGGCCTTTTGGACGGGAAAACAAATAATACCTCCGTGATATAATCGCCGCATGACGGGCGCATATGAGAGCGATTCCATATTCTGGGTGGAGGTAGAGAGGATAAAGCCGAACCCCTTTCAGCCACGCAAGACATTTGATGAAGCGGCGCTTGCGTCTCTTGCCGAATCTTTGCGCCAATACGGCGTGTTGCAACCGCTTACCGTAACGCGCAAAGAAATTGAACGCCCTGGCGAAGGTATCTTCGTCGAATACGAATTAATCGCCGGCGAACGCAGACTACGCGCCGCCAAGCTCGCGGGTATCGCGGCTGTTCCGGTCGTGATACGCAGTGGAGAAGATACCGACCGGATGAAGCTCGAGCTCGCGATTATCGAAAATCTTCAGCGTGAAGATCTAAATGCACTCGACAGAGCGAAGGCCTTTCGGCGACTTACCGACGAGTTCGGTCTGCAGCACAAGGAAATCGGTCAGCGCGTCGGCAAGAGCCGCGAATATGTATCCAATACGCTTCGCATACTAGCGCTTCCGCTCGAAATACAAGGTGCGCTTGAAAAAGGCGAGATCACCGAGGGTCACACTCGGCCGCTTTTGATGCTCGCAGATAAACCAGCAGAGCAGCATACGCTATTCCGCGAGGTGATTGACCGACGATTGACGGTACGTGATACCGAGGCACTGGCTCGTCGCGCGGCGGTAGAGCGCGTACGCCACAAAGCACTCGTCTCGCCGGATCTTTTGAGTCTGGAAAAACAATTGAGCGAACGGTTGGGGACGCGTGTTCGCATCGAGAAGAAGGATACCGGCGGCAAGCTTATGATAGATTTCTTTTCGCCGGAAGACCTCACACAGCTCTGTCTCGCACTTACCATGCCAAGCCCCGTCGTCTCCGAGGTTCCCGCGCTGCCGACTGAGTCACCAGAAGCTCCACAAGAAGCCGCGCCGCAGCCCAATACAGACCCGACCCACGTTCCAGCTCCAGATACGACCACAGCAAAAGAAGACGACCCGTCTCGAAAAGGCGGAGCCGAGGCGGACCTATACTCGATTCGGAATTTCTCGGTCTAGAAGTTCTTTTTCTGCTGGGCGAGCGCAATTCGGATGTGTTTTTTTGCCATATTGGTTTTGGCAATGTCATGCCACTTACGCGATGGTCGGCCGGCGGGTTTTGTGATTATTTCTACCATGTCGCCGTTGCGCAACGGTGTTTCGAGGCTCACCATTTTGCTATTTACCCGAGCGCCCGACATTTTGTTGCCAAGATCGGAATGTACCGCGTACGCGAAATCGATCGGTGTCGCTGCGATCGGCAGATCGATGACATCGCCTTTTGGGGTAAAGACGAACACTCGGTGACTGAAGAAGTCGGTCTTTAGTGTGTCGAGGTACTCTTCGGATTCCTGCGATCCCTGGTGTGCTGTGCCGAGTTCACGCACCCACTCCGGTACCCCGTGTTCTCTTGTTTCGCTCGGCTTTGGCGACTCTTTACCCCCTGGAAAGAATTGCCGGATCCATTCAAGTCCGCCTTTTTTGCCCGAAACACCCTGCTGTATTTCTTTGTAGGTGAGGTGCGACGCGATGCCGTAGAGCGCTTCGCGATGCTGTGATTCAGTGCGTAGCTGTAACTCGATTGCGCCGCCGTCACCCGTATATACGGTGGTGTGGATGCTCTGGTATCCGTTGGGCTTGGGAAACGCAATGTAGTCTTTTATTTTGCCGGGGACCGGACGCCAGTGCGCGTGAATGATACCAAGCCCCGTATAGCAATCCGCGAGTGTAGGGAATATGACGCGAAGCGCCAAAATATCGTACACCTTGCTCATATCCCAACTTTTGCGCTCGAGCTTGCGGAAAAGGCTATAGACGCCCTTGACGCGCGCTTCGGTGCGGAAATTCCGCAATCCAGCCTGGGCGAGTTCGCGCTTGAGATCTTTCTCGGCTTTCTCGAGCCGCTTCTCGTTCTCGTTCTTTCGCTCTTTCAGGACTTCGCGCGTTTTTTCATATTCTTTCGGATATGCCCAGGGGAACGCGGCATCTTCGAGTTCTTGCTTGGCGACCGACATACCGAGTCGATCGGCGATCGGGGCATATATTTCAAGCGTTTCGAGTGCGATGCGCTTGCGCTTATCTTCCCGAGGCACGTGTTCGAGTGTGCGCGCATTGTGCAGACGGTCCATCAGCTTGATGATAAGTACCCGAATATCTTGCGCGGTAGCGGCGAATAATTTGCGCAAGGATTCCGTATGGCGCTCCATGCCGCGGTAGCGTAGGGCACCGAGCTTGGTCACGCCCTCTACAAGCTGTAGTACCTCGGGACCGAATTTTTCTGAAATGGTCTTCGGCGTGACGCCCGCGTCTTCGATTGTGTCGTGCAGGAGCCCAGCCGCGATTGCCGGTGCATCCATGCCTACTTGTGCAAGCAAATATCCAACCTCGGCGGTATGCGTGAAATAGGGGTCGCCGGAATAACGTTTCTGCTCTTTGTGCGCTTCGGAAGCGAATTCGTACGCCTCGCGCACGAGCTTCGCATCCGCTTCGCTCGGCTCCGGCATTTCGGCGATGATCTCTGAGACTGGGCGAAGAGTTGCGGCGGACATATAAAATGATAATACTGCGTACGGGAAAGTTGGCAATGAAGCCGACCAACCGGAGGAATAGGCTACCATGACCCAGAATGCAGTTCTCGAGCTGAAGTCCTCGCAGCTGGAATGTCCAGCATGCGCGAGATTATTTCCGATCGGTACCGTCGCCTGCGACATTTGTATCGGGGCGCTCCGTGCGGTCGAGGTCAGGATTGTCCCGCACGACACTGTATGGTTCGGCCGGCAAATCGAGCACAAGTAAATGGCGGCGCCCACGCTCGGGCGCCGCCGAACCATTCTTACTTTTTGAATTTATGCGGATTATGGTTAGGACAACTTTTGTTACTGCATCTTTCAGGGATGGTTTTAGTCCCGAGCATCATGAGAGAGCCGCACATCTCGCATATTTTACCTGTCGGGCGCGCCTTGATGGCGTTCTTGCAATCCGGATAATTTGAGCACGAAAAGAAAATGCCGAATTTGCCGCGGCGCTCTACCATTTCGCCCTTGCCACAGGTGGGACAGGTGACTCCCGTTTTCGTGCGCTCAGCCTCGGCCGGATCCTGCTTTACAAATTTGCATTTGGGATAATTGGAGCATGCGATGAATCTGCCAAAGCGCCCCTCGCGTTCGATCAGCTTGCCGTCTTTGCACTCTGGACACGCCTCGCCTATTTCTTTGGGCGGAGCGATCTCACTACCGTCTTCTTTGCGAGCGCCAAGGCATTTTGGAAAATTCTTGCACGACATGAAGCGCCCGTTCTTGGAGAGCTTATATTCCATCGGCCCACCGCAAATCGGACAGAGAAATTCCGCCGGCGCGTCGCCCATCGAGGTTATTTTTGGTATCTTTTCCTTGCCTTTTACTGCTTTCTTGAACGGCGTATAAAAATCGCGGAGCGTCTTTTCGTATTCACGCTTGCCCTCGGCTATTTGGTCGAGCTCATCTTCCATTTCTGCCGTAAACGTGTCGGAAATATAGTCGCCGAAATTTTCTTCGATGAATGAAGAGACGACATCACCCGTTGCCGTGGGGATAAGCGTGCGGCCCTGCTTGTCTACGTAGCCACGTGTTTCGAGCGTTCGAATGATAGAGGCATATGTGCTCGGCCGGCCGATGCCCCTTTTTTCAAGTTCTTTCACCAGCCCCGCTTCGCTATATCGCGCCGGCGGCTGCGTTTCTTTACCCTCGACGCTTGCCGAGACCAATTTGAGTGGGTCCGTAGCAATGACCTTGGGTAATTCCACATCTTCGCCTCGCGCGTCCGGATCGGCGGCAAGCCAGCCGTCGAAAGTGACGCGAGAGCCATTCGCCGCAAAATTTGGAATGACGGAAGTCAGACTTCCGTCAACGTTGGCCAATATTTTGGTGCGGAGCATTTTTGCATCCGCCATTTGCGAAGCAAGTGCCCGCCCGCGGATAAGCGCATACAGTTTCTTCTGCTCTTCGGTCGTTCCCGCGCTCTGCTTCTTGGCATCGGTGGGTCGGATCGCTTCATGCGCTTCCTGCGCGCTCTTGCTCTTCGTCTTATATACACGCGCCTCTACGTAAGTATCCCCGAATTCACTTTTGGCGACACTAAGCAAGTTGGCCTGCGCATCTTTCCCAAGGTTGGTCGAGTCGGTGCGCATGTACGAAATATGTCCGGCCTCATATAGTTTTTGCGCTATTTGCATCGTGCGCGACGGAGAAAAACCGAATCGCGTAGATGCGGTCTGCTGGAGCGTTGATGTGGTGAATGGGGGGCGGGGTGTGCGCTTGGCCTCTGTCTCTTCGACCGATATGACTGACCACTGCTTCTCCTGTGCAGCGTTTAGTATCCGCTCGGCTTCTTTTTCTGTCCTCGGCTCTTCCACGCAGATGACCGTGAACTCATCATTTTTCTTTGTTTTAACATTTGCGCTGACGACCCAGAACTTTTCGGGGATAAAGGCTCGTATCTCACGCTCGCGCTCCATCAATATTCGCAGGGCGGGCGATTGCACGCGTCCGGCCGAGAGTCCGTAGCGCACCTTTTTCCATATGAGACCCGAAAGATCGTATCCGAAGAGCCGATCCAAGACGCGACGTGCCTCCTGTGCCCGTACGAGCTGTTCATCTATTGCGCGGGGATTGGCGAGTGCCTCGAGCACAGCGTGTTCGGTGATCTCGTGGAAAACGATGCGCTTTGGCTTTTTGAGTCCTATTGTTTCGGCCAGATGCCATGCGATAGCTTCGCCCTCGCGGTCGGGGTCTGTTGCGAGTATGACCTCGTCGGCATCCTTGGCAACCAGCTGAAGCTCATCTATTACTTTCTGCTTTTCTTTAACTATTTGATAGTGCGGCACAAAGCCGCCTTCGACATCGACGGCGTCTTTATTGCTTTTCGGGAGATCCCGTATGTGGCCGACCGAAGCACGAACGTGAAAATCTTTTCCAAGATACTTCTCGATCGTCTTCGCTTTTGCGGGTGATTCTACTATTACAAGCTTCATGGCGAGTAGTGATACCTCATCAGCCTAGCATGCGTCAAGGCGAGTACTCTGTCGCCGATACACTCAGCGGGCGCGCACTGTGCCCAGCTCTTCGACAATAAGGCCCTTAATTTCCATCGTACTCAAAAGAATATTCGCCTCCGTTATCGGCAATTCGAGCAATCGGATCAGGTCGTCGCGTGGGATCGGGGTCGCGATCGCGAGTATCACGCGCACCTCGTTTTCGGATAGATCCTCGCGCAATTCTTGCAACGATGCAGGTCCTTCTCGTTTCGCAATACCGAGCGCGACCAAAATATCTTCGGGCGAGGTAACCGGTGTCGCGCCGAGGCGTAAGAATTGATGCGTACCGCGGCTTTCTTCGCTAAATATTGAGCCGGGCACGCACAGGAGGTCGCGATTGTATTCTGTAGCAAGACGCGCCGTGATGAGCGAACCGGATTGTTCTTTGGCCTCGATAATCAGGGTCGCGCTCGAAAGGCCCACCATTATCCTGTTGCGTTGCGGAAACGTGTAATTGGTCGCTTTCATATCAGGCTTGAATTCGGAAAGGAGCGCGCCACCTGCGCCAAGTATCTCTTTGGCGACGCCGTGATTTGATTTCGGGTATAGTACGTTCCAATCGAGCCCCGAGCCCGGCACGGCGACCGTCTGCAGGCCCGCATCGAGCGCGGCTTTGTGCGCCTCGACGTCTATGCCGAAGGCGAGTCCGCTGACGACAACCACCGGATATCCACGCAATCCTTCAATAAGGTGCTTCACAACCTGACGACCGTAATTGGTGCATGCGCGCGAACCGACGACTGCGAGCCACTTGTTGCCTGAAGAGGGTAGCGTGCCGCGAACATACAATTGTTTGGGTGCATCGGGTATCTCGCGCAAAAGCGGCGGAAAATCATCCGGATAGAGCAATTGGAGGTCGTCATCCATGGGTGTATGATAAATCAAATTTCGGACCACTATGCTAGATATCAAATTTATCCGGGAAAACAAGGATATCGTCTCTGCGGGGGCGAAAAAGAAGCATATCGAAGTGGATATAGATCGGCTCATCGAGCTCGACGACAAGCGGCGAGAGCTTCAGCTAACAATAGACCAAAAACGCGCCGAACAAAATGCGGCGTCGGAAAAAATAGTAAAAGCGTCCACATCTGAAAAAGAGACTCTTATCGCACGGATGGCAGAGGTCAAGCGTACCTTGCAACTCGAAGAGGAATCTATGCAGGACATCCTGAAGGAATGGCGCGCACTGATGGTCATGGTTCCCAATGTTCCTGATATGTCGGTGCCAGACGGCGAGAGCGACGCCGATAACAAAGAGGTAAAGACATGGGGCGATATCCCCAAATTCGAATATGGGCCCAAGAGCCACAGCGAGCTCCTTCTGATGCACGATATGGCGGATTACGAACGAGGTGCAAAAGTTGCCGGATTTCGCGGTTACTTTTTGAAAAACGACGGTGCACGCCTGCAGTGGGCATTGCAGAAATTCGTGGAGGAGCGATTCATGAATCGCGACGGGTTCATACCGATGATAGTGCCGAGCATGGTGCGACGAGAGCCGTTCGTCGGCACCGGGTATCTACCTCAGAGTGAAGAGGATTTGTATAAAACACAAGACGGCGAATATCTTGCTGGCACCGCCGAGGTGGCGACAATGGGGTATTACATGGACGAGGTTCTGGAAAAATCACAGCTACCGCTCAAATTCTTTTCATATAGCCCATGCTTTCGCCGTGAGGCCGGAAGCCACGGCAAGGACACCAAGGGCATTTTCCGCATCCATGAGTTTGTGAAATACGAACAGGTCGTGCTCTGCGAGGCGAGCCACGAGGAATCGGTGAAATTCCACGAAGAATTAACCGCGAACTCGGAGGCGCTTTTGCAAGAGCTCAAGCTCGCGCACCGCGTAGTGGTCAACTGCGGAGGAGACTTGGGATTGGGGCAGGTGAAAAAATACGATATCGAAGCGTGGATGCCGAGCGAAAGTACGTATCGCGAGACGCACTCATCGTCCTACTTCCATGATTTCCAAGCGCGCCGACTCAACATCCGCTACCGCGACGAATCAGGGGTCCTGCGCTATGTACATTCGCTCAATAATACGGCTCTTGCGATGCCGCGCATCATTTGCCAGCTCGTCGAGAACTATCAACAGGCCGACGGTTCGATAGCCGTGCCGGAGGTGCTCCGCGCATACATGGGCAAAGATGTCATCGCAAAGAATAATTGACCTGCGAAAGAAACGCGCCGGCAGTTTCGGCAGGGCAGTTTTGCAATTGCCGGGCGGTATCAGGGACCGCAGGTCGCCCCTGCGCGCGAAGCGTCGGCGTACACGGGCAACCCAGGCACTTACAGTGCTTGCGGTCAGTGGTGCGATCGCATACGGCGTTCATTACGTATCATATCTGCCGCGATTTACGATATCTACAATTTCGGTCGCAGGTGCACAGTACATACAAGAAGAGTCGGTGCGCGCGGCGGTCGTGCGCGAATTCGAGGATGGCTCGTTCCATTTTGTTGCACGCAACAATATATTTTTGTATCCACGTGCGACGATCGAGCGCACTTTAGAAGATTCGTTTCCGCGCATTGACACCGCTCGGATCACGCGCGCATCTTTTTTTTCCACAGCGATCACCGTGACGATAATCGAGCGCGAGCCGTACGCACACTGGTGCGCGGGGTCGGGTGAGTGCTACCTCATGGACCAGACGGGGTATATTTTCGCCTCGGCCTCGGGCGACCCCACCCCAAGTACTAGATACGTGTTTTTGGGCAACATCGACGCCGCACCCTCGCCCATTGGAAAGACATTCAGGGCGGGGCAGTTGCCGGGTATGCTCGCGCTTTTAAAACAATTGCAGGAAGACGAGTATGTGCCATTGGGGGCGCAGATCGTAGACGAGCAAGACTATATAGTGCCGCTCGAGGTTGGATACTATATAAAGGTTACGCACGGGAGCAATCCCGACATCCTCGTTCGCAATCTCGACCTCATCGTGTCGTCTGATGCGTTGCGCAAACAACTGGCAGATCTCGAGTACATAGACTTGCGGTTTGGCAATCGCGTGTACTACAAATTGAAGGGTGCCGAAGAAGTGCGAGTGGAATAAAGATGAATTGTGGTATCGTGCCTGAGTGAAAAACTTTTGGGAGAAATTACAGCGGCCCTTTTTCGTGCTCGCGCCGATGGAGGACGTTACAGATGTCGCATTTCGCCAGCTGATAGCGAAATATGCGTCGCCCGACATACCGCGCGTAACATATACCGAATTTACCTCTGCCGACGGGCTTGTTCGTGCGAACGACGAGGGGAAGAGGAAGCTGCTCAAAAAACTTGAGTATTCGGAAAACGAGCGACCCATCGTCGCGCAACTTTTCTCGGCGCATCCGGAATATATGGAACAGGGCGCGCGGCTCTGCGCAGAACTCGGCTTTGATGGATTCGACATCAACATGGGTTGCCCCGCGCGCGAAGTGGAGAGACAAGGATGCGGCGCCGCGCTCATCCAAAACCCCGCGCTCGCTCGCGAGCTTATACGTGCTGCAAAAAAAGGGGCAGAGTCCGCCGGCCGGCGGATGCCTGTTTCGGTCAAAACACGGATAGGGTACAACAGCGATGAGCTGGACACATGGCTTCCAGAATTGCTCGCCGAAGAACCGGCGGCAGTCGCTATCCATGCGCGCACACGCAAAGAAATGTCGGACGTGCCCGCACGGTGGCAACATATCACGCGCGCGGTAGAAATCCGCGACTCGCTCGGCTCCCTGTCATTCATCGTCGGCAACGGTGATGTGAAAGACCTCGCAGATGCGCGCCAAAAAGCGGCAGATACTGGATGTGATGGTGTCATGCTCGGTCGCGCTGTGTTCGGCAACCCGTGGATCTTTTCTGACGCACCGGCCGCTGTCAGGACCAAAGAAGAAAAGATACAAACACTCATTGAACACGTCGAGCTGTTCCAAGAACACATGAGTGGCTTCGTGAACGACGCTGTCATGAAGAGGCATTTCAAGGCATACATACATGGCTGGGATCATGCTGCAGAGCTACGCGGCCAGCTGATGGACGCGCCGACATTGAACGATGCCAAAGAGCTCTTGAAAAGAAGTGGACGATAGAGAAAAGAGATGCTAATAGTATTGACAGGTTTTCCTCAGGCCAGGGAGATGGCGATGTCTTCACCAAAGTCGCCCTACCCCAAGTCGGCGACACCAGAAGAGAAGGAGGAGGCGGTTAACGAGGCTGTGGCACAGCTAGTGAGAAGCGGTGTCACGACCGCGACAATCGGAGTGATCGCGCGCTCGGCGTCACGGAAACTAAGAAGTGGTGTCGTGTATCCGAAAGACGTACGAGCGCTGCTCAACTCTTCACACACAACCCGTATCACAATCGTGACCCGATTATGAGTTCGAGCCCTCCGCCTCGTGCGGAGGGCGAACTTTTCTCGTCGTAACCGCCCATCATTGTCGTTATACGAATTTTATTTTTTTGTATATTTTGGTATTGTCTATATAGCGTGAAAATGTAGCAGCAGGGAGGCGACCCATGGGTTCGCAGCAAGTGCTCCGACAATTGCGGGCGGTTTCGCGCCTGCACCCAGAATACCGGAAGGGAGGTACAAGGGCGCGAAGCAGTGAAGCGGTAGCGGATTTCAGTGATGTGATTGAAGAAGGGGATCTCGTGAGCGAAATAACCGAGAGGTCTCGACCGCGCCGCCGCTTTGACTATTTTGCGGCGAATTCGTCTCGGCGATCCGAACCGTCCGGCGGCGAGGATGTTGACCTCAGCGCTCTCGGCGCTAAGCAGCGTCTGTCTCCAGATGAGAAGTGGAGAGCCATGGCAGGTGCTCGTATTGAGCTGTTGCGCGAAAATAGCACATTCAGTGACAACATGTGGTTCGCGCGCGCCTCGTCAAGGGCACATGTACATTTCATGACGATGCGGCATTACTTTGTCCGTCTCCCCGCATGGAAGCAAAGGAGACTTCGCGATGGGGAACCAAATCCACTTGCCCCATGAGGCGAGATGTTCCACATTCGGGCTCGAATGGCCCCGTCGGTAAAACCGGCGGGGCACAGATTTTGGTATACTGCACCCATGAAAGAGACTCGGCACACGACGCTCTATAGGCAGTACCGGCCACAGGATTGGAACGAGGTGCGTGGGCAGGAGCAGGTGACAGGAGTATTGGAAAAAGCGATAAAGAACGGAAAGACGGCGCATGCGTACCTCTTTTGCGGTTCGCGCGGCACAGGCAAGACATCGGTCGCGCGCATATTGGCGCGCGAACTTGGCGTGAGCGAAAAAGATCTGTATGAAATGGATGCGGCCTCACGCACTGGTGTAGACGACATTCGCGAGCTTCGCGAAGGTGTGAATACGGTGCCATTTGAATCTCCGTATAAGTTTTACATTATTGACGAGGCGCACATGCTCTCGAAAAATGCCTGGAACGCTTTTTTGAAAACTCTCGAGGAGCCGCCACCGCATGCGATCTTTGTATTGGCGACGACCGAGCGCGACAAAGTGCCGGACACCATCCAATCGCGCTGTGAGATCTATACGTTCAAACAACCGACGCGCGAGATTCTCTCGCAGATAGTGACCGACGTCGCGAAAAAGGAAGGATATGCGCTCGAGCGCTCTGCGGCCGAGCTCGTCGCGCTATTGGCCGAGGGGTCGTTTCGCGATGCGCTCTCTATTTTGCAGAAAGTACTGGCGGTATCAAAGGACAAAAAGGTAAATGTGAGCGAGGTGGAAGCGGTGTCCGGCGCTCCACGCGGTGAGCTCGTCCGCCAACTACTTGCGGCAATCGCAGGTAAAGATGCGAACGCGGCGCTTGCGGCGATAGGTGAAGCGGTAAAAGAAAACATGGATGCCCGCACACTCGCCAAGCTCCTGATTCACCGCATGCGGGTCGTCCTCCTGATGCGGTATGCGCCCGATATCGCAAAACAAGTGAGCGAGGAATTGACCGAGGCAGATGTCGAGCTGGCTACCGAACTCGCAAAAAGTGCGAATGTCACATCCGATACACTGCGCGCCTTGCTTGAAGCATATTCGCGCATGGCCTATGCCGCCGTGCCGCACCTGCCACTCGAACTTGCCGTCATCGATATGTGCGGCGGCGACTCACAAGCAAAGCTGGTCTAGCCGCTTGGTCCCGAACAGTGGCTGTACGCAACAAGCCTAACGTCCATGATATTATTTCAAGATGAAATCTGATCATAAGTCGAAAGCGATTTCGTTGCGCAGAAAGGGACTTTCCTATAGCGAAATACTCGCACAGGTGCCGGTAGCGAAATCCTCGCTTTCATTATGGCTGCGCGATGTTGGGTTGGCGGGAAAACAGGTTCAACGTTTAACGGACAAAAAAAGAGCTGCGCAGCTCAGAGGTGGAGCTGCGAGACGGGAAGCTCGCCTAAAGGAAACTGACCGAATCTTTACCGCCGCAAGGGAAGATGTTAGCAAACTTTCAAAACGTGAGATGTGGTTGGTGGGAGCGGCACTCTATTGGGCAGAGGGAAGTAAGGAGAAGTCGTATCGTCCAAGAATCTCGCTTGATTTCGCTAATACTGATCCGAATATGGTCCGTTTCTTTGTTCAGTGGCTCATGGTGTGTTGCGATATCCCGAAGGAAAATATCTACGCGCACTTGTACATACACGAATATCAAAAGAAACGAGTGCCACACGCCCTAAAGTTCTGGTCGCAATCCAGTGGCCTGCATGCTGGAGCTATTACAGGGGTGTACTTCAAGCGTCATAATCCAACGACTCGCAGGCATAACGCGAGTGAATTCTACTATGGTACACTCCGTGTGCGCGTAAAATGCAGTACTGCATTGGTCAGAAAGATACAAGGCTGGACGAACGGTATATGCGCGCAAGAATGGGAGGTCGTCTAACGGTAGGACACCGCTCTTTGGAAGCGTGAATGAAGGTTCGATTCCTTCCCTCCCAGCCAAGTCGTGCAAGGTTATCGCGCTCGAAATGCGTTGTTTTCTCTATTTACAAAATACAAAGTCTCTGACACGATTAACACATGAATCCTAGAGAAGTCCCAATTGAAGATGCGGGGCTCGGGTATACGCTTTTCAGGATTTTGGGACCTGCGCACGAATCAGAAGTCGCTCGGTAAGCGCTATGTACGACTACCACACGATACTCGGCGCTCTTGCGCTCGTCGTCGGCATCACGGGTTACATCCCGTATATTAAGGATACGTTGAAGGGCACGACAAAGCCCCATCCATTTACGTATCTCATCTGGGCACTGATCGGCGGGATTACGTTCGTAGCCCAGCTCGTGAATAGCGCTGGTCCAGGTGCATGGGCAATGGGAGTTCCCGTCTTCTTCGGCATCGTGATCGCGGCACTTTCAATACAGAAGGGCGAACGCACTCTTACGAAACGCGACTGGCTCTGCCTCGCTGGAGCGCTTGTGGCGATAGTTGTATGGCGGCTCACGAACGATGCGTTCTATGCAGTACTCATAGTAATGGTTATCAATACGCTCGCGTTCATTCCGACATTCGGGAAAGCATACTGGAAACCCCACGAGGAGACGGCTTCATCGTACGCGCTTGGTGTGTTGAGAAGCCTTATTTCCGTACCAGCCCTCCTTGCCTTCAATACGGTGACGCTGTTGCCAATCATTCACCACATCCTTATAAATGCGGTCTTCGTCGCAATGTTGCTAATACGTCGAAGGAGTCTGAAATAGCGTGTCTATAATGGTTCCAACGTCGCCTGCCTGCGCAGGCAGGTACCAAACATCAGCGAACGGATTTGATAAGATGAATCCAATGACACGAAAAGAGCTCGCGGGTGGTGTCGTACATAAAATGCCGGAGGATTTACGTAAGGCTCTGATCGAGACGCCTGCGGCGCGGGCAGTATGGGAAGACATTACACCGCTCGCGCGCAACGAGTGGATCTGCTGGGTCGTCTCTGGTAAAAAAGAGGAAACGAGGGGTATCCGTATCAAAAAAGCACTCTCGAAGCTTAAGGGCGGAATGCGCCGCCCCTGCTGCTGGGCCGGCTGTACTCATCGTTGAAATAGAATCGCTGCGGCATTCATTGGAGAGTCTATACTAGTGTTTTGCAAAAGACTGCAATAGAGGGTGGTAAAATGGGAGCATGGCAGGGCAGACAAACTACCGCGTGCTTGAGCGCATCGTGAAAGGATTCGCCAACCATCGGCGCATCGAGATCCTCGATCTCTTGCGGCGCGAGCCGGAGCTTTCGGTCGACGACATCTCCGAACGCTTACACATTGGATATGAAAACGCATCCGATCACGTCCGCAAGCTCGCGATCGCCGGTCTTGTGATGAAGAGGAACGATGGGCCGAGCGTCCGGCATAAGCTAACGCAACGCGGCGAGTCTATTCTAGTGTTTTGCAAAAGACTGCAATAAGGAATTGAAGGTGGCAGGGTCGGGGAAAAAGCGGTAGGGTGGTGGCAGCACATCGGAGGAAAGCCATGAACGTTTTCGCGTGGACAATGGTGACACTGTGCCTGCTCGGCGTACTGTACATGCTTACATTTTCCGTGCGCCTTGGCCGGACGGAAAAGACGATCAAACGGGCCGTCGAGCTAGGCCTGAAACATCTCAACAATCCGCCGCTGACTCCTGCGGAGCAGAAAGAGGTCGAAGAGTTGTGCCGCAGAGGCATACTCGAAACGCTGAATGTGGAAGACAAGGACGGGAACTCGGTAGTTCTCTACAAAACATCGAACGATCCTATCAGGGCCGAACTTACTTCCTGAACGGCGTCTAGGCGCCCCAAGTCCATCAACGATCGCGTTCGGGAGGCCCCGCGGTCGTTTCTTTTTTTTGCCCGTTCCGCCAAAGCGAGGATTTGTGTGATTAGATTCATTCTAGTGTTTTGCAAAAGACTGCAATAGAGAATATAGAGAGTAGAGAAGAGAGTGGAGGATAGAAAATAGGAGTACAGAGTAGAAGATGGAGGAAGGGTGCGAGAGGGGTGTGGGTGCGATCAAAAGTGGGGCGTATCGTTTCCCAAACCTGCCGATTTGTGGAATTATCAGTTGTCCACAGGCAATATCTTGTCTACTGTACAAACAGTCGGGTATAGTCTTATGGATGGAGAAATCAATAACAGAGCGCCAGAAACAGCTTCTTGAGGTCATTTATGATTTTTGCGCGAGTACCGGCTATCCACCAACCTTCGAGGAGATGCGGGAAGACCTTGGTGTTGCCTCCAATCAGTCTATCGTCGATTTGCTTGAGAAGCTCCGCAGGGATGGATTCATTAGGAAAGATAGCGGGGCTCGCAGTCTTGCCATTCTCCACCTAGGATACACGGCAATCGGCCGCCCGGCTCTCGCCCCCGTGCTTGGCACCACGACCGCGGGTCTTCCCGCTGAATCCATAGAGATTGCGGGCGAGTGGCGCTCCATATCTTCGGATGTTGCGAGGTTCACGGAAGATGTGTTCATGCTCAAGATATCCGGCGATTCAATGATCAACGCCGGCATTGATGACGGCGATGCCGTGCTTGTGCAGACGATGAAAGAATTTGTATCTGGGGATATTGTTTTTGCAGAAATTGGTGACGAAGGCACAGTCAAACGGTTCATGTCAGACGACAAGCCGCCCTATGTGTACCTCAAGCCGGAAAACCCGAGCTACAAGAATATCCTTTTCACCGACAATGTGCGGCTCAAGGGCAAGGTTATCTCTGTATTGAAGAGCGAACGCTGGCAGTCAGTGAAGTAGTTCGACGAAATCACCACAAGTAATATGGCTACGAAGAAACCAAACCGCGCTGAGGAGATTATCGGAAAGATATTCCGTGATACCGAGATGGCGTTCGGCTTGAAAGAGTTCGAGGGCATCGACATATACAAAGTTCTTGAAATTACGGAGGAAGAAAAAGATCGGTATTACCTCAAAGACCTCAAGTCCGGAAAGTCGCGCTTTGTCTTTGATGAGAAAAAAGGCAACGGGAAGCCCGAGGAAATTGTGCGTCAGCTCTGGCTTCACAAGCTCAACGTGCACTACAAATATCCACTTGATCGTATGGATACAGAAAAAGATATTCACTTTGGTCGTGAGATACACAGCAAGGCGGTTGACATAGTCGTCTACAAAAATGACAAAATCACACCATACATTCTTGTGGAGGTGAAAGCGCCGACCGAAAGCAAGGGTATTGATCAGATGAAAGGATACCTGAATGCGGAAGGCTCCGAGATTGGTGTGTGGTCCAACGGTAGAAAGCGCGTGATTCTGTACCGTCCATACCCGAAAGAGTTCGACGACACGTTGCCGGATTTGCCTGCAGCGGACAAGACGATAGACGATCTGCTCGAATCAAAAAAAACATATTTTGAATACACGACAACAAAGGTAAGTCTCAAAGATATCGTCGAGTCTATGGAAGAGTTGGTACTCGCTAATTCGGGGGATGATGTATTTAGTGAAGTATTCAAGCTCGTATACGCCAAGCTCTACGACGAGCAGGAAGCAAAATTGCATCGTGCCGACAATGAGGTTTTTTTCCGCAAGTATCGCGATCCTACGAAAACGTATTCCGTCATCAACGACCTCTTTAAAAAGGCCCTCAAGCGATGGCCGGGCACATTTTACGAACAGGAAAACATCAATCTCTCTGCAGAGCACCTTTCTATCGTCGTGGGAGAATTAGAGCGGACGCGCCTTTTCGGCTCGGACCTCTCCATAGTAGACGAAGCGTTTGAGCATCTCATACCGGAAGTGGCAAAGGGAAAGAAGGGCCAGTACTTCACTCCTCGGCACGTCATCGGTATGGCGATAAAAATGCTCGATCCGAAACCGGATGAACACGTGATTGATCCGGCGGCAGGCTCCGGCGGGTTTCTGATCGGGGCGATGTATTGGGCAAAAGAGAAGCATCTTCGTGATTCGGAAGATGCCATGCGCGAATATGCAAAGGAGTACATCTGGGGGATTGATTTTGCCGAGGAAATCTCAAAAGTATCGCGCGCGCTCATGCTCATCGCGGGTGACGGTCGCTCGCATTTATTTAAGCTCAATTCACTCGATCCACGCGAATGGCAAGGCGAAGACGCGCAACTGCTTGATGCGCGCTCCAAATTGCAGACGCGGCTTCTCGATATGGGATCGAGCGCGGACAATGCCGAGAATAAGAAAACTTTTCACTATATGAATTTCGATGTTTTGCTGACGAATCCGCCTTTTGCGGGAGAGATAAAGGATCAAGGCATTTTGCGGCAATACATCTTTGGAAAGAAAAAAGGGAAGCTCGTCAACAAAATCGAACGGCACATCCTCTTTATCGAGCGTACGCTCGACATGCTCCGTCCGGGCGGTCGCATGGCCATCGTGCTCCCGCAAGGCGTGCTCAACAACACCAACATGGAAAACGTGCGCGAGTATCTTTTTGAGAAAGCACGAATCCTCGCAGTGGTCGGCCTCCATGGCAATACCTTCAAGCCGCACACGGGGACCAAGACAAGCGTGCTGTTTTTGCAAAAATGGGGCGATGGCAATGAGCCGCAAAAGGATTATCCAATTTTCATGGCAGTCTCGAAAAAGGGAGGCAAAGACAACTCCGGCGACTATGTCTACAAAAAAGGCCCCAACGGCGAATATGTTCACGACACAAAAGGTCGCAAAGTTCTCGACCACGACCTCGACGAAATCGCGGAAGGATTTTTAAGATCTGCGAGGGAGCAGAAACTTGATATATGAGCAAATCAATCTACTGCCCGTTTTGTCATAGGTTTACTGAACTCTCCAACAGAGGCGAGCATACTCATCGGTGGCTTGGTCAATGTAATGCGTGTCAGGAGATTATCCTTGTCGATAATCGTACCGGCAAGTGTTATCCACTGCCGCTCCCGGGTCCGGTCGACGCGCGGATACCGGAACAAATCAGGGCTGATTTTATTGAAGCAAAACAATGCAAGGCGAGCGGTGCATTTCGCGCGGCAAGTGTGATGGCTCGTAGGGCTCTCCAAAGCATTTGCCTTGATAAGGGAGCTAAAGAAAATGAAAAATTGGGAAAGCAGATAGATTGGATGCTAGCTCAAAACATCATTACCAAAGATTTGAAAGAATGGGCGCATGAGGTTCGTTTGGTTGGTAATGACGCCGCTCACCCAAAGAAACCTTCAGAGGATGAGAAAATCTTGGAATCCGATGCGGACGACATTTTACAGTTGCTGGAGCAATTCAGCCAGGTCCTCTACGTTGCCCCAGCTCTTGCAGCAGAGCGTCGTCGGTCACGAACAGAAACATGATCACTTTTTCCATAATACAAAAATCGCGACTCGAAGGCGCGAAGCGACTGGATGCAGATTACTACCAGCCTGAATACCTGGACTTAGAAAGGAAACTTGCGTTAGTCGAAACAAAGACCATAGATGAGATTTCAAAATCCGTAGTGAGCTTCGGTGCATATTCTTTGACTAGCTATATCGAATGGCAAGAATCCGGCGTACCGTACGTGAACGTCGGGGATATTCACGAAGGGTACATTGACACGAGCAGCATCAAACATATTAGCGAGAAAGTTGACGAGATTCTAAAAAAATCAAGGGTGAATAATGGCCAAGTCTTGCTCACTATGGCGGGAACGATCGGCAATGCTGCCGTCGCGCATAATCTGTCTCGCAACATGAACGCTAACCAAGCGATAGCCAAGATTACGCCAATCGATGAGGTCTCCCCGTATTATCTCGCTGCGTTCCTGAACTCAAAGTACGGTCAATTGCAAACGCAAAGAGAAATAGTAAGCAGTGTTCAGGCGAATATTTTTCTTGGACCGATCAAGAGATTTAGAATTCCGTTTTTTGACAAGGAGTCAATGACGAAAATAGAAAGTATCTATCGACATTTTCTAGAGACACTTGAACACTCACAATCTCTCTACTCACAAGCCGAAAAGGTGCTTTTGGAGGAGTTGGGGCTTAAAGATTTTAAGGCGGCCGAGGATTTGTACAGCGTCGTTAATTTTTCGAATATAAAATCGGCGAATCGCATAGATGCCGAGTACTTCCAGCCGAAGTATGAAAAAATCATTTCCGTTTCGCGCAAACACGGCGGTAAAGCGCTCGGCGAACTCACAATGGCGAAGAAGGGGTTTGAGCCGGGAGCGGATGCGTACGAAGACGAGGGAAAGTTGTTTATCCGTGTCAGCAGTCTCTCTAAGCACGAACTTCTTGAGAAAGACCAGAAATATATCAACAAGAAACTATACGAAGAATTGAGGAAAGAATACGAGCCAAAGAGGGGCGAGATATTATTGACCAAAGACGCCTCGCCCGGGGTGGCGTATGTTTTGGATACTACCGTGGAAGGAATTATTTCGAGCGGTATTTTGCGTCTGAAGCTAAGAGAAGAAATCAATCCCGACTATCTCGCGCTCTGCATAAACTCTGTCGTCGGCCAAATGCAAGTCGAACGGGACGCCGGCGGCTCCGTCATTGCCCATTGGAAGCCGGAGCAAGTGAAGAGTCTACTTGTGCCGATTTTGCCGAAGGCGATGCAGAAGAAAATTGCCCAACTTGTGCAGGAGTCGCATGCGGCACGGAAGAAGGCGAAGGATCTTTTGGAAGAGGCGAAACGCAAGGTCGAGGAATTAATAGAATCTACAGCGAAATAAATTATGTCAGACGATATTCGATATGAAGTGAATCGTGCTATCTCGGCAATTGATGAGCTAAAAAGAATACTTCATGGCATTGCAAGTACAGTCGACTCTATCGAGAGCTCAGTTTCAAGCATTGAAAGCGAGGTCAGTGGTATAAGCACGGAAGTTTCTCAAATCAAACGAGGTCTGTAAAGTCTTTACTTTATCTCCTTATGCACACCCTTACGAAAAGACTGATGGGGTGGGTTGGCACATTCCAGACGGATACGGTGATGTAAAGTGTTAATATAAAAAATATGGAATTCCCTCAAACTAGCCCATGTGAAGTAGAAGGCCTAGAGGAAGCTTACAAAGAGCTTGAAAAACTAAGTAAAAATACGCGCGGCATCAAAATTGCCGCTTGGGTAACAGCATCATCAACGTTTGTATTAGCGGTTGTCGGCACCGCAACGTTAGTATTTTCGTTAATATATTAGTTAAACATCTCACCTAGCAACGAAGTTTCAACATCGTACCGAACACCCAGCCGGCTTATTTTAAGCCAGGTGCTACAACTGTCGCGAACGGTAGGAGTTCACTGAACACTTGCTTAAGCATCTTTGATGCCTATCGGTTTCGTGAGGTGCGCGGAGAAGCCCGCGTCGAGCGCCTTTTGCCTAAAAGCTCAAATAAACGCCACACGTCAATAACACCGGATGAAGGCGATAGCGTGCAGGGAGTTGTACAAGAGATTCTCAATATCCAGGACAACGAGCTTGACCGATATATAGGCCAGACCTATACTGTGGATAACCTGTCGCAGGCACTCGTATGACCGATTTTATATTGAAAATATTAGGCTTCTCCAAGGATCAACCGGAGAAGAAGGATGATTTTTCGTATTTCTTTTTTGATGCAAAATCGGGAGAGAAAAGGAAAATCATACGGCAAGTTCTTCGGGAGGCAACTGAGGAGCAAAAAACGTTGATGCAACGTTACCAGAGGGAGAAAGTCGCCTAGGGGAATTGGAAGTGGGGTCAGATACTGCAAAAAATAAGGGGTTGTGGCATAATGAATGCGTGCCAAACATTACAAAAAGACTGATGGTGTGGGCTGGCGTCGTAGTGCTTATGGTGCTGATCACTCTTACGGCGGCTCTGCAGTTCACTGATGAAGTGCAATGGGGTGAGGTCGTTGCTTATAGCATCCTCCTGTTGGTTGCTGGCGGTTTCTACGAATTGTGGCAATGGCTGAAGACCCGCGCCAGGGTGTACCGCATCGCTTTTGGCGTTGGACTTCTCGGGGTGCTCCTTCTCGGCTGGGTCAGCGGCGCTGTTGGTATTATTGGGAGCGAAAACCAGCCCGTCAACTTGATGTATTGGGCAGTACCTGCTGTCTTACTGATCGGATCTCTTATTTCACGCTTCAAGCCGCACGGAATGGCGCGTACATTGTTTGCGGCGGCATTTGTTCAGGTGTTGGTTCCCGTAGTTGCATTCTTTATTTGGCCAGCCAATGCCTCTTGGGGCGAGGCAGGTGTTATTGGCGTGTTCGTTTTCAACTCCATTTTCGCCGTCCTGTTTGTCGGATCGGCCTTGCTGTTTCGCGCGAGCACGACTAAGCCGGAGGGGCGGCAATACTAGTTCGAACTTGAGACTGTTCGACGCGCTCGGTAGAGAGCGTCCGGAAGCGCCTGTTTGGGTTGCTGTACATTTGTCGCACGTCAAAACTCCTCTTCTGTGCGGGCTCTTAGCGTTATAGCAAATCGTTCGCTTTCCACAATAATCGTATGAATTTTGTACAAAGAAATGCCCACTCCCTCAACCGGAAGTGGGACACTGGTAGGCGCGGGGGAGCGTCGTGCCATGCCGAAGCGCAGTACTCAGTTCTTCTGAGCCTGCTTGGCCTTATCGGCCTCCAGGCGTTTCTGGACCTCGCCGTCGCAGGCCGACTTCAGCGAGTAGTCGCTGATCTCCTTGCCGTCGAGCTTCACGACCTTGGCGATGTCATCGCCGCGGTTGTAGTTTTGCTTGGCCGCGTACGCGGCCATCTGCTCTGTACTGGCGGAGCGCAGGAAGTTGTCGGCGCAGATCGGTGCGAGGACCTTGACGACCGCAGTTTCGGCGCGTTCGTTGGCCATCTTGGCGGCGGTGCTGTTGAGTTGCCATCCTGGCCAGAATGAGCCACCGATGAGCAGAGCTGCGGCGACGAGGCCTGCACCCCATAGTGCACCACTCGTTTTGTCTTCGTTCCAAAACGATGTCTTGTTCATGACGCGTCCTTTCGCGCTTGAGTGAGGAACATTCCTCACTCTTCTTCTTTGACCCTATCACGTATGAACAATTGCGCTATGAAATATCGCGCGGACGGTGGGCGAATATCGGCACTATTTTCACGAGAGCGATTCATATCGCTCTGCAGAGGGATATATGAGTGCGGGTTCACAAACGACAGAAGCGTGTCATAAAGGCGCCGCTCCTGATGTTATTAAATCTCCTAAATGGTTTTAACACGAGACGGCCAGCCGGCTTATGCTAAGCCGGGTGTTGTAATTGTCGCGAACGGTAGGAGTTCACTGAACACTTGGTTAAGCTCTTTGATGCCTATCGGTTTCGTGAGGTGCGCCGAGAAGCCCGCGTCGAGCGCCTTTTGCCTGTCTTCGCGAAGCCCGTATCCTGTGAGCGCGACTATGGGCGGTGGGGGCACGCCACGAGCCCGTAGGGCATGAATGACCTCGTACCCATCCATGTGCGGCATGCCGATGTCGAGAATGATGATATCGAAATCTGAGAGTGCCTCGTACGCAAGCGCTTCTTTGCCAGAATAGCGCGCCTCCGCTTTGCACCCGAGCTTATTCAGGAGCTTGACGAGCGAATCTGCGGCCTGCACGTTGTCATCTACTACGAGCACACGCTTCTGCATTTTCTCCGCGCCCCCATACGGATTCGGCTCGGATGCGAAACTGAGGATGTCAGTGATAGGCAGTCTGATCACAAATTCGCTTCCTTTGTCCCTCCCCTCACTTGTGGCGACTATTGTGCCGCGATGCAATTCCACTATTTTTTGCACGAGCGAGAGCCCGATACCGAGGCCGCTCGCATTGGTGCTATCACGTCCCTGATAATATATCTCGAAGATATTCGGGAGGTCATCGGGGTGGATGCCTTCGCCATTGTCGCGGATCTTGATGACCGCATAATCGGCTTCTTTCGAAAGTTGTACCCATATCGAGCCACCAGAGCGGGTGAACTTGACGGCGTTGCTCATCAGGTTGGTGATGGCCTGCTCGAGGCGCGTGTCATCTGCCCATATGGGGAGCGGTGCCGATGGGTATGTAAAGTGAAGCGTGACGTCCGACGTGCGCAACAGGGCATCGCTCGCCTTCAGCGAACGTTCGACGAGCTTACGCAACTCCAGCGTATGCGGCACGATCTCGATCTTGGCTTTTGTGAAGCGCGTAACATCGAGCAGGTCGTTAAGGAGTTTCGCCAGGTGGTCGAACTGGTGTTCGATCACATCGAGCTCTTCGCGCACATCGGTCGTGGTCTCGCGGAGCTTCAGGAGTTCGAGTGAACTCTTGATGGGTGCTAGGGGATTCCTCAGTTCGTGCGAGAGGCTCGCAAGGAAGAGATCCTTTGCCTTATCGCGTTTGGATATTTCGTCAGACAGACGGCCGTTGTCGAGAATGACGCCAAGGTCGTTGCAGAATTCTCTGAAGAACTCGAAGTCGTCTTGTGTATAAACGCGGCCGGATTCTGCATATCCGAGTGAGAGCGCGCCAAGGGTTTTGCCAAGTGCGCAGATAGGAATGATCATCAACGATTTCAGGCCCAGACGTTGCATCGCCTCCAGGTGTTCGGGGGAGCGTACACCCTGTCGTATCGTCTCATCGGTAACGACAGGCACGAATTGCGCCTCTCCCGTTCTGATGGCTTTGTAGAGGTCGCTCGAATTCTTTTCGGTCGTGGGGAAACGTTTCTCGAACTCAAAAAGATAATCAGTCATCTTCTGGTCTCTATGAATGACCGCGATACGCTCAAGGCCGTTGTGCTCGATGAGCACGTCGATAGCACACCAGTCGGCGAGCGAAGGCACGGTCAACCTGGCCTTTTCAAGAAGCCACGTACGGAAATCTGCTTTCATCGAAAGAATCTTCGCCGATTCAAGCATGAAGCGAAGCTTATATTCACGCGACTTGATGCTCGAGACATCTGTTACATCGAGCTGCGTCGCATCCATTCGGGATTTGATTAGGTTCTATTATACGTGCTGAATTATGAAGAAATGATGATGACATGAGTGGCTTTAATCCTCCACCCTGGAATGGCTCAATAAAGCCACCGATAGCCTCAGTGAGCCGAGTCCGCGAATAAGCCGATCAGCCAACATCTCGGAATTAGCATGTTCGTAGTTTAAAGAGGTATACTGCCCCGATGGGATCAAACGCAGGCGTCATGCAAAAGAAGTCGAATTCTCATAAGACGGCGAAGCGCCTTGCTGTAAAGGGAGCAATGCTCGCCGCAAAGAAACGCAAAATAGGCCGAAGCACGCACCACTAACGTTGGTTCGTTCCAGATTCGTACCAAGCACCCGGCTCGCAAAGCTTGGTATACTCGCGGTATGAAAGTCGGGGTCGGGTCGAAGAATAAAACGAAAGTGGATGCGGTGGCGGAAATACTTCGCGATTACCCACTGTTCGCCGGGGCGGAAGTATGTGGGGTGGACGTAAAGATAGAGCAGTTTGGGCACCCCAAAAGCCTCGATGAAACAGTGGCTGGCGCAGTAGACAGGGCAAAGCAAGCATTTGCCGGACACGATTATGGATTCGGCATTGAAAGTGGATTAATGAAAGTACCCCAAACGAAGTCTGGCTACATGGAGGTTGCGGTCTGCGCCATTTATGACGGTACACAAATCCACATGGGGCTTTCGCAAGCATTCGAATGGCCGAAAAAAGTTGTTGATGGGATTTTGAATAGGAATCTAGACGGAAGTCAGGCGGTGAGAGAGGCGGGGTTCACGCCCGAGAATAAAGTGGGCGAGAACGATGGGGTCATCAATATATTGACGAAAGGGCGGCTCAAGCGCGTCGAGCAGAACAAAGCCGCGGTTGTCATGGCACTGATCCACTTGGAACACCCTGATCATTATTGAAATGTATTACGTTTACATACTCCAATGCACAGACGGGTCGCTCTACACGGGCGTGACGACCGATCTCAAGCGTCGGTTTGAAGAACATAAAAGGGGCGTGGGTGGCAACTACACGCACTCGCGAACTGTAAAAAAGATTGTACACTCGGAAAAAGCGCTCAATCGCGGCGCGGCGCAAAAGCGGGAAGCAGAAATAAAGAGTTGGCCACGGCAAAAGAAATTGCGTTTGACCCGACAGAAGCAAACGGGCGTTCGGTAAATGGCCGGATTCCTGGTAGCGTACATCTGATGTCGGATATATATGACGTGATAGCGATCGGCGGCGGGGCCGCCGGCATGATGGCGGCCGGCCGCGCAGGAGAGCGGGGAAAACGCGTGCTCCTGCTTGAAAAGAATGCAAAGCTCGGCGAGAAACTTTCTATTTCTGGTGGCGGTAGGTGCAACATTTTAAACGCGGAAGAGAATGAAAGGGCCCTGCTTGCGCACTATGGCAAGGCGGAGCAATTTTTGTACTCACCTTTTTCACAGTTCGGCATGCGCGATGCATATGATTTTTTTGAAAAGAGAGGCTTGCCGCTCCGTGTCGAGGCACGCAAGCGCGCATTTCCGCACAGCGAAAACGCGTCCGATGTTGTCCGCACTCTCGCCGACTATCTGAAGCAAGGTACTGTGGAAGTGCGAACGCGCACGCCCGTCCTTGATATCGTTACTGAAAGCGGCAGTGTTCAAAAAGTGATCACTCGTGATGGGGAATACTCGGCGCACTCGTACATCCTCGCGACCGGTGGCGTGTCGCATCCGGAGACCGGTTCGACCGGTGATGGATTTGCGTGGCTCTCTCGGCTCGGGCTACCGGTACAGAAACCCACGCCGACCATCGTGCCATTGCGCGCATCGGATGCGTGGATAAAGAAACTCTCTGGTATCACGGTCAAGGACGCGAAAATAACATTCTTCTGCGATGATAAGCGCGCGTTCGCGGTGCGTGGCGATATCCTCTGCACACACTTTGGACTTTCCGGCCCCACCATATTGAATGTGGCCGGCAAAGTATCGAGCCTGCTTGAATCGGGGACCGTCACGGCCGAGATAAACACGAGTCCGGACATGGACCTCGGCATACTTGAACGCACGATAACCGGCATTTTTGACGAGAATAAAAACAAGTTGCTGAAAAATGTGTTCAAGGACATCGCACCGCCTGGCACCGGTGCAGTCGTGCTCGGGCTTGTAAGCGTGGACCCAGAGACCAAAGTCCACAGTGTGACGAAAGAGCAGAGGCGAGTATTGGCGAAGCTCCTCAAAGCCCTTCCGGTCTCGATTACAAGCTTGATGGGCTTCGACCGCGCTGTCGTCGCCGACGGCGGATTGCCGCTCACCGAAGTGGATACCAAAACGATGCGCATACGTGCGTATTCAAACTTGTACGTAACAGGAGACCTTTTGCACGTCACACGTCCGTCGGGCGGCTACTCACTCCAGCTTGCGTGGACCACCGGTTACGTCGCCGGCTCCCATGCGTAGGAATATTTGCACCGATGATACTGTCCATGTCTCGCACCAAACACCTCGTCAGTAAAATCTGCTATATTGACCTCATGCCCCCGGTAATATTCGCAATCCTTGCTGCCATTACGTTCGGGCTATGGACAGTTTTTCATCAAGCGGCATCAGCACACATAAACCAGATTTTTGGAGCGATTCTCGTTTCTTTTACGGCAGTGATTGCGGGGACATTGGTCCTCCTTCCTCAGCTCAAAAACGTTCAGCTTGTTACGGATCAAAGAGGAGTCTATTTCCTTATCCTCGCCGGTGTAGCGGCATTCGCTCTCGACTTCTTCGCCCTGCAAGCGTATTCCAAAGGACTTCCAATAACGGTTGGGGGGCCCATTATCATCGGCGGTAGTATAGCCATCGCCGTTGTGGTCGGCTTTCTCTTGGGCGAACCCGTAACACTTACAAAATTAATTGCTTTAGCACTTGTCATCTCTGGGGCAACAATTCTCGCGATGACGATGAACTAAGTGGTTCCATTTTCTCGACCCCGCAGGGACTTGTTTCGCAGTATAGTCAGACAAAGTGTGATATGAACATCGAACGACCCAAGTCGAATCAGCCGATACCGCCGGACGCGAAAAAGGTGTTTTCGGGCGTGTTATTCGACGTGTACCAGTGGGAGCAAAAAATGTTCGACGGCTCTGTCGCGACGTTTGAGAAACTGAAGCGGCCGGATACGGTAGTGGTATTTCCGGTCTTGCCGAATGGGAGGATTATTCTGACCGAACAAGAACAGCCGGGTAAGGAGTCATTTATCGGCGCAGCCGGCGGCCGCGTTGATGCGGGTGAAGAGGTGATTGATGCGGCAAAGCGCGAGCTACTGGAGGAAACAGGTTATACAGCCGAACGACTCGAACTATGGGACGCGCGCCAGCCGGTAGGTAAGCTTGACTGGGCTGTTTTTACGTTTGTTGCCAAGGGGCTAAAGCAAGTAGCCGAACCGCATCTGGATGCTGGGGAAAGGATTTCATTGAAGTTGGTAACTTTTGATGAACTTATTGAGATCGCGACAGACGAGAACTTCTACGAACAAGAGACACAAAATAAATTTTTGGAAGCAAAGTACGATGGGGCGAAAAAGGAAGAATTGCGAAAGCTATTTGACCCGGCAGTATGAAAACGATTCTCGCTGATGCGGTGGATTGTTTCGTTATCGAAGGCACGGGTATTTTTAAGGAAATGCACGAATTGCTAGAACAGTATCCCAACCGCAAAATAATTCTTACGGGAGCAAACGATGAACAGTTCAAGAAATTCGGACTCGACCAGATGCCATATGAAGTATTTACACTCAAACACAATCCGGAGAAAACCGACCTGGCGTATTACCGGAAAATGTTGGAGCATTTCGGACTGAACGTGCATGAGGTAGTGTATTTCGAACATGCTCCGAAGGCCGTTGAAAGTGCCCGTTCGGTCGGCATTCAGACGCATCAGTATGACAGTGAAGAGAAAGACCTCGACGCATTAAAAGATTTTCTTGATAAAAATATATGAATCAAATTACGTATGAGGACTTCGAGAATGTTGATATCAGAGTCGGAAAGATAATCGGGGTATCGGATTTTCCCGAGGCACACAAGCCAGCATATAAATTGAAGATCGATTTTGGGCCTGAAATCGGTGTCAAACAATCCAGTGTGCAAGTTGTGGGTGCGCATACCAAAGAGGAGCTAGGGGGTTCACTCGTGTGTTGTGTGATAAATTTCCCACCGAAACAAATCGGACCGTTTTCATCTGAAGTGCTTACTCTTGGTTTCAAGCACGCGGGAGGCGACGGATGGGTATTGATCGAGCCAAAAAGCGATTCAGTGGCGCTCGGAAGCAAGCTGGCCTAAATGCAGAGTATCCCTGGTTTGACGATGAATAGATACATTATCTTTACGCGGCCGCGTAAAGATAATGTATGCGTCCACAAGCGAATTTGCAAAAAGATCAGTTGCAATTTGGAGTTAAGTTTGCGCGCGTTATAGTACGGGGATGGCACTGCCGACGAGGGAAGAGGCGCAGAAGCAACTTGGGAAATATGTGGCCGATGAGTATCAGCGACATCACGCGCTGATGGTCGCGACCGCGATGGAGGGGTATGCGGACATGTTCAACGAAGATCCGGATCTGTGGTACATCACCGGACTTTTGCATGATATTGATTTCGAGCAACATCCGAATGTGCATCCGGCAGAATCGTTGAAGTGGTTCAAAGAGTGGGATTACCCAGAAGAGTTGATTCATGCGGTCGAGGCACATGCATACGAATACAACGGGTTCACGACTTTGCCGCAGACCAAGCTCGCGGCGGCACTGATGGCATGCGACGAGATAAGCGGGATATTTTATGCGTACAAAAAGATCAACCCCATACCGTACGGGCAGATGAAAGCGAGCTCGATCCAAAAGCGCCTGCGCGAACCGAACTTTGCGGCGAAGATAAAACGCGAGGATATAAACCGCGGATGCGAGCTTCTCGGCGTACCGCTCGACGAACATATTGCGAACCTTATAAAATTCTTTGCAAAATTGGACGGCTAGGAACTATCCACAGCACCCTACGTGGCACCCTCGGCAGGCCCTACAATTGTGAGGTGGGCGATTAGTAGTGCGTAACTATTCATAATTATCTATGGGTGAATCCACAATGGTACTTGCACAGATCTGGGGACCAATTCTCGTTGCGTTCGGCATCGGTGTTTATCTTAATCCCTCATATTATGTAAAGGTGTACCGAAACCTTGAGAACGAGACCCTTGCTGTGATGATGGCCGGGATCGCGGCTCTCGCGGTCGGTATCGTGCAGGTCATGTACCACAACGTATGGGCGACCCTGCCCGAGATAGTTTTAAGCTTGCTCGGATGGGCGACCCTGCTCAAAGGACTCATGCTCCTGGCATACCCCAAGATGGCCAACGATTTCGGTGACATGGTAGCCGAGGGTAATTTCTTCCGAATCGCGGCGGGTGTCAGTATCGTTCTGGGTGGCTACCTAACATATCTTGCTTACTTCTAATAATCACATGAACTTTATGAATTGACACATCGGTTTCGCGCTTGTGTTCGTGGTAGCTATCGTTGCCGTATTTTGGTACACGAGCGAGAGCGCCGGGCAGCGTATGCAAGCTGATGTATACACCTGGGGCACGTACCCCTATACATGCGACGATGGTTCGACATTCGATATGTCGCCGGCGCAAGACATGAGTACGCTCAAGCTCGCATTTGTCGACGGTAAGATATTCACACTTGGCAAAGCAGAAGCTTCTTCGGGAGTCCGCTACGAAGGGGGAGAAGATATGGTATTTACCGCGCACGGCGAAACGGTGCAGCTACTGTCGGAGCAGACGACCCTCACCTGCAAGCCCATCCCTAATCCGGACGAAGCACCGTTCAATTTCGGCGATTGAGGCCAACGGAATCGAGAAACTCTATAAGCTCGGGACCTTCGATAGCGCGATGCGCGCCAGGCTTGAGCGAGCCAAGTCGGACGTTCATGATCCGAATACGCTCAAGCTCGGCAATAGCGACGCCCATTTTGTCGCACATGCGGCGGATCTGATGTCTTTTGCCCTCGGTCAACGTTATCGAGTATTTCTTGTCGCCGAGCAATTGCACTTTTGCCGGCTTGGTCATGTACCCCTCGATATCAATACCCTCTTCCATTCGCCTTTGGAAATACGACGGCAATTTTTCGCGGCAGAGTACCCGATACTCTTTCTCATGCTCGTGCTCGGGGTTCAAAAGTGCATCGGTAAGCCTCCCGTCGTCGGTGAGAATAATGAGGCCGTATGAATCCTTGTCGAGCCGACCGACCGGGAAGACCCCATCGATAGGGAACATCTCTTTTATCTCGGTCTCGTTGCCTTGCGCAGAATGCGTGATGATCCCGCGCGGCTTATTATATGCGTAGTATGTGTACTTTTTGGGACGAAAATTGACCTCGACGCGGTCGCCCTCGAGAACTTTATCGCCAAGGACGGCAACGCGACCGTTGATGGTGACCTTGCGCTTTTCTACGAGCTCGTCGGCGGCGCGGCGAGTGCAGTATTTCTGGTGCGCGAGGTATTTATTGATGCGCATCGGATATTCATCTTTTTGCATTGCGGCAGTATACCCCTTAGCACCTTTCTGCATAGGAAAGTGCTAAGGGGTATACACGGTTTGCCCGCACATATATTGACTGACTCGATCGGATTGGGTACAGTTCAGCAGTTCGGTAGCTGACCCATGCCCTAGGCATGAATGTCGAGGTTATGTGCCGTTCAAATTGCAAGCTAACGTCAAAAAATGCATATGATGAACGACGAAAATCCGATTGTTCCGCCAGTAGAACCGACAGAGCCGGAGACGGCTGCTGAGATGCCGGCAACGGAACCGACAACTCCTCAGGCATAACGCTAGGCAGGATATCCGCCACAGAGAACACCCGTGGCAGAAATGCGCGGGTGTTTTGTGCGTGATACCATTCGGCTATGGCAGATCAAGCAGTCGCACGCGCAACAGCGATAGCATTTCTTAAGGCGCACACTGCGGGCGTTTTGGCCACCGTTTCGGGCGAGGGGCATCCGCATGCGAGCGCCATATATTACACGACCGACGAGAGATTCTCGATCTACTTTTTAACACTGCGCTCGAGCCGCAAATACGCCGCCATACAAGCGAACCCGTGGGCCGCATTCGTTGTTGGCGAAGAGACGGTACCGCAAACTCTGCAGATAGAAGGCCCAGTCTCTGAACTCAGGTCTGACGAAGAAAAACAGAGGCGCATACCGGATCTTGTGAAAATCCTCACTTCGAACAGCACCTACTATGCACCGATAGCGAAGCTCGATTCCACCGAGAGTGCCGTCATGTGGCTCGATGCCAAATGGGTCCGCTGGGGGGATTACGCGTCGCCCTTGCAAGGTACCGAGGATGTTTTGACCGAGATTAAGTTGTGATTAAAGACGGACCTTACACAAATTGCATAAACGGCAGGTCATTGCCTTGTGCTAAGGAGCTCGTTACTATGTAGGTATATGATATATCTCTACGTCCTTCTCGGTTTTATCGCGCTCGTAATCCTCGCGAGCATCAAGCAAATAAATCAGTACCAGCGCGGGCTTAAATTTACGCTCGGGCGCTATACAGGCATTATGGAGCCAGGCTGGCGATTGGTGATACCCATATTTCAGGGTTACCAAAAAGTAGATATGCGTATAAAAGCGGTAGATGTGCCGGACCAAAAGGCCATCACGCGCGACAACGTATCTGTACTCGTGAACGCCGTCATCTATTACAAAGTAGATTCGGCAGAGAAGGCCATTCTCGAAGTGGAGGATTTCTTTTACGCCATTTCTCAGTACGCACAGACCACGATGCGCAACATTGTCGGCGAGGTAACACTCGATGAGTTGCTCGGCAGTCGCGAGAAAATCGCAGAGAGGATACGGGAGATCGTTGATAAAGAAACAGATGCGTGGGGACTGAAGGTTAACAACGTTGAATTAAAAGATGTGAGCCTTCCGGGTGATATGGAGCGAACTATCGCTAAGCAAGCCGAGGCCGAACGCGAGAAGCGCGCGGTCATCATCAACTCAGAAGGCGAGTTGGCAGCCGCACACAACATGGCAGAGGCGGCGCGCATGCTCTCTGCCGTCCCTGGTGCCTTGCATTTGCGCACGCTCCAATCTATCAACGACGTCTCATCTGACGCATCGAACACCATAATCTTTACCGTCCCACTCGAAATAATGAAAGCCTTCACCGGCTTCATGCAGGGGCAGAAGAAAGAATAGAAAGTAGTGCCGAGTTTGACAGATTAGCTAGGATATGCTAATCTTCTTTTACCGACGTACTCCACCCTCCTACGCCAAGGCTACGGACGGGCAAGCACGTTAAGTCTTGAGTCCGTTCTCGAGACGCCCCGCACGAGTTCGAATGGGGATGACGCAAAGTCTCGGGAACAGCGGATTAAGATTTACAGCGGCTCAGCCGCACTACTACATGTATTCAAGAACACAGCGGCCCTCGCGTGGGGGCTCATCGCGCCGATATGGTGCAGCTCGACCATCGCATGGACGTCCATTAAATCGTTCACAGGTGCGCGGTCGCCCGCAACGCAGTGCGCACAAAGGCCAGCACATCGATTTCTCTCGCTTTGTGAACAAAGCGATCATTACGGAAGCGCAAGAGATATACACACCTGAACATCGGTTCGAGGATTTCGCCATTACGGAACACCTTAAAAAGAACATTACCGCCAAGGGCTATGTGGTCCCGACGCCGATCCAGGATAAAGCGATCCCGCATGTGTTGCTCGGCCACGATGTGGTAGGCATCGCGAACACCGGCACGGGCAAGACTGCCGCATTTTTGATCCCGCTCATCAACAAGGTGCTCGGGGATAGAAAGCAAAAAGTGCTCATCATGGTACCGACGCGTGAGCTCGCACAGCAGATCGAAGAGGAGTACTGGGGCTTCGCATCGCACATGCGCATCGGCGCGGTGACCTGTGTCGGCGGCGCCAACATCAATAAACAGATTGCCGGGCTCCGCCGTCATCCGAATTTTGTTATCGGTACACCGGGGCGGCTCAAGGACCTGATGGAGCGCCGCGCGCTCAACCTCTCGGATTTCGCGACCGTTGTGCTCGACGAGGCTGACCGCATGCTCGACATGGGATTCATTCACGATATGAAATTCATTTTGAGCCACATGCTCAAAGATCGTCACACGCTGTTTTTCTCTGCGACACTTTCTCGCGAGATCGAATCGCTCATCGGTGCATTCCTCTCAAATCCTGTGCGTATCTCGGTGAAGACATCGGATACCGCGGAAGGTGTCGAACAAGACATCGTACGGACCAATGGTAAACATAAGCTGGATGTACTGCACGATTTGCTCACGAAACCGGAGTTTTCAAAGGTGCTTGTATTCGGTCGCACCAAACACGGTGTGGAAAAACTCTCGAAACTGCTTGCGGAGCGCGGATTCAAGGCCGACTCTATTCACGGCAACAAGGCGCAGAACAAACGCGAGAAGGCACTCGGCCTTTTCCGCGACAGCCGTATCCAAGTACTCTGTGCAACCGACGTCGCCGCGCGCGGCATAGACATCGCAGACGTATCGCACGTCATCAATTACGACATTCCGACCACCTACGAAGATTACGTGCACCGCATCGGGCGCACCGGTCGCGCAGGCAAGCGGGGCAAAGCGCTCACATTCATCGACTAAGATTGCACCACACTGCCAATGGCGAGGTTTAACCTCGCCATGGGTGATTGACGTACTCGCAAAATCGTGATAGTATGCGCTCGAACGCTGGGAACAGCGGTTTTGCATTCTATGGCCATCAAACCGAAACAAAAGAAAAAAGAGCCAAAAGCGGCCGAAAAGCACGTGTGGGGACGCGTTCGTGAATCCAAACAGCGCACCGAAACACTGGTGTGCCCATGTGGCAACAAATACATCAAAACGCGCAAGGGTCAGCTTGAATGTCTCTGGTGCCTTATGGCCGCGCGCTAATCCAGGCTTTTAGGATCTACGCGAATGATGCGGTCGTCTTCTGCTACAGGGTCGCCCCGACCGTCGCGATTACTTGTCGTCAAATAGAGAAAGCCATCAGGGCCCATCCGCACCGTGCGGATGCGGCCGAATTCGTTTTTAAAGTGCTCCTTCAGATTCGTCACGCCGTTTTCCCCGAGCGTGACCTCGTAGAGCGCACGACCCAACAGGCCACCGAAATACATTTTGTCGCCAACGACGACGGCGCTTGCTGGAGCCCACACTGTTTTCGCGCCTGAATGCAAGACGGGCGTACGCATTCCTGTTTGTATTTGGTCCCCCGTGATGACCGGCCACCCGTAGTTGCCGCCTTTTTCTATCAAATTAATTTCGTCGCGACAGCACAGGTTTTGCTCGCCCGTCGGGCCGTGCTCGGTCTCCCACAACCGGCCCCCGCTGTCCCAGGCGAGGCCTTGTGGATTGCGGTGTCCGTAGCTCCATACTGCGTTACCGAATGGATTGTCTGAGGGAATAGAGCCATCATCGTTGAGCCGCAAGATTTTGCCACCAAGCGAACTTTTATCCTGCGCTATCTGGCCACGCGTCGCGTCACCGGTCGTGATGTACAGTTTTCCGTCAGGCCCGAATGCCATTCGTCCGCCGTCGTGGTACGTCGCTCCTGGGATGCCGCCGATAATGAGCCGTTCGTCTGAAAGAGTAGAGTTTTCGAATCGGTAGCGTTCGACGCGATTTTCTGTGCCATCGGCCGCCTGTGCGGACATATACAGATACACAAAACGGCTGTTTTTGAAATTCGGATGTAAAACAATTCCAAGGAGTCCGCCTTCGCCGCGCACCTCGCTACGCTTGAGGGGTACCTCGGTCACACTTTTGTCTTGTTTGATATGGAGCAGAGATCCGGTGCGCTCGGTAACGAGCATGCCGCCCTGGCCGGGCAGGCCTTCTGGTAAAAATGCGATATCCCACGGGATATCGAGGTTTTCGGCAACAATCGATACGGGCTCGGAGACCTGCGGTTCGATAACGACCGGGGGATTTGTGGGAGGCTCGGGTTGCATTGAGTACCAATACGCTCCCGCGCTGGCCGCTATCAATACGATGATCCCGACAATATATTTGAACATACGTAGCTTATGGCCGTACCGTGTTGTACTGCATACCGAATGGGTCTTCGAGATGCACATGATCTACTTCTGGTGTCACTGCCGGGAATTTCTGAAGCACCTCCACGGTTCTGGCCTCGACATCAAGCTTGAATATCGCCCAGGCGATATTATTATCAAACGAGATTTCTTTCAGACGCCGGTTCGGATTCACGACGAACATCAATTTATAGGTGCCGGATGCGAGCGAGGTGACATTGAGAGCCTGGCCGGGATAATCATAGTAATACGTGTCACCCCAGCCGACCGATACACCCTGCAGTTCCTTCCCGCATATTTTGTATTCCGCCTCTTCGCGTGCGTTTTCAATCTCGAGTCCGAGCACCTTACTCACGTCGCGCAGACAGAAAGTGGACTTGGTCAAAAGCCCGTCGAGTTCCGGATTTGGCGGCGCATCAACAACCGACAGATCGTACGTGACGAAATCAGCGTAGTGGTAGTGCAAATGTTCCTGATGCCAGAGGAAGTTGCCGACCAGTGAATCCTCGTATGTGCCGTCTTTGTGGTATACGCGCTGTACAACATCGCGCTCGATATCGGCGCGAATGCCTTTTGTCTTAGGGTCGGCGCGCAGTTCGAATTGGCCAAGTCCGGGATTGTAGTACGTCGTCGAGAAAAGCAAGAACAAGCCGTCCTCACGCTTGTCGAGTTGAACATCGGCAGGCGGGAGTGGGATTAGATCCGGTAACAGAACGTTGGGGTCAGTCGCTGGAGGCGTGGGGACAGATCCGCGGATATTTTCGGCCGCAACAGCGGGACCGTCGCCGAGCCTGCTCGCGCCATAGTAGCCGATGCCTGCAATAACGAGCACGAGTATAAGAAAAAGGCCTTTTTTGCCAAATGCCATGCCCACCCACCATACCCGATTTCGTGCCGTCTTCAAAGTTCGCCGTATGCCCGAAGAACATTTTCAGCCATAAAGCTGATATAATTCGGCAACGCTGTTGAACAAGGAACGTGATACATGCGACGTTAGAAGACACATAAACAATCTATGGTGCACAGAATTCCGCCCGCAAAATTGCGGACCACGCTCCTATTAGTCATCGCAGGACTGCTCGTTGTCGGTGCTGGAATTATTTACGCGCTGGCGACGCGCTCACTGCCGTCGCAGAGAGGCATAGGGCAGTGTCCGTCGGATGCCATGATGTGTGCCGACGGCTCGTTCGTACTCCGCGAAGGCCCGAACTGCGAATTCGCTCGGTGCCCGACGGAATAACCCCTGTGATAGCATGCACGGATGTTAGTTGATGAAATAACGATACGACTCGTAGCTGGCGATGGAGGTCGCGGGTCTGTCGCGTTCAATAAAGTGCCAATGATGCTCG
>Ga0209542_10001058_pt1 | contig 65508 bp, 74 predicted proteins | sample RifCSPhighO2_01_FD_184028 | JGI IMG/M metagenome (GOLD analysis project Ga0209542, IMG submission 184028) | Soil microbial communities from Rifle, Colorado - Rifle CSP2_plank highO2_0.1 (SPAdes) (version 2) | ecosystem: Environmental > Terrestrial > Deep subsurface > Rock core/Sediment ...
TAATGACAAATACAACAACAGAAGATTCCATTACAGCCTGCACTACAAAACCCCCTCAGAATATGTTTATAATTACCAACAAATACAGAAAGGGGAAGTGTACGTTATCTAGGGGTCCTACACAGTCGTTTGACTTTTTATTCTTTCTGTGTTACACTACTTTTCAGTTGATTTAAGAATCTGAGCTATTCAGTAACTTTACCCTTTTTATTCTTACAAATTTTGTAAAGAGTGCTATACGGTTAGCGGGTTTAATTTTTAAGCAGTAGCTCCATAAGAACTTCTAATCCTTTTGGACTTTAAGATCTTCGTTTTCTTTTTCAACATTTAACATACTTGTCATCCTGGGATTTGTGATGGCTCCCGTTGTGGGATTTCTGTCTATCCTTAGAATGACAAGTTATGTATTAAAAAAATATGTACCAACAGTCAAGAAATTTTAGGTCGTATAAAAAACCTGTCCACGGCAGCCATTTTGGTGGCCGCAGTTCAGGGAGATTCACTGCAGGCAGGTTTTCAAACCGCCCGGGGTCTAACCGGCCTGGGTCCAGGCTTCTAGGCCAGGATATAAATATGTTCATTAAAAGTGCCGTAGAGGTCTCATCCGATGAGTCTTACACCCCGCACAATAACTTTAACGATTTTAATATCGTTCCCGCATTAAAACAAAACATCGCCGATAAGGGCTACATTAAACCTACCCCGATCCAGGACCAGGCCATTGGGCCAATTTTGGAGGGTAGGGATTTCATAGGCCTTGCCAATACCGGGACCGGTAAAACAGCCGCCTTTTTAATCCCTTTAATTAATAAAATCTACAAGGACAGGACCCAGGGTGTCTTAATTATTGCCCCCACCAGGGAACTGGCCGGGCAAATTCTTGAGGAACTCCGGGCTTTTACCAAGGATATGAAACTTTCTTCCGCTTTAATAATTGGCGGAGCCAACATGAACCGCCAGATATCTGATGTCAGGAGAAACCCCCATTTTATAATCGGCACACCGGGGAGGTTAAGGGACCTTATAGAAAGGGATGTCCTTGCCTTAGATAATTTTTCCAATATTGTTTTGGATGAAGTAGATTTGATGGTAGATATCGGTTTTATAAATGACGTTAAATACTTTATTTCCATGCTGCCCAAAGTAAGACAGTCATTATTTTTCTCCGCTACCCTATCCCCTAAAATCAGGGAAGTCTTAAATAATTTTGTTACCGACCCGGTCACAGTTTCCGTCAAAGTCCAGGATACTGCGGAAAATATTAACCAGGATGTGGTAAAAGTAGAAAGCCGTGAGAAAAAAGTTGACCAACTACATGACCTTTTAATAAAAGACGGTTTTGACAAAGTCCTAATCTTTGGCCGGACCAAACACGGGGTAGAAAAACTACACCGTGACCTTGATTCCCGCGGCTTTAAAGTAGGGGCAATCCATGGCAATAAAACCCAAGGGCACAGGCAAAGGGTATTGCAATCTTTCAAACAAAATGAAATCCAGATACTTCTGGCAACCGACGTGGCCTCCAGGGGCTTGGATATCCCTAATGTTACCCATGTAATAAACTTTGACCTGCCGGAAACTTATGATGACTATATCCACAGGATAGGCAGGACCGGCAGAGCCGGAAAAACAGGCACAGCTTTAACTTTTATTGAATAACCCTCGCCTTTTTCCTGTCTGCTAAAATTACCAAATATCTCTTGTAGAAATTTTCCTCTTTGACTTTGGGAATATTCACCAAAACCAGCTTAGCAAAAGTATCTGAAGATTTGCTCAAAGGCAGGTAAGAGTTAAGTAAACTTAACTCTATTTGGTATAGTAGTTATGTGAGGGATTTAAAGCACGCCGTTCTCAAGCTCTTTTTAGAAAACAGAAGGGAATCCGGCAAATATTATTACACCGTTCCTTCCCCTGCCTCTTATCCTTACCAGTGGTTTTGGGACTCCTGTTTCCATGCCATAATCCTTTCCCATTTCAGTCCCCATGATGCCAAAAACGAGATTTTTTCCCTCTTATCTAAACAATTTGACAACGGATTAATTCCACATATGATTTATTGGAAAAAAGGGAAGGTTATCAACGTCAACTGGGGCAAAGACGGCACCAGCAGTATCACCCAACCACCGATGATTGCTTACGCCGTCCGGCAGATTTTCCAAACCGACGGAGACCTTAGCTTTGTCAGAACAGTTTACCCAAGTCTTTATCATTTTTACCGTTACCTCTTAACCGAGCGGGATCCCCACGAAAAACATCTCGTAGGCATCATGAACCCTGATGAATCCGGTGAAGATAATTCTCCCCGTTTTGACGATCCTTTAAACCTCCCTCCTACTAATACATTAAAAGAGAATACCAAAAGAAGGTTTCAGTTGGTGGATCAAAACATAGACTGTAAATTCGATGCCCCTTTTTGCATGAGAAACTTTTTCTGGGTAAAAGACGTGCCTTTCAATGCCATAATGGTTAAGAACATGCAGGTTTTAGCCGAACTGGCAGAAAAATTAGGCAATAATGATGACGCTTTATACTTTACTCAAAAAAGTAAGGAGATTTCCTCGGCTATGAGAAAACATCAACTTTCCCACGGGTTATTCTGGTCGGTCTACGGCAAAAGGTACCAAAAAATCAAGGTGAAAACCTGGGCAATTTTTGCTCCCCTTTTTGCCGGAATTTTAACTAAAGAGGAGGCTAAAGAGTTGGTTAAAAAACACTTGCTTAACAAAAAAGAATTTTGGACTGACTATCCTGTTCCCACAGTTTCCCGAAAAGAACCTTCGTTTGACCCCAAAGGTTTTTGGAGAGGGCCTGCCTGGATAGCTACCAACTGGTTCATTTACAAAGGGCTTCTAAATTATGGTTTTGTCGAAGAGGCAAAAAGGATTAAAGAGTCCTCCCTGGCTTTAATAGAAAAATCCGGGTTTAGGGAACACTTTAACCCCTTAACTGGGGAAGGAGAAGGGGCCAAAAACTTCACCTGGGGAGGGTTGGTAATTGATATGGACTAACTTTCCTGTGCTTCTGGAAAAGCTAAAGACCTCTCAAGAGAAAGTCTATCCTATTTCACTTCAAAATACCCCAGATCTTTAAGGACTATATCTTCACCCGTCAAAAATAGCGATGACTTACCTTTGGAGCTGTAGAGTTTAATGTATACTTAACTTATGCTTGCAAAAATTCCTTCTCTAATCCTAGTAATAATTCAACTTGTATCCTTTGGCTTTATTGTCTTCACCGGACCGCTTATCCCTTCCAATTTTATATTAGTTTTCCTTCTCTTTTTGGGAATCTCCACTGGCCTTTGGGCTTTTTGGGAAATCAGAAAAAGTAAGTTTAGCCCCCTCCCTGAAGTTAAAAGGGGAAGTAGGCTTATTACCTCCGGCCCCTACCAAGTTATCCGCCACCCTATGTACTCTTCACTGCTTATTATAGGGCTAGCGCTGGTAACCAACTATATTTCTCTCTCAAGATTGCTCGCTTTAACTATTCTGGCAGTAGTTTTATTGATAAAAATAAACCGTGAGGAAAAGTCACTATTACGCTACTTTAAAAATTACCCGTCTTACCAAAAAAGAACTTACAAACTTATTCCTTTCATCTATTAACCTTAATTTGCATTCCCAACCTAAATTTAATATACTACAGGCTGCAAACTTAGGGTACACTCTTTTTGGCAGGCGCCAAAGATAAAGAGTATACACCAAAAGTTTAGCAAGTACATTAATAAGGAGAATAAAGTGATTTGGGTTTGGGCAATACTTGCCGGAATTGTGTTTGGTGCAGTAGGAGTGTACGGAAGTGCACGCTGGGCCAAGGGAATGATAACCGAGGCCGGAAGGCCTCAGGACACAAGTACAGTTATTGCAATGGGAATCATGGGAGGCCTGGACGGTTTCATAATCGGGTTTTTAGCTATGTTCGCACTTCTTGTTTTATTCGCAGAACCACCTTAAAAACAGAGAGAAAGGAGCAAGACCTTGCCTAAGAAAGTCCAAAAAGTAACAGGAACAAAAACAAATCACAATATTCTTCTTCCGGGGGGTGTCCAGTCGGACACCCCCTTTTCTTTTTAAATCTCTTTCGAATTCTTCTTTAACCAGGAAGCAATTTCCTCTAATGGTGTGTTCCCAACATCTATGTTTACCACAAACTTAATGATATCTTTTTCCCCAACCTTCAAAAGATGACCGTTTTTACGTAAAAATCTCATAGTGGAAAAATATGCAGTACGCTTATTCCCATCCTCAAATGAGTGGTTCTTGACTAAAGAATGAAGCATGGCAGCTGCCATTAACCAAATTGAAGAATAAAGATACTTACCGCCGAACTGAGCTTTAGGCCTTTCAACCGCCGAGTGTAAAAGAGAAAAATCGTGTATGCCTTCCCTCCCACCACCAACCTCAAGCATCCGGTCATGGATAGCCAGCACTTCCTCAAGGCTTAAAAACTTCACCGTTTTGCTAACTCCCGAATGGTACTTTCGTACTTGACGCTTATTTTATCAAGCCACTTTTTAAATTCGGGTGTCAGGGCAGAATCGGCTTCACCTTTTGTCCGAACCTGAATCAAGTCAAGCTCCGGATCCGCTTCAACAAAAACCTTTTGCCCAGGCTTAATCTTCCTGGCTTTAGCAAACTGCCTGGGTAAAGTGACTGCTAAGGAATTGCCAACTTTAATAACTGTCTGTTGCATGTTATAACTATGTTATAACATTAATCTTTTTCTGTCAAGCGAAGTGCAACCATTTTTAAACCCATGACTTGATTTTGTCCCCATAATATCATATACTACAGGCTGCAAACTTAGGGTATACTCTTTTTGGCACGCGCCAAAATTGAAGGGTATGCACCAAACGTTTAGCAGCACTTTTAAAGGAGAATAATGTTTTGGTCAACCATTCTTTCGGCCTTAGTGACCTCCCGTAACGACAAGGATGCACCCCCGATCTTTTGGATCGGGGCAGGAATCTTCGTCTTAGGGATTATTACAGCCTGGTTTGTAGACAGCTTCGGCACACGCCTAGCGCTACCGGTCAAAACCGTCGAGCCCATTATGGTAGGCATTGCGATCTTCGTAGTGTGCGGAATACTTGTACCCTGCATAATGCACAGAGGAAAGGCAGCGACGACAATAGCAGTACTGTTGTCTACACCGTTCTTTGTAGCTGGCTACCATCTTCTCGCTTGGTACGAGACAGGAAGCAATTTAACACTTGCTTTTACCCTTCTCTGGATTGCAGTTCTTACTTGGGCCTGGGGTTATAAGGAAGGCATAATACCTCCCAACACACCGCTCTGGTCTAAGTTGGCAGGATTAGCAAGTTTTTTGATCCTTGGGTTTATTTTTACCCCGGGATCTTTTGGCTTGCTACCTGCAGACCTCAAAGCAAGAGATATCATGTGGCCACTCATGGTCGCAGTGTTTCTCTTTATAGCTCATGCGCTAGCATTAATGAAGCAGCTGGAGGCAACATCGTCCGAATAGGACAAAAACGAGCGGAGTAGCGAAGCCAAATCACACATTCTTCTTTCGGGGAGCCCACGGGGGCTCCCCTTTTACTTACCTTTTTTTGCCTTCAACTTATTCCTCTGTTACAATACCCACCAGATGTTTTGGACTATTCTGGTTCTGGTTATAGTTGTAGTAGCCGTATCCTCCTGGGTAATATTTCTAAAGCCACCTATAAACCAACCTATTACTTCACCCCAAACTGCCACCGTAAATAATTTACCTTCTAAAATACCTACCCCAACCCCCTTCCTTATTAAACCTGCTACCATAAAAGTAATCCCCCAAAAACTTCAGGTTTTCCAAACCTTTAATAACTGCGGCCCCGCAGCACTTTCCATGGCCCTGTCATACTCCGGGATAAATGAAACCCAACAAAATTTGGGTGCAATACTCCGCCCTTACCAAAACCCACACGGAGACAACGATGATAAATCGGTAACCTTAGAAGAGTTGGCTAAAAAAGCAGGAGAGTATGGGTTACTTACTTATCATCGGCCGGGCGGCGACCTTGAACAAATTAAACTGTTTATCTCTTACGACATTCCGGTAATTACCAGGACCTGGCTGAAAGCCGGTGATGACATCGGACACTACCGGGTTATCCGTGGGTACGATAATACTTTGGGGCAAATTACCCAGGATGATTCCTTGCAGGGGGCAAGCTTAAAATATTCCTACTTGGATTTTTTAAACCTCTGGCAGGGGTTTAACTATGAATACCTGGTCCTTGTCCCCAAAGAAAAACAGGCTATTGCAGAGGCAATTTTAGGTGAAAGTTTAGATGAGCAAATTGCCTGGGAGAAAGCTTTGAATATTGCCCGGGAAGAGCTAAGACAAGACCCCGAAAATATCTTTACCCAATTTAATATCTCAGTTGCCTACTATTATTTAGGGGATTACCAAAGATCGGTGGAAACATTCGAAAATGTTGAGGCAAAGCTCCCGTTCAGGATGCTTTGGTATCAAATAGAACCGATTTTGGCTTACCAAAAATTAAGAAGTTATGACAGGGTTTTCCAACTGACAGATAAAATTTTAAATAACCAAAACCGGGCCTTCTCAGAACTTTACCAAATCAGGGGTGAAATTTACCGGGATCTTAGGAAACAGGACATGGCCCAGAAAGAATTTGAAAAAGTTTATCTTTACAATAAAAACTTCAAGCCAGCTACTTAAGATATTTATCAAAAAATTCTACCGAGCGGTTTAAAGCAGTGGATAAGTTCCGGGATAAATTATGGTCATCACCTTCATAGGTGTAAAACTCCACCATCTGTCCTGCAGACTTCATAGACCCATTTAGCCTTTCACTAAAAAGCACCGGCACCTCATTATCCCCCGTCCCGTGATGAAGCTGTAAAGGCCCGGAGATATCTTTTGTAAAATAGATTGGCGAGATTGACTGCCAAAATTCCGGATTTATATCCGTATCACCGTATTTATCTATCAATACCTGTCTGCCCGGCCTGCGGAAAGCCTGTTCCCTTTGGGAAGATATGAAAGGCACCGCCCTCCTCCAGTTTTTAATCATATCCTCATACGAGGCAATAACCCCTGCCCATATAACCCCGGCCTTAATGTCCTTTGAAACAACCATCGAGCGCAAAGTTATACTCCCACCCATAGAATGACCCCACATACCTAACTTGTTCGGATTTACCCCGGGGTATTTTTTTATAGAGGATACCGCATTTAGAACATCCGTTGTATAAGCTGTTGAATAATATGCCCCTTCGGGGTTCCCCTCCGAATCGCCATGTCCACGGTAATCAGGCTTAAACACTACATACCCATTTCTTGAAAAAGCATCTGTGTAAGCCGCGTACCGTCCCGTTGTTGAATACTGGGCCGGAGGAATATACCCATGGTTAAAGATAATAGCCGGCCATCCGCCTGCAGGTGCGCTTCCAACAGGAACGGTCAATAACGCATAAATTTTTAAACCATCGGATCGGTACGAGGTCAGGTATTGTTTATAACTACTTCCTGCATTAAGCTCCTTTTCAATTATAATCTCACTCCCCGGGTATTCCTTTTTTCTCATCTCCAAAATTTGCAAAGGATGGGATTCTATTGCAACCTGTTCCTGCCCACCAACAGGATTTATATTTACCAAAGTAGGCCCGGGCTGATTTGATCTAAAAACAGCAACACCTAAAACAGCCAATACCGCCAAGACAATAAAAACAAGGACAATTTTTATATTCATGGAATATTTTGAGGGTCAACCCTAATTATTTTATCATCGCCTTCTCTTACAACCCCTCTCCCATCCTTATTGCTTGTTGTTATATACAAAAAATTATCCGGGCCTAAAACCACATCCCTAAGCCTGCCGAATTTTCCTTCCAGATACCCGTTTAGGTCAACCTGGCCGCTTTCCAAAACAGCCTCGTAAAGCGTTTCCCCCCGAAGCCCCCCGAAAAAAATTGACCCGGAAAAATAAGCTGCCCCTGAAGGGGCCCAAGTTATACCAGGGCCGGAGTGCAACACCGGGTTTTCCATCCCCGCCCTTTTCTCATTTCCCCGAATAGTTGGCCAACCGTAATTTACCCCCTGCTTGATTAAATTTAACTCATCCAACGCGGACTGACCGTGTTCTGTTGCCCAAAGCCTACCTTCGTTATCCCAAGCTAACCCTTGGGGGTTCCTATGCCCGTATGAGTAAACCGGACTATTAAAAGGATTGCCCGGAGCCGGCTTACCTTCATCAGTTACCCGAAGAATTTTACCGGCCAAAGAGTTTCTGTTTTGGGCCCGGGAAGGGCTCCCTGCATCCCCGGTAGTAATATATAAAAAATTATCAGGACCAAATTTAATCCTTCCCCCATTATGGTTTGCAGCTCCCGGAATCTTATCCACTATAACCTCCTCACCCACCAGCTTCCCATCTTCCAACTTGTATCTGACCACCCTATTTAATGTGTTATCACCCTCACCTGAATAGGTGTAATAGAGGTAAACATACTTGTTACTTGCAAAATTAGGGTGGACGGCGAGCCCTAAAAGCCCACCCTCGCCAATCTGCTTAACGCTTGGGATAGTAGCCAAAGGCTCCGGCAAAAGCTTCCCGTCTTTATTAATTACCCGGACACGTCCCGGCCGCTCGGTAAAAAGAATACTTTTATCAGGGAGGAAAACCAAACCCCAGGGAATCTCTAAATTTTGGGCCACTACAGTGACCTCAGGGGGCTCCTGAACCGAATCAGATTCTTCCTGTCTGTCAGGCTGTAACCCACTTTTTGGCACAAAGTTAATGAAAAAGTAAGCTGCAACTGCCAAAATTACTGCTGCCAATGCAACACCGGTCTTAAAAAGCACATACAAATTATATCCCCAACTTTCCTTAAAACAAAGGGCATATACCAAATTCTTACAGAGTTATTACTGCTTACAAATACTACTTTCCTATTATGCACGTTGATTCTAAATCAAGTTTATGTTATTATTCGCCGCGGGTAAATTTGAGACCAAAACAGCCTGAAAAATTACACCGTAACCATATGGAAGTACTAAATATCAATAAAATAACAGAAACTAAAGAAGAAACAGGCACCACTGTAGAATTCGTGGTGCCTACGACCCAGGTTATCCTTGGTAAAGATAGGAATAACCCCAAGACCGAGCAAGCTTTGAAGATGGGATACGAACCTTTTACCCCCCGTCCCGAATATTACCTGGCCTATGTTACAGAACAAAACCTTGACCCACATTTCATATGGGTACACGGCATTAAGGTTTTAGATGAGAACGGCTGGAGGGAAAGGATAAGCCCTCTACGCCGCAGGGCTAAACCTATCTTTTCCCCGGAAGCCCAAATGAAATATGAGGAGGCACAAAAAAGCAAGGTTTTCCATCATATTATGGCTGCTTTTCTAAAAGATGAGATCCCTTACCTTGTTGGATACATACAAATTAACGGCAAACCTGTAATGTTCGGTGAATTCCGGAAAAACCTCCAATACCTGCCGAAACACATTTCGGCAAACGGCATCAGTTTTTTAATCTACACACCCCAAACCCTAACTGATTAGTCAGCAGGTTTACAATCAAATTTACCCGTAACTCATCCGTATCGGGAGTAAGGACAGGTTCTTAAGAATTGCCTACCAGACGGTACGGGGCGCCTTTTTCTTTTTTGATATAATGGGGTGCAATGTCCCTGCCGAAGATCTTTACCAGAATCTCTTCCACCCACCTATTACCAATATTATTAGTCCTGGCAACATTCCTTTCCATTTTCTACTTTTACTCCACCATCCGGTTAAACTCCCAAAATTCCCTTCTGGCCCAGGCCAAATCAACTTTGGAAAAAGAGCTTGAAGTAACAAAAGCGGATTTTACTGCCATAAAAGAAACCGACCAGGTTAAAAGGAACGACGCTCTCCAGGAGGAAATTTCCAACATCCAGAAAACTTACAGCGGAGCCTTATCCACTTACGAGAAGCTTCTGGATGCCGGCAAGTTAGGAAAGGCAGATAAAGTAAGTGAAGACTTTGCCAAAGTCTTAAAGCTTTTATCAGATAAAAACTATGCTACCGCCAGCAGTGTTTTATCCGAGCTAAACAAAGGGTTGGAGACTACCCAGGCAAAAGTAGCGACAGAATTTAAAGTCCCGATGAACCTTCCGGAAAGCAGCCAACCCCCCACCTCAGGCTACAGCCGCCAGAAGGTAAATACCGATTCCGGCGGATTTATGGTGGATATCATCTCTGCCGATTTAAACTCCACGCGGGTCATAGTTGATACTGCTTCAGAATCGGACTGTGGGAACGATTGTCCTGTTTTATCTTTGGGGGAATACGTTTCCCGAAACGGCGCCTTTGCCGGAATAAACGGATCATTTTTCTGCCCCTCCACCTACCCCTCCTGTGCCGGAAAAACAAATTCTTTTGATACCCTTTTGATGAACAAAGACAAAAAGTATTTTAATTCAGACAACAACGTTTACAGCGTCGTCCCGGCAGCTATTTTCGGAAGCGGCTGGGCCAGGTTTATCGGGCGTTCCTTAGAATGGGGACGCGACACAGGGGTAGATGCCGTAATTGCCAACTACCCTCTTCTGGTTTCCGGAGGGCAATCCAATTTTTCAGGAAGCGATGACGGAAAACTAACCGGCCGCGGGTCTAGGACTTTCATTGGGGCAAAGGATTCAACGGTTTATATTGGTATTGTCCATAATGCAACTTCTGCCGAAGGAGCTAAAGTTTTACAAACCATGGGACTGCATAACGCTTTAGGCTTAGACCAAGGCGGCTCCACTGCCCTCTGGTATGGAGGATATAAGGCGGGACCCGGTAGGCAAATCCCTAACGCAATTTTGTTTGTTAGGAGATAGGAAACCTTTCGCTTGATCCTCCTTAACCTTGCCTATTTGCTTCGCAAAAGGTAAATCAGGGCCGGGAAGACAGATCCCCAACGCAATTTTATTTGTCAGAAGATAATTACAACTTTTAATACTCAAAGTCTCCCTGTTCGGTCTGAAGAAAAACGTGGTTTTTTCCGTCACTGCTGGCAGCACATTCCCCCAGCTCAAACAACTGAACTTGAGTTTTATCCGACACCTTTTGTAACGCATCCCGTAAACGATCGCTGCTTTTCCCGACCACATCCAACCCCACCCCACAATTAAAATCGCGGTACATCTCTTCCCAACTTTCACCACTTTCAATTTGTAAAAGATAAAAAAGTTCCGGAGGAAAAGGCATCTCCTTTTGATAAGTAATACCGTTCCCGACATGACTTATTTTAGTTGCTCCCCCGCCTGTGTTCATGCTGATTCCGTGAAGATCTTTATACGCACCATCCTCCTGTAACTCTTCCAATAAAACTTTCAGTAAAATTGCCCACTGCCTGGTCGGAGAAATAAGTGCATCGCTTACAACCAAATCAAAAGGCGCAGCAACCCTCTCTCCGACTTTAAACCTGCCCTGATATATTCCTAAATGAGGATACTTTTCCCCATACCCCTTCCACATCGCACTGACACGGCCCAGAGTTAAACCGTTGGACATAATCCCGCTGTTAGGAACTTCTTCCCAGGAAGCCTGTCCGTCACTGGCAAAACCATATATTTTGTCATCCGGCCTAATATTTCCGGCAATAATATCTTTTCTCTTGGCATGAGCACTTACCGCCACATCAAAAGCTATGCTTTTAACCTGGGTTGTTAGGTCGGCAGTTTCTCCGCCCAGAAAACGAATATCAAAACCAAAACTCCTGTACATATCCATCAATTCTCCGAATCTTTGGCCAACCTCCTCCATTATTATATTCTTGGGAGTACTGTGCCCGTTTATATTAATAACATCTGTCACCATAATGGGTCCGAACACAAACCCGCTGGCAGCGATATCCCCAAGATTCATCTGCAGAGCATCATCAACCGCCCCTCTTAACACTGATTTATCCCCGGTTTCGGCATAAATAAGCAGACGCTGCACAAACTTACTGCCGTCACCGTCCATATGCTGGGTTCTGAACCATCCTCTTTTTAGCGGATCACGAATTATATTTACAAAAGCATAAGGGAACTCATTATCTATATGCTGGCTGAAGGCTTTACGGACACTTTCCTTATTTGCATCCACACCAAGCTGAGCGTATTTACCTTCTTTTTTTACTTCATTCCCCATTTCTAACTTCCTGTATTGCCATAAATTAACCTTCCGGGTATAAAAGTATTGCTGTTTTTTTGGATAATTCCCAGACTAATTTTTCGGAAGGAGAAGTTATAATTTCCTGCCTTTTTCCAAGCTCTTTAATAGTACCTTTTGCTACATCTTTTAAAAGCTCTATTTGTAAACGGTGTTCAACAGGTAAAGCCCTTCCTTGTAAGTCCTCCACCGTATCCGTCGGTAAAACTGCTACCCTTACCCTTTTTAAAACCGCCCCCTTATCAAAATCTTTATCTACCCTTTGGGCTATTACTTCTGTCCAATGTTCGTTTCTCCTCCAATCGCTGCTAAGAGTCCACCGGCGGTATAAAAGCACTGCCGCATGTACTCTCCTCCCATACATCCCCTCCCCACCAAACTCCGGCACCGGTCCGGGATGTTGGTTAAAAATTTTATCCTTAAAAGCTTTTATAACATTCTCAGGAGTTTTGGGCATCCAGCCGTTTTGGGTAACAACAGTGACTCCTCTTTTCCTTAATTCCTCCAGAAGCTTTTCACTAAACTGTACCTGGTGAGGATCAATCGTGACGATATCGGTCTCCGGAACACCCAAGTTTTTGGCTTTCTCCAAACCTCCGGCATTATCTTTACTGGAGATAACACAAGCTATTTCCATATCAGGAATTTCACCGGACTTTACCGCTTTGATAATCTCGGCCATAGTTGTCCCCCCTCCGGAAATAAGTGTTGCCAATCTTTCTCTCGCCATAAAAATACTGCCCATTGGGCAGCTTGAACTAATATACAGCTGTCTACAAAAAATGCAAGACCCTAAAAATTGGTTACTTCCCTCTTTTTGCCTGCTTTCTGGCTTTTTTGACAAAAATGTTTGTTTTCTTTTCCCGCTCCTGGCGTAGCTCTTCCCTCTCGTAGAAAACCAGATGGGGATGAATTACCTGGGCAGATTTTGCAGCCTCCTGATTCTTCCGGCGGTTAGGTTTAGAAACCTTCAATTCCATATTTTCGTCTTCTCTATCCTGCTCTTTCATTTTTCCATTTTATATTCTGCACCCACAATTTGCAAAAAAGGTGGATAATTTTGGTATACTGGATATATGGAACCAAGAAAACATAAATTTCGGATACTCTCTTTCAAATATGCTTTTGAAGGGATCTATGCTGCCGTCAAAGAGGAACCAAATTTAAAGTTCCATATTCTTTCAGCTTTTGTAGTAATTTTGGCCGGGCTTTATTTTAATATCTCCCGGTTTGACTGGATAGTTGTAATCCTTTTAATCGCCCTTGTTTTAACTTTGGAGATGACCAATACCGCCATTGAGGCAGTGGTTGATTCTTTCACCGAAGCCCAACACCCAAGGGCAAAGTACGCCAAGGATATCTCGGCCGGGGCTGTTTTGATCTTATCCCTTGCTGCCGCCGCAGCCGGACTTATTATCTTTTTACCCTACATCTTTTCATGGTTGAGCTAATACAAAGCTTAAACACCCAGGTTTTCTTCCAGATGTTTAATCTGGGAGGTACAAGCCCTCTTTTGAGGGTCCTGGCAGTCTTCGGGGCAGAGTACCTGATCTTTTTAATATTTACTATTGTCGGGTTAGCTGGTTTGCTCGGAAAATTAGAAGACAGGAAAGCCCTTGTGTTGGTAATCCTGGCCATCCCTTTTGCAGCAATTTTTACCAAGATAATCCCTCTTATTATTAGCGAACCCAGACCTTTTACTACTTTTCCTATTGTCCCCTTAATTGACCGACCAGCTACGCCATCATTCCCCTCCCTGCACGCCACCTGGACTGCCTCAGCGGCTTTTGGTCTTATCTTCTATAAAACCAGGTTTGCACTGCTGCTACTTATCTTTATGTTATGGGTTGGGCTTTCCCGGATATTTGTTGGTGTCCATTACCCCTTAGATGTTTTAGGGGGATTTTTAGTAGGATTTTTGGCGGTCTTCCTCGCCTGGCAAACAAAAAACTTTATCGGGAGAAGGCTTACTTAATTCTAGCCTCGCCAGACGACCTCTGGCGAGGCTAGATTATTGACAACCATTGCTAAGTACTCCAAACTAACATTATGGCATCAAAAAATTCCGTCAAAATATATTCTCCGGACACTTATTACCATTTATATAATCGAGGTGTTGAAAAACGCCTGATCTTCCAAGACGAACAAGATTACGCAGTTTTTCTTTTATACCTTAAAGAATATCTACTCCCTAAAGATGAAAAAATGTTAAATAAAAAGTTAGCTAATCCTAACACTTCTTATAAAGAAAAGGATAAAATCCTACGGTTATTGCGTCTAAATAACTTCTATGGCGAGATCCAACTTACAGCTTATTGCCTAATGCCAAACCATTTCCATTTTTTAATTAAACAAAAGTCGGAAAATAGTATCGATAAGTTTATGAATTCTCTGTGCCTACGTTATGCTAAATTTTTCAACACAAAATATAAAAGGGTCGGTCGTTTATTTCAAGATGTTTATAAAGCAGTTATCGTAGAATCCGAACCTCAGCTCCTTTACCTTACCTCTTATATTCACAGAAACCCCCTCAGAAACAAGAATCTGAAATCAGCCTCGCCAGAGGTCGTCTGGCGTGCCTATTTTTCCAAACCCTCATCATACCCTGAATATTTAGGCCAGAGAAATACTGAGTGGATACATCAGGAAGAAATTTTAGGGTATTTTTCAAAAACTGACCCTAATCTTGACTACCAGGCTTTTGTGGAACAAACAAATGATATTACACCGATCCAAAAGATTGTCCTGGATCCTTAGCTTACCATTCTCAATGGGCCGTTTTGGTTAACAAAGCCAGACGTTAAGGATAACCACTCCTCCCTATGATGTATTCCAGAGAATAAGCCAAGGAAACCATCAATATCCATAGGGCGATAGCCAGCCTGAATAATTGGGCTGCTAAGACATTCCCTATACTTCCGTACACCTTCTCGAGCTTCCGGTTGCCGTAAGAGTATCGACAATAGTTCTGGACCGAATATAAAATTGCCATCAATCTCTCGCATGACGCGCGCCAATAATCCCGTTACCCTGGAGGAAGTCTCGACAACCTCACCCTGGTCACTTTTCCAAACTTCATTCATTCCTTTTTCAGAGTTAAATTCAGTAAACTCCATTTTACTTATCCCCCTTATGTTCTAAGTCAACTTTCTTTATAGGGATGATTATTTCCTGATAGATTTTTTTCATCAAGATCTCTCCGAAAGAAGTTAGGGAGTAATAAATTCTTGCAGGCCCTTTTTCTTTTACCAGTTCTACAGGCTCGATAACTTTATATTCATGCTCCAGAGAACCCATCATCCGGTAATACGAAGTGTATTCATATTCAATTGTTTTACCGGCAATATCTTCCAATTCCTTCTTAATTTCAGTACTGGAAGCTTTACCACGCTTATAGATAATATAGAGAATCAAAAAGGGGACTAATACCGGCTTAACCTTATCTGCATACCTGCTAAATATTTTATCTAGTTGCTCACTCATAAAGAGTAGTGTACCACTAGTATACTACTATGTCAAATTTACTCCCTAAAATCATCCTGGATTATGGTCTAATAAAGGTTACACAGCCGAGGATTTCTTTGCCAGTCTTTGGAGAGCTAAAACATAAGCCGCAGTTCTAAGGTCAATCTTCTTATTCTCATGGATTTTCCAGACTTCCTCAAAAGCCTTGACCATTTTTTTCTTGAGCTTACCTCTGACCTTTTCCAAATCCCAGCTTTCATCTTTCATATTCTGCAGCCACTCAAAATAAGAGACAGTCACACCTCCGGCATTGGCTAACACATCCGGTACCACCAAAACCCCCTTCTTTGCTAAAATTTCATCTGCCTCGGCAGTTGTTGGCCCGTTGGCCATCTCAAAAACAATTTTAGCCTTAATTTTAGAGGCATTTTTAGCATGGATCACTTCTTCTAAGGCTGCCGGGATTAAAATATCCACCGGCATCTCCAACAGCTCCTCATTGGAGATATTGCCATGATGATTATTGGACAAATCACAAACAGTTCCCACACAATAGCAATGGTCAATCAACCCCTTATCTAGTTTACATGCTTGGACTAATTTAACATTAAAACCCGTGCCTGTTTTGTCAATAATCCCACCTTTGGAATCTGAAAGGCCAATTACTTTATATCCGTTATCATGCAGTAAAGCCGCAATATGGGACCCGACATTCCCAAACCCCTGGATAGCGACTGTTAGGGGCTTGCCCTGAGCTTTGTCGAAGGGCTTTTTCAACCCCAGTTTCTTGACCAACTCTTCCAAAACGTAGAAACCACCCATACCGGTTGCCTCATCCCTGCCCTTTGACCCGCCTTTTCCAACTGACTTCCCCGTCACCACCGCCCTTAACTGGTCCTTTGTGTATTTTTCCATGAACTGTGAACCATAAACTGTGAACTCTTCTACTATCCAATCCATTATTTGGGAATTCGTATTTACATCAGGGGCCGGGACATCCAAATCCGGCCCGATATTCGGGGCAAGTTCCCTAGCAAACTGGCGGGTCATCCTCTCAAGCTCACCTTCCGATAAAGACTTTGGGTCAATTTCAATTCCCCCCTTACCCCCGCCGAAAGGTACATCCACTACCGCATTTTTAATAGTCATCCAAAAAGCCAAAGCCTTAACTTCATCAATATCCACGCGGGGGTGAAAACGGAGACCACCTTTATAAGGCCCCAACCAGTTGTTGTGTTGGACCCTATAACCTTTAACAATATGGATATCCCCACCGTCCCTTTTGAAAGGGAACCGGAAGTCTATTTGGCGCTCCGGACCAAGAAGAAGTTCTACAACCCACTTCGGGACATCTGTATGTTTGGCAGCTTCCTTGAGTTGTGCTTGCGCGCTTGCAAAGGGGTTTTGGTTGTCTTGCATTAAGTTTTCCAGGCTTTGGCTACAGCCTTGGCCACAATTTTTGACACCTGTCTATTTAAAGGGTTGGGGATTATTTTGTCAACAGCCGGCCTCTTGACCATTCCGGCCAGGGCCAAAGCCGCAGCCAGTTTCATCTCTTCTGTAATTTTAGTAGCCCTAACCGACAACGCCCCCATAAAAATTCCCGGGAAAGCCAGGACATTATTAATCTGGTTAGGGAAATCTGACCTGCCTGATGCCGTAATAAACGCCCCACCTCTTTTTGCCTCATCCGGCATGATTTCCGGGATAGGGTTGGCCATGGCAAAAACAATCGGTTTTTTTGCCATTAATTTTATATCTTCTGCTTTCAGTATCCCACCTTTGGAAACTCCAATAAAAACATCCACACCTATTAGGGCTTCCCGCCAAGCCCCTTTTATCTTTTTTTTATTTGTCATTTTAGCTAACCTATTTTTATACTCATCCAGATCAGGCCTCCCTCGATAGATTAAACCCTTAGTATCTAAAACCAGGACATCTGCAACTTTAGAAGCCAAAATTTTAGCAATAGCTGTCCCCGCTGCCCCGGCCCCGGAAACCACAACACGCAAATTTTCCATTCTTTTACCGGCAACTTTGGCAGCGTTTAAAAGCCCCGCCAAAACTACCACTGCGGTGCCATGCTGGTCATCATGCATTACCGGAATTCCGATGTCCTGCAGGCCGTCTTCCACAGCAAAACACCTGGGGGCACAAATATCCTCCAGGTTTATCCCGCCAAAATTAGGCGCTAAAAGTTTTACCGTCCGGATAATCTCCTTTGTATCCTGGGTGGCAAGACAAATCGGGAAAGCGTCTACATCACCCAAGGCCTTAAACAATAATGCCTTCCCTTCCATTACCGGCAAAGCTGCCTCCGGCCCAATATTACCTAAACCCAAAACAGCTGATCCATCTGTTACAACCGCCACAGTGTGACTTTTAATAGTGTAATTCCAAACCTGTGTTTTATCACCAGCAATAACTTTGGAAACTTCCGCCACACCGGGGGTATAGGCTAAAGACAGGTCATACCTGTCTTTTATTTGCAGTAAAGGGGCAGTTGCAATCTTCCCATGATACTTTCTATGAAGAGCCAAAGCCTGTTGTCCTAAATCCATACCTAGATCTCCAAAATTTTCTGGAACTTTTCGGCACTTTTGAAGGGCCCAATCACTTGCAGGTTAAACCTATTTTTTTGGAAAAGTTCAGCGGCAACTTTTTGGATATCCTCAGCTGTTACAGCATCAATTTTCTTGAGATACTCTTCGAAAGTCTCTACTTTTCTATCCAGTACAAAATCCAATCCAAAATATTCTGCCAAAAAGTTTGTTGATTCGCTCCTTAAGGCCAACCTCCCCCGGATCACCTCTTTGGCTTTTTTAAGCTCCTGTTCACCAACTTTTTCCGATACCATCTTTATCATTTCCGATTTGATAACGGCTATCCCTTCCTCAACTTTTTCCAACTTTAAACCGGCATAAGCTGCAAATATTCCGGTATCGATCAGAGTGTGATGCCCCGCTGAAACAGAATAAGCCAAGCCTCGCTTCTCCCTGACTTGCAAAAATAACCTGGAAGACATCCCCCCACCCAAAATCGTCCCCAGTAAATTGGCCGCATATCTTTTTTCACTGTGGCGGTCATATCCTTCTACTCCAAAAACGATATTTGCCTGGTCGGTTTTTTTCTGCAAAACACCGATTTTTGGTTTGTCCTGTTTCACCCTTTTATATGGCGCAGACTTGTGAAATTGCCGGCTGGGCAAATCCATGAAATATTTTTCGGCTAACTTATCAATGTCTTTAGGCAATTTCCCAACATAAACCAAGGCCATATTTTTTGGCGAGTAAAGGGAACTGATATAAGCGGTAAAATCCTTTCGTTTTAGCGTCTTGATAATTTCTTCCGTCCCGCCAACATTCCACCCCAACGGCTGGTCACCAAACTGTAAGTTGATATATAAGTCCCAGACATTTTTGGCAGGGGTATCCTGGTACATCCTTATCTCTTCTAAGATAACTCCCTTTTCCCTTTCTATCTCTTCCTCTTTAAAAAGCGGCTCTTTTAACATTGAAGAGAGTATATCACTGGCAAATTCCACCTTTTCAGCAGCAGATTTAATCCAATAAAATGTATACTCCTGGTCGGTCCCGGCGTTATTTACCGCTCCTATGCCATCTACTAAGTTAGCAATAATTTCGGCAGTAGGGTATTTTTTGGAACCCTTAAAAAACATGTGCTCCAAAAAATGGGAGATGCCGTTAATACTCTTTGCTTCATACCTCGATCCAGCTCCTACTGCTACCATGGTGGTAACAGAATCAAGGTGAGGTAAAGGGACAGTGATTAAAGTCATGCCGTTTTTTAAAGTGGAGATGTTATATTTAATCATGAAGTCATAGTCTAACAAAGTGGCAGGATTTAGACAATAAGAAAGTTTAACCCTTGTAGTACTTTTTCCCTTTTAGCTTGTCCGGCAGCAAATCTTCAGCGCTGTACTTTCCCGCCTGCAACGCTTGATGCGTAGCATTTGCGGGCAGGTCGTAACCTTCACCATAACCTAAATTTTTCATTAACTTTGTAGGGGCATTTCTTAAATTCATCGGGATAGGCAAGTTGCCGGTTTCTTTTACATCCTCCAAAGCTTTAAAGTATGCCTCATATAAAGACCTGTCCTTTTTGGCAGAGGCAAGATAAACTGCGCCGTGGGCTAAATTAATCTGGCACTCCGGGTAGCCAATGGTTTCACAGGCCTTGAACACTTCATTAGCAACAACCAGGGCTGTCGGTTGGGCCATACCAATATCTTCACTGGCAAAAATTACCATCCGCCGGGCGATATATAAAGGGTCTTCCCCTGCTTCCACCATTCTGGCTAAATAATATAAAGCAGCATCTACGTTTGAGGCCCTCATGGATTTAATAAAAGCAGAGATTGTGTTGTGATGTTCCTCACCGTGTTTGTCATACTTTAACACCCGGCTTTGCAAAGCCTCTTCAATTATTTTTTGGTCAATAACAATCCCTTCCTTGTCATTCTGGCGAGTCTTCGAGACCAGAATCCCTCTTTTTTCGATTCTGGAGTCCCCTTCGACTCCCTTTGGTCGCTCAGGGTCCCCAGAATGACCCATGGAAAGCACTGCAATTTCCAAGGTGTTTAAGATATTTCGGGCGTCTCCTCCTGAACTATCAATTAAAAAATCCAGTGCTTCCGACTTTAATGTAACCTTAAAATTACCCAAACCCCGCTCTTTATCTTTCAAAGCCTTCTTAATAATCTCTTCCAGTTCTTCTTTTTCTAAAGTCTTTAATGTAATTACCCGCGTTCTGGACAAAAGTGGCCCGATCACTTCAAAACTGGGATTTTCGGTAGTTGCCCCGATTAAAGTTATCAGCCCGCTTTCAACATAAGGCAGCAGGGCATCTTGTTGGGCTTTATTAAACCTGTGTATTTCATCAATAAAAACTACCTGCTGCAGCAACCGGGGCTGCTCCCTTATAACCTCACATAATTTTTTAATTTCGGCAATGCCTGTAGAAACTGCAGAGAATTCAGCAAACTCCGCTTCTATCTCACGGGCAATCACCCTGGCCAAAGTAGTTTTGCCAACCCCCGGCGGTCCCCAAAAAATCATGGAAAATAGCTTATTGTTCTTAATGGCCTTATATAAAAGTTTGTCCTGGGAAAGAATATGTTTTTGGCCAACAATTTCAGATAAATTTTTTGGCCGCATGCGGTCAGCTAAGGGGTTCATAGTTATTAGTTCATAGTTCGTGGTAAAAACTTTTCTCTTATCTATAAACCATGAACCGTGAACTCTGAACCATTATGCCCGAAAAGAAAGCGAAGGTCAATTAGGCTTTTTTAGTCTTTGGGCCATCCGGAGTATCTTCCACTTCAAAACCCAGCTTTTTAATTTCATGCCTTAATTTATCTGATTTTTCAAAGTTACCTGCTTTCCTGGCATTCTCTCTTTCATTTACCAACTTCTGCACCTCTGCTGGAATCTCTAAAGGCTTACCAATATACTCATCCAATTTTAACCCCAAAACTTTATCCATTTTCAAAAGACTTTCTGCTTTAGCCGAAGATGGATAATCAGATTTTACCAACTCCCACATAATTGCCAAGGCTTGCGGAGTATTTAGGTCATTATTTACAGCTTCCATAAATCTTTCTTCATACTCAGCACAGCCAATTTTTGGAGCCTCCCAATCCCTTACCATATCCCTTAAATTATTCAAAGCATTCTGCGCCGCTTCCAAACTCTCCCAGGTAAAATTAAAAATCTCTCTGTAATTGCCGGTAAGGTATAAATAACGCAAAACTAAGGGATCAAAACCTCTTTTTTCAAGATCATCCACAAGGTAAGCGTTACCCAAACTTTTTCCCATTCTCTTGCCATCAACCAAAATAAAAGCACCATGAACCCAATGGCGTACAAACAGTTTACCGGTAACAGCCTCACTTTGAGCAATCTCATTTGGGTGATGTGTTTGACGGAGGTCTTCTCCTCCTCCATGTATATCTAATGTTTCACCAAGGTACTTCATCGACATGGCAGAGCATTCAATATGCCAACCAGGAAACCCTAGCCCCCATGGACTTTCCCATTCCATCTGTCTTTCCCCCGGTTTTTCAGAAAATTTCCACAAAGCAAAGTCCCGTGGATTTTTCTTCTCCGGATTTTGTTCTACCCTGGCACCTTCCTTAATCTCATCCATTGTAGATAATTCACCGTACTTTTTACCAGTTTTCTTTTCAAAAGCAACTGTATCAAAATAAATTCCGTCCGTAATCTTATATGTAAAACCCCCTCCTTCGAGCTTTTTAACCAACTCAATTTGCTCTTTTATGTGGTCAGTTGCCTTGGGCATGACATTTGGTTTTATTAGATTTAATTTTTCAAAATCTTTTAGGAATGCATTTGTATAGAAATTTGCTATATCCCAAACAGTCTTGCCTTCCTTTTTGGCCGCTTTCTCGATCTTATCTTCACCAATGTCGGCATCACCCAAATTATCTCCGGTCAAGTGCCCAACATCCGTAATATTGACAACATAATTTACTTCGTAACCATTCGCTTTCAAGGTACGCAGCAAAATATCGGAAGTGATATAGGTACGGAAGTTAGCTATAGTGGCGAAATGATAGACAGTCGGTCCACAAGCATACATCCCCACGCGAGGTGGATCTAAAGGCACAAAATCTTCAATTTTGCGGGTTAAGGTATTGTAAAGTTTCATCATTTTTGTAACAGTAGAAGTATACCGTATCTTAACTTATGGAACCAGTAGATGACCAGGAAAATACACAACCCACTACTGAAAATGACAACAGCGACCCGAAGGAATATATCAACAGGTATTTAAATAGCCCGGATGTTAAGGAAAAGGTGGAGAAACGGTATCAAGTTGCCCGCCTGATAGATCCTGAAGTCACAAAGGAAGATGCCTATGAAGCGTTTTTAGGCACAGACGAAGCCAAAGAAGCACTCTGGGTATTTTATAAAAACAACCGTTTTATTTTTAACGAACAGAAATTATCTCCTAAGGTAAACTTTAAGCTTTCCCAATACCTTGCAAAAATTGAATCAATCAAGGAAAAGGAGAGTTTAAGGCGCTACGATGACAATTTAGATGAAAGGATAGATGACGACAGGGGACGTTACGCCAAACACAATAAAGCTGCCCAACAGCTTGTTGATGAAGGGATTGTCCCTAATACAACTTTGGGGAGACTTATGGTCCATTTCATGGCCATAAGTCTTGGCGTAGACGCACCGGATCCGGAACGGGATACCCGCAGAAGACGCTTGGTAGCAGTTGTGGGCTAACCTTATCCCCCAGGGCCTCTTCTTATTTCCGTCTTCCTTGCTGCCAGTTGGGCAACTGACATCTGCTGCTGTTTTTTCTGCTGTTCAATCACCCTATACTGCTGGACTTTCTGTTTTTGAGCCTCCTCTTCCTGTTTTTGTTGGAGGGTTTTTTGCTGTGCTTCCTGGCGGACTTTTGCCTGGGCTGCCTGTAAGTTTTTATTCCACTCAATGACTTTGATAGCCCAAGCCTTCCTTTTTTGGTCCTCCATCTGTTTCTGTTGTTGGACCGCCGGATCTATTTGGGGGCCTGAAACAGTAGACTGGACACCGGACTCAATAGCTTTTCCCACCTCATCCGTAACAGGCTTTACCACCGCCTCGCCTACATCCACCGCCGCCTGCTTTAACGCTCCGCCTATGTTTGGCATAAAATTAGTATAGCAGATTAATTAGTATTCTTTCCTTCCCTCCAACGCCCTGCTTAATGTGCTTGCATCAGCGTATTCTAAATCTCCACCCACCGGAAGTCCCCGGGCAATCCTCGTAACTTTCACCCCAAGGGGAGAGATAAGACGGTCTATATACATTGCCGTTGCCTCTCCCTCCATTGTCGGATTGGTAGCTAAAATAATTTCTTTAATTGATCCGTTTTTTAACCTGGGTAAAAGTTCCCGGATATGTAACTCCTCCGGGCCAATATTTTCCATTGGGGAAATTGCCCCATGAAGTACATGGTAAAGGCCGCAAAATCCAGCCCGCTCCAGTGCTAAAACATCCAGCGGGTCTTCAACCACGGCAACTGTAGACTTATCCCGTGAAGAATCGGAACAAACTTCACAAGGATCAGACTCGGAGATGTTAAAACAGATTTTACAAATAGTAGTTTTTTCTTTTAGGTCCACGGCAGACCTGGCCAAAGCCTCTGCCTCTTCTTTGGGGGCATGTAAAAGATGATAAGTTAACCTTTGGGCAGTCTTTGGCCCAATACCGGGGAGCCTTTCAAAAGCCTCAATTAAATTTTGTACAACCTTGGGGATTGTTGACATAGCGAGCACATTTTAACAGATTAGAAGAAGTACGAATAGGGTGCGAGAGATCCTTCGGCTACGCCTCAGGATGACCCCGCCTTCGGCGGGTCACATTCCGGGCATACCGCCCATTAAGCTTTTCATCTCTTCTGCTGCAACTTTTTGAGATTGTTTTAAGGATTCATTAACCGCCTCAGTTACTTTTTCCAAATCAACTTGCCCTGAGCCTACTTGCAGTGAGCTTGTCGAACCTGTCGAAGGGTCACCGGATATGGAAATTATCTTTTGGTCGGCAGTCATGACCACAATTACCCCTTTGTGTTCCACGGTGATCTTAATACCCGCCAGACGCTTTTGAACCTCCATCGCCTGGTCGCGCATCTTTTTTAAATCCCCCATCTGTTTTAAACCATCCATGAGTCCCATGGGAATATTATACAGATGTTAGATATTAGATGCTAGATATTAGATAACTAGTTCACGGGTTCGGAGTTGAATATCTCGGAGGCGATCCTTAAAATTTCATCATCAGCTGCCACTTCCACATTAGCTACTTCCTCAGCCCTCACAGGTTTTTGCCCCAAAACCGTGGAGATTCCAATTGACCGGCCTAAAATATCAGATAAAATTGACTGCAAAAGGTCACGGGATTTCGGGGCCTCTAAAATCCTTTGATGGAAAGAGTAAGGCACCTCAATAATCACGCTTCCTTCACTGCACCCCAAAATTTTTGCCGATCGAAGCAGTGCTTCTAAAGAGTAGTTATACTGCCTGACAGTTTCTAAGACATACATCCAACGCTCCTGGATTTTGGAAATATCATCCGGGTTATGAGTTACGAGTGATGAGTGATGAGTCCCGCTGGTGTCTACGTTTTTTGCTTTTCCGGTCACTTCTACCACCTCACGTACTTTACTAACAAGCTCATCCCACTTATCCTCTTTTTCGCCTTCTTTGCTCTGAACTCTAACCTCTGAACTCTGAACTTCTACACAACTCTCTGCCACTGCCATCTCCAAGGGCAGGGTAGGGATAGAGACAAACCGCGCTTGCTCCAGGCTTTTTTGGAAACAGTCCATTACCCGAAGAAGCATCTCTAAATCAAAATCTGCTGCCAGACCCTTTAACCCTGAACTTTCTTCAATGCCGTTTTTCATCAGTAAAATCTGCCTTAAAAGACTAAGCAAGGACAGGTTTAACTCCTTAGGGTTTGCTCCCGACTCTAAAAGTTTTGCCAACTGTTTTAGTGCCTCCGGTAACTTTCTTTGGGATATTAAAGTCAAAAGTTCTATCATCCCCTCCATTGACCCGACCCCTAAATTGTCTTCTACTGTCTGCCGGCTAATAGTTCCAAAATGTGATAGCTGGTCCAGAAGCTTGACTGCATCCCTAATCCCTCCACCGGACCTTTGGGCCAACAAAAGAAGCGCTTCATCTTCCACCTTAATTTTTTCTTTCTCGGCAATAGAGCGCAAAACCTCTATCAAATCTTGCTCGCTTACCAGTTTAAAGTCCAGTTTAGTCACCCTGGAAAGGACAGTTTGGGGAATTTTTTGTAGTTCAGTTGTCGCTAAAACAAAAAGCACATGGGAGGGGGGCTCCTCTAAGGTTTTTAGCAAGGCATTAAATGCGTCGTTGCTTAACATATGCACCTCATCAATTATATAGACCTTCTTTCTACCTGAAGTCGGGGCAAGTTTAATATTCTCACGCAATATCCGTACATCTTCTATCCCCCTGTTTGAAGCAGCATCCATCTCCACAACATCTAAATTTGACCCGTCAGTGATGGAAATACAGTGCATGCATTTATTACAAGGGACCGCAGGTGAAGGAGGGTTTTCGCAGTTTATAATCTTGGCCAGGATCCTCGCAGTTGAAGTTTTACCTGTACCTTTAGGGCCACAAAAAAGATAGGCATGGGCTAACTTACCTGCAGTGATAGCCGAAGTCAGGTTTTGTTTGACGGCCTGTTGTCCTGCTAGCTCTTCCAATGTTTGAGGACGGTATTTTCTATAAAAAACCATGAGTAAGTTTAGAGTTAACGGTTCATTGTTCGTAGATCCGAAATATTCTTTCCATGAACAATGAACTACCAACTATGAACTATACTTAGTTAACAGGAAACCGGCAAAATTTGCAACTAGCTAGCTCACAATTTAGTGGGGGTTGTGGTGGATTCCTAATAAATGGTTAGTGCCGTGGTCAACCAAAAAGCAGATTTCATCTTCTACCGAGATCCCGTCTAAAGAGGCATCTTCCACCGCCTGTGGATATGCAATCACTATAGACCCTAAACGTAAAACATTATCGGGGGCCGCCACAAATCCCATCCTCGGGACGTGCTGTAAATTAGAAGGGTTAGGATCCTCTAAAACGAAAGATAAAATATCTGTTGTGGAATCTATCCCGCGGTACTGCTTGTTAAGCTCATGCATCTTGCGGTCACCCACAATATTTACCTCAAGCTCAACTTTGCTGGTAACTCTATTTTTCTTAAGGACGTTTAAGACTGCAGCCTGGACTGCATTCCTGTTAATACTATATCGCGGGTCGGAAGAAACAATTACGTTTACCATGTTTAGTTACGAGTTATGAGTTCGTAGTTCGTGGATTGTTTTTCAATGAACCATGAACTATGAACTAACTAACCAATTTCTGCTTTACCAAAGCAGAAACCCTGCCTCCGTCAGCTTTCCCTGCTACTTTAGGCATTACTGCCCCAATCACCTTCCCCATCTCGGAAACCGAAGCAGCCCCTGTTTCATTTATAACCTCTTCGATTATTTTTGACAACTCCTCATCCGAAAGTTGTTCCGGGAGGTAATGCATTAAAACTTCTGCCTCCTTTTCTTCTTTCAGAGCCAGCTCGGGACGATTCCCTGCCTTGAAACTTTCCGTTGCCTCTTTCCTTTTCTTTACCTCCCGCTGGATTAGGCTAACCAGGTCGGCATCGGTTAAATCCCCACCTTTTGAAATCCTGGCATAAGTCCCTTCTGATAAAAGGAGGCGTAAAGTCTCCACTTTAACCGTATCTTTGGCTAGCTGGGCAGACTTTAGGTCAGCTTGCAAATCGTCAATCAACATTAACTATTATATCCCCGGGAAGCCCTGCGGATTTTCCGCATACGCTCCGCCCGCCTTTCCTGGCGTTTTTCGGAATCAGTTTTATGGAACTGTCGGTCGCGATATTCTTGAATTACGTTTTCCAAAACAACCCGTTTCTGGAACTTTCTAATCACAGAATCTGTGGTATCATTTGGGCCACGTTTTACAATTATTGACATGTAAAAAAAGCACCTCCTTAGTTGATTATGAGTTATTAGTTCATAGTTCATGGAAAGAATGCTTTCATCTATGATCAATGAACCGTGAACTCTAAACTAATTGGTATTTTACACCGCTTAGGCTGTTTTTACCAGTCCTTTAAGAAAATCTAAGGTTCTAATTTGCCTTAAGGAGTGTTTTAGATGAAGCCTTGGTTCCTGGGACTCAAACTGGGCCTTAAGCTTACCATCCTGGATTTTATCAATCTCCGCCTGAAGTTCGGCATCGGTAATCTCCACTTTTTCCTGCCTGGCAATTTCTGCAAGCCCCAGCTCCATCCGGACATTTTTCTCAGCCTGGGCCTTCCACTCATTCTTAATCCCTTCTAAGGTCTTACCCTGACTTTTAAGATAATCCTCAAGGAGTAACCCCATATCTGCGACCCTTCTTTGTAAGGATACAAGCATTCTGTTTAATTCATCCTCAATTAAAATATCCGGCACATCAACCGTGGTCATTTTCTCTACTTCCTGCAAAATCAACTCTTCAAAGTCCAACTCGTTGTTGTACTTGGCTTCATTTTCCAAATCAGCCTTAATTTTGGTTTTAAGGTCTAAAAGGCTTTGGGCCCCTACCGTCTTGGCAAACGCATCATCGGGAGTATCAGATAATACCTGAGGGGCAGTGGAAGCTACCTGAGGCTGATTAAAATTTATTGATCCTGCAGCTTCACTGTTTTGGCTGTTAGCTGTAGGCTGTGGGCTATTAGCCGGATTTTTTGCTTTCCATCTCTTGAATAGATCATCTACCAGCTTATTTACATCATCGTCGGTGACTGTTTTTACAGCCGGCCTTTGGGCACTGATGCTTTTATAATTCCCGACCTGTACATTCGGCCTTTCGGTAATCGTTGCTTTAAAAACCAGCTGCTGGTTAAGAGTCATAGAGACTAACTGGTATTTAGGGTAATCAATCGGGACAATATTTTCTCCCTGCAAAGCTTCGATTAAAGCCTGGGGACAAACTACTTTCAGTACCTCATCCTGAAGCTTTTGCCCCAGGGATTTTTCCACCATGTCCAGAGGAGCCTGACCTTTTCTAAAGCCAGGCAGCTCAACGTCAGCAGCAAGTCTTTGCAGGGTTTCGTTCCACTTAGGGGCAACATCACTCCATGGAATGGTAACTGTGACCTCAACTATGGATTTTGGAAGTTTAGAAATATCTTTCGTAACCATCAAGTGAAAAGATTAACAAAATTTCTCCCTAAAATCAACGAGCAACTGGCTATTAGCCCAAAATTTTAAGGAATTCCTCCAGGGTATAAAATCCGATTTCTTTTTCCGACCGCTTTTTAACCTCCAGCTTATCCCCAGTCTTTTTGGAAACCACCACCCGGTAAGGGATACCGATTAGATCGGCATCAGCAAACTTTTCCCCGGCCGAAATCCCGATTCTATCATCAAACAAAACTTCCAACCCTTCTGCCTGCAACAACTTGTAAACTCTTTCCGCTTCACCCTTCACGCTTTCTTCCTCTAAATCCAAACCAACCAAGTGGATTTTATATGGCGCCACACCCTCCGGCCAAATAATCCCCTTCTCATCATTTGAAATTTCTGCTATTGTCGCCATCGTTCTGCCAAGCCCAATACCATAACAACCCATGTAATAAGGTTTAGGCTTACCATCCTTGTCAATAAAGGTGGCATTTACCATCCTGGACGAATAGTGAAATCCCAGCTGGAAAATATTACCCACTTCAATCCCCCGTTTTACAGCTAAGGGACCGCTGCCATCCGGTGCTATGTCCCCCTCTTTTGCTAAAGCAATATCCGCCACAATATCCGGCTTAAAATCCCGCCCCATATTCATATTAAGCAGATCCATATCCTTTTTATTGGCTCCTCCGTAAGCATTTTTTATTGTCGCCAAAGTTTCATCAGCAACAATAATTAACTCGACATTTTTGTCTACAATATCCTTTATCCCCACAGGAGAGATAAAACCAGGCTCGGAATGAATTTTTTCTCTTATCTCCTCTTCTGTTGCATGTCTTAATTGGTATGCTTTAATAATATGGAGCAACTTGGTTTCATTCACATCATAATCACCTCGAATAATGGCTAAGATAAATCTGCCATTCTCGTCTACAAATAAAACATCTTTAATCTGTTGCCATAAAGGCAAATTGTGGAGCTTCACTCCATCTTCCATCGTAGCTCCCCTAACTACCTCAACTTCCTGCAAAAGCTTTTCTACTTCTCCTGCATTTTTCTTTTCCGGGATAAACCTGGCAACGTCTTCGTGTGCCGCATAAGTACCATCCTTATTTACCAAAAACTTACTTTCACCAACCTCTGATTCAACAACAAACTCATGACAATATTCTCCGCCGATATAACCGTTATCAGATTCAACAACAATTGTTTTTAAACCCATTCGCTCAAACATTCTGGTATAAACATCCCCCATTTTGCGATATTCTTTCTTAAACTCCTCTTCTGATACATCAAACGAGTAGGCGTCTTTCATAGTAAATTCTCTTGTCCTTAAAAGTCCTCCCCGTGCCCGCAGTTCATCGCGGAATTTCGTAGAAAACTGATATAAATTTAGCGGCAAATCTTTATAACTAATCTGAAATTTACGTATTAAATCAACAATCATTTCTTCCGCAGTACCGCCCAAAACAAACTCCATCTCATTGCGGTCTTTAACCTTCATCAGCTCAAACCCCACTGAAGTTGTTCTATTGGTTTCTTTCCAAAGAGCAATTGGGTGCAAAATCGGAGCACTTAGTTCCTGACCTCCAGCCTTATCCATTTCGTCTTTGATTATAGCCTGGATTTTCTGGTTAACCCGTAATGCCAGAGGCAAGAAATAATACCTGCCCGCCACACTCTCACGGATAAATCCACCTCTATATAGCAACTGATGCGATTTTAAAGTTGTATCTTGAGGAACTTGCTTTATAGTTTTAGGAAAAAGTTTCGAGTATTTCATATCTCTATTCTACCTCTCTCTCGTAATTTTAGAAACATCGGATATTGATTTTCCAAAGATTTCCTAAAACCGGCTTTCCAGAAGAATTGGTCTTGGTCTGTAACTGCCAAAACTTCCAAAATCCCCTTCCTTTTAGCTACACTGATACATCTTTTGACTAACTTACGACCAATCCCTTGCCCATGGTAATCATAATCCACTACCAACGACCTAACTTCAGCCAATTTAAAATTATACACCTCAAGACTTGCACAACCCACCACTTTTTTGTTTAATGTATAAATAAAGAAACTATCTATATTGACCCCAATTTCTGCTTTTGAGCGCAATAATACCTTACCGCGTTTAGCACCTAACCTTATAAGTTTTAAAATATCTTCTAAATAGTTCAAGTTCGCTTTTTTAACCATCAAAAAACCTCGTCTCTGCCCTCAGAAATCTGAGAACAAGGACGAGGTCTCTCGTGGTACCACCTTGCTTTTTCCTTTAACTCACGTCTCAGGACTTGTCAGCTGACTATCATCAGCGTCCTTATTTTACGGTTAGGCTTCCGGGGATACTCATCGTACCCAGCTCTGGAGCGGGAAACTCCTTCACAGCTTTAGGAAAATTTTACCATCGGCAAGAGCGGTCTGTCAAATAACCCGTTACAGAAAATTAAATATGTTAGGATAAATTCATGGTCATCTTTATTGATGAGTCAGGTATCCATAAACAAACCGGCCATTCTACTGCTTCTGTCGTCTATGTAAGGGTCAAAAACTTAGAGAAGTTTGAAGATGGAATTAAAAAGATCGAAAAGGATCTTAATATTAGCTCCTTCCATTGGGCTGAAGAAAGATGGCTGATGAAAAATAAATTCCTCTCTCGTATCTTCGAACTTGATTTCACAGTTAAAGTAGCAATTTTCGAAAATCCAGTTGGTCTCGGGGCGATACTGGAATCAGTATTTCAACATCTGATCATTGAGGAAAACATCAACAAAATCTACATTGATGGAGAAAAACCAAAGTGGTATGAACACAAACTCAAAAAAGTCCTTAGGGATAAAGGTGTCGCAGTTAAAAAGCTAAAAACTGTGAGAAGCAGATCAGAAGTTGGTATTCAGCTTGCTGATGCACTAGCCAGCTTAATCAGATATTATCATGATAACCCGGAAGAAAAGGACGCCAAAAAATGGTTCAATAAATTAAAGAAGGAGAAGAAACTTTCTCTCGAACTTTGGGTAAATGCTTAAAAAAACCTCACCGGAAAGGTGAGGTCAGTTAGCCAGATAGTCATACACCATACAGTATATGACTTTTCCCAACCTGGGAATTTGTCACCGGTAACTTGTTATGGTTGTATGTTACCACAATCTGGCCCAAAATGCAAAAATTGGAAAACTTTGCGAATACTTCATGCCTATATGTTACAACGTAGGAGGGCTTTATGTAAAAGGATCATTCTCCCTTATATACTTCCGGAACAAAATTCTGGTACAAAACAGTTATTACTGTTTCATCGCGTCTTAAAACCTCACCTGTTGCCTTATTAGTTGCTTCCATAATTATCCTAACCCTTCCGCCTCCTGTGGGCATAAAGCTTAAAGGGTTTCCTTCCACTAAAACAGTCCGCTTCTCTTGTATAAGTTTAGTACTTAAAGTTACACTATTTTTCACCCCATCAAAATGAGGACAAGTAGCTTTCCGGTAAAGGTTACAGGGGGCAACCTTTGTGCCAATCCCCTGCGCCTCTGCAGCAACCACTATCTCTTCCGGCAACCCCGGCCCGGCAGAGATATCTTCCAAAATATTCACCTCGTCAAACGGTTTAACTACAATTTGCTCCCACTTCTGGTAATCCAACAGGACTTGTTCCCCTGGCCTGACAGTTAATACTACCGGTTTAATATTGTAACCGGTAGTATTTACATCCGGCACAACTCCGGACAAAGTAATGCCTAAGGCACAGGCACTATTAACACCGCTTTTTACAATACTACCTAAATTTATCTCAACCATGCAGGAAATTGTAAGGGTCGGTCAGTAAAAAATCAATCCTTACCCGTCTTCTGGTTAGAGCGGTCTTCGTCTTTCTTTTTAGTCCTGTCAGATTTTTCCTCTTTCTTTTTTTCAATCTCTTTTGACAAATTATGCAGCCTTTCATTGATTGCCTCAAGGTCATCAATGGTATTTCTGATACTGCCTGAGGGAGCAACGGGAATAGGCGGAGGGGCTACAGGAGCCGGCCCACCTACCGGCGGGGAAGACGGCAAAGTAATAGGGGTAGGCTGGGCAAGAGGGGTGGGCTGGACAGCTTGTACGGGAGGCTGCGCCTGTTGGACCGGTTGTACTACCGGTTGGGTTGCGGGTTGAGCTGCCGGTACAACCGGTGGTTCTATGTTTGCCGTTTCTAATTTATTTAAACCGGCTTTATATTCTACAATCTGCTTAGATAGGTTATCCACCAACTCTTGTTTTACCTTAGGGTCTGAGATTTCCCCTATGTCTTCTGCTGCAGCTTCAGTTTGGGTTACCAGCTCAATAAGTGAACTTTGGCTGCCGGTGTCACCCCTTTTGACTAAAGCCACAGCCTCTTTGTACCTTCTTTTGCTCATATCGGCTTTAAAAAAAGCCCGTGTAGTTGGGTGGACAGAAGAGACCTTCACAATTACATTTTCAAGACCTCTTTTTATTGGGTAAGTCCTATCTCCCGGAACAGCATCCTGGGAAGCAAAAACCAAACCGGTGGGTAAAAGTAAAACCAGCATCAAAACCAACAAGGCTTTAGAGAGCAGTGCCAGCATACTTTAATAATACAACAGAAGGCCAACTTTAGGGAAGAAGTTTGCCGATATCGGAAAGGGTAATTACAACTATTAAAGCGATCAAAAGTGCCATACCCACAGTATGAATCCATCTTTCTATTTCCGGTTTTACTTTCCTGCGGGTTACAGCTTCTATCAGCAAAAAGAATATTCTTCCACCATCGAGAGCAGGAAAAGGTAAAATGTTAATTATTGCCAAATTTAAGGAAAGCAGAGCCACAAAGTTTAAGTATGGGATCAGGGGTGACTCAGTATGCAAGATCGAGCTTGTCAAATTGGTAATTCCCACCGGGCCTGCTACCGACTGGGAAACTGGCTCCAGGTTCCTTGTGGCCAGGGAAGTTGCAATAAGCTTACCTAAAATATCAAAAGAGTAAGTGGTTAGGTTGTAGCTGTGGACAACCCCTGAAGCAATCTTTTGTGTGGGCGTTTCATACTTTAGGTGGGCAATACTTACCATACCTATCTCCACCCCCAAAGGCCCCTGGCCCTCCGGAGGGTTCACCCTCGGTACAACTTCCACCTGCCTTTTTTTCTCACCGGGGTCAACTAAGGTTAAGGTTAGCTTTTCTCCGGAACGTTGCTTGGCCAGGTTAATAAACTGGTCTGAGGTCTCAAGTTTTGCCCCGTTTATTTCTGTTACCCTATCCCCTCCTTTAATCCCTGCTTCCTCAGCCGGTGAACCCGGAGCAACCCCACCAATTAAAATTACCGATTCGTTAACCTGGTTTACACCTGCAAATTGGTGGGGGGTTAAAAGGGGTATGGACTCTTCAAAACCCCGGGCAAAAAGCACCACCCAAAAAAGGATTACCGCCAGGCTTATATTCATTACCACCCCGGCCACCACGACAATTATCCTTTGAAAAACAGGCTTGGAAGCAAAGGAACGCGTATTTTTTAACACATCTTTGTCGGTTTCATCTTCCCCAAAAAGTTTTACAAAGCCTCCAATCGGCAGGGCATTTAGAGAAAATATGGTTTCACCAATCTTTTTACCGAATATCTTAGGAGGCAGCCCAAAACCAAACTCCAAAACTTTTATCCCGAATTTTTTGGCTGCCAAAAAATGCCCCAACTCGTGGGATATAACTAACACTAATAGTGTAAAGATGAAAACTACAATTGTAAGTAACATAATTTCTAATTTCTAATTACTAATTTCTAATCAATGTCTAATGCCTCAATTTCTAAAATTTGGTAATTGGGATTTATTTAGTAATTAGGTCAATTAGGTTAATTAGAAATTTTATACCTGTTGTAACTCTTCCTCTTTCCCTTTCCCCAACTCTTCAATCTGTCCGCCTGCTTTATCAACCAAGTCCTGTAAAAGCTTGCTTCTTCTTTCAAATTCATCTTCCCCAAACTCACCTGAGTCTTGCGCTTTTTGCCAACCCTCCCTGGTTTCCTGCCTGATCTGCCTAATTTCAATCCGAACTTGCTCCATCTTTTGATGGGCAAGTTTTATAAACTCTTCCCTTCTTTCAGCAGTCAAAGGCGGAATTGGCAGCCTGATAACCTGGCCCTCAAAAGAAGGGTTTAGCCCTAAATTTGACTCCTGGATCGCTTTGACAACATCCTTTACAATACCGGCATCCCAAACCTGGACGGTTAAAAGGCTGTGTTGGGGGGCGGTAATAGTCCCCACCTCCATAAGCTTCATCCTGGAACCATACGCATTCACAGGCAACTCTTCAATTAAAGAAGGGTTTGCCCGGCCGGCACGGATAGCCGAAAACTCCCTTTTAAGGTGGTCTATTGCATCCTCGACTTTTTGGTTAGCTTCAGTTAAAACAGGATCCATATTCTGAAAATTTCTAAGTGCTAATTTCTAATATCTAATCAAGTACCAATGACTAAATTTCTAAATTTGGACATTGGGATTTATTTAGTAATTAGAGTACTTAGAAATTAGGTTAATTATTTTCTCCCTAACTCTATTCTACTAAATTTTCCTACCTGGATATTCTCCCCTACTTTACCGACCACGGCAGCTATTAATTCTTTAATTGTCTGGGAATTGTCCCGAATATATTCCTGGGATAAAAGTTCATCCACAGTTTCCGGGTCCATAGAGGCAACCTGTAATGCCAGCTCATGGGCTAAATTCTTAAAATCCTCTGTCTTGGCTACAAAGTCAGTCTCGCAAAGAAGCTCGACTATTACCCCAACTTTTCCTCCATGGGAGTAAACCTCAACCAAACCGGCCTTAACTTCCCGTTCGGACTTTTTAGCCGCCTTATCCAAGCCCTTTTTTTTAAGTAACTCCCCAGCCTTCTCTAAATTCCCATTTGCCTCTTCTAAAACCTGTTTACAGTCGGCAATTCCTACCCCCGTCTCTTCTCTCAATCTTTTAATGTCTTCTGTATTAACCATATTTGTTCATAGTTCATAGTTCATAGTTCATAGAAAATCAATCAATGAACAACGAACCGTGAACTAACTACTATCTAAACCACTCTCTCTGATTCTGCAACTGTTTTCTTTTCCACCTCTTCCTCGGCCGCAGCAACATCTTCAGCCACCACACTATCAGCAGCTGCGTCTTCCGCCAGCTTCTGTTCTTTCTTCTCTGCCTCTTTTTGGTCTTTGATCTTTGATTTTTGAAATCCCTTTAGCCCTTCCTCATAAGCTTTAGCTACAGCGTCCACTATAATTTTAATTGATTTTGTAGCATCGTCATTGCCAGGGATAGGATAATCGATTAAAGCAGGGTTACAATTAGTGTCGGCGATGGCCACAATCGGGATACCCATCCTTGTAGCCTCAGCAATCGCTGTTTTTTCTGCGACACAATCAACTATAAATAAAGCATCCGGTATTTTTTCAAGCTTGGCAATACCACCAAGCTCATGGTTGAATTTTTCAAGCTTACGGGAAATTAGAAGCTGTTCCTTTTTGGTGTAATGGGAGAGTTCCCCTTTTTCTTTTTTTTCAGAAAGGTCAATCAGCTTCTTTGCGTTTTTCCTCACCTCGTCAAAGTTTGTGAGCATCCCCCCAATCCAGCGGTAATCCATATAAGGGGCACCTAATTTCTCGGCTGCCTCTTTAACAATAGGTTGAGCTTGTTTTTTGGTCCCTATAAAAAGGATGATTTTCCCTTGCTCCCCTAACTTAAAAACATACTCGGCTGCTTCTTGAAGTTTCTTTTCGGAAAGCTCTAAGTTGACAATATGTACCCCTTCGCGCACACCATAGATATACTCACCCATCTTAGGATGGCCACGGCGGACCTGATGCCCAAAATGGACACCGGCTTCCAAAAGTTGTTGCATTGAAGGAATAGAAATACTCATGTTTTCCTTTAACTTCTCAATTACCAGTGCAGTCAGGAAAACCTAAAGGTAATTGATGTTTGATGTTCCAAATTGTACCAGTTGTCTCTTAGTAAGTCAACGATATGTGTAGGACCCCTAGATAGAGAACGGTTGTCCTCCTTTCTCTGACAGGTAATTATAAACATATTCAGAAGGAGTTTTGTAAGATAGGGCATGATGGAATCTTCTGTTGTTGTATTTGTCATTAAATAATAAACATCTTGAGTTAATATCTTTTAAGATTGGCAGTAAATCATACTGGTAGTTAAAAAACTCATATTCTGCAGTTTGGATTAGCCTTTCAGCCCTGGAGTTCATGGTTGGAGTATGGGGAGTATTGAAGTAATGGGGTATTTCCAGTTCCTCACATCTTTTGTGGAAGTTAAGTAGATATTCCGGGCCATTATCTGTATTTATGGCTGAAATAGGGAATGGAAAGTAATCAATTACCTTGGTCAGGAAATCTGCTGCATTAGTTGAATTACAGGATCCATAAGCCCAAATAAAAGCATATCTACTTTTGCAGTCAATGGCTACATAAAGGTAGAATCTTCTGCCTAAAACATACAAATACTTGGTATCAATCTGAACCAGGGAACCTAAATCTTTGTCTTTCAGCTCATATGCAGCTTTGATCCTGGCTATGGAATAGTTTCTGTGCTTTTTTAGAGTGGCTTTGTGTTGGGTATTCCTAAGCTCAATGTGTCTGTTAATGACCTTCTGGATGACTTTGTGGGATATTTTAATACCTTCCCTTAAAAGCTCCTCATGTATTTCATATTTGCTCTTTTCCAAATCATTAAACCTAATGTCATATATTTTCTTCAGTATCCAGGTAGGAGTAGTCATTTCCCTGAGCTTGTGAGGAGTACAAAGCTTGGTATTAAACTCCAGCGTAATCAAATTATCTTTGTTAAACCTGTTTTTCCATCTATAGAACACACTTTTGGAGATAGAAAAATGTCTGCATGTAGCTTCTGCATTCTTGCTATGGGTAAAGTACCAATCCATCCAACTAAGTCTCTGGAGAGCAGATTTAGACAGGTTAAAATCCCTAACCCTCATTTCTACCGGAAGTATTTTGTAGGCTCGCATGTATGAGCCATTATATGAGCCTTTAATATTTAGTTAAACCGTACTGAATGTATCGGGACCTAGACACGATAAACGGGCACGGGCTTGGGCTCCTAACCTTTTTTCTTTAATCTTAATACTTACAGGTTCTGCCATCTCATCAATCGGCACCACATTGTCGGCATTTTCCCTTCTTATCCATTCTTTATCCAAAGCATGCAGCCACTTTTGGTGCCCTGTACAACACGGTATAGTCGTCATACCCCCTTCGCATCTATACACCGGGGCATGATGCCGGGTAATTGCGCCGGAACAAAGCACTCCGTCTTTGTGCCACTCCAAACTTTCACGGTTAAAAACACATCTTTCTCTCTTGCTCACGAAACATCCCCAAAAATAAAGCTCCCCCAATGGGAGCACATCATTTGTAACAAACCATATATAAGCCGTCAAGACAGTAAAATGGTCATCTTATAAGTTCAAGGAATGTATATCCTAAACCATTAGATTGTCCATGCTCTTCACTTATTTTTTTACTAAATTTTGAGTAGTCCGGAAAAAAAGTATCACCGGTAAATTCCCCTTTTACTACTGTCAGGTATAACCGGTCAGCCATGCTAATTGCCTGCTCATAAATTTGGCCACCACCAATAATAAAAACCCTTTCTTCTTCCCGTTTAGCTAATGAAATCGCTTCCTCCAAAGACTTGCTCCGTAAGCATCCTTGGGCTATAAATGAATCATTGCTTGTCACAACTATATTCACTCTTTCCGGCAACGGCCTGCCCAGCGACTCAAAAGTCCTTCTGCCCATAATAATCGAATGTCCCACAGTGAGTTCACGAAACCTTTTCAGATCGGATGGAATTCTCCAAGGCAGTTTATTATCTTTACCAATTATCCTATCTTCAGACAAAGCAGCAATGATACAAATTTCAGGATTTTTCAAAACTTTCCACCTACCACTACTACCTCAGCGCGAATAGGCGGGTGAGGGTCGTACCCTTCAACATGGATATCATCCATAGTAAACTTATCAATGTCTTTAATGTCCGGACTAAGCCAGAGCTTTGGCATTGGTCGGGGCTCACGGCTCAGCTGCTCCTTAACCTGGTCAAATTGGTTAAAGTAAATATGCACATTGCCGAAAGTGTGGACAAGCTCGCCGGGGCGTAGATCTGTAACTTGGGCCAGCATATGAGTGAGCAGTGCATACTGGGCAATATTAAAAGGCACTCCCAAAAAGACATCAGCACTGCGCTGGTAGAGCTGCAAAGATAGTTCACCCTCTTCCACATCTACCTGCCACATAGTATGGCAGGGAGGCAAATCCATCATCTTCTCCCCCGGCGCTGCCATTTCGTAAATAAATTCCGGGTTCCAGGCGGAAACTAAAGCATGTTTACGAGTGGGAGTTCTTTTGATTTTATCAATCAACCAAGCCAGTTGGTCAATCTCCCGTCCGTCGGCAGCCCGCCATCTCCTCCACTGCCTGCCATAAACAGGCCCTAACTCCCCCCAAACTTTTACAAATTCACTTTCTGCATCTTCCTCCTTAATCTTTTGGACAAAGTCCTCCTGGGAAAGCATCGGTACCTCACCTATTTCTACAGCCTGGCGATAACTACGGTAAGGCCATTCGTCCCAGATGTGGATATTTTCATCAACCAGTTTTTTGATATTAGAATCTCCGCTTATAAACCACAACATCTCCCTAAAAGCCGTCTTGTAAAAGACTTTCTTAGTGGTAAGGAGAGGAAATCCTTCTGGGAGGGCCCATCTGTTTTGCCTCCCAAAAACACCCCGCAGATCTATTCCGCCACCTAAACTAGGCTTATCTTTTCCATGGTCCATAATGTCCTGCAGTAGACCCAGGTATTGGTATTCAGGATGGACATCCTCTCTTTCTCCGTGCATATTAAACCTGCCGTTCCTCCTTTTCCGGGGTTACCCGGCCACCTTGGTGCTGACCCCGGTATTTAACTGTCTTGCCATCTATAGTATGGAAGACAATATTACAAATCCTTGCCCCCATCTGCAGTTTAACTTCAAACGGGCTTAAGTTTACCATTCCAAAGGTCAAACTACCCTGGTATCCTGGATCGGTCTTGGAATTTAAAAGCAATATACCGGCCCGAAATAAGCTGGAGCGGGGGTGGACTATAGGCATTAAATCATCCGGAGTGTTTAAAGATTCACACGTTTGGGCCAGATAATATTTCCCCGGTTCGATTACAACTTCCTCCTGCTCATCTGAACCATCATTAAATTCCGCTATTACCTCCGTCTTAACTCCCTTCCTTCTACCTAGGCCGGCCTTACCATCTACCTCAATAAACGCCCCGCCTTCAATAATTTTGTGGAGCGACCCTAAGCGGAGATCCAAGCCCACTCCTTCAGGGTTATTGAGATCCCTTTCTCCTAAATTTTCCACCAGCTTACTTTTTTTTACCCTTTTTTTAATCCCGTCTAAACCTAAAACTGCCATTACCTTTCTCCTTCTACTTTATGGAACACCACCTGGCAAATATCTATTCCCATCTCCAAAGCCACCCTAAAGTTATTCATATTTTGAAGACCAAAAGTTAACGGTCCCCGGTGACCCAAAGGCACAGCAGTTGGGAAAATCTGTAACCCTGCCCGGCTTAAGTTTGCCAAAGAATAAACAACAGGCATTAAATCGGGGACTGTGTTAATCCTCTCCGCTGTTTCAACAACATAATAGCCATTTGCTGTAAGCCACCGGCATACCTGTCTCTCACCATCATTAGAGTACCTTGCTACCTCATCCAAACAAGCCCTACGCGTTAAAAGCTCTCCCTCGCAAAATTTTGTTTCCGGTTGCTGCATCTCATAAAGAGCCCCTACCCGCAAAACGAAACCATACCCCTGAAACTTAGACATCTCCTCCGCACTTAACCTTTCTATTAACCCTTCCTTTCTCACCCGGTCTCTAATTTTTGATAAATTTTCTACTGGCATAACGCTCTTCCTCTACTTTGCTCTTCTAACATTTCTATAACCAATTGCACTCTGCGAAATATTTGAAGCTTCAGGTACTACAGAACCGTTAAAACTGCTGTTTTTCTTATCTTTATACCCAACATCAACCGGAGCCATCATCCTTTCAAAAGAAAAAGCACAAATTGGATCTGAATGATAAATAATTATATCCTTTCCATCTAAGTGGGCCCCTATCTCTAAGGTGGGATTTCCGTCCCACCCGGGATCAAAACGGGGAGCAGTGGAGTGTACAACAACACCGAGCCTGGCCAAACTACTTTTACCATACAAGTGCCCAATCATATCGTTAGGTAATACCAGCCTTTCTACAGTTGCTGCCAAAACAAACAATCTATGATTAAGAACAAAAGGCTGGTCCGGCTTTAACACCACATGTTTCATCATCTCTTCTATCTCTTCTTTTGAGGTATGTCTAGTGTCGATTACGTCCAAACCATCCGGCCTGTAATGCTTAATATTAGGCCCCAAGCGAAAATCTATCGTTACGGGGTCTACTCCGTCTTCTGGCCTTATCACATCACTATCTCTTTTAATTAACTGCTCCCAGTTCTTAGCAAGAGGGTCAATCTGAATATACCCATCGCCAATGTAATGCCTTAGTGCCCAATCAGGAATATGTCCCACAAGGTCATACGGCCGTTGCCTTAGACCCTTTAAGTAAGCAGGTGCATGAGTTCTTTTATTATCAGTCTCTACCATAATTGTTAATAAAATAACGTCTAATCAATTTAAGCAACCAAAGATTATTTTGCAAGGGGTCAAATTAGCCTAATTATCTCCCAAAATCAATTTTGGATGCGGCTTTAAGGAAGCCTAAAAAGAGAGGATGTGGCTCTAAGGGTCGGGATTTTAGCTCCGGATGGAACTGGGTTCCCACAAAGAAAGGATGGTCAAGCAGTTCGATTACTTCTACCAGTTTCCCATCCGAACTGGCACCGGAAATACGCATGCCATTGGTTAAAAATTTATCTACAAACTCGTTATTGAATTCATAGCGGTGCCTGTGCCTTTCGGAAATTTTACTTTTCCCATAAAGCTTTTTTACCAAACTCCCCTTTTGCAACAGGCAATCCCAGGCTCCCAGCCTCATGGTTGCCCCATAATCCCGGGCCAGAAGTTTCTTCTTTTGGTCTGGCATAATATGGATAACCGCACTTTTAGTCTCAGGGTCCACTTCGGTTGTGTTGGCATCATCCATTTTTAAGACATGCCTTGCATATTCCACCACTGCAAGCTGCATACCGTAACACAACCCCAGGTATGGGATTTTATTTTCCCGGCAATATTTTATGGCAGAAAGTTTCCCTTCAATGTCCCGTGAACCAAACCCTCCGGGGACAATAATCCCCTGGTAGTTTTCCAACTCCCGGGCATTTTTCTCTAGTTTGCCTGAATCTATCCATGATATTTCAGGCTTTAGGCCTAATTCAAAGGCAGCGTGTTTTATTGCCTCAATAACCGAGATATAGGAATCTGCCAGGGTAAAATCACCGGTAGCAAAATACTTACCAACAATGCCGATTTTAACAATTGTTTTGGACATACCAACTTTTTCAAAAAATTCCCGCCACTCCTTAAGATCCTTTGTTTTCCTTTTCAAATTCAGCTTTCCCAAAATCCTGGCGGTTAAGTTGCCGTTTTCAAAGTTTATCGGCACCTCATAAACATTTTTTACATCCGGGGCAGAGATAATATCCTCGGTTTCCAAACCCGTTGAGACAGCCAGTTTTTTTATCCTTGAGGAGTCCAAAGGCCTCTCCGCCCTGGCTAAGACAATATCCGGCTGGATCCCTACGGCATTTAAATCCCTAACCGACATCTGGGCCGGCTTGCTTTTCATCTCCCCCAAAAAAGAAGGAATCGGCAGGTAAGTTACATGGATATGGATAACATCATCATGTTTTTTAAGTTTTAACAACCTGTTGGCTTCCAAAAATAATAGGTTCTGGTATTCCCCGGCAGTGCCTCCAATTTCGATTAGGGTGATGTCCGCGTTTTTTGATTTACCCGCTTCGGTAATCCTTTTTACTATTTCTTCGGTAACACTGGGCACTAAATCTACACACTCCCCTTCAAACTCAAAGTTCCTCTCCTTTTGGATCACTGATAAATAGATTGACCCTTGGGTGGCAATGCTTGTTTTATTTAAACTTTCTCCTAAAAATCTTTCATAATGCCCCAAATCCTGGTCAGTCTCCGTCCCGTCGTCTAAAACGAACACCTCACCATGCTGCATCGGATTCATAGTGCCCGCATCAACATTTAAGTAGGGGTCCATTTTTATCGGGGCAACGCGAAAACCAGCAGATTTTAGAAGAAGGCCTATGGAGGCGGTGGCAATCCCCTTACCAATACCGGAGATCACACCACCGGAAACGAAGATATATTTCATGCCTCAACTATAATTAACTTTTGCTGATAATTTGTCAACTCGAGAAGTTCTTCGTCTCTTTCCCCTGCAAGGCCAGGCCTTTTTTTGCAAGGCCTGGCCTTGCAACAGACTAGAGGCTTATATTAAGACACCCCCGCTTTGGCTCCTTTAGGTTTTGTCCAGCTGGCAAACTTACAGGTTGGCCAGTTTTTGCAGCCATAAAAAGGCCTCCCTTTTCTGGTTTTTCTCATCACAATATCCCCACCACAATCAGGACAAATTGCATCAACTTTTTCTTCCAACCCTTCAGTATGTTTACAATCCGGAAAGCCGGAACAAGCCAGGAATTTACCGAACTTACCAAACCTAATGATTAAGGGTTTACCACAATCCGGGCAAATTTTATCTGTTTCCTCTGTTGCGATTTTTACCCTTGCCGCTTTCTTTTCAACTGTCTCCAGTTTTTTCTCAAAAGGCCGGTAAAATTCCTCTATGGTTGGCTGCCATTTCCTCTCCCCCCGGGCAATATCATCTAAACTATCCTCCATTCCGGCGGTAAATTCGTAATCAAAAAGGTCCGGGAAATTAGCCACCAGAAACTCTGCTACCGCTACTCCCAAAGGTGTCGAGAAAAACCTCTTCTCTTTTTTCTCTACGTAGAACCGATCCAAGATAGTCGATAAAATCGTGGCATAAGTGGACGGCCGGCCAATTCCTAACTCTTCCAGCTTTTTAATCAATGAAGCCTCATTGTAACGGGGTGACCCCTCTGTAAAATGCTGCTCCGGTAAAAGCTTGAGCAAATCAAGAAGTTGCCCTTCGGATACTTTTGGCAGGGCTTGTTCCCCTTTTTCATCTTCTTCCGATTCCTCCCCTTTATACTTAATACCTGATACTTTATACAGTTTCAACCAACCCTCAAATTTAATAACACTGCCCGTAGCACGCAATGTATAACTTACGGCTTTGCTGGCTGTAAGCGCTTCCACGTCCACTGACGTATGGTCTAAAACCGCCTCACTCATTTGGCAAGCCATCATCCTCTTCCAAACCAGTTCATAAAGCCGGACATGGTCCCGGCTTAACCCTTCCAATGTTTTCAATTTCTCGGCTGTCAAACTAATGTTGGAAGGACGAATTGCCTCATGTGCTTCTTGGGCTACCTTGGACTTTGTCTTATATGCCCGGGCTGTAGTAGGCAAATACGCCTTACCTATATTTTGCTCAATATAACTTCTGGCAGCTGTAATTGCCTGCGCGGAAAGGTTAAGTGAATCCGTTCTCATATAAGTTATAAGCCCATGCTCATACAAATGCTGGGCTAACATCATCGTTTTTTTTGCAGAAAGCCCAAGGCGGTTGGCTGCGGTTTGTTGCAAAGTGGAGGTAGTAAAAGGAGGTGCCGGATACTTCCTCATCTCTTTTTGGGTCACTTTTTCAACCCGATAATCTGCCTTTTCCAAAGCCTTAACATGCCCATCCGCCTCTTCTTTATTTTTAATAGCTAACTTCTTACCATTCAACTCAACCAAAGTCGCAGAAAATTTTTCGTTTTCATTCTTAATTCTTAATTCCAGCTCCACTGTTACGCTCCAATATTCCTCCGGCTTAAAAGCGGTAATTTCTTTTTCCCTTTCTACAATCAGACGTAATGCCACCGACTGGACCCTTCCTGCCGAAAGCCCGGATTTTACCTTTTTCCATAAAAGCGGGGAGAGTTTATAACCTACTAACCTATCCAGGATTCTTCTTGCCTGCTGGGCATCCACCAGCCTTAGGTCTATATCCCTGGGATCTTTGAAAGCTTCTTTAATCGCCTCAGGAGTAATTTCATGAAAGATAACCCGGTGGATGTTCATAGTTCGTAGTTCATTGCTCATAGTTTTTTTGTCTTTACCATGAACCATGAACCTTGAACCAATTAACTCTTTCAAGTGCCACGCTATCGCTTCCCCTTCCCTGTCAGGGTCTGTGGCAAGCCATAAAGTCTTAGCCGAAACAGCCAGCTTTTTTAATTCATTAACCCTCTTTTGCTTGTCCTTGGGGATTATATATTTAGGCTCAAAACTTTTTTCTACATCCACCCCAATATCACTTTTCGGCAAATCGCGGACATGCCCCATAGAGGCTTCTACCCGGTAATTAGATCCTAAGAATTTTTGCAACGTCTTTGATTTTGTGGGACTTTCAACTATAACGAGGTTTTGCATATGCTATTTAACGCTAATGGTAGTCTATCAGCCCTGTCAACCCTTCTATGAAATTAATGATGTAGTTGAGGTGCATCTTTTTCAGCCGATGTCTCTTCTAAATAAGTCCTGAAGTGTGCACGGCCCTTGCCTCTTTGGCGGAAAGCCAGCCTGCGAAATCCACCCCATACAAAACCAAAATGGTAGTCTAAAAACCCCGCGCCCCAATTGGCAATTATATTGTGCAAAGCGCCGATAAATTTGTCCTTTTCCTGCCCTATTGCACCCAGTCTTCCCGCTAATGTTTCCGGTGTTAAAATATTGCCCGGCTTATCGATTGATTCTTCAGACCCCCCCTGTCTTTCAACCATGCTCTAATTATATAACATATGATAAACACCCCAGCTTTTTCCGGCTGTTGACAACATCAAACCAATCTTCTAAATTAACAAAAGGTTATGACAGTAGACAGGGAATCCCCATACAAATTTTATATTCCGCCTCCCCCAAGGGAAGACCCGGAGCCAAAAATTACCAACAGTTGGAAAATGGAAGACGGGGCCGAGATGCTCTTGGTAGAGGTACCACATAGTAATCCCGCCGTACTACATCCTGACCCAAAATGCACTGGGCACTTAAAACTACATTTTATTGATGGCAGAGGAACAAGATTTAAGGAGTCAAACTTTACAGCAAAAGTTCTACGGTGAGCCGGTGTTTGAGCAGGTGGCAACTGTTTCAGAAACCGCAGTGATCTTCCCTCTAAATTCGGGGACGCGCATATTCTGGTAACTGATTATCCTTGCCCAATAAGCCCCAAACGTTAAGATTTCTCCTTCATTCACCCTATAATCCAAGCTGGTATTGCTATATTTACCCCGGGGAGTAAAAGTTTTGCGGTACTGCCAAGAAATATCCTCATTTCCAAATTCATTTAATATGCCCAAAACACGGGATTCCCCAGTCTTTTTAAAAACCAGTAAAATAGCTGCTTCCCCAGGGGCCCTTCTTAAATCCTTTAAGTTGTGCCTCACTTCTACAACAGGCTGGCTACCTCCCTTTCCATCATCTTCACACCATGAACCAACAGATAACCTGGGGACTACCGTTTCCGGCGTCGGCATAACAGTAGGTATTGTACCGGCTACTCGATTATTGCATGCAGTAATAAGAGGCATAAAAACAGCCAGAGGGAGGAAAGCTAATGCAGTTCTTCCTCTACGGCTGGAAACCAGTCCCCACGCTACACGGGCAACTTCTTTAGCACCTTTTCTTTCCATGGGCAGAATTTTACCGCTCCTTGAAGTCAAAGTCAAAAATTACCTTTCCCCCTTTGTGGAGTTTCCCTTCCAAAATCATTACCGAAAGCCTGGCTTCTAAAGTATCCTGGATTAGCCTTCGCAAGGGGCGGGCCCCTAAAACGGGATCAAAACCGCGTTCGGCAAGTTTTTGTGCAACTCCCCCGTCAAATTCCACCAAATAGCCTTGCTCCTTAAGCTGGTTTTGAAGTTCAGTTAGTTTTAAATTAACAATCTTCTGCAAGTCCTGAGGTGTCAATGGCTTAAACAGCACAACTTCATCAAAACGGTTGATAAGCTCCGGCTTAAATATTGCCAAAAGTTCATCGCCCACTTCTTTTTTTAACTGATCCATCCTTTTACCCGCCTCAAGCCCGTGGGCAATGGTTAAAGAAGCAGCGTTTGAGGTAGCAATAACAATAGTGTTAGTAAAATCAACTGTCTTGCCGGAACCGGAAGTTAACCTCCCGTCATCCAAAACTTGCAGGAACAATGTCAAAATTTTAGGGTCTGCTTTTTCAAATTCATCAAGCAAAATCAGGGAATACGGGTGTTGCCGCACTGTCTCTGTCAGGATTCCTTCTTCTCCCGACCCGCCGATTAGCCGATTGACTGATTCGCTGCTTTGGTATTCCGACATATCAAACCGGGCAAAATTACCTTTGCCCTGAAAATATACATCTACCAAAGTTTTAGCTAACTCTGTTTTACCCACTCCCGTAGGACCGACAAAAAGAAATGAACCTATTGGCCGATTCTTATCCCTAAGCTCGGCTGCCGCCCGCCGGAGTACACCGGCCACCGCGGTTACCGCCTCAACCTGGTTAACCATCCGCCCATGGATAGTCTCTTCCAAATTTAAAAGATCATGTTTTATCTCTGCCCCCGCCTCTCCCACCGGCACGCTGGTCCTTGCCTGCACAACTTTTTCAACCACAGACTTTCTCACCCATCCCTGGTCAGCCGAAACGAGACACTCCTCAAAAACTTTTAGGGCCGCATCCGGTAAAACCTGGGTCTTGATATATTCCGCCGAAAGCTTTGCAATTTCTAAAATTGCCGGTACACTGGTGCGGATTTTCTTATAGCGCTCACCTAAAATAGCATGGGTTTTTAAGATATCTGCTGTTTCAGAAACTGTAGCCGGGGGAAGGACAACCCTGGTAAAAATCCTGGCAAAACTTTTATCTTTCTCTAAGATTTTGGTATAACTTGCAGCATCCGTCACGGCAACAAATTGAAAATCTGATGACTCAAGGAAAGACTCCATCAGGGAATAGAGGTTATATTTTGAATCCACCTCACCAACACCAAAATTTTGGATCTCGTCCATATACACAATAATATTGCCGGAATTTTTTACATCTTCAAATATATTTTTTATCCTTTCTGCCAGTTCTCCCTGTGCAGTAATCCCTGAGAGAAGTTTTGTTTCATTAAGACGTACCAGGCGCTTAGTGGAAAGTGCAGCCGGGGCATCGCCTGAAATAATCAACTTGGCCAAATAACCCACTAACGCTCCACGTCCCGATCCCGGTTCCCCAACCAGCAATACATTTCTTCCTGCCTCAAGCGATAAAATATTTATAATCCTTGAAACCACCTCCTGCCTGCCTATAAAATCCGGAACCCTTTCTTTTGATGCCCGTTTGGTTAGATCCTCCCCTACCAAATCCAGGTTTGGGGTAGGTACACCAAGCCACCCCCTGTTTACACCTTTTAGGTGCCTGGTGCGGAAATCCTCATCAAAAACCCAAACTACCCGCCACATATCAGCCCTCCTTTGCAAGAAATCCAGGGCATCGTAAAAATCCTCCGAGCTAACCCCAAGTTTTAAAAGCCCGCTTTCTACCCCGGGGGTTAAACTTAACAAGGCCACAAAAAAATGTTCATGGTAAAGGTACGGGACCCGGAATTTTTTGCCAATCTCCCAAACTTTTTGTAAAACTTCACTTTGGGAAACATCTCCTGCAAAACCACTTAGCCCTACAGGGGAAAGCTCTAAATAGGCAAGCAGGTTAAAAACCCGTTCTGTTTTTAAGAGTTTGTCAAACCCCAAATCATTTTTCCCAACATAGCTGCATTGCCAAACCTCTTCAGCACTTTTAATCTGCCAAACTTTTTTATGGGGATGGGAGAAGATATGATTTACAAAAAGCACAATTCCGGCAAAGAAGAAACCCTTTAAAATAAGCCCGTAAACCCCGGTGGCATAAAATATCAAACCCGGCAGTAAAAACCAATAGCCGGCCAAAGTTATTACTAAAAGTGTCGCTGCTAAAAAGGCAAAGAGCCCTATTAAAATCCGGCAGCTGCGGAATAGAAAACTCAGACCCCTTCCTACAATAGAAGAATCATGGAAAAGCGGCACAAAAAGAAGGCGGAACATTAACCCTACAGCCAAATCCTCTTCCAAATAAAGGATAATGTTCCTCCATGTGCGGATAAGCACTACTAAAGCCTCGGGGTACCAAAACTTTAAAAGGTGTACGGGCAGGGACAGGTATTTCATCTCACTCTCACTAAATTCCCATTAGTATCAAGCTCCACAAAATGCTCCGCGCGCCCCTCAAGGTATGCCTGGCATTGGTTCTCCGGCAAATCATCAATATCCTCCCTCGGGCTATGGACAATGTCTACCACCCAGTCCTGCATCAGGTCGTTGGTAAGGCACGGGCCACGGGACATATCCACACCAGAGATGACCATACTTTTATACAAGCTCATGGCCCCGGAAACAGCCGTATCATAAATACCGGAGGCGCCTTTTTTATAGGCCGGAGTTTTATTAGTCTTTAAAACTACCATGGCAGTAACAAAAACTACTGCCAGAACTAAAAAAAACAGCTTGTTCTTTTTATTCATACCTTAATATTAGCAAATTTTAATATAATTGCCTCCACCTAAATTTTTTACCAGGCCTGTTATCTCCATCTTTACCAATGAAGCAGATACCTCTGAGGCTGAAAGACCAAGCTCCCTGCAAATTTCATCAATATGCTTCTCTTCATTTACCAAACATTCCAACACTTTTCTTTCCACCTCTGTCAGTTTTACCTCACTCTGCACTCTCAACTCTGCACCCTTCACTCTTTCTATTCCTAATTCCTCCAAAATTTCCTCTGCGGAAGTGACCAACTTCGCCCCTTGCTTAATTAAAAAAGCAGGACCCTTAGAAAATTCTGAAGTAATCGGGCCCGGGACAGCAAATACATCCCGGCCTTGTTCCAAAGCAGTCCGGGCAGTTATTAAAGATCCTGAGCTTTCGGCTGCCTCTGTTACCAATACTCCCAGTGAAAGCCCGGAAATAATCCGGTTTCGGGATGGAAAGTTACCGGGTAATGACGGATGGTCGGGAGGAAATTCGCTGACTACCGCGCCATATCCTTCGGTAATACTCGCAGCCAAACGGGTATTTTCCGGAGGAAAGATACAGTTTAAACCTCCACCCAAAACAGCAATCGTTCTACCACCCGCTGCAATGGCCGCCTGATGCGCTTGCGTGTCCACTCCACGCGCTAATCCTGAAACCACAGTCATACCCATGCCCGCCAGCTCAGTAGCAAATTTTTCAGTCACCAGCTTCCCATACCCGGTTACTTTCCTGGTTCCCACCACGGCGATAGCCCTTTCATCCCCAGGTAAAATTTCTCCTTTATAATATAAAACTGTCGGCGGGTCATAAATTTGCTTCAAAAGCTTTGGGTAGTTTTCATCAAAGATAGTGATAAATTTGATACTGGATTTTTTGATAGATTCCAAATATTTTTCCGGCTCTAATTTTTTCCTGGTTTCCACCAAAAGGCTGACTACATTTTGCGGAATACCGATTTTAATAATCTCTTTTGCCTCTGCCTCCCAAACTAACTTGGGATCGGAAAAATAATCCAACAAAGCCTTCAGTCTCACCGGCCCCAACCCATTCACACTATGCAAAGCCAAAAGATAAGCTATATTCTTTATCACCCTATTTCATTTTCTTTCCGATCGAAAACATTTTGTTTTACCGGCCAATATCATCAGACTCAACCACCATCACCCAATCCTCAATTCCCACTTGCCTGATAAAGTCTCGCAGTGGCTTTGTGCAATCCTTCTTACATCCCCAAACGCTTTTTTGAAAGCATTGAAAACCCAGTTGTTTTAATTTATGACGCAGAAGATTGCGTGCTGCCCTCCTTTTTTCCGGGATATCCCAACAAACCAATCTCCATTTACCATCCCACTTTTCATCCTCCATTTTCATCTTCATCCATAAAGCCCGATCTTTGCCTCTGTCAGTTAGTCGCAGTGTCAATTCCCCATCGCTTAAAAGTTCTACCAAACCATTCTCGCGGAGTCTTCTTAGCGCCTGCGACAAGGCTGGTTTTTTTAGATTTCTTTCATATCCCCTTGCATAAAACCAAGAATTGTAAGTAAAATCCTCAAACCTTACATAGCCATCAACTGATTTTTCAAGCGCCAGGAGGATTACATTAGTTAAACTCTTTTTTGTCCCCATGTTTCATTTTATGGTCGATCGAAGACATTTTGTCAATACCTACCCCCCTCTAAGATAGAATAGTCAAGATATACAGTGCAGGGACTGTTTGCTATAATCCCCTTCATGGGAAAAGAGAACCCACATGAACAATTTAATGCCCGAACTCAAGAAGCAATAGCTCGAATGAAGCTGTCAGCAGAGCAGGTAAAACAAGTCAGGGAACAAAACTCTAGGTTGGTAAGTACGGCTGGTGAAACTATTGATAAACAGTCTTTACTCAAAAGTATATATCAACTGGCAAATACTCAAGAGGTGCAGGCTACTATTGTTACCGATGCATACTGGATAAACGCACTTCTTGCGGTCGGAATACCTACTAATGACATCCTTAAGGCCTGGGACGTAAAAGATGACTTAAGCCGTAATACTAAGGATTTTATCAGAGAGCAGCTTGAGAAAGAAAAAGGCCAAGAGTGAGTATCACTACTCCCCTAAAGTTTTGGCAGATTCTGTAGCAATGGCATAATTATCCAGGCTTTTTATATTGCCCTTGTCAGTATTAAAGTACCAGGTGTAAATATCTTTGGCTATGGGAGCCGAGGTGTTAGATCCTTCCCCGCCGGCTTCCACTAAAACCGTTAAGGCAATCTGGGGGTTATCTGCCGGGGCATAAGAGGTATACCAGGCATGGGTACGGTTTTTGGGGTCACCAAACTCTGCAGTACCGGTCTTTCCTGCCGTTGGGATAGAAAAGCCAAAAAACGGCCAGGCCGTCCCACCATCTTTCGGGACAGTCGAAAGCCCCTGTTTGACTAAACCAACTTCCTCCTTGCTAAAAATGTCTTTTACAACCCTCTCAAAACGGAATTGTTTAACAATGGCATCCGTACTCCCCGGCTGGGTAATTTTTGTTACTAAGTGAGGTTGGATTAAATTCCCGTCATCTGCCACAAAAGCAGTCGCGGTTAAAATCTGTAGAGGGGTTGCCAAGACAAACCCCTGGCCAATGGCCATATGCAGCGAGTCACCCGGATACCAGCTTTCCCCGATATTTTCTTCCTTCCAGGCATTATCCGGTATTAGCCCACCCTCTTCCCCCGGTAAATCAATCCCTAATTTTTTCCCCATACCGATTTTTACAGCAGTTTCTCCCAAAACCTTTTCCCCTACCATCTGTCCTACCCGGTAAAAGAAGATGTCATTTGACCGCTGCAGCGCCTTTATTATATCCACCATCCCTTCTTTCCTGCCGTATTCCGTAAAATACCAGTTTGCAAAACTAAAAGATCCTAGATACATTATTCCTGTGTCTTCTATTTGGGTTTGGGCGGTAATTTTACCGGAGGAAAGCCCGGCCAATGCAGTTGCTATCTTAAAAGTTGACCCGGGCGGATAAGTGCCGGAAATCGCACGGTTTAACATCGGGGATAACGGGTCGTTAAAATACCCTCCGACTTCCTCGTTTCTTTTTGGGTCGGTGAAGGCATTTCCGTCAAAAGACGGTAAAGAGGCTAAAACTAAAACTTCTCCGTTTTTTGGGCTTACCCCAACCACTGCCCCACAACACGAGTTAACCTTTTCAAGGCCGGATTTTAAAGATTCAAAAGCCACTTTTTGTAAATCGGCGTCAATGGCAAGGTATATATTTTTACCGGGGATTGGGTCAACCTTACGCAAAGACCGTAGCTTTTTCCCTGAAGCGTCAACTTCTATAATCTCCGCCCCATCCTTACCGCGAAGGAAAGTTTCATAAACTTGTTCAATCCCCGACCTGCCGATACGGTCTCCCATTCTATACCCGGTATATTTAGTGTCTTTAAGCTCTTCCGGAGATATCTGCCCTACATAGCCCAAGATATGCGCAGTAACAGGCCCGAGTGGATAGTAACGGATTGCGTCAACTTCTAACTCATCCGTAGCCCGGTTCCCTTTGGCTTCCAGGGAAAGCGCCTCATCACGGCTGATGAATTCTTCCTTTAGCCTAAATCCGGGGTTATTTTCGGCTAATATCTTGCCATTGCGGTCATAAATTACCCCCCTGGGGGCATGGATCGCTTTGATCTGGATTCGGTTAGAATCGGCAAGTTCCCTATTTTCCTTTCCCTGTACAACCTGAAGGTGAAACAACCTTAAAAAGAGTCCGAAGAAAACCACTAAAAATACACAAGCCAGGACAACCAACCTCCAGGGAGAAACTTTTTCCGTCTCCTCTTCCGGCGTAAAATTTGGAAGGAAATTGTCCTGCCACTCCGGGTCTTTCGACGCTCTCCCAAAATGGCCAAACGGCCTGTTGACCTTTGAAAGTTCGTCTTTAAAAGCCAAACCAAGTTTTCTTTTGCGGGTTCTCATTACTTCCCTATCTTTAATCTGATTTCTTTTTTGACCACAAACCGTTCTTCCCAAAGCCTTAAGGCAAAATAAAACGGCAGCACCAAGGCGGTTTCTACCAAAAGAAAACCGTAGTTTAACGAAGACCCTAAAAATATATTTACCAGTAAATGTTCTGCCAGCAAAAATATAATTGAAAGCGGTAATATTGCTATCCAATGGGATGCTAGGTGGGTCTTCCTTATTAGATGGGCAGTCACAACCGCCGCCAAATAGATAAGGCTAAAAAAACCCAAAATAGACCCTTGTAAAACGGAAACCAAAAGGCCAAAGCCAAACGCTAACCATAAGTTCTCCTTCCCGGATGAAATAAAACTTCTGACAATAAGAAAGATTAGGACTAAATCAAAAGGCAAAAGCGCCCCTTGTAAAAAACTTAAAAATAATAAGACTGAAAGTAAAACCGTCATGGATTTCTCATCACAAAAACCGTATCAAGGTCTACGATATCAAAAAGCGGTAAAACCTTGGCTTGCTTAAAAACTTCATTTTCTTTTCCCAAAACTTCAGAAACCTTACCCATTACCAGCCCCTTTGGCAAACGCCCTTCTATACCTTCGGAATAAATAAGGTCACCTACCTCAACACCCTCCTGGTGTAAAACCTTATCCATCAAAAGCTCTGACCCGAATTGGCCTTCTAAGATACCCCGCGCACGGCCTCCTGCTCCTTGGGAAAAAACTGCAATCTTAGAATCAGGGTCAAACGGCAAAAGCACCTGGGAAGATCTTGGGCTTACGGCTTCGATCTGCCCAATATAATTATCCTTATAAACAACTGCTTGACCTTCTAAAACCCCGTCATCTGAGCCCCTATCCAGTGACAGGAACCTCCCTGAACCGATTACATGTACGGGTAAAAGGTCATAAGTCACAGGGCTTAGTTTATTATACTGGTCAACTAAAGTCTCATTTTCCAAAAGCTTTTTCCTAAGACCAGAGTTCTCTGTCAGAAGCTCTCCCATCTGTATCCTTAAAGCCGTATTTTCAAAATAAGCTTGTCTGGCGGTAAAAATAAACCGGAAACTTTCTCCCAAATAAGTTGCGGATTTATAAAGGCCATACTGGACAGGGATAGTTACAGTCTGCACTAAAGATTTAGGAGTATTTAAAAAATGTAAACTATCAAAAAACATCAAAAGAAAGGTGAGAAAAACCAAACTAAGTAAAAGCTTAAGATCGGGAAAAGCAGCTTTCATCCAAAGCTAATATACCAGGTATTGACAAAAGATAAAAGTTTGCATATAGTCTTTCCAACTGCTCCTCTGAAATGGCTGAACAAGAGCAAGCAATTTGTCCTGAATGTAAGCAACCCGCTGAAAAGATTACCAATAACGAGACGCAACTTGGTTTGTGGTGGCATAAAGACATTTCAGATCCCAAAAAGTGTAACAGGACAAATTGGGGGTCATACGATGAGATACTGGCAATTATGAGGTCAAGGAAAAGTAAATGAGGGTGAACCTGCCAATAAATCGGCGCGTAATTTAAGATTTATGTCCGGAGCTGAAATAGTAGCTGAATTATTATTGGCACCACCTGACCGACCGGACCGTTCTTGTTTTGAGTTTTTCAAAGATGAACCCTTTCGCTGGACCTCCGGAACCATCCATCCTGTGTATACAGACAATAGGCTCCTCCAGTCGATGCCGACAGCAAGAGACATAATTACTGACTATATGGCCGACGAGATCGTCGCTGCGGAGATTACCCCGGAAGGGCTGGCTGCCGTTTTTTCCAGCGCCATTTTTCATACAGATGGATTGGCAAGAATGCTCGGCCTACCAATGGTTACAGCCCGGACTGAACCAAAAAGCCACGGAACCGGCAAGTTTATTGAGGGTATTATAGACCCTGGTCTAAACTACCTGGTAATCGAGGACTTATTTTCAACCGGCGGATCGGCAATCAAGGCCGCTAACGCGGTAAGACAAGAGGGTGGAATAGTTACCCATGCCCTTAGTATTGTCACTTATGGCTGGCCCGAAACCTACCACAGGTTTAAAGAAGCCAACCTTATTCCCATAAGTTTAACGAACTTTTCCACCATACTGAGGGTAGCAATTAAATTGGGGCAGGTAGACGAGAAAATGAAAGCAATTATTGAAGATTAGCAAAACAACCCCATGGGCTGGGCTAAAAAACACGGCTTTTAGCCTTGCAACACTTAGCCAGGCAACACCCGATGTTGTAAGGCTAAACTCTATTACCGTAAGCCTCCCGTGATCCTTCGACTACTTCGACTCCGCTCAGTACAGGTTCGCTCAGGATGACATTCGGCTTAGCGAAGGCCTCCTGTCACCTTCACTTTGGCCAGCAAGTCCAGGTTTTCTAGAACCATTCCGCAGCCGCGGACAACCGTAGTCAACGGGTCATCAGCTATATAGACCGGCATTTTAGTCTCTTCAGCAATCTTTTGATCTAAACCCCGAAGGAGCGCCCCACCTCCGGCTATTACCACACCGCGTTCTAAAAGGTCGGATAAAAGTTCCGGCGGGGTTTCTTCCAAAACCTCCGCCAGTGTACCGATTATCTGGTTGACTGTCCCCGTTAAGGCCTCCCTTATTTCAGTCGAAGAAATTTTAATCGATTTAGGAAGTCCTGTTGAGAGATCCCTACCCCGTACCACCGTCTCTTTCTCGGTTTTTAAAGGCACTGCCGAGCCGATTTCAATTTTAATATTTTCGGCGGTCCTGTCTCCGATAAGCATGCCATAGCGCATCTTCATATAATTGATGATATCTTGGTCCAGCTCATCCCCGGCAATCCGCAGCGACCTATTGACCACCATACCGCCTAAAGATATAACAGCTATCTCTGTTGTCCCCCCGCCGATATCCATAATTAGGTTCCCCTCAGGTTCTTCAATTGGGAGCCCTGCCCCAATTGCTGCCGCCATCGGCTCCTCAATAAGATATGCTTGTCTCGCCCCAGCCACCAGAGCCGCATCTTGCACCGCCCGCCTTTCCACCTCTGTTACCCCCGAAGGGATACCGATCACCACCCGCGGGCGGGGGACTTTGGGAAATTTAGAACCGGGATTTTGATGGACTTTTTGGATAAAATGACGGAGCATCGCCTCGGTGGTGTCAAAGTCGGAGATTACCCCGTCACGCAAAGGCCTTACCGCTTCAATAGCTATCGGGGTCCTTCCTAACATCCTTTTGGCCTCAGTACCGATTGCTAAAACTTGTTTGCTTTTTTTGTGGATGGCCACAACAGAAGGCTCACGGATAATAATACCCTTACCTTTGACTAAAACAAGGGTATTTACTGTGCCTAAATCAATGCCGATATCATGGGATAAAAGTGCCCAAAACTTATCAAGTATCACTGCGCTTGAGTGTACCATACAAGCTTGCCAGGGAACAAGGTTGTTTGGTAGTATGGGAATCAGCTAACTGCTTTCCGCTAACAGACTACAGCAAAATCAATTTTTTTATCTTGCCGTAAGCTGTAAGCCGTAGTCGGCCAGCAAATTATGCTTAGTAAAATCCTTACCTATTCCTTCTATCTTCTCTTCTTCCTAACCCCTTTAATTTGGTTTCCCTGGAACTTTGAACTTTTTGAATATAACAAGATGGTGGCAGTCTACTTTTTAACCCTTATCATCACCGCCTCCTGGATTTTAAAAATGATAAATCGTAAATCATTGAATCTACATCGCACTCCTTTAGATATCCCCCTATTGGCCTTCCTTTTGGCCAATATCCTCTCCACTATTTTTTCTATTGACCCGCACACTTCCATCTGGGGATATTATTCCCGTTCAAATGGCGGCCTCTTATCACTTGTTTCTTATCTTGCTTTATATTATGCCTTAGTTTCTAATTTTGAGGCCAAACAAGCTGTCAATTTCCTCAAGGCTGCAGTCTTTGGAGGGGTAGCGGTAGCCCTTTGGGCCATCCCGGAACATTTTGGGGTTTCCCCTTCCTGTGTAATTTTAACTAACCAATTTGGTGCATCTTGCTGGGTACAGGATGTTCAAGCGCGTGTCTTTGCCACTTTAGGCCAACCTAACTGGCTGGCAGCCTACCTTGCCATGTTGATCTTCCCCGCCATTTATTTCGCTCTAACAGAAACCCACAAAAACCGCTTTATACCTTATACTCTATACTCTATACTTTTTTACGCTGCTTTCACCTTCACCTATTCCCGCGGCGCCACCCTGGGCCTTTGGGCAGGACTTGCCGTTTTCCTGGGTTTTCTGACTATATCAACTTTACGATTACACCCCGGGGGTGTAAGGTTAAACTTGATACAGTTATCCAACATCGGGAGTTGGATTAAACAACCATTAATATTGGCGCTTATTTCTTTTATTACTATTAACCTCTTATTTGGTTCTGCTTTAACTCAATTTAAACTCCTTTCAAAATTTGCCGGGCCGGAGAGACCAACCGTGGCCATTTCCAAACCGGTTGCCAAGTCCACCACCCAACTTGAGTCAGGGGGGACTGAGTCCGGCCAAATCAGGCTAATCGTATGGAAGGGAGCAGTTGATATTTTCCGGCACTACCCCATCTTTGGTTCAGGGGTAGAAACTTTTGCTTATTCTTACTATAACTTCCGGCCCACAGAACATAACCTGGTTTCCGAATGGGATTTTCTATACAACAAAGCGCACAACGAGTTCTTAAATTACCTGGCCACTACCGGCATAATCGGGTTTTTGACATACATGGCAGTTATACTCACATTTATTATTTGGTCAATAAGGTTCATCGTTCATCGTTCATCGTTCATCGAAAAACAAAAAACCGATATACGATATACGATATACGATATACTGCTGCCAGCCACACTCCTTGCATCTTACACCAGCTATCTTGTCCAAAATTTCTTCGGCTTTTCTGTCGTTTCAGTAGCCCTTCTTTTCTACCTCTTCCCCGCCCTGGCCTTCACCGCCACTGGCTCCACTAAACCTTTTACCCTCCCTAAATTCTTAACTTGTTACTCTACACTCTTATCTCGCCAATCTTTTTACCCAAAATTAGCCGGTGCAGCCGTCATTATCATTTTTGGGCTTATGGGATTTACCCTTATCCGTAACTACATTGCAGACATTTATTTTGCTACCGGAAACCAGGCCAATGAATCAGGAAACCCGGGAAGGGCTTATAACTTTCTTTCCTCTGCCGTTTCTTTAAACCCCGGTGAGCCTTATTACCGGAGTGAATTGGGCTATGCTGCAGCGGCCTCAGCTTCAGTATTGATCGACCAGGAGAGCACCCTGTCGGCACAGCTTAAAGCAACCGCCATTGAGGAAACAAATAATATCCTTGAGAGTCACCCTAAAAATGTGTCTTTCTTCCGGACTGCCATCCGAACTTTTTACATGCTTTCCACTATAGACAAAGAATATACGGAAAAAACTTTACAAATTTTGGATAAAACTATTGCTTTATCACCAACCGACACCAAATTAACTTACAATAAAGCCATTATTTTAGGGCAAATGGGGAAGAACGAAGAGGCTATCGAGGCCCTGGAACAAACGGTGAAATTAAAACCCAATTACCGTGATGCCCATTATACCCTAGGGCTTTTCCTATTTGAGACCGGGCAAAAAGAGAAGGCTATTGAGGAAATGGACACGGTCTTGAAGTTAATACCAAATGACCCGGAAGCAACTGAAAAGTTAGAAAAATGGCAGTAGCTGATTTAAGATTTAAGAAGTAAGATTTAAGAGTTCATTCGTAAATCTTAAGAACTTGCTCATAAGTTCGCAAGACCTTGCGACGCAAGCGTCTTAAATCATATATCTTAAATCTTCTTCAGATGAAAAGAATAGGCCAAATTATCTCCGAAATAAAACATCCCGACCGGCCCAAAAATTTACATACGGAATTCCAGGTTTTTGGGGTTTACCTGGCAGAGTCTTTAGACGATACCGCCCATTATTCCCTTTATATAAAACTGGCAAAAGAATACAACCGGGGGCTCTTGGAAGAAGCCTTAACCTATACTAAAGGTTACTACAGCGCCAAATCCAAGGCCAAGATATTTATGTGGCGCCTCTCCCAACTCAAGAAAGAGGCGACACTCAAGACTTCCGAGTAAAACGAGGAATGGCTTATGTGGCGTCTTAAGCAATTGCGTAAGGAAGCGAAAGACGCCACTCAGGGTCCTTGAGCAAAGCGAAAGGTTCCTATGTGGCGCTTGAAGCAGTTAAAAACCGAGGCGGAACATAAGATCTCCGAGTAAACCTAGAAATTCAGGATCAAAATTGGTAAACTACGTTCATGCATACTTCGACTACGCTCAGCATAAAAGTTATCAAGGCGCCGGATTCAAAACTTAGAATCAAAACCAAGCCTGTTAAAAAGGTCACCCCTGAACTTATAAAAATTGCCAGGGAGATGATTAAAATGACCAAAACCTTCAAGGACCCGGAAGGGGTAGGTTTAGCTTCCACCCAAATCGGCCGCTCCGAACGTCTTTTTGTAGCCAAAATAGGCAAAAACGGAGAATTCGTAACTTGTTTTAATCCCAAAATTATAAAAACATCTCCCAAAGAAAAAGTCTTTTTTGAAGGATGCCTTTCAATTCCGGATGTCTATGGTGAAACAACAAGGCCGATTGCTGTAAGTGTCGAGTACCAGGATGAGACGGGGCAAAAAGTGGCCAAAAGGTTGCAGGGTGTATCGGCCTGGATCTTCCAACATGAGGTAGACCACCTTAATGGCACTTTATTTATGGACCATGTAGTATCCCAAAAGGGGAGGGTTTTTAAGGTAGCCGGAAGGGACCAGACAGGCTCGGAAATATTTGAAGAAGTGAGGCTGGTTTAGATGGAACCCCGGGTAATTTTTTTCGGGACACCGGATTTTGTTGTCCCGGTTGTATCTGCGCTTTATGAAAAAGATTGGCTGGCCGGTGTGGTAACAGCACCCGATAAAAAGGTCGGCAGAAAACAAATATTAACCTCTTCACCTATCAAACAATGGGCCCTAAAGAATCAGGTTCCAGTCCTTACTGCCGATAAATTTGACCAAAAAATCCACTCTGAACTCACCGCTCTAAACTCTACACTCTTTGTGATTGCAGCCTACGGCCATCTTTTACCCCAGTTTATTTTAGATATCCCCGGATGTGGCAGCTTAAATATCCACCCCTCGCTTTTGCCTCGCTACCGCGGGCCTTCACCAATCCAAAATGCGATACTTGCCGGTGATAAAACCTCCGGGGTCTCAATTATTAAAATGGATGAAAAAATGGACCATGGGCCTGTCTTAATTACAAAGGAGATTAGCCTGTCAGAACAAGATACTTCCGAGACTTTGAGTAAAAAGATGTTTGATGTTGGAGCCGATCTTTTAATCAAAATTATCCCCGATTTCATAACCGGAAAGGTCAAATTAAAAGAGCAAAATCACAACCAAGCCTTTTATACCCACATTATAAAAAAAGAGGATGGGTACTTTGATATTAATCCGCCAGCTGGCGGACCCCCTTCCCCGGAAATATTGGACCAGATAATCCGGGCCTATTACCCCTGGCCAACAGCCTGGACAAAATGGAACAACAAAATTGTAAAATTTTTACCAGGTGCTCTAGTCCAAATGGAAGGCAAAAAGCCGATGCCTTTAGAGGACTTCTTAAGGGGTCATCCTAATTTCCCTATCAAAAATCTACTTTAGTCTTTCCATTAGTTGAGAATAAAATCTTAGATTATGGATAGTGGCGAGGCGGACAGACAGGGTGTCACCTATTTTGAATAGATGATGAATATACCCCCTGGAATAGTTTTTGCAGGTTAAACAATCACAAAGTTGAGAAATTGGATTTGAATCTGCTGCAAACTTACCACTTTTAATATAGATACTTCCATGAGACTTACCTTTCCAAATATATAATTTACCGTGTCTTGCTTCCCTGGTAGGAATAACACAATCAAAAATACCATAGCCCATTTTTGCACAAGCTATAATATTTTCTGGCCTGCCTATCCCCAAGGCATATTTTGGTTTATCATCTGGCAAAAGTTTAGCAACGTATTCCAAGATACCAGTCATAAATTTTCCTTTATTATCAACCGGAAAACCTCCATAACAGTAACCATCAAAACCAATTTCTATCAAAGCTTCTGCGCACTTTTTTCTTAACTTTTTATTATTCCCACCCTGGACTACAGCAAAAAGCAGTGGTCTTTTTGTTTTAACCAGTTTCTCAAATTCATCTTTAGATCTTTTAGCCCAAGCAATAGTCCGTTCCACTGATTTTTCCTGATCTTTCGAGGCTTGGTCGGGACGAGTGCAATCATCCAGCACAATGGCAATATCAGTATCCAACTTAAGCTGCAGCTCTATAGATTTTTCGGGAGTTAAAACCACCTTTTGGCCACTTATCCTGAGCGAACTTGTAGTGAGCGGAGTCGAACTAGTCGAAGGGTCCCATTTAAAAGTTATCCCATTATCATCAATCTTCCCCATCCCGGGATGGTCATGTACTAAAGACATTACCTGAAACCCCCCAGAATCAGTAATCACAGGATTTGGCCAATTCATAAAGTTATGAACTCCCCCAAACTTCTCCATTTTTTCACCTAAGGAATTAACTAAAAGATGGTAAGTGTTAATCACTAATCCTTCCACACCAGCATTTACTAAATCAGTAGAATCCACACCTTTAACTACAGCTTTAGTTCCATCAGGAAAAAACGTAGGCAAAGTAATCTTTCCATGCAGGGTTTTTAATGTCTTCATACCAGGAAATAATAACAGAAAGATTAAGCAGTCGGAGTAGCTACAACCTCGGCAACTTTTGGTTTTACAACAAAAGTTTTCTTTAAAGTTTTTAGGCACTTGCTGCAAAGTTTCATTCCATGGAAAATATGCAGGTTTGGCTTTTGCAGCCTTTTATGGATAGGCGCACGAAGTGCCCAGTTACCACCGGCACCGGATGACCCCTTTTTATGGCGGGAGTAAGCAACTGTATTTACTCCCTTTTGACACATTGAGCAAACTAACATAACGTGCTTGAAATTCTATCATGTTCGAGACTTCCCCGCAACCTTCGTGTTGACAAGGTTACAATAAGGTAATAAACTATGGTCAATTGTCAGATCAAGACTTAGACGATTTTTGAAGGTAAAAGTCTAAATTGCAGACCGTAACTTTTTAAAAATGAGTCTGGGATTGATAAGACACAGGTTGCACATTAATTAAGTTAGTTCTCCGCCTCTTGGCGGAAAGCTATATATTTTTCCATAAAGGAGGGATATCTATAGGAAGATAGGTGTAAGGGCACGATGCCCCACGGCCGGATTGACACAAGACTGATGAAAGAGGATGGGAGGATTCCAATGCGAACCACTCATACCACGGCCGCTCGCGCGGCTCCAAGTCGCCTGGTGAGCAACACGGTACACGAGGAAGACACTCTGCTGGCAGCCCACCGAACCGTCTCTGATCAAGGGCACGCCGCCCAGCACCGAATCGATGAAGAGTGCGGGACCGTCGTCGGCCTGACCGGCTCCAGCCATCTCTGATCCCACCTCCTGGGGGATCGGCTTTGTCGGTCTTTCCTAACCCCTCTCCGGATGGAGAAAAAGCACCTGATGGCGTAAGGCCAAGCTAAACGGCTTTAAAGCCGCCGGCTTCGGCCAAATTACCCTCGGGGGATGTTTTGTGTGTCTGGCTCGCCACCAGCACTGCCTTAAAAAGCAACAAGCATCCCCCAACCAAATTTTCCAAAATCAATATTAAAAAGTTTAGGTGAGCCTCTACGGACTTCGTTTCGCTTTGTCCATAGTTTCTCTTGTTGCTCGCCTTCGGCGAGACCCGCCTGCGGCGGGGCAAACTTCATCCACGGACTCTCGCCCGTGGTATTACGTTTGAAACAATAAATTAAAGGGGTGTTTACTGGAATTTTTCTGCCAGTTTTTGCCACTGGGAAAGGCGGATGGTTAACCTCTGATCAGAATCAATTATATCTTTTGCTTTCTGAAGATGTTCCTTAGCTTTTACCGGATTGACCTCGCGTAGCATTTCGGCAATTCTCATATGGCCGCCGGAGACCCAAACGTGCTGGTTATAACCCTCAATATCCGGATGGGACTCTAGATCAGCTAACGCTGCCTCTGCCCTCTCAAGAGCTGACTCATCCCCAGCCTTATTCGTAGAAAAGCTTTGCTTATACTCACAAGTTGCCAGGTGGACCTTAAAATCCGCCACAATCGCCGGACGCTCGGTAACTTTATGGACTGCCGGCGGATCGCTGACAATAAGTTCAACAGCTTTCTTATAAGAACTAACTGCTTCCTGAAGCTCATCCAGAGACTCCTGCGCTTTTGCTAAATTAAAATACGGGATCGCTAATGCAGATTTATCCCCTGACTCTTCCGCAATCTCAACAGATACCATTGCCGAGTGTTTAGCCCGTAGAAGGTATTTCCTGTCACCTGTTTTATCAAAAATATGGCGCAAAGAGAGAAATTGGTCTGCTAAGGCTTCAGCAAAACCTAGGGCATCTCCCTCTTTTTGATAAACAGCCATCGCATCCTCAGCCAATTTTACAGCCTCAACAGATTCCCCTCTTTCCCGAGCTTTAGCAGCCAACCCATGAATCCTTCTTCCTTCCGATTGCATATTGCTATTGTATCAAAAATAATAATCCTTGTAACTAAACTTCTATGTCAAAGGAATTTAAAATTTCTTGCCGGAGGCTTTTCGCCTCACTAACCCCATCCTCCGGACAATAATACAAAGGTGCCGGTTCCCCGGCTCTTTTTACTAATTCCAAAAATGATCTCATCTTATATGGTGAAGCTATTTTCCTTTCAAAAGATGCCAAAGGGATAAAAACTTCTCCCCCGTATCCTTGTCTGAAATGACTCAGCTCGTTATACCTTAAAACAACCGGCAAGTTGTCCTGGGGAAGATGCAAGGTTTGCACTACAGTCAAAGACCCTTCCAAAGTCCCAATCTCTGTCTGAAACCCCACCCTTCCTTTTGAACTTACCCGCAAGGTAATCATCCTTTCCTTTCGTACCGGCGTAATAACACTGACCCCGGTATAGCCAACCTCCCCGGAAGGAAATTGTATATCACACAGCTGCTCTACCCAATAAGGGGAAAGGGGCAAACACTGCCGCGCCGGCCAACCCTTAGTTATTTTTTCTATTGCCAGCTTTAAACCGGTCAGTACTTCTGGTTCTTTGCCTGACATATCAAGGGATTATATACGATATATGCATTTTGCTCAAGATACCTTCAGTTAGGCGAGATTATATACTTTAAAGAACAGATTGCCTATAATTAGTGCATGCAGGCAGAGGTTTTGGCAGTAGGAATCATCATCCTTCTTTTTTCAGTAATCTTACATGAAGTGATGCACGGCTGGGCCGCTTTACAATTTGGCGACCATACTGCAGAACGGGCCGGAAGGTTAACCTTAAACCCCCTACCTCATATTGACCCAATCGGCACGATTTTAGTCCCGGCTGTTTTAATTTTGCCTGCAGTTTTTTTAGGCACAAGCCCCGGTTTTATCATCGGCTGGGCCAAACCAGTACCGGTCAATCCTTTAAATTTTCGGGATTTCCGGCGGGGGGAGCTTTTGGTTTCCGCAGCTGGGGTGTTAATAAATTTCGGGTTGGCAATTGCCGCCGCCTTAATTTTCCATTTAGTCAAAGGCTCAGGCAATCTTCCTATCCAGTCCTTGCTGCTTTTTACCATAAATATTAATTTAATCCTGGGAATCTTTAACTCTTTGCCTATCCCACCTTTGGATGGGTCAAAGATGGTGCTTTCGTTTTTGCCTCCCAAATTGGCTACCCAATACCAATCTTTGGAAAAATACGGGCTTTTGATCCTTTTGTTCCTGCTTTTTTTCCCCTTTGGCCCGGTCAGCCCTTTGGGGGTAATCCTGGGCTTTTTCCTCAACCTTTTCCGCACAATCCTGGGAGTTTAACACTCTAGGCCGATTGACCCTTCAACAAAGTTCAGGGTCATCCTGAGCGAAGTCGTACTTCGATTTCACTCAGTACGACCCTGAGTGTTAATCGAACGGGTCGAAGGATTGACAAAACAGCGCTGTTTTGCTACTATAAATATGCCCCAAAAGGGCAAAGTAGATGGGTTCTTCGCCATCTGGCGAGCTCCCTGCTTGGCACGTTTGACAATTTGAGGATGTATTTTTCCTCCATCGTTAATCTACAAAGGAGATCTGAGTCTGTGTTTGGTTAGTCCGAGTGTAGCAGGGTCTCCACCTAAGTTTCTGGGGAAAAGGCCTCAAATCACGTCCGAGCGGGGTGAAATTATTTTAATTTTCCCTATCCAGACCGTATATACGGCCTGGATTTTTTTTGGGCACTTTTTCCCTCTAAACTAGATTTTATTCCCATTTTCGCCTAAAATATGAT
>Ga0209542_10001059_pt1 | contig 65501 bp, 72 predicted proteins | sample RifCSPhighO2_01_FD_184028 | JGI IMG/M metagenome (GOLD analysis project Ga0209542, IMG submission 184028) | Soil microbial communities from Rifle, Colorado - Rifle CSP2_plank highO2_0.1 (SPAdes) (version 2) | ecosystem: Environmental > Terrestrial > Deep subsurface > Rock core/Sediment ...
GGCGTGTGCTCGATTCGCGGCCCCATGACCCGCCCGATGCTTGAGCACGTGCAGGCACTCACTCATTTTGACGCGGCAGTTGACTCGAGTGACGTGAAGAAACACAAACCGCATCCCGAAGGTGTGCTCAAAGTTCTCACGCTACTCAATGTGAAACCCGAGGACTCGGTGATGGTCGGCGATACCACTTCCGACATTGAGGCGGGCAAAGCGGCTGGTTGCGCGAAGACCATTGCCATCACGCACGGTCTCGGTACACGTGAATCATTGGAAAAAAGCGGGGCGGACCACATCGTGACAAGCCTGCCGGATATCCTCCCGCTTGTTTGAAAGCTGGCAAGAAATTAAGGCGCGCGGGAGTCTCCCGCGCGCCGTAGTTGTTGGGACCGGTCATCAGGCGTTGCGCACCTGTCGGGCAGACGCGAGTGCGCGTGACCGTACATTCGCAATTCCCATATAACCCTGCGAATCAATGTGATCGAAGTTACCGATCTTTTCCATCGAAGCGGTGTCGGCACTGTAGAGTGAGTGAACGACATCGTTCGCAGTCAGGAAACGAACATTTCCCTTATAGAGTCCAAACGCAACCGTGCCGGTGACGTGTTGCGCCACGCTTCCGCTCGCCGCGAGCAGATCGCTTGCTATCGGCGCGAACCACTCGCCCTCGTAGATCGCATCGGCGAGTTGCCGTGAGACGGTGTCGAAGAACTTGCGTCGGGAGCGGTCCATCACAAGCTCGAGCAACTTGCCGTATGCTTGGTACATGATGGTTGCCCCTGGGGCTTCGTACACGCCGCGCGATTTGATACCGACACGCCGGTTTTCCACGACGTCGAGGCCGATACCGATACCGTTCCGGCCGCCGATGTCGTTGAGCGTGAGAAACGCTTCCAGTACCGTGCACGCACGTCCATTGATTTGCACCGGCCGTCCTTGCTCGAATCCGACCGAGACGACTTCTTCCGCGTCGGGCGCAAATTGTGGCGATACGCCCATGAGGAATTCGACGTAGTCGGGCCGTTCGAAGATTGATTCGAGTCGGCTGGCCTCGTGGGTAAGACCGCAGAAATTGGCGTCGGTGGAGTAGGGCTTCTCTTCCGTCGCTGTGATTGAGAGTTGCCGCTCCAGGCAGTATTTGATCATTTGTTTCCGCCCGCCGAGTTCGTCGACAAATTCCGGGTCGCGCCACGGCGCATAGACACGCATGTTGGGATTGAGCATGATCACAGCGAGCTCAAACCGGACTTGGTCGTTACCGCGCCCTGTCGAGCCGTGCACCACGACGTCGATACCGCGCCTTTCGATTTCGGGCATCGCGACCTTCACGGTCGCCATGCGGGCGATACCCGTCGTGTTCAGGTAGCCACCCTCATGCGCCGCCTGGCCTTGGATTACGCCAGAGAGCATGTACTCGGCAAGTAGCGCACTGCCATCGACGAAAAGTGCTTCACCGGCTCCGGCCGCTTTCATCCGGCGCGGAATATCGGACATATCTTTTTCGTCCGGCTGGCTCAAGTCGGCGGTTATCGCGGTGATGTCGACACCCCGCTCGCTCATCCAGCGGATAATCGACGTACTGTCGAGACCGCCGGATACAAGCGCGGCCACTCGCTTACCTTTGAGGTCGCGTATGGTGAGTGCTTTCATTTCGCCATTCTCCTGTTTCTACGCATCAGGTATCCTCCACCTAAGACACTAGTGCTGTCTCAGGTCCGTGTCAAGAAATACACAACAAGGCGGATATACGAAATAGAAAGGGGCCCACCGGGCCCCGATCGAACCTTATGCACTCAGCAGCGGAAGCCGAGTGTGAACGCGAGTCGAACGAATAGTTCAACGGTTGCGGTTGCGAAGGCCTCGAACATGTCGTTGAGCACGACCTGTCTTACGCCGAACGGGTGCTTACCCTCCTCCCGATCCGCGACCGCATCGAACGATAATGCCGGGACCTCAAAGTTCGGCATAAGTGTGTCTGGACTTGCGACTGTCATGGCTCAGCTCACTCGTTTGCTGACAGGTTGACGTTAAACTGCTGGCATCATTGTAGCCCTCCGTGGGAGAGGTATGTCGCACAATATTGTTGATAGAATGGGGATATGGCCGACTTGAAGTCACTGAAAACTCAATTTCTTGAGTATCTTGAGATAGAAAAGGGGCGCGGGGTGAAGACGGTCGAGAATTATGACCGCTACCTCAATCGCTTTCTCTCGTTCGGCAAGGTAAAGGCACCCGGACAAATTACGGAGCAAATGGTGCGCGAATTCCGCATCACTTTGAACCGTTCGGCGGGTGTGAGCGGAACGATGAAAAAGAATACGCAAAATTATCATCTCATCGCACTGCGCGCGTTTCTCAAATTTCTCCGCAAGCGCGATATTGAGTCGCTCAATCCCGAGCGCATCGAACTTGCGAAGACCGGCGGTCGCGACTTGGATTTAATTACCGCAGATGAGTTGAACCGCATTATGAAAGCCCCCTACTCCGCCAAGGCTTCGAAGGGCACAGCCGCAGGCGACCTCACCACACTGCGCGATGCCGCAATCTTGGAACTTCTCTTCTCGACCGGCCTGCGCGTCTCCGAGTTGTGCAATCTGAATCAGGACCTCGACCTGTCTCGCGACGAATTCTCGGTGCGCGGCAAAGGCGACAAGGTGCGCGTCGTCTTCCTCTCCTCGTCGGCAAAAAAAGCAGTGAGTGAATATATAAAAAAGCGCGCCGACATGTCGGACGCACTTTTTGTGAGCTACGGTAAGGGCTCACCGAAGACCAAAGACCTGCCGCGGCTCACTCCCCGCTCGGTGGAGCGCATTGTAAAACAGTATGCGGTCAAAGCCGGCATCACGCGCAAAGTGACACCGCACGTCATCCGCCACAGCTTCGCGACCGACTTACTTTCAAACGGCGCGGACCTTCGCTCGGTGCAGGCGCTTCTCGGTCATGCCAATATCGCAACAACGCAGGTGTACACCCACGTCACCGACAAACACCTGCGCGAGGTACACAAACAGTTCCACGGCAAACGCCGCAATTAGTGCGGCGTTTTCAACGAGAGAGATTTAAGCTGTGCGGTAGCGGCGAATGGGGACGATGTTGGAGTAGCGGGGAGTTTCGCGATTGCGGGGTGTTGCGACGGGGAACATTTCTGTCTGGTCGCCGCGTATCGTGTTGAACGCGCTCCACTCACCGGAGCCTCTGCCGTTGCTCCTGCTTCCGGTTGTGAAAAGACTTGTCCGACGGGCCGCGAGTATGTTTTTGATGTGTTCCATATGTTTGATTTGTTAGGCGAGTTGGTTGCTCCCGCTATCTCTGTAGACGGATGCCTTCCCGACTCGTTACATCCTTACATAGTGAACATGATGTCTGAATGAAACGCCACGGCATCCGTACCGCAAGGCGTGTTACAACAGGCTCCGCAGCGCCTGACTATCTCGCATTCTGTCCAAGAAATATGCGCTCCAGCGTGTCACTTTTGAGCGTATCGGGAGTTCCGTCGAACGCGATTTTGCCCTCCGCGAGCACATAGACACGCTGCGCAATAGCGAGCACGGACTTTATGCTGTGTTCGATGATAACGACCGCGATCTTTCGCTGCTCGTGTATCTCCCGTATTTTCTCAAACACCTCCTTCACGATTTTCGGCGCGAGCCCGAGCGACGGCTCGTCGAGAAGCAGTACCTTGGGATCGCTTACCAGTCCGCGCGCGATGGTGAGCATTTGCTGCTGTCCTCCCGAAAGCGATGCCGCTTTCTCGCGAAGTTTTCCCTGAAGTGCGGGAAAAAGCCGCAGTGCCGATTCGATGTTTCCCTTCAGGTCGTTGCGGGCAGCAAGTGCATAGCCACCCAATTCAAGATTTTCATATACCGTGAGATTTTTGAAGACCTGGCGTCCCTGCGGGACGTAGCTAATCCCGCGACCGGCCATTTCGTACGGCTTCGGGTGTATTTTTTGTCCGTGCCACAATACATTTCCTCGTACAGGCTGAACGAGCCCAAAAATTGTTTTCAGCACGGTCGACTTGCCGGCACCGTTGGGCCCCATGAGAGCCACTATCTCCCCTTCTTCCACCCGTACCGTTACGTCTTGCAGTGCTTTCACGCCGCCGTAGTGTACCGCTGCGTTCTGAAGTGAAAAAAGAATTTCTTTTTGCATACTTATTTCCCGAGATACGCCTCGACGACATGCGGCTCGCGCAGAACGTCGGCCGGTTTTCCGGAGGCGATGACCTTTCCGCTGTCCAATACATAGCAATGGTCGGCGAGGTCGCGGATGAGTTCCATATCGTGTTCGACCAGTACGACCGCGGCGCCCTGGTCGCGCAGGCGTCGGAGAATTCGCGAAACAACGGTGCGCATTTCCGGGAACAGTCCCGCGAACGGTTCGTCGAAAAGGTACACGCTTGCGTTCATGGAGATTGCTCGCGCTATCTCGAGAAGCTTTCGTTGTCCGAATGAGAGGTTTTCAGCCAATTCATGACGCTTTTCCCACAGGCCGACCTCTGTCAGTGTTTTTTGTGCCGAGTCGAGATGGAATGCACCATGCCGCTCGAAGAGAGCACCCCAGACGGTGCGTTCCGTCAGAACAAGCAAGATATTATCAAGTACGCTCATTTGTCCGATAAGCCGCACGCTCTGGAATGTGCGGGTTATCCCGTATGCCGAGACGTCGCTTGACCTGACACCGTCGGGTACGACCGAATCGCCAATCAGCACATGCCCGCCGTCCATGGGCACAAATCCCGTCAACACGTTTATAAGCGTACTTTTTCCCGAGCCGTTGGGGCCGACCAACGCCGTTACGGCGCCCGCTTCGAAAGACAAGTCCACTCCATCGAGCGCATGTACGCCGCCGAAGTGTTTTGTCAGACGTTTTGTCCGCAAGAGCGTCATATTAAATACGAAATTTGCCCAGGATGCCCTGCGGCCGGTAGAGCATGAGAAGAACAAGGACGAGGCCATAGGTCATTTGACGCATCTGGGCCGCAATGTCTGAGGGAAACCCAACGAAGCGAAGCGCTTCAGGCAGGATGACCAACAAAAATGCCCCCAGAACCGCTCCGCGCGTGGAGGAAAGTCCGCCGAGAATTATCATCGCAAGAATGAATATGGATTCCGGGAGAGCGAACGTCGAAGGGTCGATATAGCTTATGTAGGTCGCGTAGAGACCGCTCGCATATGCCGTGAACATCGCCGCTATCGTAAACACGGCGAGTTTGTAGTGATGCGTCGCGTACCCAAAAACCGACGTTGCTTCCTCGTCCTCTCGTATCGCGTGAAGCACCCGACCGAACGAGGAGTTTTTAATGAATGTGCAAAGACCGTATATGGCGGCGAGAGATGCAAGAGCAAGTCCCAAGAACATGTGGTTGTCTGAAAAAATGAATCCGAATAGTTCGGGACGCGGAATACCCGGTATGCCGAGAGGACCGCGTGTGACGCTGTTCCAATTGAGCAACACCGTATACAGAATGACGTTGAAGCCGACGGTCCCGAACACGTAATACACTTCCTGCAGTCTGGTGAATATAGCTCCGACGAGAAATGCGATGGCCCCCGCCGCAAGCATCGACAAAATAACTGCCAAGAAAAAGTTGATGCCCAAGGCCAACAAAAGCAGCGCCGTTACATACGCGCCGATGCCACTGAAAGCGGCTTGTGCTACGGAAATCATGCCTGTTTCCCCGACGACGAGATTGAGAGAAAGCGCGACCATTCCGTACACGCAGATCAAAATGCCGATGTGAACGAAATACTCCATATCACTTCGGGAATATGCCTTGCGGACGGAAGATGAGGAAAATGATTAGGATGCCGAACGCGACCGCAAATTTCCACTCGCCGCCGATGTGCCATGCGGCGATATTTTCTGCGAACGCGAGCATGAACGCACCCAAGACGCCCCCGTAGACATTCCCCACTCCCCCGACAATGGCGGCGATGACCCCGCTGAGCAAAAGGGCCATGCCCATTGGCTGGATGCCGGTATCAAAGCCCGCCGCAATACCTGCGAGACCTCCGATAGCGGCGCCGATAAAAAAGACGATGCCCAAAAGTTTCTCGCTGTTGATGCCCACGACCTGCGCTACCTCCTCGTCATCGGAAATCGCCCTGACCGCTTTTCCGAACGGTGTGTATTTCAGGGTGTATGCAAGGACTATCATGATGGACAATGCGACCAAAAGTATAAGTACCTGAGTCTGCGTAATTATTCCGCCAAAAAAAGAAAAAAGTCTCTCCGAGCCGATGTCGCGAGAGAGCGTTTGGAATTGACTGGAGAAAAGAATCGCAAAAAGTCCTTGGGCAACGGTGAAAACACCCAAAGACGCCACCAAGAGAACCGTGCTCGACGCTTTGCGTGTCCGTAGCTTCCGATAGACTATTTTTTCGACGAGGAACCCGACCATTCCCGCAGCTACCATGCCGAGAATCACTGCGGGAATAATTCCGAACCCGAGCATTTTGTGGAAATAGAGGACCGTATAGCCTCCGACGATAAGATAGGCCCCGTACCCGAGGTCAAAGAACCGTGCGGTGCTGTATATGAGATTGAAACCGAGCGCGGCAAGGCTGTAGATAGCGCCCGCGATAACGATATTGAGGCCGATTTGGGCAATGATATCCATGCGCACGGTAAGTGTAGCCTAAAGGGCGTCATACCAAAACCCGCGACGAGCGCCGCGGGTTTTAGGAAATGACTGCAGTTACTGAACGAGGGTCGACGTCCCGCCGGCGATTCTGTTCACCGTGTACTCTGCGGCGGTCAGGTCACCATTCTCATCGAACTCTATGTGGCCCGAGACCCCGTCGTACTTCGTGGCGCGTATCGCATCGGCAAGCTTATCGGGGTCGGTACCGGCTGTTTTCAGAGCCTGAGCGATGATGTAGACCGCGTCGTATGCCTGCGGCGCTCCGATTGGTACTTGGTCCCCTCCTGTCTTCGTCAGAAGTTTCGCCTTGAACGATTCGGGTGAACTGGCCTTGCCGGTCGTGTAGAGCAGGTCAAGCCCGAGACCGTTCACGTCTTTGTAGAGTTGCGGATCGCCCCAAGCGTCGGCTCCGAGGAACTTGGTTTTGATACCAAGCTCCTTCGCCTGCTTCAAAAGCGCAGTGCCTCCTTCCGGATAGGTCGGGGAGTATATGTAATCTGGATTCGCGGCCTTCGTTTTCGACAGGTCCGTGCGATAGTCGCGTGCGATCTGAGGCTCCCCGTTCTCGGCGACTATCTGACCTCCGAGTTCCTTGAAGCGAGCCTCGAATATCTCTTTGATACCGGTGCCCCAGTCGCTGATGTGATAGATAACCGCGATCTTGCGTGCGCCGAGCGTGTTGTACGCATATTCCGCCGCGAACTTACCCTGGTACGCGTCGGAAGGATAATTTCTGAAGAAGTACTTCCCCGTCTTGCTCAGGTTCGGCGCCGAAGACGCCGGAGAAAAAACAATGACCTTGCTCTGCATCGCCCCGGGTGCGAATGTCGCGGTCTCGGTGGAACAGAGGCCGCCGATAATCGCTACCACTTTGTCGGCGTTGATAAGTTTGTTTGCGGCGCTGCTCGCCGGCGTGGCGGCGCACTGGCCGTCTTCATAGATGACGCTGAGCTGCCTTCCATTTATGCCCCCGCTCTGATTTACTTCATCAACGGCGATTTCGATTGCCACCTTATCTATCGTTCCGATAGAAGCCGCGTCTCCTGTGAGCGGCAAAATGGATCCAATCTTAATTGGTCCTGTTTCGGTGAGAGCCGAGTCGTCGTTCTTGCTGAGGCCCCACCATCCGAGACCGATAATGATAATCGCAACGATTGCCCATCCGAGTTTATTCATAGACCCCTGTTAGTAGTTAGTTTTTAAGACCACGGTACATGGTATGTGAGTCGATAATCCTGTCAAGCGTCGCGATTTTGCCCCAATTTGTGCATGGCGCTCGAGTCCTTTATGCCGATGTGCTATCGTGATTCACGTAGAACTTCCTCAATTTCCCCATGAAACTCGTCTCTTGGAACGTGAACGGCATACGCGCAGTACACAAGAAAGGCTTTTTTGTGCCGTTCGTGGACAAGGTGAAACCCGACATTATTTGCCTGCAGGAGACCAAAGCCGAGGAGCACCAGTCTGAGATTGATTTGCCGGAGTACGAAGAATACTGGAATTCGGCCAAGAAGAAGGGCTATAGCGGAACCGCCATCTTCTCAAAAACCAAGCCTTTGAGCGTTATTTTCGGGCTTCCGGAGGATATTGTGCAGAAATTCCACATGGGGGACGACAAGTATGGCGACCCAAATGAGGAGGGGCGCGTTACGGCGGCCGAATTCGAGGATTTTTACGTCGTCACCGTCTACACGCCCAATTCCAAGGATGACTTGAGCCGGATTCCGTTGCGCCACAAGCTCTGGGACCCTGCGTTTCTCGCCTACATGAAACGTCTTGAGGAAGAAAAGCCGGTTATCTTCTGCGGGGACCTCAATGTCGCGCATACGCCCGACGATTTGGCCAATCCCAAGCCGAATGAGGGCAAGAAAGGGTTCACGCGGGAAGAGCGCGAGGGTATCGATGCGATGATAAAGGCCGGATTTGTGGATACGTTCAGAATGTTCACGCAAGGTAACGGGCACTACACGTGGTGGAGTCATTTTTCCCACGCACGCGAGCGCAACGTAGGGTGGAGAATAGATTACTTCTTCGCGAGCAAGGCTCTTGTCCCCCACATACGGCGCTCCACCATCTATGCCGACGTGTATGGCTCCGACCACTGCCCCATCCTGTTAGAGCTTGATATATAGCCATCTCAAGAGTGTCCTATAAAGGACACCCGACGGCTGGTGGATATCCACAGGGTGTCCTTTACAGTGTCCTATAGAGAGGTATTCTTATCAACGGTTGCTCGTTCAGGATTTCTCGTTGTTTCACCACAAACGGGATACATAGTGCTTACAAATACTCAAACCAATTGTTACGACACAGTTGCCTCTGCAACTGACTGGAATAAAAGTATTTACCGCACACAATCTCGCGCTCTTTTTGAAAGAACGTAGATCCAAACCAAATGCCGTCTGACGACGGCGAACTTAAAAAAGAAAGTAGGTTCGCCAGGTCAGGCGGTATTTCTTTTGTATAGTGCAGGCACCCGCAAAGCCGCAAGATTTTTTGCCTGCGGGACTTTCGCACAATGTCCTCGGCTGCAAAACCTCGCGGCTTTGCGGGTGCACTCAACTGACGTGATGTTTTTTTCGAAGCTCCGCCACGGCGGCCTCGTCCTCCTCCGTTTTCCGGTCTTTTCCTTGTTCTCCGAGAACTTTCAACTCCTTTTCGTCCAATTTCGCCAGCTCTTTTGTGCGATTTTCCAAATATTCCTCCGTGTTTTTTCTCGGGTCGTCGAGCACTTCTTCCAGAAGCGCGTGCAGTATCCACCCGATACGTGGTGATGGTTTTTCGCCGAGTTCCATTATTTTTGAGCCGTCGATTTTGAGCATGCTCACCGACACCGGGTCGCGCAGAGCCTCGTCCACCATCGACATATATTTGCGCAGGCGGAACGGATGCTCTTTGGGCCGGCCGGTACCGATGCGGTCACACACACGAAGGTTCAAAAGGTCGTTGATGCTATCAGTCCCCACGCGCGCGATGACACGGCGCACCGCGCTCAATGTGACGACGTCGGGGTCGGAGAAAAACATGTGCCAGCGTACGAGCGACGCCACCTTCTCGATAGTTTCTTTCGGGAACTTGAGATTCGCGAGGATTTTCTTCGTCATGCGGGACGACACCACATCGTGTCCGTGGAATGTCCAGTCGTTCTTTTCGTCCGAGCGTACGCGTGTCGCCGGCTTCCCCACGTCGTGCAGCATTGCCGCGAGTCTGATTTCAAGCGCCCATTCTTTGTCGGCGGCGTGTTGCAGAGAGCGCATAAGGTGCTCAAAAACGTCGAACGAATGCGCCTGATTCTGGTCGCACCCGATTCCCTCCTCCAGTTCGGGGATGACGTATTTCAAAAGCCCGAGTTTTTGCGCCACGTAGAGGGCCTGCATGGGGCGCGGACTCATGACGACGCGGATGAGCTCGTCGCGCACGCGCTCACGCGAGATTTTGCCCAACTGCGCGGCCTGCGCACTGATACCGGCCGCCGCGCTCGCATCGATGGCGAAATCCAACTCCGCAGAAATGCGTACCGCGCGCAGCATACGCAGCGCATCTTCTTCAAATCGCTCGTGCGGGTCGCCGACCGTGGCAATGACTTTGCGTTTCAAATCTTCTTTACCGCCGTGCTCGTCCACAAGCTCGCCCGTAGATGGGTCGTATGCTATTGCATTGATGGTGAAGTCGCGACGCTTGAGGTCGTCGGAAAGGTTGTCGCTGAATTTCACTTCGTCCGGATGGCGCGCATTCGAGTACTCCCCTTCGATGCGGAAGGGCGTTATTTCGATTACTTTGAGGCGGGGATTTTCCGATTGCGTGACGACGCCCACAGTTCCGTATGTATTCTCGTAAAATGTTTCCGGAAACAGCTTCTGTATTTCTTCGGGGTTTGCGTTGGTCGTGATGTCCCAGTCTTTCGGCTCGCGGCCGATGATGAGATCGCGCACGCAGCCGCCGACGAGGTACGCCTGAAAACCCGCTTTCTTGAGCGTGTCGCAAAGTTCGCGCACGACGGGCGGCACGGACAGTTCAACGGTTTTCATAAAGGTATTGTAACCGGAATATGTTAGTTATACACGTTCTACGACTTTTGTATATTCGAACCATAGTCTATAGTTAATATTATGCGGGCGTTGGTACGGGAGAAGGAGTTGGCGGTGTCACTGCGTAAACGCGGCTACAGTTATCGAGATATTTTGAAATCAGTGCCGGTTGCGAAAAGTACGCTTTCCGAGTGGCTGAAGGATGCTCCCCTAACTCGAGTCGAAAAGACCGCTCTCAAGAGGCGCAGAGATAGTAATATCACGCGGGGCCGGATTCGTGCCGCCGCCGCACTGACTGCGCTGCGTTTGGAGCGCGAACACGCGCTGCTGGTCGAGGCCCGAGCCGAATACGGGCGCTTCATTGCCGATCAGTGGTTTCGAACTGGCATTGCGCTTTACTGGGCAGAGGGAACGAAGCGACACGGAGGGTTTGCTTTCACAAATTCAGATGTCGACATGATGCATTATATGGTTACGTGGATGAAAAAATTTCTCCACCTGCCGCGTGTCGAGATGAAAGCGCGACTGTATATTCATAAGCCATATGCACACGAAAACCTCGAGCGATATTGGAGTGCTCGTTTGGGAATTCCGATGAAGAATTTTCGGAAAACGATTTATAAGCCAACAAGTCTGCTTATCAAAAAAAGGCCAGAATACAAGGGGTGTTTGAAAATTTTTGCAGACAAAGTATCACTACGTCTAAAAATGTTATTTTGGCAAAACATGCTCATTGAAGAACACCGAGAAAGGTAGTACCGTACGGAGGCGCCCCCGTAGCTCAATGGATAGAGCGCTTCGCTTCGGACGAAGAGGTTCTGGGTTCGAATCCTGGCGGGGGCACAAAGATGGACGAGACAAAATCAATTGTATCTGTATAATCATCACGTTCGCGGGTATGGTTCAATGGTAGAACATTTGGTTGCCAATCAAATGACCCGGGTTCGATTCCCGGTACCCGCACAGAAACTGTTTTTACTTCTTAACGGGCGGCGGCGTAATGATAGTTGCCGCAGGGACGGAATTCTTTTCGAATGTCGTAACGGGTTGTTTCATCGGGGGTTTTGCCTCCGGAAGCTGGATGGCCTTCTTTACCAGCGGCATCTCCTGGTCGCGGAAAGCAGTCACAAGTCCGATAGCCGCGGCCACGATAAGGACAACGGGTATCCATCCGGCGACTCTGCATAGAGGCGCCAGATACCAGAACCCGAGCAAAAGGACAAGCGGTACCAGTATCGCGGCAAGCGGCACCCCAGGCCCCTTGTTCCCCAGCGGTGGCTCCGCGAAGGCCACTAGACCTATCACGACCATAAAGAGTGCCAACAAGATGAACCAGAGCTGGTAAGGGCCGGCCGCTTCGCACGCTTTGGTAAGCGAGCTCTGCAGTCCCCCGCCGACCACCGGACTTGCGGTTACGAAGGGAGAGGTGGTCGCTTCTTCTGAAGTCTCCTCATTATTTGTCACAGGGGCCGGTTCAGGTGCTACGGAGGTAGTCGTTACCGGTGTTATTTTCACGGGCTTCGCAGGTCCGGTGAGTGTGAAAGACACCACGGAGACGCAAACAGGCTTCCCGCTTGGGGCGGAAAGGAGAGTCAGGGAGACGGGCAAGATGCCGTTTACCGGAGTGCTCTGAATATCGACGTGGATGCGGAGGGTGCCGTCGGCGTTCATTCTACGGGTCATAAAGCTCAATGGGATTCCCGTATTGCCCACCGAACCGATTACCGATACGTACGACGGGTCGGTAATCGTAACGTCGAATGAGTCAAGATTGTTGTTGTATATATAAGGATTGACGCTCTGAACCTGAAGCGGTGCACATGTATTGGCGCCCCGCGGAAGCAGTTGTTGCGTCGGCGAGACAAGACCGGACACTGTAGCGGCCGACGCAAATACCGGCAACGCTAGACCGGCAATCGCGAACAAAGTAATCGTTGCCTTTGTTGCGTGACCAACTATCATGGGACGATCTTAGTCCCTCATCCTGTATCGGTCAATATTGACGAACACCAAAAAATGGCGGAAAACATAGCTTTTTTGTCCTTTACAGAGAATATCGGACAGCAAGTGTCGCGCATTTGTTGAACAGAATTTCAGACACATCGTGAATAATCCAGCAGTAGAAGCACAAATTGTGCATAACTGGGGATAAGTCGGTGGATATGTGGATAAAGGACGACCTTTAGGCGTTATTATGTCCTTAAAGCGGGTCAAATAGCCATATATTGAGCCATATAGTGCGATTTCCCTATCAGACGGGGCGAAACAGGCCTGTAACGTTACTTAAGAAACGTATGATTGCCACGTTCCACGTGAACCGTCGTGTTAGACTTGTCCCAATGATTCCGGATGACGTTCGCAAGCAGGTTGGGCGCGGGGGTGAGGAAATTGCGGCTCAATTTCTTGAGCGCAAGGGGTACAAGATTATAGAAAGAAACTATCGGAAGAAGTGGGGGGAAATCGACGTTATTGCGGAGAAAGACAATGTTGTGCATTTTGTAGAGGTAAAGGCAGTTTCACGTGAAAGCAGGGACTACCGGCCGGAAGAGCTAATACATGAGTCTAAACTGCGAAAAGTCGCGAGAACAGCGGCGCTCTACATGGAACAGCACCGTGACGGTAGAGAATTCCAGATAGATGGTATCGCTGTAATTATGGACATGGAGGCGAGAACGGCTCGGTGCAGATTCTACGAGCAGGTGATGTAGCTTTACCCATATCGGACATCTTGTCCGATACTATGTCCTATAAATTTGGGATTATGTTGAGTATCCCAAAATTAGTGATACGCTAAGGTAGATGAATCCGAAAGATAAGCTCTGTAGATATTGTGGTAGATTATGCCCCGAAGACGCATTCGGCGTGGCGTTAACAACGAAGATAAAAGTTTATCGGCGCCACAAGTGCCGTGATTGTTACCGAAGCACCAAGAAAGCTTTAATCGCTCGTCATTATGATTGGCTTTCTTCTTATAAACGGGAAAGAGGCTGTGCAAGGTGCGGGGTGGCGGACCCAAGAGTGCTCGATTTCCATCATAAGGATAAAAAGGATAAACTGTTCGGTATTGGAGGCTATCGAAGAGAAATTGGCTTTCAGAGATTGAAGGACGAAATAGAGAAGTGTGAGGTTGTTTGCGCAAATTGTCATCGAATTCTGCACGATGAAGTGAGAAATGGCAGGTGAAAAGCAGAGAGAACGGGCCGTCGTATACCGGTAGTACGCGTGCTTTGGGAGCACGATGACCCAGTCCGATTCTGGGCGGCCCGAAAATTATTTAGTTAGTTGCTTGAGAAACTGTTGTATAAGCAATGGTGATTGAGTGGTGAAAAATTCGTCGGTCTTTGCCACCGTATCGCCGGCGAGCATCGCAGAAAGGCCGGCACCGGTTTGCGCCACAAGGTCGCGGTCGATGTAGGAGAGTGTGATGCCACGCAACTCGCGCTGTGCCGTCGTGGTGCCTTCGCTGGTCGTCGTGATGACGCCGACAAGGCGTCCCCACTCATTCACTATTGCACCGCCGGAAGAGCCGCTCTGCGCTTGGATGACACTTCCGACAGAGATGACGTCCACCGAGCCGGTCGTGAACGTCAGGAATTGCTGTACCGTTGTAAAAGTAGATGCGGGGTAGAGATTGGAAGCGGCGGATGCGCCGGTGAATTCGGCCGGATAGCTTGCGATGAGAACGGTGTTGTCGATGAAGGCGACCGCCTCGCGTGTATCGGGCGCTACAAACGGGAATTCCGGAAGAGGAGAGCCGTCAACCGAGGCGGCAATGGAAAGGAGTCCGTAGTCGTGCTCTCCGGTACCGAGCGGACGGTCGGCATTGATGTCGGCGACGTGTGCACGCACCCACACCGGCGGAATATACAGGACTCGCGGCACCCAGTGGACGGCCGCAGGGGAGCCGCTTCGGATGTAGCATTTGAGGTCGAAACGCGGGCTCTGTGAGAGAAGCACATATTGGGCGACGTGCGCATTGGTGAGGATAATGCCGCGTGGGTCAATAATGACACCGGAACCTGAGATGGGCCGGAGACTTCCGTTGTTCGCGTAGCAAAGTATGTTGACGAGTGCGGCGCGAGTCATGGCGTTTACATCTCCGGAGGCGAGCGGTGGAGTCGTGTACGGATTTTCTATGCGAATCGCCAGCGGTGCCGCGGGAGCGGCGGCGGAAGGCATATTTTGGCTTGGCGGAAGTGTCTTTTGGATAGTAGGTGCCGCCGCTTGAGAGATTGTTGCGGGCGCTGTCGTTGCTACGGGCGGTGTGCCAGTTGCCGTCGTGACGGCCGCGCCGGCGGATACTTGCGACGTGGTTGTCGCTACCGTGTCTGATGGGGGAGCTTGCAGAGAATTTTGGTGAACAAGGAATAAGAGCGCCCCTATAAGCACCGCAAGAACGAAGAGCTGGGGTATGAGCGACGTACTCCGTTCCATATGGTGCGGGACGGGGGAATCGAACCCCCACTAACAGGTTGGAAACCTGCTGTTCTGCCACTAAACTAGTCCCGCGTTCAGTCACTTTACACGAAACGTCACACCAACACAAAATCCCGCCGTACGGCGGGATTTTGTGTTCTCGAGAATGCGCGCGACGTTAAACGAAATCGTTATTTCACCGCGTCCTTCAAGGTCTTGGAAGCGCGGAATTTCGGTACGCGCATCGCCTTGATTTGAATGGTCTCGCCCGTGCGCGGGTTCCTACCCGTGCGGCCGGCGCGTGTCTTCGCTTCGAAGATGCCGAGGCCCGCAATAGAGACCTCCTGTCCGCTCTGGAGCGAGCTGGTGATCATAGCGATGATGGCCTCGACCGCGCGCTCCGCATCGGCCTTGGTACTGCCGATGGTCGCCGCGACTTTCTCAACCAAATCCATTTTGTTTGCCATAGTTACGTTTTATTATGATGATTGTTAAATTCGGCTATCCCGCACGCTCGACCCTAAAGCGCCGAAGGCGCTCGGGCGACGCGAGGTAAAACCTCGCGTTTAGCCGACACATACCATTCTGGGCCGTATTTTCCGGCTGTCAAATGGCTATAAACCGTGCTATCCACAGGCAAGTCAAAAGGGAAGGGCGCCTTGCGGCGCCCCAGTTTCGTTAGTTTCGTGCTTGGTCCGCGAAGAGGTATGCGGACGCCTCTCCGAAAGCTTCCAGTATGACATCGGTAAGTTGGTCTGCCGCTGTCTTTTCCGCTTCGGATGATGTCACCGAGTGAATGCTCTCACGCATGTGCAAGAGTCCTTCCCGCAGAATTGCCACGGCACCCTTAGGCATGGTCCCAACTTCGTCGGAATGTGCGATGAAGTATGCGCCAATGACCTTGTCTTTGTCGACCACCACCATGGTGATCGTTTCGAGAGGGTAGTGTCCCTCTTGGTCGTTACGGGGAAACATCATTTCGCGAGGTGCGACGTACGCACACCGAGTCGCACTTGTGTCTGTGGCAAGTACAGATTGGGCTCGTTTAATAATTTCCTCGGACATCAGGTCAAACTTGTGCTGGATGTTCCCGGGCGAGCGTCTTTTCACGACACATTGTTCATGTGGGTATCTCACCCGCAGCATTTCTCCGATGAAGTGCAAAAGGGTGGGGGCGGTGTCGTCTTCCGGGTCAAGTTCGACCATCACGAGCGTTCCCATTGGCTTCTCCTCATTCTATGGAGAAACTAGCGGAGCGCGGTAGTGTTGTCAAATCGGTTACTTGGCGTACTCAATCACTCTCGTCTCACGAATTACACTCACTTTGATTTCGCCCGGGTACTGGAGTTCTTTTTCTATTTTGTCGGCGCTATAAATCGCCGTACGCCTTGTCACGTTTTTTAATGCGTAGCACAAACAGTTCATCATTCCTTACCTCGAACATGACTCGGTAAATGCCCACCCGAAAACGATACGCATCATATCCGGTCAGATGCTCGGCGAATTTCAAAGGATTTTCTTGTCGAGCGTAAAAATGGACCTTCGTCAAAATCCTCTCCCGCGCGTCATGAGGCAGTGAATCAAGATGCGCTAATGCCGTAGCGGTGTATCCGACTTTCATCGGATTATTCTACCTCGGCATCTTAATACCAAGACGCTTGAAAACTTCCTTTTCGGGAATAACCCTGCCTTGTCGGATATCTTCTCGTGCGTCGTCCAAGTCTCTTCGAAGTGCAGTAATCTCGAGTGAGTCGTTCACATACGAACGTGTTGCGATGTTTAGGAGCGCAGAGAGGGTAATGCCCTCGCGACGTGCCTTTTTCATGGCGGCTTCCTTGAGTTTTTTATCGGTGTTGAATATGACTTTCGTGTTCATATATACCCAGTATATACGTCAGAGACGTGCTGTCAAGCCGCTTCTTGCCGCTGCAGACGACTAAACTCCCTTCTCCCACACGATCTGGAAAATTGAGCGGAAGGCGTCGGCCGTACTTTTGTCGTCAATGATAGTTACCTGCAGATTCTTCTCATCATCAATGCGCACAAAGTCTTCCGCTATCTCGACTGAGATGTTGGGCGGGTAAAGATAATTCTTTAAATACTGTATCCGGATGGCCTCGGGCTCCGCAACCGCGAGGTCGGCGATATCCTTGTAGTACTTATTTTTTGCGTCCTCCGGCATAATTAGCTCAAAAGACATGTCGCTTGCAATCGCACGCTTGTCCCACGCGGTGTAGAGTTTCATTATCTCCGGATTGCCGCCCATGAGGCTTCCGTAAAATGAGTGGAAAGTTTTTCCGCGCATCGCATCAAACTTAAACTCAAGCGCTTCGGCACATCCGCGCAGCCCCGTAAAGAAATACACGTTCGGCCCGCTCGCGCCACCGAGCGCTTGTAGCTGCGGCATGATGGCCTCGACCGCGCGGAGTTTGCGCTTCTGTTCCTCCAGGAACTCACCAATGTCTCGCGCTGCGTAAAGTGCTTTTTTGGCATGTGGAACTTTCAGTACAAGCCCCTTTTGTCGTAATTCCTCAAGGATGACATATACGGTCGGCTTTTTGACCTCGCAGTGCTGTGCGACCTGATACGCAGTAATACTCTCGAGAGAGAGGAGCGCAAGATACACCCCAGCCTCTTTTTCTTTGAGTCCGATTTGTTGGAGCGTTTGCGCCAAACCCGCGTTTACTGCCACTTCCTTATGCTATCCAGAATCACTAAAAAGTCAATATTATTGACTACCATACGGATAACCTTGATAAATCAGGCTATTTTTGTATATTTATGCATTCATATTTTGACTATATGAGAATGTTGTTGCAAAATCGCGTCAGGAAATGACTCTAGAGGCCCAAGAGAGGAGCGAATCAACGATGAGCAGCCATGGCAAAATAAGTTCTCGCGAAGGAGTTGTGACTAATATCGTCGTGACACTACTTGGACTTTCTACGGTTGCAACGCTAGTTGGCATGACGGGTTGGATAGTGACACATAAGTATTTCTCTTCTGAAGTTCGATATGTCGTGCACTGCGTCATTGAACGTCATGTGACCGTAAAAAAGCTCGATGGTGCACCCCGCGTCTCTGCTCACGAACAATGTGACGCGCTGAGGTTGCTCGGTAAATCCTCCATCGACTACTATTCCAATGGATGGAGAGAGGTCTTCCCAGAGCTCATTCCCATTGGAACTAAGTTTGAGTACGACTTTGTTTTCAAAGAAAGTCGCTTTCTGATCACTATCAGCGAACCTCTTCGAGCCGAAAACTTTCGTCTCGTTCCGAACGGCATAAAGCCAAGCGGGCACGAGTAGTCGCTCTTCAGTCGTCGCAAATCAGGCACTCACAGACTCGGGTGCCTGACTTATTTTGCGTATTCGATTACGCGCGTTTCTCTAATTACCGATACCTTAATTTCTCCAGGATATTGGAGTTCCTTCTCGATTTTATCAGCAATATCTCTCGCCAATTTTCTGGATTCAAGATCGCTGAGCTGTTCCGGCTTCACGATGACGCGGATTTCGCGGCCAGCGGCGATGGCGTAGCTCTTCTCGACACCGGGCAGGTTGTTGGCGATTGCTTCGAGCTCTTCGAGTCGCTTGATGTAATTCTCGACAGAGTCGCGACGAGCGCCGGGGCGACCGCCCGAGATGGCGTCGGCGACTTGGACAATCATCGATTCAGGAGTTTCGTACGGATATTCCTCGTGGTGCGCCTGCATCGCCTTGATGACCGCTTCATCTACACCGAATTTCTGCAGAATGCGGCGGCCGATTTCTACGTGCGTGCCGGGGACTTCGTGGTCCACCGCCTTGCCCACATCGTGGAAGAGGGCGCCTGCGCGCGCGACGGCAGAATCCGCGCCGAGTTCTTCGGCGAGCATGCCGGCGAGATGAGCGACTTCGACCGAGTGGTCGAGCACATTCTGGCCGTAGCTGGTGCGGAAGTAGAGACGGCCCAAAATCATGAGCAATTTCGGGTCCAAATTCGGGACCTTGGCGGCGTACGCGGCCTCGGCACCCTTCTTTTTGATGATGTTGTTGATTTCGCCTTCGGCTTTTTGTACCGCCTCCTCAATCTTGGCCGGCTGAATGCGGCCGTCGAGAATAAGATTCTCGAGCGCAATGCGCGCTATCTGACGACGGATAGGGTCGTACGAAGAAAGGGTGAGCGTGCCCGGCGTGTCGTCGATGATGACATCAACGCCGGTCGAGCGCTCGAATTGTCGGATGTTGCGGCCTTCTTTGCCGATGATTTTCCCTTTGATTTCGTCATTCGGGAGTGAAACGGTCGTCGCCAAGACATCGGATACGACGGAGTTGCCGAGGCGGTGCACGGAAGTCGTGAGGATTTCGCGCGCGCGCTGTTCGAGCTTCTCGTTGCCGGAGATTTCGAGCTTGCGCATCCGGCCTTCGATGTCGGATTCGTTCTGTTTTTCTACCGCACGGATGAGTTCATGCTTCGCTTCGTCGGCGGTGAGGCCGGCGACCTTCTCGAGCTTCTCCTGTTGTGCGGCGATGACCTTCTGCGCCTCTTCGCGGGCACTCTGAAGGTCTTCGTTCTTTTTTGCGATTGTTTCCTGCTCGGAATCAAGGTTCGTCTGGCGCTTGTCGAGAAGCTCTTCCTTTCGCACGAGGCGCTCTTCGGTCGATTTCAGCTCACGAGTGCGCTCGGTGAGCTCTCCGGCGATAGTATCCGCCCGCTCACGGCCTTTCTTCTCGGCGTCCTCGATTATTTTCTTTGCGCGCTCTTCGGCATCGAGCTGCATCTGCCTGATTTCGAGTTCCATCGAGCCGCGTTTGCCCATCGAGATGAGCACACGGAGGTAGTAGCCGATTGCAATGCCGATGACTCCTGCGAGTCCGAGGAGTGCTAGGGCGAGTTTTAATGAAGTCATACGCGTCTATATCAGACGCGTACCTGTTACGTTACGAGCGGAAAAGATGCGAGAATGGCTGTGTTGAGCTAACTCTGACAAGTTCCTGACGCATATACAGATACGCGAATGAAGAATTGAATTGCATATTATTAAGGTGTAACCGCACTATACCAGCTCTTCGTGAGCTGACAAGGCGGCTTGACCCATCTTTCGCAGGCCGTATCATTCAGTGAGTGAGGTTTGGCAGGAAAGTCGGAAGGGACACCGCCATGAACAGAGATTTGGACGCCGCCGCGTGGGAAGTCGTTTTATTTAATGCGCTCATCGTCATGTTCGGCAGCTTTATGGTCAGCGCCGGCATGTTGATTAACGAAGCAGCAGCGCTCGTGCTCTCTCCGTACACCTTGGTGAAGGCGGGCTACGTGCTGCTAATCGTCGCCGGTGCGTTCGCACTATTTCACCGGAACGTTGCGCGGGATAGCGAGCGCGTAAAATGGTACGCCGCGATTGTATGCGAGTGGGCCGGTTCGCTGTGTGTCGCTTCCGCGGCCATTTCGATGCCGCAGAAGATGAGCACCGTTCTCTACGTGCTCATGGGCATCGTGCTGCTGGTCGGGGCGACGTGTCTTCGTGCAAGTAGGCCCCGCGACATGATGTGGCAGGCCATCATCAGAACGCGCACGTTCGGCGAGATGGCCAACCGCACCGAGACCCAACTCAAGCTGCCGCTCTAAGCGACCACATTCGATAAAGTCCCTCGCCTGTGTAGGCGGGGGCATTCTCTTTTGGATGCAGGAGTTTTGAATCGTTTAGACGAGCACCTTGTCGATGATGCCGTATTTTACGGACTCGTCGGCGGTCATGAAGAAGTCGCGGTCCACGTCGTCGGCGATTTTCTCCACCTTTTGCCCCGTATTCTTGGCCAAAATCTTGTTGAGCCGCTCGCGGATTTTGAGAATCTGCTTGGCGGTGATTTCGATATCCGATGCCATACCTTCGGCGCCGCCCGAGGGCTGGTGAATCATGACTTCGGCGTTGGGGAGCGCAAATCGCTTGCCCTTTTCTCCCGCCGAGAGCAGGAGCGCGCCCATCGAGGCGGCCATACCCACGCACACGGTCGAGACCGCCGGCTGAATGTGATTCATCGTGTCGAGAATCGCGAGACCCGCCGATACGTGTCCGCCGGGAGAGTTGATGTAGAAGGAAATATCTTTTTTGGGGTCTTCGGAAGCGAGAAAGAGGAGCTGTGCCACTACGAGGTTTGCGGTGTCGCTATCTACCGGACCGCCGAGGAAGATAATGCGCTCTTTGAGCAGGCGTGAGTAAATGTCATATGCGCGCTCGCCCATCGAGGTTTTCTCGATGACCATCGGTACGAGCATCTGAGCACGGGGCCCTGTGTCTGTTTTCATAGGGGGAGTGTACCCCAGTAGCAAATATTTTCAAAATTGCTACGGGGCGAGTAGAAAAAAGGCGCGCGTAGCAAATGAAAAGAAAAGGCGGCCGCGCTCAATCGCGCGGCCGCAAGGATCTTGGGTACCACCCATTTTTTGAACTGGATTAGTTCTGACTTCGGAGCGCTATACGACGAGCGCGCCGCCGCAGATAGGCCGCGTGCATCCACGTGCCGATGCGAATCACTTTCCGCACCGGCCATGTAAGCCGCAAGACTATCCGGTACGCCACTTCGAGCAGGCTCATGAGCGCGAATGCCACGATGCCTGCAAGAAAGGCGACGCCTGCCCACGCGGGCAAGCCGACTTGCTGCGCTACCCAACCCGCCGCGCTAATCATGAGCGACGGATTGTACGCGACGATTGCCGCGACCGAGACGGCCCCGACGACGGCAACGGACTTGATTACCGTGCGCGCAGTCGAGAATGCGCCGCTCGTTTTCGCGAGCATCGTGGCCTTGCCGGCAACTTTCGCTCCCTGCAAGACCTTCGCCACTGAAGCGGCTCCGCCGACGATGACGGAGACGTCGAGTACGGCGTGTGCGACATGCTTCCACGTAACCTTTTCCCCGCGGATCATCCGCGCTTCGAGGTTCGTGATGCCGCCCGTAAACAGTTCGGTCGCCGCCGAGATTAAGCGCTTGACGTGCTTGCGCTTGACCTCGTCGAGGAACTCAAACTCGGCGAGCAGATTGTGCCCGCGTCGCTTGAGCTCCTGTATGGCGATGAACCCGTGCTCGTCCGGCGTAAGTTTGACCGGAGGCACGTCGAGCGGCTCCCCGCTGCGGAATCGCTCCCACAGCTGGTGCATTCGCGCACGGAAGCGGAATTCTCGCGATTCCCGCTCGCGGAAGTACTGGATTGTCGCCAGCGCCTCCGCACCGTACTTATCGACGACGAGTCGGAAGTCTTCCAACTCGCCGTACGTCGCAAAGAGCGTGCCTGCGACCTCGCGGTTCTCCCGCGCGGCGAGGTAGCTCTTCAGCCCGAAGGTGGAGCAGATAGAGATGAGCCCCACATCCTCGGATTTGAGCGACGCATACGAGAGAGGGCACTTCTCGCCCATCTCGTACTTCAGTGCGACGCGAGTCGCCGCGCTGCCGAAGTCATGTTCGCCGAGATGCGACCACAAAGCGGTCACAAGCGCGACGATTATTAAGGTACCCGTTACTATCCTGAGCATTCAAGCTCCTTTCGTTGGACGTAACCTACGAATTATACCAAATATTGGGCGAAAGTCAAGGTTTTCTCTTGACACTTTTCCGGGCGGGAGCATGCTTCAGGTAGCTAGGGGCCACAAGGAGTTTGTCCCGATGAAAAACGCGGTAGCACGTCTGGCGGCGGTCCTCGCGAACGCGAGCAAGCCGCTGAATATCACGTCGAAGCGCAACATCGAATTGTTGACCAAGGCAGTGGATGCCGGCGTTTGCAAATTCACGCGCGAAGTCACCCGCCATTCAGTAATCGACCCGGCGTGGAAGGTCAAATTCGGCGTCGAGCTGACGAATGACGGAAAGAGAATCGCGGTCGCATAGCGGCGTGCTGACGGAGAAGTCGGCGGGCACCAGCTCGCCGATTTTTAATGGTATGGCGCATAAATGGCGCGGCTTTCAAAATACGGCATAATGCGAGAATGGCCGTAAGTTGGAGCAACATTCAGACAGAAGTCGAAAAAGCAGTTCTCAAGTACTTGGACGCGAAAGACGAGGACAGGGACGCGAAATCGTTCTGGAAAGACGTCATGACCTGTTACGGCGTCGAAGCCCGCTCCGTCGGCGCGTTCGAAGAGCGCGTCAAGGTATATGGCAGGTCGGGTGTCGCGAAAATTGACTACTTCGCGCCGCGCAAATTTCTCATCGAACACAAGTCGCGCGGCAAAGACCTCGACGACGCGTATCGGCAGGCGCTCGATTATTTCGACGCACTTTCTGACGACATAAAACCGCAGTACATCATCGTTTCCGATTTTGCCCGAATCCGCGTGTACGATTTGCTCGCCAAAGGCGAGGAGAAAATGACGGAGTTTGCACTCGAAGACTTCCCACAGCGCATCCGTTCACTCGCATTTTTTGCAGAGGAAGAAGTGCGCGAGTACAAACCAGAGGAACATATCGATGTTCGCGCAGTGCGTGTTATTGGCAAATTGCACGATGCGCTCAAAGTGTCCAACTACAAGCCGGAGCACTTGCCTCGGCTCCTTACGCGGCTCGTGTTTTGTTTTTTCGCCGATGACATCGGCATCTTCGAGAAAAACGCAATGCGTCGATACTTGGCAGAGCATACAAAATCCGATGGCGGGGATATCGGCAACAAGCTAAGCAATATTTTCGACGTGCTCGACACTCCCGACGGGACGGCGGGAAGCGAGAACGTGCGGCAGGCAGGCATGGACGACACACTCAAAAGTTTGCCATGGGTCAACGGCGGCATGTTCGCGGGCCACATCGACGTCGTGTTCGGCACCAAAGAAATACGTGACATGCTTTTGAAATGCATGGAGTTCGATTGGGCGTATGTGTCACCGGCGATATTCGGCTCGATGTTCCAGTCGGTCATGAATGAAAAAGAACGGCACGATCTCGGCGCGCACTACACGTCGGAGACCAACATTCTTAAAGTTATCAACGGGCTTTTTCTCGAAGAACTTAAAGCGGAGCTCGAAGTGGCGGCCACCAACAAAGAACGACTCAATGCGCTGTGGGACAAAATCGCCGCAATCACTCTGCTCGACCCTGCGTGCGGGTGCGGGAACTTCCTCGTGGTCGCATATCGTGAGCTTCGCGCGATAGAAAATGAAATCATCCGACGCATTCACGGCAGGGAAGACAAACGCAGCGCGGCGCATGCGGCAAGCCACGGCAGGCTTGATTTGGGCGACGTAAAGCTTGAGACGATTTCCAGACTTTCGGTCGAACGGATGTATGGAATAGAAATCGATTCGTTCCCCGCCGAAATAGCCAAGCTTTCATTGTGGCTCATAGATCACAAGATGAACATGGAACTCGGCAAAATATTCGGCAAACCATTCAAGAAGTTGCCTCTCACCGAAGCGCCGCACATCGTGCAGGGCAACGCGCTCCGACTTGATTGGGAGTCGGTCGTCCCGAAAAATAAACTCACCCACATTCTCGGCAACCCACCATTTCTTGGCCACCACCTTCAATCACACGAACAAAAGGAGGAGTTAGAAAATACACTTCATAACTTACCCTCGGTTGGGGTGATGGACTATGTCTCAGCGTGGTACGTAAAAGCAGCTGAGTATATTCAGGGAACACAGATTCGATGTGCCTTTGTTTCAACCAATTCAATTTCTCAAGGCGAGCAGGTGGGAATTCTATGGGGAGATTTACTTTTTCCACTCGGCATGAAAATTCAGTTTGCACATCGTACGTTCAGGTGGAGCAATGAAGCGACCGGGAAAGCAGCTGTATATTGCGTCATTATCGGATTCGGTTTGGAATCCAAGAAACGGCCAGTCCTATATGAATATGCCGACATTCGTGGCGATGCTAGAGAAGTATTCGCAAAAAATATTAACCCATATCTTGTAGATGCGGCGGATGTCATCGTTCGTAACCGCCGTGTGCCTATGTGTGACGTTCCTGCAATGCAGTACGGAAGCAAGCCTACTGATGGCGGCAACCTCATTCTTTCGGATGAAGAAAAAGGAGATTTGTTAAGAAAAGAACCCGCGGCAGAGAAGTATGTCCGACGTTTCCTCGGTGCAGATGATTTCTTGAACAGTGAAAAAAGATGGTGTATTTGGCTAGTGGATGCAAAGCCGGATGAATTACGCCGCCTGCCGGAGATTATGCGACATGTTGAACTCGTGCGCGTTTTTCGCAGTATAAGTAAAGCGGCTGCGACCCGTGACTATCCGCACCCGACTCTTTTTCGTCAAATAACCCAACCGGATAAGGATTTCATTCTTGTGCCGCGGCACTCGTCCGAGAATCGGAGGTACATTCCATTCGGACTCTTCAGTCAAGACAACATTGTTGCGGATAGTTGTATGGCAGTTGGGGGAGCCACCCTTTACCACTTTGGCGTACTTGAAAGCGAAATGCATATGTCGTGGATGAGGGCAGTATGCGGACGGCTTGAAAGCCGCTACCGATATTCCAAAGATATTGTTTACAACAACTTCCCGTGGCCGGAGACGCCGACCGAGGCACAGAAGAAAGCGGTGGCGGATGCGGCGCAGGAGGTGCTCGATGTCCGCAAAAAATATCCGACCGCAACGCTCGCCGATTTATACGACCCCAACACAATGCCCACCGACTTGCTCAAAGCGCACAAAACCCTCGATAAGGCAGTTGATGTCTGCTACGGCATCAAAGGATTTAAGGGCGAACCCGAGCGATTGGAATTTTTGTTTGAACAGTACAAGGAACTTACGATAACAAAGGTGGTATAGGGTGCACAAATACCGGGAATCCCGGTGTCTTGACAAAGTACCGGGATTCCCGGTAAGATGATGATATGAAGGTGCATCTTCCGAATAGCGCGTTTCTAGGGAACATAGATTCCTTTTTCAATTCATTGGACATGAGTGATACAAACACGTTGCAGATAAGCGCGAATAAGAAGTGGATATCTGTACATCCGCTTGTCCTTGCTATGGTCGCTGCCCTCGGGCAAACGGTACGCCCAGAAAACATCGCCTGCGAAGTCTTTGAAGCAAAATCAAAACATTACTTTGAGCGAATGGGGCTCTTCCGTTTTCTTGGTGTGAGATCAGGTATTGATGTTGTCGAGCACGAATCAGCCGGACGATTCGTGCCACTTACGCAGATACAGAGTCAAGAAGCCCTCTCGAAGTTCGTCACTGATATGATTCCACTGCTCCACCTCTCTCCGGCGCACGCGGAGCCGATACGTTACATTGTCACCGAACTTGTGCGCAACGTTATCGAGCATGCGGAATCTCCGCACGGAGCATTCGTGGCGGCGCAATACTATGAAAAAAGCAATTCAATCCGGATAGGTATCGCAGATGTGGGTGTCGGCATCAAGAAGACTATTGGTAGGTCGCACCGCGTTTCTGGAGATTTATCCGCGATAGGCTTAGCGCTTACGCCCGGCATTACGGGCACTACGGCGCGAGAAGGTGGGACAGAGCAAAATGCTGGGGCAGGACTTTTCTTCATAAAATCTATCGCATCAATCAACGGCGATTTCTTTGCAATTTATAGCGGAAGTGCCTTATACAAGCTCCTCAGACAACACGCTACCAAAAGACATATCTTGCACGCGGATCCATTCAGAGACCGACACTCCGCACGAGAAAATCTGCCGCAGTGGACAGGTACTGCTGTCGGAATAGATATGATGCTTGATGAAACTGAGAAATTCAGTGCGTTACTTGAACATATTCGGGGGACGTACGCGCGAGCCGTCAGAGAACGAAGAAAAGAACGCTATAAGAAACCTCGATTCGTATGATAACGATTACATTGCACAAGGTTGTCGGAGATTTTGCGGAGAACAAAGACGTTGCCCGCGATATCCGGGAGAAAGAGATATTGCCAGCTCTAGAAAAGGGGGACGAGGTCGTCGTTGATTTTGAGGGCATTACTGGGGCGACACAATCCTTCGTACACGCGCTGATTAGCGAAGCCATCAGGCGCTACGGTGGCGATGCTCTCGATAGGATTTCTTTCAAGAATTGTAACGAGACGGTACAGAAGATTATCACCATAGTGACGGAATACATGCAGGAGTCAGGATAGGTCACCAATCTTGGCGCAAGTGTTCCCATAAACGAAAAACACGCCGGTCTTCTTTCGTCCGTGCGCGTTTCGGTACCCAATAGCCATAAGAATTACGACGTCGTTTAGCCCGCGTTCCCTGATTGTGTCGTTTGTAATGCATTTCGCCGAGTGTCCGCTGTGGCACGGCTGCTGGCGAGGCTAGCCGATTTAGACGCTCTTATAGCGTAGCACAAAAAGTCTCGCGAGAAAGAGTTTCCCACTTCCGAATTAGTGGTCGTGACTTGTGTGGCCGACCGGTTCGGGGTTGCCCTCGAGGAAGCGCAGAACCATTTCATTTTTCATGCCGTGCGAGATGTGAGCGCGCAGTACGTCGTCGGAAGCGTCTTTGTAATGCTCTTTGGCGTGCGAGAGTTCGTGGTCGAGCGCGGCGGCGTCGGGCTCGATCATTTCTTTGCGGGCGATTTCTGCGAGAATGAGACGGACCTTTGCCCGCTTGTCGGCGGCATCCTTCCAGCTCGTGCGCAATTCTTCCCGCGTCTTTTTTATTTCCGCCAAATACGATTCAAATGTCTGATGTATCTGGGCGAGGTCGCCTTTGACGCGCTCCTCCATGTCGTCGAGCTCGTATTCGCGCAGGGTAGCGGGATAAGAAATCTTGGAATCTTTCACCAGCTCGTCGAGTATCGCGGCGCGGCGTTTCTCCTGCGCACGCAGTTCTTTTTCATTCTGGATATTTTTTCGCAATGCTTCGGAGAATGCGGTAGCGTCGGGGTAGCCGAGCGATTGCACGAACCCGTCGTCGAGAACAGGCAGGTCTTTTTCATCCGTGGCCCGTGATTCCTCGGCCGCTTTTTGCGGTTCTGTGCCCGCCTCTATTTTGTCGATGCGGTGGCGTTCGCGGCGCAGGTGCGTCATCGCCTGTGAGTGTTCTTCATCGGTGACGCCCGTGTCTTCTTTCACGGCTTGATGCTTGGTTGAAATGGCTTTGTAGTCGGGGAGTACTATCTCCGGTGCGAGGGCGGCACGGGCCGTGAATGAGAGCGGTTTGCCCGCAACCGGTTCGTCGGTGGTCACACGCGGCGTCTCGACGATGAGCAATTTTTGCGCGGCAAAAATCTCCGGCAATTCGCTCTGTATCGCGCGCTCGGCGGCGGCGCGCAAGAGCGCGGGCTCGCCGTACACTCGGAGCACCGCGTCCTCCGGCGCTTTGCCAGGACGGAAACCGTCGAGCTTGGCAGTCTTCTGAATTTCCTTGAGCGCTTCCGCGCGATAGGTGTCCATCGCGGCGGCGGGAATTTCGGCCCTTACTTCGGCCTCCCATGCCGTCTCATCGCGCGAGACTTTTATATTAGTTGCGTGTGACATCGCAGGAGTGTAGCAGAAAAAAATTGCAGCTCAAGGTTTGAGCTCTCAAATTCATGCGACGCATCTTATTGCTGACTTGTCGCTGGGTCTCCGGGGATGAGTGGTAGCTGCTGATCTTGGTTCTTAGAATTGAGGTATGCGCCCCAGAAGTAGAGTGCGCCGAAGAGCATCAGAATGACGATGATGACGATTCCCGCAGTGGCTCCCACGCCGCCTTTTTTCTTGGGCATGGTCGTTACGGGCGGGGCAGGGTTTTGCGGTGGGGTGGGGTATACGGGTGGCATAGATGCATTGTAGCATCCGCCTGTTTCCGTTAATCAGACAGAACAGGGGATTTTGTCTCTCGGGCGGCGTGCCATATACTTGGTTCTCATGGATGCCATAAAAGTATTCGGGCACAAATCGCCCGACACCGACACAACCTGCTCGGCAATTATCTGGGCGTGGTATCTCAATGCGACGGGGCAGGGGGCCAAGCCCTACATGTTGGGGGAGCCGAACAACGAGACCGCATATGTGCTCAAGCGCTGGAACACCCCGCAGCCGGACCTTCTTCCCGCGCTCACGGGAAAAGATTCCGTTGTCATCGTGGATACGAACAATCCGCAGGAGTTGCCGGAAAATATTTCAGATGTAAATATTGTCGCAATAATCGACCACCACAAGTTGAGTGGTCTCGCGACTAAGTCGCCGCTCACGATGCATCTGCGGCCAGTCGCATGCACCGCAACCGTTATGTACGACCTGATGGGGGAAAAAGCAAAAGACATGCCGGAAAACATCGCGGGCATTGTGCTTAGCTGCATACTTTCCGACACGCTTGAGTTCCGCTCACCGACGACGACGCCGCGTGACCAAGAAGTCGCCGAGAAAATCGCGGCTCAGTACGAAATCGATGCCCACGCGCTTGCCGAGGAAATGTTTGCCGCGAAATCCGACGTCTCGAAATACAGCGAGGCCGAGCTCCTCACGCTCGACGCGAAGAAATTCGAAGTCGCGGGCAAAAACCTCCTCGTCTCGTCGCTCGAAACCACGTCGCCCGCGGGTGTGCTCGCGCGCAAAGCGGGCTTCGTGGCCGCCATCAAAGATATTGCCGCCAAGGAGGGTGTGGACGACGTACTCTTTTTTATCGTCGACATACTCAAGGAGGAAGCGACTGTGCTTTTGCACAATGATTTTGTTAAGAAAATGATACACACCTCTTTCGGCGCCGACGTAAGCGGTGACACAGCAGTTTTGCCCGGCGTCGTCTCGCGCAAGAAGCAGATTTTGCCGGTTCTCAAAGTATAAAGAGAAAGGCCACGCACTGCGTGGCCTTTCGAAGAGTCGCCGCAGGAGTTATTCGGCGTCTTTTTCTTTTGATTCGTCGGTTGATTCCTGTTGTTCTTCCACTTTCTCCGATGCTACATCGCGGTCTTGGGCGACGGGGTCGATACCTTTCTCGCCCGTGTCGGCGGCCTCATCGTCGGCGCCCATTTCTTTCTTTGTTTCCTCAAACGCGCTTTCTTTTTCGGTGATGTCTTCCACGTCGGTCGGCTGTACGGCGGGCTTCGCTTCGCCCGTCTCCACCGCGAGCGCTTCGCCGCCCGTGCTGCGGATATCAATCTTCCATCCCGTGAGACGCGCGGCCAAGCGGACGTTCTGGCCGCCGCGGCCGATTGCGAGCGACTGCTGGTCTTCGGCGACCTGCACAACGGCGCGGTTCTCGGATTCGAAGAGTTCGATGCCGATGACCTGCGCGGGCTTGAGCGCCTCCTTCACATAGTCGCCGGTATTTTCGGACCACTCGACGACGTCTATCTTCTCACCGCCGAGCTCCGATGTGACGACTGCGACGCGTACGCCGCGCTGGCCGACCAGTGCGCCGACAGGGTCGACGTGGCCGTCATTTGAAAATACGGCAATCTTGGCGCGGCTACCCGGCTCGCGGACGATGCCTTTGACTTCGACAACGCCCGAGGCCATTTCCGGCACTTCGGTCTCGAACAATTTCGTGAGGAAGCGCGGGTGCGAGCGCGAGAGACGGATGAATGTACCGCGTACGCCTTCGTCAACACGCAGTAAGAGTGCGCGCACGCGCTCGCCCTGTCGGTAGCGTTCGCCGGGGATTTGTTCGTCGTAGGGGAGTATCGCGGTCGCGCGGCCGAGGTCGACAAACAGGTTGCCGCGCTCGAAGCGCTGGACGTGGCCGGTGACGATTTCGCCTTCGCGCGCGCCGTATTCGGTGATGATGCTCGCGCGCTCCGCTTCGCGGACCTTCTGCATGATGACCTGCTTCGCGGCTTGTGCGGCGATGCGGCCGAAATCCTCTTTGGCTTCTAGCGGGAACGAGACCTCCTCGTCGAGTACCGCGTCTTTTTTGATGCGGCGCGCGTCTTCTATCATTATGTGCTGTTCCGGATTGAAGCGGCTGCGTTCGTCGCTTTCACCGGCCGATTCCTCGTCTTCGCCGCGTACGAGCGTGGAATCAACAACGATTTTTGCCTGTCGGAATTCCATGTCGCCGGTCTCGGGATTGAATGTCGCACGAATAATCTGCCCGCGTTTGCCGTATTCGCGGCGGTACGCCGCGGCGAGTGCTGTCGCGAGCGCATCGACGACCGACTCGCGCGAAATACCGCGCTCGGTCTGCAGCTCGTCGAGAGCCGAGTTCAATGATTTGAGGTCGAATAGGGCCATAAAGATAGGGACTAGGTGTTAGGGAATAGGGATTAGTAAAGCCTTTTAAAAAAAGCGTCCGCCAACGGCGGAACTTATGTGCGCAGTATATCTATCGTAAGTGGTTTGTCAAACAAAAGCAAAACCCCCTCGTCGCCGAGGGGGCAGTACCGGTGCTACTGCGAGCACACGGCCTTCTACGGAACAGGGGATCTGCAAGTCCAATGACTGCGATCGACACCTATTCCTGGAATTTTGGTATGAACCCGCCGAATCTATCGGGGGTGGGGTTGGTAGACGCAGCGGGTTCAATACCCGTCGTCTGCCTTTACGGTGTCGGAGCGTTAGTGAACGGCTGCCGACTCCGCTTCGGGACGCTGGTCCCGATCAGGACGCTGGTCCCGATTTCTTCCATCAGAGGCGGCGGCAGGTGCCGACTTCTGACGGTCTTCCCGTCTGGGCCGCGGAGGCGTATCGGTCATCACGGGTGACGCCGAAGTCGGCTCGACTTTCCAGTACTTCCGCCCGCGCCGCTTCGTCTTCCAAGACGAAGTCACGACGTGCGGTTGCTCGGCGATTCTCCGGGCACCGTCCGCAATTTCGCGGCGGGTAAACCCCTCGAATCCTTGAGCCGGCAACTTGCCGTCTTTGTAGGGAGTGCGGGGAACTTCAGTTTCGCCGGACGAGTGGATGACGGAAACCGCCTTCGTATCGCCGTTGAAACTGACGCCCTTCGTCCCTGCATTCTTCATCTTGTGGGCCAAGTGTCTCTCGGCCAGTCGCGCGCGCCGGTGGCGAATGATTGCCACTGCGAGGACGATGCCGAGTAGAATACCCAGCCCCAGAATCCATGTCTCCTGCGAGACCGGGACCTGTGGAATGTTTATCGCGGGCAAGTGGATGCCCGTAGTGTCGAAGAACGTTTTCATTGCTTCTCCTAAATCCTCCCCCGCCGGCTTTGTATCACAACTCGTGCCGTATGTCAAGCGCCCGCGGAGGCACGTTCATAGCGCAAACGCTTGCTCGCGTGTAGCAATGCTATAATTGTGTTTCTAGAACCTAACACCTAGTCCCTAGTCCCTAGTCCCTAGTCCCTATCCATATGTACATTTCGGACACACATCTGAAGTCATTTCTCGCCGATGCGGGGCTGGTCTCGCAGAAGGATTTTGATTCTGCGGAAAAAGAGGCCAAGGAGAGTGGCCGTCCGGTCGGCGAAATTCTTACATCCAAAAACGCGATAGGCGAAGACGAATTGCGCCGTACGTACGCGTACATCCTCGGTATCCCGTTCGTCTCACTGATGGGGACAACGATTAAGTACGAAACCCTCTCGCTCATTCCCGAACCGGTCGCTCGGCGCAACAATATCATCGCGTACAACCATCGCGGCGACGAACTCGAAGTGGCGATGCTTGACACCGACGACCTCGCGGCAATTGATTTCATCAAGAAAAAGACGCGTCTCAAGGTGCTCGCGCGCCTCACCGATGCGGCCTCGGTAAAAACAGCGCTCAAGCAGTATCAGCAGGGACTCAAAGACAATCTCGGCGACGTGATACAGCGTGAGACGGCGGCGCTCGAGAAGATTGCCGGCGGCGACAAAGAAGAAGACATCCGCCAACTCGCCGAGGGAGTGCCGGCGGTGCGAATTGTCGACACGCTCCTGCGTCACGCCAATGCGCAAGGCGCATCCGACATCCACATCGAGCCGCTCGAAGACTCGCTCATCATCCGCTACCGCATCGACGGCATTTTGCACGACGCGATGGAACTGCCCAAGCATGCGGCCCCCGCTATCACGGCGCGCATCAAGGTGCTCGCCAACATGCGTCTCGACGAACACCGTCTGCCGCAAGACGGACGCTTCGGCACCGAATCCGGCGGCGAGCGCGTCTCGCTCCGCGTCTCCGTGTTGCCGACGTACTACGGTGAAAAAATCGTCATGCGACTTTTGCGCGACTCGGTGTCCGGATTTACGCTCGAGAGTATCGGCTTCCACGGTATCGCGCTCGACCGAATGCACGATGCGATGAAGAAGACGACCGGCATGGTGCTCTCCTGCGGTCCCACCGGCGCCGGAAAATCCACCACGCTCTACACGCTCCTCGATATCGTAAACACGCCCGACGTGAACATCTCAACTATTGAAGACCCGATTGAATACCAGATGCAGCGCGTCAATCAGACGCAGGTGCGGCCGGAGATAGGGTTCACGTTTGCCAACGGTCTGCGGAGCCTCGTGCGTCAGGACCCGGACATCGTCATGGTCGGCGAAATCCGCGACAAAGAGACCGCCAATCTCGCCATCAACGCCGCACTCACCGGTCACCTGGTACTTTCCACGTTGCATACCAATTCCGCTGCAGGTGCGGTGGCGCGACTCATCGACATGGGTGTCGAGCCGTTCCTCCTCGTCTCCACGCTTCGCGTCATCGTAGGTCAACGCCTCGTACGCCGGCTGTGTGCGGACCGCGAACCGTACGAACTTTCGCGCGACGAGCAGGCGCAGCTCGACAAGGTGGTGGATGCGGGCGCGGTCCTCAAAGGTCTCAAAGACGAAAAGGCTGTCGCAAAAGATGCGACATGGAAAAATATTCCGTTCTACAAACCGAAAGAAGGCGGGCAAAGCCCAAGCGGGTATTCGGGCCGCATCGGCATCTATGAAGTGCTGCCGGTGACATCGACGATAAAGGAGCTAGTGATAGGTAACGCGACGGGGGATGCCATCGAAGCGCAGGCGCGCAAAGAGGGGATGCTCACCATGAGCGAGGACGGTATATTCAGAGCAGCCCAAGGAACAACGACGATTGAAGAAGTTCTCCGCGTCATCACCGAATAGCGCTCTCCACAGGGGCGATATCCACCGGAGCGGATTGACATGTCCGTGCAAAATTCCGATACTTAAGAAAAAATATGAAGTATTGGAACAAGGCTCGGATATCGCGGCAAAAAGAGCGGCGTGAGAAGCGGGAGGCACGGGCGTTGCAAGGTTATCTCGCCACCGAAGAGCGCAAGCGCACCTATACAAAAGGGGACGCGCGCAAGAACGCTCGTCTCATGCTCGAGGCGCTCGGGTCTTCGCTTCACCGGCGTATGCTGACGCGTTTGCAGTCAGGCGGTGCAATGTCGGTGTCGCATCTCGCCCGCCCATTCCGCATCATGCTTCCAGACGCACTTCGCCACGTGCATATTTTGGAGCGAGCGGGACTTATCATTACCGAAAAGCGTGGTCGCATCCGTTTCTGTATTTACAACCCGCAAGCGCCACGAGAACTTTCCGGCTGGCTCACGACGCACCGGCCGTTCGACCTTGATTGAACACAACGGTAGTCGGAATTCCACATTCCAATACTTAATAAAGATTCTTAAGTATTAGAATGTGGTGCAAGGAATGTTTGAGTAAGTACGGAATAAAGAAGAAAGCCGGCATGGAATCCGGCTTTCGTTTCGGTGTGTTCGGCGTCGTCGAGCTCAGGTCTCGGGCACGGGAACAGTCTTTTTCCACATCGCCGGCGCCCGCTCGAATTCGAGCAACGTGACGGGGATATCGTTGCTGGTGCCGGGCGATTGCTTCCCTATTCGAAGCGTTGAACCGTTCGGGAGGCGGTGCTTCGAGCCAACAGGTCCCATGATCTCCCATGTAGACGCGAAAAGTCCGAAGAGCCGACTGACGCGGATCTGCACCCGCGTTGCCTCACCGGTCTTCGCGACATGAAAACGGACGCCGCCGAACCATGCCGAAAAGAACGATATCGTCGACAAGCTGGACGCGGCGACCGAATAGCCGAGCCCTGCCTGGAAAGAACAAGCAATCGGTTTCATGACACCTCATCCTTCCATGTGAAGTTTCAATTCTGAGAGCATACGCTACTCCCCATTTCTAGTCAAAAAGATCCCTAAAGATGGACAATCCGTTCTATAATTCAAGTAATGAAGTTCGTATACACCGCCGAAAAAAGCGATGGCGAAGTCTACAAAGGAATCGCGGAAGCCGCGGACCGCTTCGAGCTCTACGGCGTCGTGCGCCGCGAGGGCGGGAGAATAATTTCTGTTGGAGAAGACACGAGGAGCAGTTGGCTCAGTATCGGCTATTGGAACGCCAAACTCACGTCGGTAAAAGAGATGGACAAAATACTCATGGCGCGCAATCTCGGCGCCATGCTCGGGGCGGGATTGAGCCTTGCCCGCGCGCTCGCAGTACTCGAGCGGCAGACCAAGAACCTGCGTCTGTGTGCCGCCATCTCACAGGTCGCAAGCGACGTGCGGCGGGGCGAGACCCTGCATGCGTCACTCGCAAAATTCCCGCGTGTCTTTTCAAATCTGTTTATCGCCATGGTGCGCTCCGGCGAGGAGAGCGGCACGTTGCCGGATGCGCTCAAGGTGACCTCGGACCAGATGGAGCGCATGTATGACCTCAAGAAGAAGATACGCGGCGCGATGATATACCCGAGCATTATTCTCGTCGCAATCATCGGTATCGGTATTCTCATGATGATATACGTGGTACCGACGCTTGCGCAGACGTTTGCCGAAATGAATGCGAAGTTGCCGACTTCCACGCTCGTCGTCATCGGTATCAGCAATTTCCTCGTGCAATACACCACGCTCGCCATCGGACTCATTTTCGGCGTAATCGCTTTCTTCTACGTGGGCGTACGCACGCGGATGGGAAAGCGGACGGGTGATTTTATTTTTCTCCACACGCCGGTCATCGGGGAGATGGTGCGCGAAGTGAATGCCGCACGCACATCGCGCACACTCGCATCGCTCATCGCCTCGGGCGTGGACGTGATGACCGCGCTCGATATCGTCCGAGAGGTCGTGCAGAACACATATTTTCAGGAGGTTCTGGAGTCGGCAAAAACGGCCGTAGGACAGGGTGAGCCGCTCTCCGCCGCGTTCGTCAGACGTGAAGACCTGTATCCGCCCTTCGTCGGCGAGATGATGGCGGTCGGTGAAGAGACGGGTCAGACGTCGGAGATGTTGAAACGTCTCGCCGTGTATTACGAAGAGGAGGTGGACCGCAAAACAAAAGACATGTCGACGATTATCGAGCCGTTTCTCATGGTCATCATCGGCGGAGCGGTCGGATTTTTTGCGGTTTCGATGATAACTCCCATCTACTCTCTTTCGCAGACAATCAATTAGTGCGTAGAACGTAGTTCGTAGTACGTAGATATCATGACAACTCTCCTGGATTCACTACGTACTACGTTCTACTGGCTACAAACTGTGCGCCGCGGTTCCCGTGGCGTCACGCTCATAGACACACTGGTCGCCACTTCGCTCATGGTGCTCATATTTATGGGCATCTTCGGCGCGTTCCAGCTTTCGGTGGATGTCGTAACCAACAACAAGGCGCGGGCCGGCGCCGTCGCATTGGCTGACGAGCGCATGGAATATCTCCGCTCGCTGCCGTACTCGTCCCTTGGAACCGTGGGCGGCATTCCTGCGGGCTCGCTCGCACAAACGGAATCTGTCTCGCTCAACGGCGTCAACTACACGCGCCGCACGCTTGTCGTGTATGCCGACGACCCCAAAGACGGCGCTGGCGGGAGTGATACGACGGGTATCGCGGATTACAAAGCGGTGAAAGTGAATGTTTCATGGAGCTCGCGAACGGGCCAGCGCGACTTGTATCTCGTGTCGCGTTTTGAGCCGTTGAGCGGTCTTGAGTCGGCAGTTTCCGGCGGCACACTCGTTATTAACGTGGTGAACGCAAACAGCCAGCCGGTGAGTAGCGCGCAAGTTACCGTCACGAACACGTCCGTCTCGCCGGCGGTAAATCTCACGACATACACCAACACGAGCGGCGTCGTTACCCTCGTCGGCACTCCCGCCGCGACAAACTATGCCGTCGTCGCCACAAAGGGCGGCTACTCCACAGCGCAGACGTACCCCTCGACTCCTTCGAATCCCAACCCGTCGCCCGCAAATCTTACTGTCTCCAACAACCAAACGACGTCGGCGACGTTTGCCATCGACCTGCTTTCGAGCATGACCGTCAGTACATATTCGCTCTCGACGGGAACGTGGCAGGATTCGTTCGGTGACAACAGCAAAATCGGCGAAGGAACGGATTACATGGAGGCCGCCGGCAATCAAGCACGGCTCGAAGGCAATCAGCCGTGGACGAGGCCGGGGGAACTCCGCTCCATTCCCATCACGCCGGTCGCGCTCTCGCGATGGGGAATATTCTCGTGGAACGACACCCGGCCGTCTCAGACCACCATCACCTACCACGTCTACTATCCGAGCGGTGGCTCGCTCGCACTCGTCCCCGATTCGGTGCTTGCGGGGAACAGTACCGGATATGCGACGGAAACGCAGACATCGGTAGACTTGAGTGCGATATCCGCCGCATTGTATCCGACGCTTGTGCTCGGTGCGCATCTTGTCGCCCAAGACCCGAACGCGCCCTCGCCCTCGATTCAGGATTGGAGCTTGACCTACGAGAGCGGTCAGGGGATATCCATCCCGTTCACCCTGCAGGGTGCAAAAGTCATCGGCAACGGTCCGCCGCTCGTCTACAAATACTCGCAAGTCATCACCACCAATCAAAGCGGCACCGCATCGTTGTCGAACATGGAATGGGATACATACACCATGTCAGTCAATTCTTCGACGGGGTACGACATCGCGTCGTCGTGCACACCACAACCGATTGTGCTCGCGCCGAACTCGACGGCGGCGACGCTCCTGTACCTCTCGCCGCACACATCCAATTCGCTTCTTGTTGATGTGAAAAATACATCCGGCGCGTACCTCCCGGGCGCTCTCGTGCGGCTCACGAAAGGCGGCTCGTACGACCGGACAATCTATGCGGATGCGTGCGGGCAGGCATTCTTCTCCTCGCTCACCAACGGTTCGTATTCGATTTCTGTTTCAGCGAGCGGGTATCAGACGTACACGTCTTCGGGAGTAAACGTGTCGGGAGCCTCGCGTCTCTCGGCCATACTCAATTGATATGAAACGGTACGCGAACAACCGAGGGGTGACATTTATCGAGACACTCGTATGGATAGTTCTTTTTACGCTGGTCATGTTGGCCATTACGCAATCGGTACTCTACTTTTACCGCACGAGCGGCTACGTAATACAAGAAGCGACTGCCGTCTCGTCCGTGCAGCGCGGCATAGATTCAATGGTTCGAATCATACGCGAGACCGCCTATTCAGACATCGGAGCGTATCCGGTCGTGAGCATGGCGACGAGCAGCTTCACGTTTTATGCAAACACCGATACCGATACGGCGGCCGAAAAGGTGCGCTACTATATTTCCGGCACAACACTCTATCTCGGCGTAGTAAACCCCTCGGGCGATCCGGCCGTATATACCGGAGCAGAAGCGGCAACAACACTTTCCGACAATATCAAGAACATCAGTCAGAACGTAAACCTCTTCACCTACTACGACCAGAACGGCGCGCAGATAAGCGATTACACCAAGGTAGGTGACGTGCGTTTCGTTACACTCAATCTCGTTGCGGATATAGACCCCAACAGAGCGCCCGCGCTCATCACACTGCGCTCCTCCGCGGCATTGAGGAATCTCATCTATTGATATGTATATCCGGACACCCTGCTCACATACACGCGGCGTCACAACACTCCTCGTTATCGGATTTATGGGCGTCTTTACGCTCATTCTCGCGACTATCACAAGCTCTGCACTTGAACAGGCACGGTACGGCCGCGCGCTTTTGGGCCGTGAACAGGCACTCCACGTAGCGGAAGCCGGACTCGAATACTACCGCTGGTTCCTCGCGCACAATCCCGGCAATCTCACCAACGGCACCGGTGGCGCCGGTCCGTACAGCTATACCGTGAGCGACCCGGAAGGCGGTACGATGGGCACCGCATCGCTCACCGTAACGGGCAACACGCAGTGCGGCGCACTGCAGTACGTTGACATTACATCGAGAGGTATCTCAAATCAGAATCCCGGTTTCCCGCGCACGATATCGGCGCGCCACATGCAGCACAACGTCGCGGAGTACGCAGCCCTCAGCAATACGAACGTGTGGTACGGTTCCTCCAGCTCGAATGTCGGCCCCTATTTCTCGAACGGCGGCATCCGCGAAGACGGCACCAATAATTCCACCGTCACGAGCGCGCTCTCGACATTTTCTTGCGACTCATCTATGGGATGTTCGCCCACGCAAACGAAAAACGGCGTGTTCGGTGCAGGTCCGGGTTCTGCACTCTGGAAGTACCCTGCGGCATCAATTGACTTTTCCGGTATGGCGACCAATTTCAGTACGTTGCGCGGATACGCGCAAGCGAGCGGGAAATATCTGCAGGACGTAACCGTCTCGGCGAACCACGATTCGATGGGGTATCGCATCGTTCTCAAGTCAGACGGTACCTATGATGTGTACAAAGTGACAGGCACAACATGGGTCTACGGATACCGTGCGAATGGCGATTGCGCCTCGGGCGGCGGGTGGTGCAGCGATTACGACATCATCAATACCGGCGGCGAGACGTATGTAGGGAATTACCCCGTCTCGTCCACGTGCGGCCTCATATATGTGGAGGGGACGCTCTGGCTTGAAGGCACGCTCAGGGGAAAGCTCACCATCGTCGCGGCCGACCCTGGCAGCTACGCGCCGGATATTTTGCTCAACGGCAACATCACGTACGCGACGACGGACGGTACCACGGGGCTTACGGCAGTCGCTGAACACTCGATACGTATCCCGCTCAAATCGCCGGATTCGATGAATATTCGCGGCATCTTCGTCGCGCAGAGCGGCTATTTCGGACGCGACTACTATCTTGCCGGATACACCTCCGGGAATGACTCATACATCGTAAGAACCTTGCTGAGCCTCATCGGCACTCTCGTTTCGTCACAGCGGCCAGTCGTGTGTTGGAGTTCGGGCGGAGGTACGTGCGATTCCGGCTACAACAACCGAAGCTACAGCTACGACCGCGTTCTCGCTTTCAGCCCGCCACCCTTTACGCCCGTCACTTCGAGCGATTACCACTACGCGCTGTGGAACGAGCAGTAGCTTGATTTTCTTGCAATTTGGGTCATAATCCGCCGCAGTATAAACCATGCTGCCAATGGGCGGCAGAAAGGCTGGAAATGAATAAAACCGTTCGCTTGGCGTGTGTCGCCCTATCGACGGTCGCGCTTCTCGGCGTGAACGTCCGAATCCAGTGGCATCCAAACGCAGATATCCCCACTGTCGGAGTGGGCTTCGCGATGAACGAGGCTAGTGCGGATATAGTTCCGCCACCGCCACCGCCACCGCCACCGCCACCGCCACCGCCACCGCCGCCTCCGCCTCCGCCGCCACCTCCTCCGCCGCCACCTCCTCCTCCGCCGCCACCTCCTCCTCCGCCGCCACCTCCGCCTCCGAAGCCGGAGCCGGTAAAGCCAAAGCAGGAGAATAGTGGCGGCAATCGGTCGAAGGTCGACGGAGCGAAGATGGCCACGGCAGCGCTCGTTTGTCTGGGCCTCAACGAAGGTCTTGACGCAGTTGCGAACCTGCCCCGCCCGACATTCGCTCGGGGCGTGTTCCGTAGCTTCACCTGCAACGGCGTTGCGGCGCTGGTCCCGGTCGGCGGTGTCGGCGGCGGACTGGTCGGCGGTGTCTTCGGCAAGGTCGGCTATGAGACGACGTTCGGTGTCGATGGGATGGTCACACACACCATCGACGACACGTGGAAATGTCAACCGAACGATTTCCGTCCTCATTGCGCGATCTGGGTGCAGGAGCACCCCGTCGAGGTGCTGAAGACCAAGAAAAAGAAGAAGAAATTTGCACGTCGCCCGAGGCATTAGGCTTCCGGCAAACGGTGCGCCCTGTAACGGAGCGCACCGATTTTCTTTTGATATACTCTCTTAATGAAATCCATCGTCGTTGCGAACTGGAAGATGAATCCTGCGACGTTTAAAGAGGCGAGAAAGTTGTTTGAGGCCACACGCAAGGCGGCCGAGTCTGCAAAAAACGTGGCCGTCATCGTCGCGCCGCCCGCGATTTTTTTGCGCGAGCTTTCGGTAGGCTACAAAGGCAAACGACTCTCGTTCGCGGCGCAAAACGCGCATTACGAAGCGGGCGGCGCCTTCACCGGCGAGATTTCGATGAGCGAAGCGCGAGATGCGAAGTGCTCGTCGGTCATTATCGGTCACGCGGAGCGACGCGGGATGGGCGAGGAGAACGATGACACGCGCCGCAAAGTCGTTGCCGCGCTCACCATAGGACTTACGCCGGTGCTCTGCGTCGGCGAACGTACGCGTTCGCAGAGCGGAGAGCATTTTGAATTCGTTCGTGAACAGCTTGTCGCTGGATTTGCGGATGTACCGCCGGCGAAAATTCCGCGCGTCATCATTGTCTACGAACCGGTGTGGGCAATCGGTGCGGAGCGTCCGATGAATGCGCGCGATATGCATGAGATGGCGATTTTCATCCGCAAAACGGTTGTTGACCGCTACGGGCAGGGCGGCATGAATCTGAAAATCCTGTACGGCGGTTCCATTGATGAAAGCAATGCGGAGGACATGATACAAAACGGTGACGTGAACGGCCTTTTGGTTGGCCGCGCATCGACCGATGCGGAGAAATTTTCCGCGCTTGTCTCTGCACTCGGCGCACTATGAAGTGCATTGACGAGGTCCCGGCCGGCGAGCTCAAGGGGAAGCGCGTGCTCGTGCGAGCGGGACTCGATGTTTCGCTCGATAAGGACGGGGAGGTCATTGATCTCTTGCGTATACAGAAGGCATGCCCCACAATCGCGTATCTCAAAGACGCGGGTGCCAAGGTAATCATCTTGTCGCACATCGGCCGTGACCCGTTGCTCACCAACGAACCGGTTGCGAGGGCCCTGAAGAAATATTTTCCCGTGGTCTATGTCGCCGACTTGCTCGGTCCCGTCGCGCGCGGCGCAGTGGAGGCCATGAAAGACGGAGAAATATTGATGTTGGAAAACCTCCGACAATATTACGACTTGGAGAAAGCGAATGATGAAGCATTTACTGACACCCTCGCGTCTTTCGGTGATATCTATGTGAACGACGCATTCTCAAACTCGCATCGCCCTCACGCGTCCATGGTAGGTATTCCCAAGTTGCTCCCATCGTACGCGGGACTTCTGTTGCGCGACGAGGTCGCACATCTCTCGGAGGCACTTGACCCCGTTCATCCGGCGCTCGCGATTATAGGCGGCGCAAAGTTTGAAACGAAAGACCCGGTCATTCGCACATTTCTTACCCGTTACGACCACGTCTGCGTTGTCGGTGCGATAGCGAATGACGTACTGCGTGTCCAAGGCCACCCCGTCGGGCGCTCGCGTATTTCCGACCATGCGCCGGAGCGGGATGTCGTCGAGAATCCGAAACTCATTAGCCCTGTGGATGTTACCGTCGAGCGTCTTGATATGCAGGCACGCGTGAAATTGCCGAAGGATGTCGAAGAAGGCGATAAAATCGTGGACATCGGGCCGGATACGGTCGCAAAACTCGCCCCGGTCATCGCCGACGCGAAATTCATCATATGGAACGGGCCTACGGGGCTCTACGAAGACGGCTACACTTCATTCACACTCGCCATTGCCGAGCTTATTACGGAGAGCAATGCAAAAAAAGTCATCGGCGGGGGAGACACCATAGCGCTGCTACAAGAGAACGGCATTGCTGAGGAAAAACTCGGCTTTCTTTCGACCGGCGGCGGCGCCATGCTTGAGTATCTCCTAAAAGGCACGTTGCCGGCGATAGACGCACTCGGCTAGGTTGCGCGGAAGCCCGCAAGGGTGTTTGCTGTATTAGGGAGGTAGTCTTCATGCATTTTTTGGACCGTTTTATTCCGGCTGCTCCTGAGTTTGAGGAACCCGAGGAGTGGCGTGAGCAGGTTCTGGCCGTCTACGGCTGCGTGATCGGGCTCTCGCTCGCCTTCGGTGTCCCGTTGCTAATCGGTCTCAACAGCTGATTGAATGCTCACGTAAAGAAACGGCGCCCGCAAGGCGCCGTCGACTTTTATAGTGCCGAACGGATCTTTTCTTTTATAGAATTTGCTTCGCCCTCCTTGTATGCTTTGTGCTGCCACTGCCCGAGACCGTCGCCTTTGTAACGTGGGATGACGTGGATGTGCGGATGGTCCACCACCTGTCCGGCATGCTCTCTGTTGTTCATCATAATGTTGACGCCGTCGGCATGCATCGCTTTCTCCAGCGCATGCGCGACTTTGCGCGCGGTCTCGGTCGTCGCCATCCAATCTTCGGGCGTGACGTCGAAAATATTGCGTGCCGTTTCCGCTTTCGGAATGACGAGTGTGTGGCCGGCACTGATGGGGTGAATGTCGAGGAACGCGAGCGTTTTGTCGTCCTCGTACACCTTGAAAGACGGCAATTCGCCGCGGATTATCTTGCAGAAGACACAGTTGTCGGCCATATGAATTTCACTATAGCGTATACTGGACTGTGATGGAAATTTCGGAACTTGTCCGCGGACTCCTTTCCCGCCGCGGGGTTACTTCAGACGAAGACATAACGGCTTTTTTGGCGCCCGATTACGAAAAGCACACGCACGCACCGCAGCTTTTGCTCGGGATGGAACGCGCAACGGCCCGCATTCTCGCGGCAATGCGGGGCAACGAGCGCATCGCCGTATATGCGGATTTTGATTGTGACGGCATTCCCGGGGCGGCGGTACTTTCCGACTTTTTCAACAAAGTAGGGTATCAGAATTTTGAAGTGTACTTGCCGCACCGCGACCGCGAGGGTTATGGTTTTCATACGGAGGCGATATCGCAGCTCGCTTCGCGCGGAGTCACACTCATTATTACGGTGGATGTCGGCACGACAGCGGTTGAGCCGGTGGCTTTTGCGAAAGAAAAAGGAATCGACGTGATAGTCACCGACCATCACGAAATCACGGGCGCACTGCCCGAGTGCATTGCGGTCCTGAATCCGAAACTGGGCACGTACCCGTTCCCGAGTCTGTGCGGCGCGGCGATGGCTTTCAAGCTCGTCCAGGCCCTCCTTCGCTCGCCGTCAGGCGAGCTTCGGCAGGGCGCAGCGACCACTGTGAGAGAGAAGTATGGCATTCCGGAAGGCTGGGAAAAATGGCTGTTGGACCTCGTCGCCATCGCGACCGTCGCCGACATGGTGCCGCTCACCGGCGAGAACCGCGTGCTTGCATACTGGGGATTGCAGGTGCTGCGAAAATCACCGCGTCAGGGGCTCGTGGCGCTTTGCAATCGTCTGCGTCTGCGCCGCGCGGAACTGACGGAAGACGACATCGGGTTTTCTATTGCTCCGCGCATCAATGCCGCCTCGCGCATGGATGAGCCCGACCTTGCTCTCCGGTTGCTCACGACGCAAGACGCTGCCGAGGCGGAACAGCTCGCGGCACATTTGGAAGAGCTCAACGCGTCACGCAAAGGCGTCGTCGGTTCCATCGTGCGCGAAGCAAAAAAGCATGCACGCGAACGTTTCGGGGCACATGAGCGCGTCGTCGTGCTCGGTAATCCGGAGTGGAAACCCGCGTTGCTTGGTCTCGCGGCAAATTCGCTCATGGAAGAACGCGGGGGAATGGTCTGTCTGTGGGGGCGCGACGCGCTCGGACGTATCAAAGGTTCGTGCCGCTCCGACGGGGCGCTTAGCGTGGTGGACGTGTTCGCGAGCGCAGGAGAGTCGTTCGTCGAATACGGCGGTCATGCACGCTCCGGCGGCTTCAGTGTGCTCGCGGAGCACGTGCATACGTTGCATGAAACCCTTGCGCGCGCATCGGCGGCCATGGGGCGCGCGGAGATTGCAGTCAGCGGCGCGCATGATGCGCTCATCACACTGCGCGAAGTGTCCTCGCCGCTTCACAAAGACATTTCCAGACTTGCGCCGTTTGGCGCGGGAAATCCGAAACCGGTGTTCCGTATCGCGCGCGCCGCCGTGGCGCAGGTAAAACGGTTCGGCAAAGAAAAGAATCATGTCGAGGTGACGTTTACGTGTGACGACACGGGCGCGTCGGCGCGCGCGTTCGATTTCTTCCGCGCGCCCGAAGATTTTACTCAAGCGCCCGTCCCGGGCGCGAGTGCAAGCGTGCTTGCGACCGTGGAGCGCGATTCGTACCGCGGCGGATTCGCCTTGCGGCTTGTGGATATATTGCCTATCTGACCGTGCTACCATTCCGGTATGAATCCAATACCTGCTGGGGCGATGCTACGGTTCGGGTGGGAGACGTTTAAAAAACGGCCGTGGTTTTTTATCGGCGTCATGGCCGTCATCTGGGTTGTCTCCGGCGTTTTCAGCCAGATGAGTTCGTATGCCAACGAAACATCTGGTGCTGCGGTCGTTTTTGCTCTCGTCGGTGTTTTTGTCGGCGTTGTGGGACAGCTACTCGTCAAAATGGGGACGATATCGTTCACACTCAAAGCGCACGACGCCCCCGAGGCCGCCCGTTTTGAGGACCTGTGGGCACCGGAGAAATTCTGGTCATACTTTCTCGCATCAATCCTCGTCGGTCTCATTGTTGTCGTCGGCATCCTCCTCCTTATCGTGCCGGGTATCATGTGGGCGCTACGGTTCATGTTCGTGCCCTACCTGATTATCGACAGGAAACTTGATGTCTCCGCCGCCATGCGTGAGAGCAGCCGTATCACTCTCGGGCACAAATGGCAGCTACTGGGCTTGGTCGTAGTGCTCGGTCTTCTGAATATTCTAGGTCTGCTTGCGCTCGTTGTGGGGCTTCTGGTGACGGTACCCGTGACAATGCTCGCGGTAGTGCACGCATACCGGACGCTTGAACATTCGGCTAGTGAAGTTGCCCTTGCACCGGCAGTGTGAGCATGCAGAAGGTTGTTATCTACACTGATGGCGGGGCAAGAAACAATCCGGGACCGGCGGGAGCAGGTGTCGCTATTTACGAAGGCGACCCTTCAACAGGCTCAGGGCGAGAACTTTCTAGCATAAAGAAATTTCTCGGAAGCCAGACCAACAATTGGGCCGAATATGAAGCGGTTGCCATCGCGCTTACGGAAGCGAAACGGCTCAGGCTTACAGAGCGCACGCTCGAAATTCGAATGGACAGCAAGCTCGTCGTCGAACAGGTCATGGGCAACTGGAAAATCAAAGAGCCGACGCTCAAACCGCAGTGCGCGAAAGTCAGAGCACTGTTGAAAGATTTCGCCGCGTACTCATTTGTCCACATTCCTCGCGAAGAAAATGCCGAAGCCGACCGTCTAGTGAACGAAGCGATAGACGAAGCAATTTGACGGATTAGGCGACTTTGCCTATTGTGCGGTACAGAAGCTTCGCTCTGCGAGGCAGGTTTCCGTGGGAGAAAACCCTTGAACATTAAAAAGAAGACTAAATCAAGTGCAGGACGCGAAACCGACCGCGTGCAGTACGAAGACATGAGGAGACAGTTCGCCGAGTTTTGCACGCGAGGGAATGCCAATGGGTGTGAGCAGCGCTATTCCAAGGGCATCAAGGACTATGATGTCGTGTGCGCGTTACCGGGCGTTCAAATGCTCGGGCTACGGTGGCAAACGCCGATTGCGCTCGTGATTGGCACTGACCTAGTGCGCTGTCACGACAATAGAGGCGTCTTACGCGAGGTCGGCGAGTTCGTAATCGTGATACAAAAAGAACCACCTACGTTTCGATTGCATAACATCACGCAGAGGATATACACGAATCACGGGTTGGTACATCATCCGCATATCAACGGCGACGGGGTGCTCTGCATCCAAGCCGGCAAGATGGAAGTACTGACTGCTATCGTCGACGGCGATATGCCGGTAGCGCTACCTATTCTGCTCGATGCTCTGTGGATGCGGGCAGAGCTGGGGACACCGTACATCAATCTTTCTTGTTGGCCGGAAGCGAGGATATGACATGGTTCACAAACTCATGCTGCCGGTGCATGTCATCGGAATCGGTGCGGGTGGCAGCCGCACGGTTCGCCATCTCGTGTCGGAGCGCACGCACATTGCCGGACCGCTTCACATTTGTGACGGAGACTCGGTCGAGGAAAAGAACTGCAAGAATCAACTCTACCAACCGTCTCACGTCGGCATGCGGAAAGTCCATGCGCTTGCGGAACAAGTGCGTGCGTGGAGCGAAGGCGATGTCGTTCCGGTGCTGCGTCCGGAATACTTTACTCCGGGGGAGCCCCTCAGTGGCGTAGTCTTCCTCTGCGTCGACAAGATGCACGTAAGAAAGGCTATTATTGACGCATCAATTCGCGGCAACAGAGCAGTGAGTCTCTTGATTGAGGCTCGCGGCGACACTGAAAACGCGCTCATGCACTTCGTCGATCCCAACGATGAGAAGCAGATGCAGCAATGGGATCGGTACTGGTATCCCGACGACGAAGCCGTCAATCAGGGTGATTGCGGCGGCGTTCCGACAGTCGGGCCGCGGGTCGCCGACATCACCGCCTATCTCGCGGTCCAAGAACTGGTCCGTCGCGTGAGTCTCTCCAGTCTTACCGTCGGCCAAGATTGCCAGTTCCGCATCAAATTGCAGACTTACGCATGGTAGTGCTGCACACACCGAGGGGCTTGACCCCTCGGCGTGTCTTCTTTATTCTGGGTGATGGGATATGCGGCTCGCGTATTCCGCAACAGGAGGAAGAGCGTCATGAAACTGGATCAGGCCATGGCCGATCTTACCGCGGGCAATGTTGTCAGGCCCGGCGAATTGGCTCAACGTCTCGGTGTGCAGGCGCCTGCCGACGCCGGCTCCGGCGTCGCTTCCAACCGCCGGACTCAGGAAAGTCCCGGTCTGTCGGCTCGCCCGTCGCTCTGGTAGCCACCTGCCCGCGAACGATCGCCCCGGTGCTGCGGCTCCGGGGCGGTTTTCTTTTGATACGATTCGCAGAATGTCGTCACGCATATTGTGGGCGATAGTCGGAGGATTTTTGGCGGGAGTTTTTGTGCGTTCGTTTATCGCACTGCCGTGGCCGTTTGCGGCCTTTTTCGTATTGCTCGCCGTTGCTTCGCTCGCGTACATATCTGTCGTCAGAGAAAAGAAATACGTGCTCATTATTGTTGCGACCGTCTGCGTTGCGTTTGCCGTCGGCGTGTTGAGAATGGAGTCGGCGGGGCAGGCGGGCGACGGAAGTCTGACTTCCGTGGTTGGCAAGAAAGTAACAATTGTCGGAACGGTTTTTGATGAGCCGGACGTGCGCGAAAACGGCATTCGTCTTTCGGTGCGAGTGACGGAGTTCGTGGTCGCGAATGCCACGACGTCCGTGAGTGCGGGCCTGCCTCGCCCGACGAGCGTACGAGTCGAGGCGGGTGTGCTTGTCCTCGCGCCACCGCATAGCGACGTCGCCTACGGCGATATAGTCCGCGCGACGGGAACGCTGCAATTGCCGGAGACATTTGATACGGGCGCGGGCCGCACGTTCAACTATCCGCAGTACCTCGCAAAAGACGGAATTTTGTACACGCTCTCGTTTGCGCAAGCGGAACGCATCGGGGAGGGCAGGAAGAATTATCTGAAAGTCGCGGCTCTGCAAACGAAACAGCTCTATTTGCATGGCTTGCAGGCGGCGTTGCCGGAACCTGAATCAGGGCTTGCCGGGGGCATTACCGTGGGAGATAAACGCGGAGTAGGGGAAGAGTATTCGGACATATTTATCGCAGTCGGGCTCATACACATCATCGTGCTTTCCGGTTACAACATAACGCTCGTGATGAATATGGTGGGGAAATTACTTTCAAGAGCACCTCGCCCGGTACAAGTAATTTCGAACGCATTCATCGTGGTGTTTATAGTGCTCATGGCGGGGGCGGCTCCGAGCGCCATGCGCGCGGGCGCCATGGCGCTTCTGCCGCTTGTCGCCCGCATGACGGGGCGCGTCTATCTGGCACTCCGCGCACTCGGCGTCGTCGCGTTTGTGATGGTGGCGTGGAATCCGTTGCTACTCGCGTATGATCCGGGGTTTCAACTGTCCGTCCTCGCGACGCTCGGGCTCGTGCTCTTTTCGCCGGTATGTGCCGGATGGCTCCATTGGGTTCCGGAGAAATTTGCTCTTCGCGAAATCGCCGCCTCGACGCTCGGTACGCAGACGATGGTATTACCGCTCCTCTTGTATCAAAACGGACTTCTTTCGCTCGTCGCACTGCCCGCAAACCTTCTCGCGCTCGTAGTAGTGCCGTGGGCGATGGGGCTTTCTGTCGTCGCGGCACTTGCAGGAATCGTTCTCGGTTCGTATGCCGTTGTAATCGCATTTCCCGCATACGTCATCCTCGCGTACATCATCGGCGTCGCGCGGTTTTTTGCCGCATTGCCGTTTGCTTCGGTATCTGTCGGCGCATTCAGCGTGTGGTGGATGTTTGCCGCATACGCGCTCCTGTTCGGCGGCCTCGTGTTACTCCAAAAAAGAAAAAGCCGGACACGGAGTCCGGCGATTTCCCAGAAAGACTAGGCCCAAGTCTTACATCATCGGCGAAGGAGACGAGGAGCGGCCGAGGTACCAGCCCATGAGGGCGGCGGGGACGATCCAGTAGATGGCCAAGACGAGCGTCGAGTAGCTCGCGAGGAACGGCCAGAAATTCGGGACGATGCCGGCCATCTGCGAGAGCGAACCGGTCTGCGTGAGCACTCCCGCAAGTCCGGAGATGAACGCGGTCGCAAGCGCGACAAGGAACCCGATGACGCCGAAGATGACGCCTGACCTCAGGTTTTTACCCGCTCCCTGCATGTACCACCATGTAAGGACGGCGACGACGACGAGCGCGAGCACCACGTAGCTGATGTACTGCGGCGTGAATACGCCGGGGGTGGCACTTGCCGGGACGAGGGCGACCAACGCCGCGACCACGGTATTGGTAAGGTAGTTACCCAAAAACGCGATTAGTATAGAACGTTCAATGTTCATAATTATTTGTAGACCGATAATCCATTAAGGATATCACGCCGCGAGGGCGTCAAACCGCTTCTCCACACTTCTTCGCTCGCTCCAGAATAGGCGTTAATGCGAGGAAGTGTGCCCTGCGAAGCCTTGGCGTAGCAGGGCCATAGACGCATTGGGGCGCGAGCTTCGAAGTGCAGGCACTTTATGTTGTTGCTTTCTCAAACCGTTGCTCGATTACACCCCAATTCAGGTTCTTGAAGAAGGCATCTACGTATTTGCCCTTGCCCGCGGCGCCATAATCCAGAATATACGTGTGTTCCCATACATCGAGCGCCAGAATGACGGGAAGTGTGACGAAATGCCCTTGATGCTGTTCGCCGGCAAAACCCATCTGGAACTGCTTGCCGGCCGGATCGTAGTAGAGAATCGCCCAGCCCGGACCACGTATGCCCGCAATCGCTTTCAGGTACTCGACGAAGTATCCGTGATATTCGGCGGAGAGAGCTTTTCCCAAACCGGATTGTTCGTCGAGTGCTTTTGACCCACCCTCAAATTGCGTGAAGTACAACTCGTGCAAACGCATCCCGTCAAACTCAAAGGATTTACGGCGGACCAATTCCCCGAGCGCAATCGCGTTCTTTTCCGTGCTCTCCTTTGCGTACTCAACCAGCTTGGCGGAAATCGCATTGAAATTCTTCACGTACCCTTCGTAGAGGCCGATGTGCTGCTTGACCGACTCATCCGAGATGCCGTCGAGTGACGGCAGAGTAAACTTTTTCGCTGTGTATTCCATATACTGACAACTACAAACTAGCAACTAATAACTATTTTGTTTGAGTATAGCACCGTCATTCATGAAGACATGGTGACGCTATAATTCGCGCATGCGAAAAAGCTCGCGACTTACCGGCGCAGCGCTCCTCGTCCTCTTGTGTATTGTCATCGTTATTTGGTACGCGGCGCTTCGCGAAGACAGGCACGGTATCCTTACCATTTCCTTCCTCGATGTGGGACAGGGCGACTCTATATATATTGACGCGCCGTCAGGCAGGCAGGTGCTGATAGACGGCGGGCGCAGTTCGGTTGTTTTGAGACAGCTCTCGCGAATGACGCCTTGGTGGGACCGCACGATAGACGTGGTCATCCCCACGCATCCCGACGCCGACCATATCGGCGGGCTGGTGGGTGTGCTCGCACGCTACAAAGTAGGCATGATTATCCGTTCGAGTGTGGAAGGCGACACGCAGACTGCCAAAGCATTGGTGGAGGCGATGAAACAGGAGGGTTCGCAGAATATTGTCGCGATGCGCGGGCAGGTCGTCGACCTTGGTGACGGCGTGTATTTGCAAATTCTGTACCCCGACCGGCTCCTTCCGCACGTCGCCACGAATGACGGCTGTGTGGTGGCGCGTCTCGTCTACGGGGAAACGTCGTTCATGCTCTCGTGCGACGCGCCGCTAGGGGTTGAGGAGTATCTCGTTGCACTTGCCTCGACCCCGCTTGGTACAAGTGACGGTTCGCTCCGCTCCGATGTGCTGAAAGCGGGGCACCATGGCTCGAAGTCTTCTTCCTCGCTCCTTTTTTTGGGTTTTGTGAACCCGTATTTTGGTGTGTTCTCGCGCGGATGTACCAACACGTATGGTCATCCCGCGCTGGAAGTCGTCGAGCGCTTCAAACAATTCGATATTCCCACTTTCGACACTTGCAAAGACGGGACGGTCACGTTCGTTTCTGACGGCCAGACCGTCGTACGCAAATAAAAGAGGAAACATTTCACTATCCCAATACTTCACGGAGATGTGAAGTATTGGGATATCGGATGGACAAACGGTACGCGAGGAGTAGCATTTCTCATAGGGAGGTGCTGTCATGAACATGCAAACAGTCACTGCGGTTTGGCATCGAACATGGCCTCTGCTCGCGAAACTCTATTTGCTCGCGGTGGGAGCGATTTCACTGGCATTCACCCTGCCGCGTTTGTATCGGACCCTGTACCTAGGTCAGCCAACCATGTTGGCGGATTACGGATTCGACCTGTATGTCTGCGCGGCTGGTGTTGCAATTTTGTTCATGCTTGCCAGACTTTGGCGCGCCTAGAGAAAGATGAGATAGAGCATGCCAAAAGGCCGCCCGGTGGCGGCCTTAGTCTTTGTTGCTTTTATTTAATTAACGAGCCCTGCTTTCTTGAGTGTTTTGTAGGCACCTCTTTTCTTCATCGTCTTGAGACCTTTTGCCGAAACGCGGACGGTGATTTTTTTGCCGAGTTCGGGAATGAAAAGGGTCTTGCTCTGGAGGTTGACCTGACGGCGGCGTGCACCCGTCGGGTTGAATTTGGTAGCACGAACACGGTTGGAGTAGCCGCCTCCAACTTGAGACTTACTTCCGGTTATTTCACATACTCTAGCCATAGTTCGGGCATGCTAGCATGGGGAAGCTAAAACGCAAAATAATTTTCAATTTTGCAATTTACAATTTTCAATCAATTTACAATGGAACAAGCCTCAAACAAGAAGCGGTACGACCTCGAGGAACGGACGGCCGTTTTTGGTGAATCTGTTATCGGTCTGTGTAAGCAAATGCGACAAGATGCAGTTACGAAGCCGATTGTTAATCAGTTAATCAGATCAGGTACCAGTATCGGGGCAAACTACATGGAAGCCAACGGCGCCAGCTCAAAGCGGGACTTCATCAACAAAATTTTTATCTGCAAAAAGGAAGCTCAAGAAACAAAGCACTGGCTCCGTATGCTTGCGAGTTGCTTGCCGGAAAAGGATTTAGCGATACGTGCTCTGTGGAAGGAGTGTCAGGAACTCACCCTCATTTTTCAGAAAATTGCAGCTTCCTCGCGTTTGAAAATTGAGCATTGAACCTTCAATGAAAATTGCAAATTGTAAATTGAAAATTAGTATTCTGGTATAGTATTCCCATGGAAATCGCCGACACACTTTTTCTCGTCGTGGTCATCATCTTCTCGGCGGTCATTCACGAAGTGATGCACGGCGTCGCGGCCGATAAGCTCGGCGACCCGACCGCGCGCTACGCGGGCCGCCTCACGCTGAACCCTATTCCGCATCTCGACATGGTGGGTTCCATTCTCTTGCCTCTCGTACTCGCATTTACCGGCTCGTCGTTTTTCTTCGCATGGGCGAAGCCGGTGCCATACAATCCGTACAACCTCCGTCCCGGCCGATTCTCCGAAGCCATCGTCGCCGGTGCCGGACCCGCATCAAATCTCGTCATCGCACTCATCGGCGGCCTCATCATCCGCTTGGGTGTTGTTGCGCCAGCGAATGACATCGTCTTTCTCATCGTCGTGGTCAACGTCATGCTTTTCGTCTTCAATCTCATACCCATTCCGCCACTCGACGGTTCAAAGATTCTGTCAGCACTGCTCCCGCGGTCTTTGGCGGGGGGATACGATGCATGGCGCGCGCGAATGGAGATGAATCCGTTTATGGGCATGGGCATCGTTCTATTGATAGTACTCGTCCTTGGCGGCGCTTTCGGCAATCTCGTGTTCTCCCTCGCGCATGCGATTGCGGGCGTATAGGGCCCTTTCTTGCAATCGTAGACAATAAATAGTAGTATCCGCCTGCGCTCAGGCGCTTTTTAGTTTGCGTTTCCTACGGACTACGTACTACTAACTACTGACTATTCAAAATGTCTACGATAAATCAGCTCGCACGCAAGGGCCGCAATCCGCGCGTCTACAAGTCGAAGACCGGCGCTCTCGGGCGCGGGTTTAATTCGCTTGAGAACCGCCCGACCTTCTACAGCTCGCCTTTCAAGCGCGGTGTCTGCACCCGTGTCACGACCAAGACGCCTAGGAAGCCGAACTCCGCTATCCGCAAAATCGCGCGCGTGCGTCTCACCAATGGCATGGAAATCACCGCCTACATCCCGGGAGAAGGACACAACCTGCAGGAACACTCGGTCGTCCTCGTTCGCGGTGGCCGCGTGAAGGACATCGGCATCCGCTACACCATCGTGCGCGGCAAACTCGATGCGACAGGTGTCGACAAGCGCCGCCGCGGTCGTTCTCGCTACGGAGCCAAGAAGCCCAAAGCCGCAAAATAATTATCAATTTCCAATTTTTAATTTTCAATCAATTCTCAATGTCTCAATTTTGCAAAATTGCAAATTGAAAATTGTAAATTCTTTATGAGGCGGCCGACAAAAAACAGAAAACAACCCCTCCCGGACGACGTGTACGGCTCGTTCAAAGTTGCCAAGCTCATCAATTACGTGATGGAGCGCGGCAAGAAGGACACCGCCCGCAAAATCGTCTACAAAGTGATGGAGGAATTGAAAAAAGACGGAGACCCGCTCGCAATTCTCGAAGACGCGCTTGAAAAGGCTTCTCCCTCGGTGGAGGTCCGCTCGCGCCGCGTCGGCGGAGCCAACTATCAGGTTCCGCGCGAGGTCAACCCGAATCGCCGCATGTCGCTCGGCATGCGCTGGATAGTGGAAGCGGCCGAAGGCACTAAAGGCAAGCCAATGGCGGAGTCGCTACTCGCAGAAATAAAAGCCGCGCACAAAGGAGAGGGAAGCGCCGTCACCAAGAAAGAAACGACGCACCGCATGGCGGAAGCGAACAAGGCATTCGCCCACTTCGCGTGGTAATTCGATATAAATAACAAAGCGGCCGGGGATGCGTCCCCGGCCGCGTTTTTTCGTGACGCGCGGACGCGTCAGGCGGCCTTCGATTGGCTTTTCACGCCGACCGCGAAATCATACATCTCGTAAATGAGCTTGCCATCGCAAGTGACTCGTCCGTCCACCTTGACCGTCGACAGTGAGGACGGAAACTTGAGTTGATTCACGTCGACGCGGAACTGAACGATTCGGGAGTCCGGCGTCACCATGCCACGGAATTTCCCACCGCCAAAACTAATCGCCATTCCCATGCCACGTGCCCCAATCCAGGGCAGAAAGATGCCGCCAAGTTGGAATACCCCGTCGATACCGAGAGCGCCCGGCATGATGGGGTTACGCTTGAAGTGGTAGCGGAAGAACCAATCAGCGGTCTCGGGCGTAATATCGTACTCGGCTATCGCAAACCCCAAGTTGTGGGCACCCCCGGTCGCGCTGATTTCGATGATACGGTGAAACATCAGCCATGGAGGAAGCGGAAGCGGCGGCAGGTCGTCACCAAATTCGCGGTTTGCGTAGGCAAGCAAATAGGGGTAATCATAACTGCTCTTTTGCTCGAATTGCCTGTGAGCGACCGGATCCCCGGCAGGCGGCACGAGTGCTGACATCGGCATGTCTCCTTGGGCCCATTGTGCAGTAAGCTGGGTCCTGCGGGATTTATATAGTGCCGGCCGGGATGTGTCGAGGGTGCGAGTTCTCCACTGCTACACAATTTCGGCTGCATTTTGGTAGTACAATCGCCGTATGACACGAGCAATTCAAACGTCGTCGTTCTATTATTTCTTTGCCGCCGATACGCGCTCGGCGTGGCTTTGGCTTATCGCGCGCGCGTGGCTCGGCTATGAGTGGTTCATGGCGGGGTGGGAGAAATTCCAGAACCCCGTGTGGTGGGGGAATGATGCGGGCGCGGCCATCTCGGGCTTCGCGAAGGGCGCGCTCGGAAAAACGGCAGAATTCTGCACGAATCCAGCGTCATGCCACCCTGATGTGCAATGGTGGTACGCGGATTTCATCCAGCAAACCCTCGTCGCGCATCCGTACTTCTGGTCGCATCTCATCGTACTCGGCGAACTCGCCGTCGGCGTCGGCCTCATACTCGGGTGCCTCACCGGCATTGCCGCGTTCTTCGGCGTCGTAATGAACCTCAACTTCATGCTTGCGGGTACCGTTTCGATGAATCCAATCTGGGCCACTGTCGGTATTCTGATTATTCTCGCGTGGCGCGTCGCCGGCCACTACGGCCTCGACCGTTATGTGCTTCCGATTCTGCAACGCATCACCGGTTCGCGAGGGCGGGCGGGGTAAGAGTTTCTCCGTTTTCCTCTAGCCCCAGGTCTTCTAGTGCGATACTGTGAAGTTAGCAGAAGAGACTTCGGGCACGCGGAGACGTATCATGCATCCATGGTTTAAACGTTTGCGACATGCGACGCGCACGATCAGGAAATTCGTCCGGCCGGAAATCTTGCGCTTCAGGTACCAACTTGACGCATTGGTCCGTCGGCTGACGTTCATCCAGGGCAAGATCATTCGCTACCAGGTGAATCGCAACGATGGGTCTGTCTCGATCTACGAAGGCGGATTTTCAGGCGAGATCATTGCCATCGTGCGGCTCGCCGACGAGTGCCGCAATTCGATGAAGGCGGTTGTCCAGACTAATCTGCCCGTGATGCGGAAACCGGATTTCATCAAGGATTTGAATCCCTTGGAAGTGAGCTTCGAACGATTGCCGTGGTGAAGTAGCACGACGACAAGGACATTGGTGGCCCGGCGCATGCGCCGGGCCTTTGCTTTTTACCGGGATTTCCGCTACATTACTGACACGCCCTCGGGCGTTTTATTTTATGTCTAGAGATTATCCGTTGGAGAAGGTAAGGAATTTCGGAATCGTCGCGCACGTGGATGCGGGAAAAACGACCACGTCGGAGCGTATTTTGTATTACACGGGCGAGTCGCACAAAATCGGTGAAGTGCACGAGGGCAACACGGTGACCGACTGGATGGAACAGGAGCGAGAGCGCGGCATAACCATCACCGCCGCCGCCATCACGTGCTTCTGGAACCCGACGTACATGGGCACCGACCTTTCGCAAAAGGTGCGTTTCAATATCATCGACACTCCGGGCCACATCGACTTCACCTCGGAAGTGAAGCGTTCGATGCGTGTGCTCGACGGCGCGGTCGTCGTCTTCGACGGTGTCGCCGGCGTGGAGCCGCAGAGCGAGACCAACTGGCGCTATGCCGAGGAGGCGGAGGTGCCGCGCATCTGCTACATCAACAAGCTCGACCGCACTGGCGCGTCGTTTGAAAAATCATACGCGTCCATCCTCGACCGCCTTTCCAACAAAGCGGTGCGTCTGCAAATCCCCATCGGACTCGAAGACAAATTCGAGGGCGTCGTCGATTTGCTCAACATGAAGGCCTACCACTTCGAAGGGGAGATGGGCAAAAATGTCGTCGCCGGAGAGATTCCCGCCAACATGCTTGAAGATGCGAAGAAATATCGCCACGAACTCGTCGAACGCATCGTCGAAAATGATGACGCGGTCATGAGTGACTTCATCGAGGGCAAAGAAATCGCGCTCGATGTTCTGCGCAGGACTTTGCGCAAGGGTGTCATCGCCAATAAAATTTTCCCTGTGCTCACCGGCTCGTCGCTGAAAAACAAAGGCGTGCAACTCGTCCTTGATGCGGTTGTGGACTTCCTTCCGTCGCCGAAAGATATGCCGGAGAGCCAGGGCACCAACACCGACACAGGTGCTCCCGACTCACGCCCCGCATCCGACGAGGCTCCGTTTGCGGCGCTCGTATTCAAAATCCAAACCGACCCGTTCGTCGGTCAACTCTCGTTCTTCCGCGTCTACTCGGGAACATTTTCCGCAGGTGACACGGTGTACGATTCCGCCAACAATAAGAAAGAGCGCGTGGGCCGCATCGTGCGTCTGCAGGCTGACAAGCGCGAAGACGTGAAGACGGTGTATGCCGGCGAGATTGCCGCGGCCGTCGGCATGAAGGAGGTGAAGATAGGTCACACCCTCTGCGACTCCGGGCATCCCATCGCACTCGAATCGATAGTGTTCCCTGAGCCGGTCGTCTCGATGCGCGTCGAGCCGAAAACCAAGGCCGATCAGGAGCGCATGGGTATCGCACTCTCACGACTTTCCGACGAAGATCCGACCTTCCGCATCAAGTCCGACCCCGAAACCGGCGAAACCATCATCTCCGGCATGGGTGAGCTGCACCTCGAAATCATCGTTGACCGCATGAAGCGTGAATTCAATGTGGAGGCGTCGACCGGCAAGCCGCAGGTCGCGTACCGCGAGACAATCCAGGGCACGAGCGACGTGGAATACAAACACATCAAGCAGACGGGCGGTCGCGGCCAGTACGGCCACGTGAAAATCCGCGTGAAGCCGCTCGAGCCGCTGGTGGAAGGCGCGAAGGTCAAGAACAACGTCGACCGCGAAGACCATTTCGAATTCATCAACAACATCAAGGGAGGCGTCATTCCGCAGGAGTTCATCCAGCCGGTCAAAAAAGGTCTCAAAGAGGGGATGGAACGCGGCGTGCTCGCGGGATTCCCGATGGTGGATGTCTCGGTGGACCTCTACGACGGTTCCTACCACGATGTGGACTCATCCGAAATCGCGTTCAAACTGGCCGCTCTCAATGCGTTCCAAGACGCGATGGCCAAAGCGAAGCCCGTCATTCTCGAACCGATTATGAAATTGGAAGTCGTCGTGCCGGAAAAGTTCATGGGCGATGTGACGGGTATGATCAACTCGAAGCGCGGCAGCATCGAGGCGATGGGCGAGCGCGGACAGGCTCGCGTCATCACCGCCAAAGTCCCACTCTCCGAACTCTTCGGCTTTACCACGCAGCTCCGTTCGCTCACCGAAGGCCGCGGCGTGCCCAACCTCGAATTCAGTCACTACGCCATCGTGCCGAAGAGTGCCGCTGATTTGGTAATAGCTTCACGTAAGTAGGAAGTAACACATACGCATTGACAATACACATAGTGAGTGTGTATGATGTGCATATGAATACCGCTACAGTATCCACGCACGAACGTGTGAACATAACTCTTCCCAAAGATACACTACGGCTCATTGACCGCGTCACAAAAAAGACGAATCGAAGCAGGTTCCTTGATTGTGCCGTGCATTTCTATATTGCAAAGATCGGGCGCACGAATCTAAAAACACGTCTCCGTGCCGGAGCTGTAGCGCGTCGCGACCGCGACGAGGCGATTGCGGAGGAATGGTTTCCTGTCGAGGCGAGTATATGAAAAAGAGGGTTTCCAAGAAACCTCGACGCGGAGACGTGTGGATAGTCAATTTCGACCCAACCATCGGCTCGGAAATCAAGAAAACAAGGCCGGCGGTTGTATTGCAAAATGATATTGGAAACCATTTCAGCGCCGTCACTATCGTCGCTGCGATATCATCGCATACCGACGATGAATTGTATCCAACCGAAGTATTGATACGAGTACCAGAGGGCGGACTCGAGAAGTCGTCGGTAGTACTGCTCAATCAAATACGAACTATTGATACGTCGCGCCTTATCAAAAAAATCGGCGTTTTGAAATCGGGGACGATAGAATCAGTAGACCGGGCGCTAGAAATCAGTCTCGGTCTCGTTGATCTTTCTTGATTACATGGCACCAGCCGGATTGGTAATGCGTCTCGAAAATAGAAAATAATTCCGCCGAAAATGTCCCCACGCCCAGCCGCAGTTTGTCACGACAAACTGCGGCTGGGTTATACTGCACCCATGCAGGGTCGTTTCTACACACTCCTATTTCTTGCGGTTTTTACGCCATTTTTTGCAAGTGCCGCCACGACATACACTCTTTCATCAGGCTTCTCTTCCACACAGGGCGCGAATCAGTGGTCCTACTACCAAGTGCAGAATTCCGCCTATACGCAGTTGACTTGGGATTCGGCAAGCAATGCTTGGCACGGCGGTGACGCAAATTTCCCCATACTAGGAGCGAACGGTTCCTTACACCCCGGAAACGCAAGTGATGCCGTCATCCGTTGGACGGCACCAGTTTCCGGCACCTTGAATATCACCGGAACGGTCGCAGATACCGACGGTACATGCGGCGACGGTATCGTCGCGAGTATCGCCAAAAACGGGACAACGCTCTGGAGTGCAACACTGGAAAATGGCGACGGAGTAGGGAGGAGCCCTTCCGTTACCGAAAACGTATCGTCCGGCGATACGGTCGACTTCATCGTCAACCGGCGCAGCGAGTACACATGCGATTCGACGAGATGGGATTCGACGATAGTACTGACCCCGCAGAAGCCGAATGATCTTCCGGCACTGCAGAGCCTCATAACAAACGCGAAAAACGCGGGGCTTTCGGAAGTTGTGCTCGAATCGAAGACGTATCGACTCGAATGCGGCGAGTACTGCCTTACACTCGACGGGGTTTCGAATATAACGATTCGCGGAGTTGCGGGACAAACCAAGCTTCTCGTGGCAACGCCGAAATCCGGAGCGATACAATGGACCAATTCACATGACGTCACGGTGCGCGACATTATCATCGACTACGAAACCCCGCCCTATTCGCAGGGTACAATCGTGAGCGTCAATGGGACCACCGTCGTTTTACAAGTCGATGCCGGATATCCGCCGCCGACGGATCCACTTTTTGCAGGCGAAAACATCACGGTAGTATTTCCTCCGAATAGCAAGCTGTATAAGTTCATCGGAATTCCCGGCATCTCAAGCGGATTTGCAGATATCGTCCACAGTACGCTCACGCCGCTGGGGGCGGATCAGTGGCAGTTCACAAGCTATGGAGCTTCCTATCTTTCTGCCGGCGACCGTATGGCAGTGCGGGCCAATACGGGCGGATGGGTTGTGACTTTTGGATATTCGTCGAACATTACGCTACAAAATCTGTCGATCTACGGGGGACCCATGATTGCTTTTGTGTTTGGGGGTAATTCGGGCGCCATCACGCTCGACCATCTGACGATCAGGCAATCCCCCGGAACGAATCGCTTACTCTCGACGGGTGCCGACGCGTTTCATTTGCAGGACAACGCGGCGGATATCACGCTTTCGAATAGCTGGGTAGAGGGCATGGGGGACGACGGCTGGAATGCATACATGATAGGCGTCCAAGCGCTTTCCAAGAGCGGACTCTCCGCGAATCAGTTGCGCATTGAGGGGCCGGCGCGCGGACTTGCAATCCGCGCGGGCGATCAGGTCAAGATTATGAATGCAAGCAAAACCGTCCAGCGGCTCGCAGGGGCTACGGCGGTCGTCCAAGGTGTCGCGTCAGACGGCGGAGGATACATACTCACGCTCGACCGGTCCACATCGGAAGTTGCCGCCGGTGATTTCGTATATTCTCCGAGAATCGCCGGGAACGTGACACTGACGAATAACCATTTCGGGCCTTTGCGCGGCGCCATCCGCATACGGGGCGGCGGTGTCGTTACAAACAATACGTTCGAAGACGCCCGCAATGCGATGCTCCTCTATTCAATGGATGGTTGGAACGAGGGGCCTGCGTGGACTCCGCCGTGCGTTTCGGGCAATCAAGTTTTCGGCGGGAAAGTCCATCTCATTGGATTCGGCGCCGTCGACGAAGGCCAAGCACCCGAGGGGCAGTGTTCGGCGCCGACGCCACCACCACTATCCTGCACGCTCGACGGTATCAATGTGCAAAGCGGCTCGTCGCAAACCTTCTACTCGTCCCGAACTGTCCCATACGGTTCGCTGTGCTCGTCCGTGGCGCAGGCACGGACCTGTACGAACGGCACGCTCTCGGGCTCGTATCAATACGCCTCATGTTCCGGGGCGGGGAATATCTGCACTCCCGATTGGTCCTGCGGCGTGTGGAATCAGTGCTCCGTTTCCGGTTCGCAATCGCGCACGTGTACCGACATAAACGCGTGCGGAGTCACGACCGGCAAGCCCGCAGAATCTCAGAGATGCACCTCTACCCTCGTCGCCTCATCGACGGCGACATCCACCACCACCCAAACGGTTGCGCAAAAAATCGCCGCGTTGCTTGAACAAATAAAACAACTTCAAGCAATCATCGCAAAACTGACGGGGAAGAGTCCGGCACCGGTTGCGACAACCCCACCAACCCCACCAACCGTCACCTACAACGGCAAATGTCCCGTCTTCTCTCGCACCCTCTCGCGCGGCATGCGAGGCGACGACGTCTCCGCGCTTCAGCAATTCTTCTTCGACCGATACCAAGGTTTCCCAACGCCAACCGGCTTCTTCGGCTCCGTCACCGAAGCCGCACTGAAGCAGTGGCAGGGTGAGCACGGCATTGAAGCTGTCGGAATCGTGGGTCCCAAGACGCGGGCGGCGATAGCGGCGTGCAAGTGATCAAAAAGTTCAGGAAACGACGGCGTGTCCACGCGCCGCATTTTGTGCGTGGCGCGGGGTGTAGAATGAAAGCATTACCACTCGTAGGCGCTAACGCTATGCTTAAAAAATCACATTCGCAGGTCTCGGTATCGCATTACTCGCTTCCCCTATTCTCGCCTCGGCCGATAACGCTCGGCGCCGACCCCGGCGGCGGACATTACTTCCAGTTAGGGGAGATCGAAGTGCGGTAGAGAACTAGAAGACATCGTTGCTTCGAGAAAGTAACTTCATTCCGGCACAGCCTCAGGGTGCCCTCAAGAGAGCAGTCTCTGCGTGAGCGCGGGGTTGTATACTATACGGTAGGTCTTATTAGTCTTAACTTTGAGCGCATTTATCATATGAGAAGTTATTTATTGGGAGCCGCCGGTATGTTGTTCGGACTCGCGCTCCTCTTTTATATTGCGACGATTGATACCGGGGTCAAACATGTGCTGCCGCGCGTTGCGCAGACTGAAGTGGGCGGCAAGTTGAGTGCGGCGGCCGCGCTTACCGAGCCGCAGATACAGTCTGTTTTGAGTCTCCTGTCCTCATTCGGGGTAGATCAAGCCAGCATCGCCAACACCGAGGCATCCCTGCGCAAAGTAACCTGGCGTCTCAACATGCCGCCAAGACCGCGCGGGATCGAAGGATTTAGAGATTGGCAGGACGCGCCGGATGCGGCGGTAAAAAGACTTGCAGACATGGGTCTCGGCACGCACATATCGAATCTCTACTGGTCGTACATAGAATCAACCCCTGTTGCTTCTTCGCTCTCGCCTGTGCAGTGTCCGGCGGGTTCGAAGCAGTATCCGGCGAACGAAGCCGAGCGCGTCGCGCAAGGGTACCACAGGTATCATTGCTACAATAACGAAGACAATCTTATCGGCGTGTACGATAGGGTGTTTCGTACCGACGCGGTCAACGGGATTCAGTCTGGGGTCGTGCTGTGGAATGGGCCGGAGCAGTACTTGTACTCGCAGTGCATAAGTCAGCTCTCCACACCGGGTCCGATTACGTGGGCGTGCGTCCCGCGCGACGACGCGATGGACGATTGGGAAGATTTTGTCAATTTTCTTGCTGCGCGCTACAACGGCGGCCAATACGGAAAAATATCTCATTTCATCATCTGGAATGAAAGCGGCAGCCCAGAATGGTTTAACTACTATCCAGTGGTGCCGGGAGGCACTCACGCCGCCGCTCTCTCGACCGTGCAGATAAACATGTGGATAGATAAATATGCCGACATGATGCGCCGCGCGTACTATGCGGTAGCGCGCCATACCTCCGAGTCCATGATTTATGCGAGCACGGACTATCTTTGGGACACGCCTCCGAGCGGCCCGAACCGTATCAGCGGCAAGGTCTTGCTCGACGGATTGTGGCAGAGACTTGGGACTTCGACCGAGTGGGCCGTGGCGGTCCATCCATACAGCGATCCCGTCGTGGATCCGGAACCCGGGTACTATGGGTTCAGTAATCTACAAATGGTCGTCGATTTTGCGACCGAGCATCTGCGCGCGCTTGGTATCAGCAATCCCGACGCGTATCCGCAGAACTACATCATCGCGTCCGAGCAAGTGCCATTCGATAACACTAATCCCGATCTTACCTATCGCGCGCAGAAGCTGTGCCAAGCGCACGACGTGAGCCTCAAGGTGCCGAATCTTCTAGCCGTCACGGAAAGTTTCCGGCAATCGAGCGCAAGCGACACCTTCAGCATGATTCCATACACCGTCCAGCCCGATTTGAGCAACGTCCTTTCATCGGTGACCGGTCAAGCGTACGCCGCCATGGACCCGGCCGTGTGGGGGAAAACAGACACCAACTACTGTTGCGTGAATACGGGGCTCGGATGCTTGTACAAGCCGGTCACATTCAGCGGCTCGCAGGCGAGCGATTCCTTCAACAGCGATTTTGCGGCGCAGAATGCCTTCGACAATAATCTGGGTACGTCCTATAGTAGCCAGTACTTCAGTACCGACCAGAACGATAGAAACGCGTTCATCGCGGCATGGGTCAATAATGGGCCGGTTACCGTCTCGCAAGTCACGCTTACTGCGCGCATGTACAACAACGCTCCAACAGGGTTCCCTGTGCGCTACTCAATCGCGTTCACTTTGCCGGATAATTCAGCCTGGGTATCAGCAGGTGAATTTACCCAGCAGCCGGACAGCAACGGCGTCGTGCATATCACCCTCGGGCAAAGCTATACAACGCACGGTATCTTAATCCGTCCGATAACGATTGGCACGGACCCAGGCGGCGGTCATTACTTCCAGATGAGAGAGGTCGGACTACGATAAAGAACAAGAAAAAATCGTCGCGAGCAGGAAATAAATATTCTGCGTGTACACAAGCAAAAGCGCGATACAGATTGCTGCGCTTTTGCATTGGTATACTTGTACGTATGAAAGGAGGCATTCTCGCGTTCATCATGCTTGTGACGCCGTTTGTTGCGGGAGCGCAGGTACCAAACTCCTGCGCAGCAATTCCCGTCACGATTTCGCTCACCTCCGAACTTACCGCGACCGTTCCAAGTGCTTCTATCGGGCTCTATGCGGAAATGCAAAATGCGAGTGCGGATGCCATTTCCGATGCTTCGCTCGCAGTCGAGGTCGTGCAAAAGGATACAGGCACTGTAGTAGACCGGTTCGTGACGCCCGACCGTGTCGCGATATTCCCCAACACGTCGGGGAAAGTGGGTTTTGTATGGAAAGTTCCGCCGGGAATTGATTCGGGAGTGTATACGCTCATGGCGACCTTTGTCCCGAAAGACGGCTCACGGGCACGTGCATTTGCGCAAGGGTATCCCACCGCATCGCGCGATATCACCATTTCGGGAGGTGCCACTATGCCCGCGCAAATCCGTTCACTCACCGTCAACGGCAACACGTACACGCAAGACACGGTCGCGCAGGTCGCGGAAGTGGGGAGTGTGTCGGCCGTTGCTGCTGCGAGCAATCAGATACGAGGTCCGTATAAGGGTGCAATTACGTGGCGACTGTACGCTCCCGACGCGACTCTTTTTGACGCACCGCTCGACAGCCGCGAGACAGCGGTAGAGCTGCATCCCGAACAATCGGCGAATATTCCGTACAATTTCCCCGCGCTCGCGCTCACCTCGTACTACCTCGAAGGAGAGTTGAGCGACGGCGCTAGCACCTCGTACTTCGACGTCCTCCTTGCGCGCGAAGACGGCGCATTCGCATGGACCAACTGTATTCCGCACGATACATCGTCTGAGAGCAGTCCTGGAAATACAACAGTCCTCATCTCGGTCATCGCACTCATCGTAGGCATCGGAGCGATATGGGAGTTCTTTAAACATCGTGCATGAACCCCGTTAGAAGTCAGAGTTGGTATGTATACGTTCTGATGAGCAAGAGAAAAGGAAGTTGGTACATCGGGTCTACGAAGAATATGCAAAAAAGAATTTTGTCTCACAATGCGGGGAAAAATCGTTCCACAAAATCTGGAGCACCGTGGGG
>Ga0209542_10001060_pt1 | contig 65490 bp, 64 predicted proteins | sample RifCSPhighO2_01_FD_184028 | JGI IMG/M metagenome (GOLD analysis project Ga0209542, IMG submission 184028) | Soil microbial communities from Rifle, Colorado - Rifle CSP2_plank highO2_0.1 (SPAdes) (version 2) | ecosystem: Environmental > Terrestrial > Deep subsurface > Rock core/Sediment ...
ACATTTTTTACCTCCGATAAGTTTATTTAGTTCGAGAAAGTTACAACTACATCTGTTTATTTTTCAGGGAGTTGCAACAAACTCTCCCTGAAAGTAATATTTTTTAGAATAAATAAGTACGCAATTCGTCCGTTAGCTAAAGCTTAACGGATTTCTTGCTAACATTTAAATCAGAGAGAGCTTATGCAAAAATGATATATTTTGATATATTTAGAAAAAGGTTTTTAAAGCATAGAGAATATGGATAACCATGAAGAATAAAATAACATTACTTATTACATCAATGGCGTTGTTAATAACATTGATTGGTTTTGCCAGTGCTTCCTGTGTTTTGGGTGCAAAGCTTGTTAGCCAAGACCCATATCCTGCAATCCCGGGGGAATATGTAAAATTAGTTTTCCAGGTTTCTGGGGTTGAAAGCCCAGAATGCGGAATGGCAAGCTTTGAATTAGTGCAGAAATTCCCATTTTCCCTTGACCCTGGAACAAGTGCCATTAATACAATAAAAACAGGAACTTATTATTCTGATTACAAGAATCAGTGGATTATACCATACAAAGTCATAGTTAATAAGAATGCATTGAATGGGAATAATACTTTAGAAATAGGTTATGCATATAATGCCGGAACACAAAATCCTGTATCTCTCAGCAAGAATTTTGATATTGAAGTTAAAGATACTACAACAGATTTTGAAGTATCTGTTAAAGATTATGATGCAAAAACAAACATAATTACTTTTGAAATTCTGAATGTTGGAGACAATGATATTGAAGCCTTGACAATTGATGTTCCGGTTCAGACAAATTTAGACATCAAAGGAAGTAGAAGGAACATTGTTGGAAGCTTAGATAAGAATGATGATACCACCTTTACTTTTGAAGCTATTCCAAGGGCAGGACAAATTAGCCTAATGATTTCGTACAATGATAAGGTAAACATAAGGCATCAGATAAAAAAGAGTGTTATGTTTAATCCAAGTGATTTCGAGGGAAGAGTTAAAGATAAGAAAAGCTATACTGGATTAGTCATTCTTATCATTATAATTCTTGCAGTTGTTGGAATATTCTGGCACAGAAGAAGGCAGAAGCAGAAGAAAATTGATCATCTGAAAAGACTTCGTTAATTATGATAGCATGCCTCGATCTAGTTTATATATTAGATAATCTTTCACTTGTTATGAAATATTATTTTATAACTAAAATCAAAAAGGTTGCCGGAAAAGAATTATTGAATAGAGCAATTGAGTTTCTTGGAGATAAAGATGAATGCGAGAGATGGTTCAATTCTCCAGTTCTTGGCCTTGGGAACGAAACCCCATACGAGTTCTGCATAAAAGGAAGACAAAAAGATATTTCTGATTTGATAGGAAGACTAGAATATGGTGTTTACTCTTAACTCCTTTAAATTTTATTCGTATCTTAATGCATCAACGGGACGAATCTTTGAGGCTTGATAGGCCGGAACAGCGCCTGAGATGGCTCCTGTTAATGTTGCAAATAAAATGCAACCCAGGAAAAGATAAACGGAATAACTAGGAGCAAGAAAGGACCACCCAAGTTTTGCCAAGAACGCTCCGGTAACAAGGGTAAAGTTAAATCCGATGATTACTCCGATAACTCCTCCGACAAAACCTAAAAATCCAGATTCAAACAGGAAAATAAAGAATATCTCAGAGTTCCTTGCTCCGATTGACTTAATTACTCCGATTTCCTTTACTCTTTCTAAGACAGAGGTAACCATAGTATTTGCAGTATTAATGGCAGAAACAATAACAGAAACAAGAGCAATCAAAACAACAAAATAAATAATTACATTTAAGGCAGTTGCATAGGTATCAAGCATTTCCTGGAATGATTGGACAAAGAAATCTTCCTTTCCTTCTTCCAATCCTCGTTCTTTTCTTAATTCCTTTTCGACATTTTCCACAACTTGTTTTATATTTGAAATATCTACTCTTGCTACGGCCATCGCGTAGTTAACTTTTGCTACCGGATATAAACTTGGAAGAAAATCAGTTGTAGTATAAATCTGGGAATCGTCTTGTGGAGAGCCAACTTCCTGCATAAATCCAATTATCTTTAATTTCTTCCCTTGGATTTCTATTTCATCGTTCAAAGAATAAGCTTTTGAAAATATCTTGTTTTCAATCCTATAGTTGTATCCCAAGATTACTTTGCCATCATCCCCTGACTTTAACATTCTTCCTTCGATTACCTTAACGTTGGATAGCTCCATTATCAATGGCTTATCAGGGTCAAAACCTAAAAGAAAAACATACCTTATTATGCTGCTTTGTTTTACTTCAGCAACTTTTGAATACAATCCTGTTGCCTGGTAAACACCAGATGTTTTTTCGATTGCAGAAATATCTTTATCAGTGAGAGCAAAACTTTCATCCATTCCTGGGGCGCTCATCCCTTTTGGCATGACTGTTATCTTGTCTGCAGAAGAAGAAGTCTTGAAATCATTTACATAGTTATAAAGACCAAGACCAAAACTGATAAAAATAAATATTGCTGTGATTCCAATGAGAATGGAAAATATTGTTAAAATGCTTCTTGATTTTTTATGAACAAGATTTCTCAAAGAGTAATTTATTATCTCTTTTCGGATCATTGTCTCAAAACCTCCACTGGTCTTAGTCTTGCAGCTCTCATTGCGGGAGTTAGCCCAGAAACTGCTCCGACAAGAAAACTGCCCAATAAAGAAAATCCAATGAGCATAAAATCAATCTTTGGCCTTATTGTGCTTCCAATAAAAGAGTTTATCCCATTAACCCCAAGATAACTGATAAGACTGCCGAAGATAATGCCAAGAAAGCCGCCAAGAAGGCCTAAAAGACCGGCTTCAATCAAAAATTGCAGGAAGATATCGCTGTTTCTTGCGCCTATTGCTTTCATTATGCCGATTTCCTTTTTCCTTTCCAGGACAGAAGTAGTCATTGTATTGACAATTCCTATCGCTCCAACTATAATTGAGATTAGAGCTATTATGACTATGAATATCTGAACTCCGAGAAGAACCTGGTTGACAGTCGTAAGCATCGCCTGTGGAGTTGAAACTTGAAAATCCTCCTCGCCTTTTTTTACATTTCTTCTTTCCCTTAACAAATTTTCTATATCTGATTTTACCTTTTCTATGTCATCCTTGTTTCTTACCTTGACAGCTATTATGTCGACGTTTTCATCATTGGTTGTTATGCTTCTTAATTCATCCTCATCCATTAGAATTACCCTGTCAAGGATAAAGCTTCCTTTTTTCTCCATCATTCCAGCTACCCTGAATTCCTTTCCTTGAATTATCAGCTTATCTCCTACCTTAACAGCCTTGTCAAAACCACTCTTTTCTTTTTGGCTAAAATCATTCCCCAAAACAACCATAAATGTGTCAGAATCTTTCAGATTTTGCCCGTACTGAATTGTCAAATCCAGGGTTTCATAAATCGCTTCTCTATCTTCGCCCTTCGGCAATGAAGCAGCATATCCGACAATTAATTTTTTGTTGAATTCCACCTTAACAGTTTCTATATTTCTTGGAATTGCTATCTCAACACCGCTGATTTTTTCTATCGCTGTAACATCATCTTTAGTTAAAGAATTAACAACCCCTGTTCCTGGAAGACCATAGCCGGAAAGACCTCCTGCCTGAACAGTTAAAACCTGAGTAGTGGAGACACCAAACTGGGAATTAACAGCCATTCTCAATCCGTCTCCAAGACCAATTAGAGCTACAACAACAGCAATCCCTATAAAAATTCCCAGAAGAGTAAGGTAGCTTCTTAGTCCGCGCCTTTTCAGATTTCTAAATGCTAAAATAATGTAATCTTTTATCATCTTATTGAGCTATAATATGATGTACCTTTCCAGCTTTATTAAATCTTGTTGAAAACTATCTCTTCTTTTTGTTATTTTGATTTATTTCTTTGCGAGTTTACCATCCGAATCTTTGACATCACCGAGCGCCGAAAAGACTTTAAAGAGTAATAAATGCTCAGAAAACTTATTCCTAACAACGACATTTATAAAGTATGGCTTATTTAATAACCATATAATCGGCAAATCTGAACATTATCTAAATGGCTTCCATTTCTTATTGACTTTCTTTAATTTCCTTTCTACTTTCCCGTCCTTAATTTGATATATAATCTTTGCATGCTCATGCGCAAGTTTTGGATCATGGGTGACCATAATAATTGTTTTTCCTTTTTTATTAAAATCTTCAAGAAAAGCCATTACCTTTTCTCCAGTTTTTGTATCTAAATTGCCGGTTGGCTCATCCGCAAGTATAACATCAGGGTCATTGGCAAGAGCACGGGCAATTGCGACTCTTTGTTGTTCTCCTCCAGATAGCTGTCCAGGATAATGGTCCATTCTGTCGCTTAATTCGACTAATTTAAGCAATTTTTCAGCTCTTGAACTTCTATCATCGGCTGAAACTCCTTGGAACATCATCGGAAGCATTACGTTTTCCTTTGCTGTCAGATTAGGAATTAAATTAAACTGCTGGAAGATGAATCCAATCTTTTTTCCTCTTATCTGTGCCAGGTCTGATTCATCAAGGGTTTCAATGTTTATTCCATCAAGATAGATATCTCCTTTAGTTGCCAGATCAAGAGAACCAACAAGGTTCATGGCCGTTGATTTCCCGCTTCCGGAAGACCCCATAATTGCTACAAAGTCTCCATCATGAACTTTTATATTCATTCCATCAACAGCTTTCACTATGCTTTCTCCCATGTGATAATACTTTGCCACTTCTTTCAATTCTATCAATCCGGGATTCATAGTCATAATTGATAAGGTTAATTAATAAACTTTCTGCTTATGTTAAGTAAACTTTAAATCTTAACATTTTATTGAAAAGATTTAGGAGAACAAATCACATAATAATGTATAAAAATAATGAATTTTTCCATTAAACCTAACTTACTGAAGGAGAATATAACTGTCAACAATGTTAAGTAACTGTCAACAATGTTAAGTTTGATAATTGAACAGCTTAGTAAGGTTTAAAAATCATCAAAAACAACAAATAATATGATCATACCAATTAGATGCTTCGGCTGTGGCAAGCCGATAGGCCAGCTCTGGGATGAATATAAGAAAAGAGTAGAAGCTGGGGAAGACCCTGGAAAGGTCCTTGATGAGCTTAAAGTTGAGAGATATTGCTGCAGGGCTGCTTTGTTAGGGCATGCAGACATGCTGCCTGAAATTACGAAGTTTAAGAAAGCATAATCAAGTTAATCACATTAGTCTATAATTTAATTGATTAAAAGTATTGCTTTATTTAACATTTCTTTTTTCAATTGAGAAACTATCAATAAGTCTATCATTCAAGCCAAGAACCCTGAACTGGGCATTTCTATCTATTTTTCCTAGGACATAATGATTAGTTCTTGTGCTGCCTTCATCCACTTCCTGAGGCACTCTAACTCTTAGTGGTGCCCCACCACCACCGGTGATTATGTATGTAACTCCATTAACATCTAGCTTTCTGTAATGATGCTGATGACCTGTAAAAACAGCACTTGGATGATATTTTCTAAGAACTTCTGCAAATCTTATTGATAAGTCTGTGTACTTATCATCCCTTTTTCCATGTTCATCGTCTCCTATTGGGGGGTGATGCATAAAAACAAAGATATAATCCTTGCTATTATTTTCTTTCAAATCTTTTTCCAGCCATTGCTCCTGCTTTTTGCCTTCTGAAATAATGTTAGTATCCAGAATGATAAAATGCGTTCTGCCCCTGTCAAAAGAATAAAAAGTTGGTTTCTCTGGGAGATGCCAAAATCTTTCTAATGGGCCCTGTTGTTCACCAAAAAGAGATTTATTTTTGTCATGATTCCCAAAGGCAAGATGATAGTCAGTGTCAACATCATCTATTGGAAAAATAGCTTCATTGAAGGCTCTCCATTCATGTCTTCTTCCATATTTAACAGCATCACCAGTATTAAAAACATCCCTTGGATTATATTCATTAATTTTTGAAATAATTTTACTGTGTATATTCGTTCCTTCTCTATTATCTCCATAAACTGCAACCTTTAGCTCTTGGGCAGAAACACAAGCAGATACCAACAAGGCTGCCAATCCGGAAAAAAGAATCTTTTTCATTAATCTTTCCATTATGGTGAGCTTATAAATATCATTATTTTCCAAGATATATAACCAAAAGGCTTATAAGGCAGAATAAATAATTGTTTTCGTGAGTCGGGAAGCTGACTACGGAAATAGCCATTAAATTGGCAAAAGTTCAAAAGAAATGAATTTTATTTCTGAGGAAGGTCCGGACATCATTAAGAAGCGACCTATTGAAAAGTAGGCTCTCGCGAGGGAGAGCTCCGCAACAGAAACGACACCGCTCTTTCAGAGAAATGAACCTTGAGGGAATCTGAGAAGAAAGAGAAAGGATGAAACGGGCGACTTCGCTGATGCAAGTGCCATAGCCGCACGCATAGACAGATGTCAGCACGAACTGTCTGTCCAGAAATGGAACAGAGTTCGACAGAATCTGGCCTAATCCCGACTCACACTTTTTATTTTAAAGGATAAATAAACTAAGGGGTTATTTGGTCTAAATAACCTGCCCCTAAAACATATAACCTAATGATTATTTGTTCTTCTAATTGATTCCATTACTTCCCTCGTCAATCTTTCTGATTGATCCGGACTATTTTCTAGCCAAGTTATTTCAGGAAACTCTAAGAATTTTCTATATGCTTTGTATGCAGTTGCAAGAACTTCATAAACTATTTTTTCTTTTGCTAGATCTAAACTTATCTTTCCATCTAGGTATTCAACAATAGGGCGGATTGCAGAACCATGCTTCATAACATAAGTATCACGCCATCCATTCATTAGACCTCGTCTAACTTCATCTATACCTTGTTCTTCATGAAAAACTACATCTTCAACCCGTTTTCTTACTCGCGATTCTAAATTTCCAGACCATTTAATTCCTATGCAATTATAAGATCTTCCAGAATCTAAAAGACTTCTAATAAACCTATGATAAGAACCTTCAATAATCTCAAGGTTTCCCCTACCTTTGATTTCAGATTCAATTCTAGTTACTCTATTTGCATAATCTACTAAATTAAGTGTGTCTTCAGTAGGGTCAAGTTCCGCATATAAATGAGATTTGACTGTAGGATGGGAAGAAAAATTAGGCAATCCAGTCATAGTTGGAAATCCTCTTACAAGATAATATTTATCAGCATTAATAACCTCCCCACTTAATGTCTCTGCAATTGTAAATGCTAGTTCAGTCTTACCAGAAGTTGATGGACCAACAATAACCAATGAAGTATTCCATTTTTCCATAGTTTCTAGGTTAATGACTACTTTTTAATCTTTTCCAAATAATCAAATGATTGTTTGTACCCAAAAATCTGTGTGTAAAATAATGCTGAAAAGTAGGGGCGGATTGTTTAAGTTATCTTCACTAAAAAATTAATACTTAATTTTATATATTTCTCATGCCTTTATTTTTGATGGATAGATTGGGTAAAAAGCTTGCTGGCTTGATAGGGGGGACAGCCCTTGCAATCCTTTCTGGGTGTGCGATAGTTCCAGAAAGAGTTGTTTACTCCAGACCTAGAATAATTACAGAGATATATGAAGTGCGAGGTCCTGCCTGTTACGGGAGTGTTATAATTCTTCCGGAATATAGGATTAGACATAATGACTGGCATTTTCATCCAAGACCCCAGTTTTATCAAAGACCTCATATTTATCAACCAGCACCTAGATGGAATTTCCAGCAAATGCCCAGAAATCAGCCTCATTACAGACAACCAAATGCACCGAACAGGCCTAACATGCCAAATAGGCCAATGCCTAATAGACCTAATAATCCTCAAAGACCTAGTAGGCAGCCCAATAATCCTGAAAAGTTCCTCCCGCCGCCGGGACAAAGATAATTTTATATAAATATTTTCGGAGAATTTTACTAACTAATCTCTTCCCTCTGCGCCAAAAATCTTGTGACCTAATTCCGCCCAGAGAAAAGCTTGCTGTCCGACATGAGTAGCACAAAGTGGAATTGGTTCTTCTTTTTCCTTTTCCTTTCTAATCTGTGCTCGAACATCTTCCCGTATAGATGTGTATCTTGGATTTATAAATAATTCATTTGCACTAACATAATAACATTTATTGTCATCATCCATAGATTATTCTAATATCTGACATTTATAAGAATTGCTGTAATGAAAATGGACAAGGGGGGAATCGAACCCCCACGGCACGAGCTTCAATCGTGTACACTCCCATTGTGCTACATGTCCATTAAAAACATAAAGGGAATTGCCTTTTAAATGTTATTAGATTTTGAACTTATTCGGATGCTTGCACTTCCTGCATATTACTGTTTTATATAATAATCTCTCTTTTTTACCTATTCTTGTTTGTCCTTTTAATTGGGAGAAGCAAGATTGGCAGTAAAACTGCCTTAACCGGCTTAGTTTGAGCTTGTTTTTCATTGCCAACTTGCGGGTTTTCTTTAATTCTTCCTGTGAAAACCTTTTTCTTGAAAAGAATTTTAATATTTTTGCTATTGCTTCCTGCTTCTCTGACTTTGCCATAATTACAATAAAATAACAAGGTTTAAATAGTATATTGAAAACATAAAAAATGAAGACGGCCACAGTAACAAGGAAACGCCTGGTAACATTCCGAACCCAGAAGCTAAGCTTGCTACGTTGCCTGCGCTAGTCTCCGTCAAGAGGCGAAACAGCAATGCTGTCTTCGATTTTTTCCTTTAATGTCAAATTAATATATTATTTTAGATATTGAATGGCCACCCTTATTGGTTAAATAATAAGATTATACTCTAGATAGACTATTGGTGCAAATATATAATTGGGTTTTATCCTACATATGAAACATTGCTTTCGAGAGGCATAAAGTTTTAATAGTCTGAAAAAATTAATTGTTATGGCTGAGAAAAAAGGGAGAACAGTAGTTATTTCTGGACAGCCTGGCGCGGGAAACACAACTGTTGCACAGCTTATTTCTAAAAAACTTGGAATTGAATATTTCAGCATGGGGCAATTATTCAAAGATATTGGAAGAGGAACCTACAAGAATAAGAAATATTATCCTTTATTCAAAGAATTGTGTGATAAAAAAGGACTTGTCATGCCTGACATGGATTCAAAGAATGAAACACATGCTGCTTTTGATTTCTGGAAAACTGAAGTTGGAAAAAGCAAGGAATTGCACAATGTGATAGATGAGCTTCAATTGAAAATAGCTGAAAATGGTAATGTTGTGATGGAAGGAAAGCTATCCATTAGAATGATAAAAAATGCTGACTTAAAGGTTTGGCTTAAAGCCCCAGTTGAAAAGAGGATAGACCGGGCATGTGAAAGAGATTCTTTGGAACTTGATGAAACAAAAGACAAGATGGTTGAGCGAGAGGGAAAGGAAAGAATAGAATGGAAGAGAATTTACGGTTTTGATTATTTCGAGCAGGAAAAAGAAGCTGATTTGGTGATTAGTACGGACGATCTTACTCCTGAAACAATAGTAGAAAAAATTCTTGAGAAACTTTCTTGATAAATAAAAGTCCAGATAGTATGAATATTAAAAACAAAAAAAAATTGTTATATTAAACAACAACTGGATTTCATAGAATATTTGATGTCTATTAAATTATTTATATGAATTAAAGAATAGAACTATTAATGGGGATAAAAAGCAATAGCTTTTTATAACACGTGATTTTATAGGAATCATAGACAAAGTGTATGCGGGGATACCAAAGCGGTCAAATGGGGCAGCCTCAAGAGCTGCCGGCTTAGTGCCTTCGGAGGTTCGAATCCTCTTCCCCGCACTTGCTGAAAAATAAGAAAATGAACTGTATTATAATTCATGGATGTCCTTCTGATGAAGAAAAGGCAATGGATACCAAAACAAGAACATATAACAAACATTGGATTCCTTGGACTAAAAAGAAATTAATTTCTCTGAACATAAAAACGGAAACACCGCTTATGCCAAATCCCTGGAAACCTGAATATACAAAATTTAAGAAAGAATTCGAAAAATGTGATATAAATAAAGATACTATTTTAGTAGGACACAGCTGTGGTTGCGCCTTTTTGGTTCGCTGGTTGGGAGAAACAAAAAAAGAAGTTAAAAAACTAATACTTGTGGCTCCCTGGAAAATTCCAGACATGAATGATGAGTTCAGAAAAACTTTTTACGGATACCCTATAGATGAAACAATTAAGTCAAGAGTGAGAAAAATTACAATGTTTACTGCAGATGATGAAGAAGAGGATGGCAAGAAGAGCCTGCAAATTTATCACAAATATCTTGGTGGAAAGATAATAGAACTTGCGGGGCACGGGCATTATACTTTAGAAGACATGAGAACAGAGGAATTTCCAGAATTGTTAGAAGAAATTACAAACTAATTGATTTAATCATTCAGTCCATTTCCAGCTTGTTATTTCGGGCATGTCCTTGCCATATTGCTGGATGTATTTCTTATGTGCTGATAGTTTGTCCTCCATCATTTTGCTTACTGCTTTCCCTGATGATTTCAATTTTGGAACTCTTCTTATAACATCTTTGACAAGATGGAACCTGTCTAAGTCATTCAGGACAACCATGTCAAATGGAGTTGTGGTTGTTCCTTCCTCTTTGTATCCTTTAACATGAATGTTATCATGGTTTGCTCTTCTGTATGTTAATCTGTGAATCAGCCAAGGATAACCGTGGAAGGCAAATATTATTGGCTTGTTTTTAGTGAATATTTTATCAAAATCTGCATCTAGCATTCCATGGGGGTGCTCACTCTTGGTTTGAAGAACCATTAAATCTACGACATTTACAAACCTGACTTTTAATTTGGGAAATTGCTTTCTTAATATTGAAATCGCAGCTAGAGCTTCCATTGTTGGAACATCTCCGGCACAGGCAATAACTACATCCGGATTTCCCTTATCATTGCTTGCCCATTCCCAAATTGATGCTCCTTTTTCGCAATGCTTGATTGCTTCATCTATTGAAAGATATTGCAAAGCCGGCTGTTTTCCTGCAACAATGATATTTACATAATCTTTGCTTTTCAAGCAGTGATCAGCAACGGAAAGGAGAGTATTTGCATCAGCCGGAAGATAAACTCGGACAACATCTGCCTTTTTATTTACAACATGATCTATGAAACCAGGGTCCTGATGGGAAAATCCATTATGGTCCTGCCTCCAAACATGTGAACTTAATAAGATATTTAATGATGAAATTGGCTTTCTCCATTTAATATTTTTCTTGCAGACATGAAGCCATTTGGCATGCTGATTGAACATTGAATCAATTATATGGATAAAAGCTTCATAACAGGAAAAGAAACCGTGTCTTCCAGTCAAGAGATAACCTTCAAGCCATCCTTCGCAGGTGTGCTCGCTTAGGATTTCCATAACTCTTCCATCCGGAGCAAGCAGGCTTCCATCTTTATCCTCAGGAAGATAATTTGCAAGCCAGACTTTCTTTGTCGCTTCAAAAACAGCATCTAATCTATTTGAAGATGTTTCATCAGGGCCAAAAAGGCGGAAGTTCTTAGGATTCATTTTTATCACATCTCTTAAAAATCTTCCAGTAACTTTTGTTGCTTCTGCCTCAACTGCTGCGGGCTTAGGAATTAAAATTGCATAACTCTTGAAATCGGGCATTTTTAAATCCTCTCGGAGAATTCCCCCATTCGCAACCGGATTGTCGCTCATTCTAAACTTTCCTTTGGGAGCTAATGATGCTAATTCTGGGATAAGCTTTCCTTTTTTGTCAAATAATTCCTCCAGCTTATAACTCTTAAGCCATTTTTCCAATAGTTCTAAATGTGCTGGCTGTGTTGCGATATTAGATAATGGAACCTGATGTGACCTCCAAAAATTCTCGGTTAGTTTTCCATCAACTTTCTTCGGACCTGTCCATCCTTTTGGACTTCTTAAGATAATCATCGGCCAGAGCTGTCTTTCCTGCTTGTTATTATCTCTTGCATTCTTTTGGATTTGCTTTATCTCCGCTATTACTAAATCTAGGGTTTGAGCCATTAGCTGATGCATTGTTTTAGGATTACTTCCTTCAACAAAATAAGGCTTGTAACCATATCCTTCAAACAACTTTATCAATTCGTCTTTATTAATCCTGGCAAGAATTGTTGGATTTGCTATTTTGTAGCCATTTAAATGCAAAATAGGAAGAACTGCCCCGTCTTTTACAGGATTTAGGAATTTATTTGAATGCCAGGCAGTTGCTAATGGACCTGTTTCTGCTTCCCCATCTCCGATAACACAGGCAACAATCAAATCAGGATTGTCAAATGCTGCCCCAAATGCATGCGATAAAGAATATCCCAATTCTCCCCCCTCATGGATTGAACCTGGTGTTTCTGGAGCAACATGGCTTGGAATTCCTCCCGGAAATGAGAATTGCTTGAATAATTTTTGCATACCTTTTTCATCTTGGGTTATTTTTGGATAATATTCTGTATATGTTCCTTCTAGATAGGCATTAGCAACTAATCCTGGGCCGCCATGTCCAGGTCCCGCTATGTAAATCATGTTCAAATTCTTTTCTTTTATCAATCTATTAAGATGAACATAGATAAAATTCAATCCAGGAGTTGTGCCCCAATGCCCTAGCAAGCGGGGCTTGACATGCTCAATTTTTAATTTTTCTTTTAACAATGGATTATTAAGAAGATATATCTGCCCTACAGAAAGATAATTAGCTGCGCGCCAATAAGCATCCATCTTTTCTAATAAATCCGCTGAAATTCCCGCCTGCTTTGACTTTTCAGTCTTCTTCATCTTATTGTTATTTTTTTGTTTCATTTAAATCTTGTGTTTTTATTTAATAAATGAGGAGATGATCTTGGCAATCATCAATTCCTCATCTGTCTTTATTACTCTAACTATTACTTTGCTTTCTTTTGACGAGATAATCTCAGAGTTTGCATTATTCTTCTTTTCATCCAACTCAATTCCTAAAAATCCAAAATGCTGACAGATTCTTTTTCTTATCTTTGGGGCGTTTTCTCCTATTCCAGCACTGAAAATTAAAGTATCGAGGCCATTCATTGCAGCAGAATATGAGCCAATGAACTTTCTTATTTGATAGCAGAATAAATCAATTGCCTCTTTTGCCCTTTCGTCTTTATCTTTTTCCTCTTTCTCAAGTAGGTCTCTCATGTCTGAACTTATTTCAGAAACACCAAAAAGTCCAGACTGGGAATTTATCATTTTATTGAATTGCTCTGCATCTATTCTCTCAGTTCTTGCTAAATACCAAACCAATCCTGGATCTATATCGCCTGAACGGGTGCTCATTGGAATTCCAGCAGTTGGAGTAAAGCCCATGCTTGTATCAACTGACTTACCCTTATTGACAGCAGCAAGACTGCATCCATTTCCTAAGTGAGCGATTATTATTTTTCCAAGATATTCTTTTCCTGAGATTCTTGAAAGTTCATCCATTAGAAAAGAATATGAAATTCCATGAAATCCATAACGCCTAATGCCCTTATCATAATATTTTCTTGGAATCGGCAATATATGTGCTACTTTTGGCATTTCCCTATGGAATGCAGTGTCAAAACAAGCTATTTGCTTTAATCCGGGAAACTTTTTACTGAAAGTTTCCATTAAAAGTATTTCTCCTGGGAGATGTTCTGGAGAAAATGATTTTATATTGTGCAATTCAGCAAGCATTTCTTTATCAACTTCCTCAGGTTTGTTGTATTTTAGTCCCCCATGAACAATTCTATGTCCAACAGCAACCATATTGTTCATTGCATTCTTTCCAAGCTTTTTTTCTAAAAATGATATCAAGACATCAACCGCCGCTTTGTATGTTCCAGCAGAAATATTCTGGGAAACATTGTCTTTCTTGTCTTTTCCACTAAATGTTAATGTTGCGTCCTTTAATCCAATCCTGTCTATTTTGCCTTCAAGAACCCTTGTTAAACTAGAGGTTTCAAAAAGGGCAAACTTAATGCTTGAAGAACCGCCATTAATGGTAAGAATGAACGTTTCCTTTGATTTAACTCTAGATTTGAGATGAGATTTGACCATGGTACAGCTAAATACCCCCAGCAATTTTTAAACTTTGCTTTTTATGATGTTTTTATTTCTTGACTTTGCTTTCCTGCCAGTCTTTAATGATTAATCTTGATGTTCTCTGAGTGTCAACAAGATTTCCTTTTATTAAAAAGTGATTTCTTCTTCCTAACTGCTCAATTAATATCTCTGAATCACCTCTCGCGTCAATTTTGTAATAACTTTCGAACAGGCCAGGATTTGCCTTGACAAGACTATCTACTATTAATTCTGGGTCTCTCACTTTATCATAAGTTTCTACGCTTATTCTTCCATACTTTTTCAAATCTTTAGTGCTTACTTGCGAATTTTCCTTTTCTGGAAGAACTCCTGGAGTGTCAAGAAGGAGAATTCCCTTGCTTAATCTGATTTGCTTCTTTCCTTTTGTGAATCCTGCTTGCCTGCTTGTTCCAGCTGCTTTTCTTCCGGTTAGAAAATTAATCAAAGTGCTCTTTCCAGTATTAGGATAGCCTATAATTCCTATGTGCGCTATCTTAAATGTTTTGTCTTTTATATTTCTCTTCGCTTCAATCTTTATTCTTTCAATTAAAGTTCCTTTTCCTATTCCTTTTTTAGCTGAGATTATAACATATGGAAATAATTCTTTCCTTTCCGCTTCTTCCTTTAACTTTACTATATCTACAAGGTCCGCCTTATTCAAAACATAAATTACTTTCTTGTTCAATTCTTTTATTATCACTTCCATTTCTTTATTTCTTGTCTCATCAAGAAATCTTGCATCCAGGACTTCAAGGACCACATCTGAAATCCTGATTATCTCTGAAACTTGTTTAGGAACAGCAATTTTATGCTGATTGAATGGGTCTATCTGCCTTGTCTTCCTCGATGAAAAAAGGTATCTCACTCTCATAAATGGGTTATTATTTTATCTTATATAAAATTATGCAAAAGGTATTTAAGTGGGAAATGGGAGATATTGGTATCTAAAAGAGGAAAGAAAATATGCTGGAAATGTTGATTAATCCTAAAAGAGCTGAGAGAGAGCCGTGGGAGCTTTTCTTTATTGGATTGGTTTATGCCTCACTTTCCATTGGTCTTGTTCACTTTATTTTCGCGTCTGATCCTGTGCTGAAAGAAGCATCTGGAATTCTTGTTGTTACATTTACCGTCATGTTTTCCATGCCCTTTATTTTTTATACATTAAAGTTAGAAGAGAAGAGAATAGATGAAAATAATAAAAGCATATCTCTGCTGAACAAGCACAGAAATGCAATTTATGCTTTTCTTTGGCTGTTTTTTGGATTTTTAGTCGCATTTTCTTTCTGGAATATGGTTCTTGACACTCCTACTTTGAATTTTCAAGTAAAAACATATTGCCAAATAAACCGTCCAGGAAATATAGACAGCTGCGCCGCGGAATATGGAATAAAACAAACCTCTTTTACGGGAAATGCTGTTGGAGCAAACAGATTATTCATGATTTTTACCAATAATATTTATGTTCTTATCTTTACGCTTGCTTTTTCATTCATTTTTGGGGCAGGAGCTATATTTGTCCTTGCCTGGAATGCTTCCGTAATAGCTGCCGCTATAGGGATATTCACAAAATCAGACTTAGCATATCTTCCTATTGGTCTAGCAAGGTATATGATTCATGGAATTCCAGAAATAGCATCTTATTTCATAGTTGCTCTTGCCGGAGGCCTTGTCTCTGTTGCTGTGATAAAGCATGAGTTTGGAAAAGATAAATTTTGGGAAGTTTTGCAGGATTCTTTAAACCTTATTGTTCTTTCAATTATTGTTCTTTTGATTGCAGCATTAATAGAAGTTTATGTCACGCCCTTGCTGTTTTAAAAATTAACCACGACTTGTTAAGATTTATAAAGTGAAATTTCTCTAATGAGAGATGGTTAAAATGGTGAAGGATATAGATTAAAGATGGTTGAAATAGCTAATAAAAATATAAATGTTAATATAGATAAAATAATGGCATGGGAAATAATAATTATGGATAAATTAATGGATAAAGGGATGGCAATGTGCAGAATAATTGGGGATAGATATGGTTGAGATGGCTGGTGGGAAAGTTGACGCTGCAAGCGAGAAGAAGAGCGAGAAAGAGGAGGAAAAGCTTGTTGAGGAAAGGGGAAAAGAAGTTATTAATTTTGTTAAGAAAAAATATGAATGGCTCACTTACATAGGGCTTGCAATTGTTGTCTGGCTGTCTGTTTATATCAGGACAAGGAATCTGCCAATACTTAAAGATATTACAACAGGGGGTTGGACTCTTGGCCCTGACCTGGATCCTTTCTTATTCCTGAGATGGGCGAAGGAGATTGTGAAGAATGGGAGCTTGGCCGCGATAGATGCAATGAGATATTCTCCAAATGGATTCAACACTGGAAGAGAAGTTCTTTTGCATCCTTATTTGATTGCCTGGTTCCATAAACTGGCAAGTGCCATTGGAATAAGTGGAAGTGTTGAGCAGTCTGCAGTATTATATCCTGTTTTCATTTTTGCTCTTACAGTTATTGCATTTTTCTTTTTTGTAAGAGAGATATTCCTTGACAGCCAAGGGGAGGCGAAATCCGGGATAATTGCATTGATTTCATCTTTGTTCCTGTCGGTTTTACCAGTAATTCTTCCAAGAACAATAGCGGGAATTCCGGAGAAAGAGGCGTCTGGATTCTTCTTCATGTTCCTCACATTCTATCTTTTTGTAAAAGCTTGGAAGTCAAAGTCATTGAAAGGGGAGATTCCTTTTGCAATACTTGCAGGATTATCAACAGCAGGAATGGCATTTGTCTGGGGCGGATTCACTTATATTCCATTGACTGTTTCCTTTGCAGCGATAATCGGCTTGTTCATAGGGCAAATTAGTAAGAATAAAATTTATGTTTTTGCTTTATGGCTTTTCTCATTCTTTCTTGTAACAGGATTATTGTCAGAAAGGTATTCTATAAGTGCTCTGCTTAATTCCACAACTACATTATTCCCGTTGGTAATTTTTGCTGTAATAATTGTCGACTATGCGATATTTAATACTAAACTAAAAAAGTATTTTGATGGTCCAAAATGGGCAAAAATTCCTAAGCCAATAATCTCTTTGATTGTTACAGCTGTTCTCGGAGCTATTTTAATCACAATAATATTTGGTCCAAGATATATAATTGACAAGATTGATGATATAACTCATTTATTGATAACTCCTGTTGCAGACAGAATCGGTATTACTGTTGCGGAAAACAGGCAGCCATACTTCAAGGAGTGGACGGATAGCTTTGGTCCATACATAGGAAAAATCCCTATTTTCTTCTGGCTGTTCTTCATCGGCTCTGTTTACTTATATAACCATATGATTAGTGTATTCCAAAAGAAAGAGAAAATTTATCTTACAATCAGCTATATCATATTCTTGTTTGCGATTGTATTCAGCAGATACTCGGGAGACAGCATATTCAACGGAACTAACCTTGCAAGCATAGGATTGTACATAATTGGAGTTCTGGCTCTTGTCGGAACATTTGGATACTACTATTACCAGACATTTAAGAGAAGTGAGCAAGAAAAACTAAAAGAAATTAACTTTGGCCTGATATTACTATTCTCACTGTTCTTCCTTTCTGTGATATCTGCAAGGGGGGCGGTAAGAGTCGTTATGATGTTAGTTCCTCCGACATCCATCATTGTTGCTTATTTCATAGTTTCATTGTTCAGTGATGCAAAAGGAACGAAAGAGGATGCAAAGAGCAGGGATGAAGGCAGGAAACTTATGCTATGGATAATATTTGCCCTTGTTTTGGCTGCAAGCATATTCTCTGCATATTACTTCTATCAGCAGAGTGCTGGAACTGCCAAGAACTATGGGCCATATTCATATACTCAGCAATGGCAGAAAGCAATGGCTTGGGTCAGGACTAACACAAATGAGAATGCGGTGTTCGGACACTGGTGGGATTATGGATACTGGCTGCAGTCTATTGGAGAGAGGGCAACAGTATTAGATGGGGGAAACTCAATACCTTATTGGGACCATTTGATGGGAAGGTATGCTCTTACCGGAACCAGTAGTTATGAAGCTGCAGAATTCTTATATGCGCATAAAACAACTCACTTTCTGATTGATTCTACAGATATAGGAAAGTATGGAGCATTCTCCAGCATCGGAAGTGATGTAAATTATGACAGGGCGAGTTATGTTCCAAGTTTCCTAAAAGATGAGAAGCAGACAGTTGAACAAAAGAACTCAACTGTTTCTCTTTACACCGGAGGATTTAGTTTGGAAAGGTGGAATGATGTGGTATATGAATCAAATGACAGCAAAATTTATCTTCCAGGAGGAAAATCAGGAGTCGGAGCAGTGGTAATAGCAAGAGATTCAAGCGGAGTGATAGGACAGCCAATTGCTATTTTTGTTTATCAAAACCAGCAATATAGAATACCTATGAGATATGCTTATGACAATGGAAAGTTCTATGATTTTGGCTCTGGAATTGGACACGGTGTATTTATCTATCCTGAATTAATACAGAATGACAGGGAAAGTAGGATTGACCGAAGCGGGGCAATGCTGTATCTAAGCGATAAGACAGTCAACTCGCAGCTTGCAAGATTGTATTTGTATAAAACAAATGATGATTATTTCAAACTGGTGCATACTGAAGATGATTTCCTTGTCGCATCAATGAAAGCACAGAATGCCCTTCCTGCTGGAATGGATTTTGTTTACTATCAGGGATTCAGAGGGCCGATGAGAATATGGGAAATTAAATATCCTTCTGGAATGCAGATAAAACAGGAATATTTACTGCTAGAATATCCCGATGTGAATCTGACTATAGCGAGGTGAAAATGATAATAGATAAAATTCTGACTTTGCCGATAATGGTGAGCTTTTTCATTAGCTTGTTCCTTATTCCATTGTGGATAAGAAAGGCAAAACAGATTGGGCTTTTATGGGATGATATGAATAAGTTAAAATCAGATAAAGTTGCAGGTTCAGGAGGCATTATTCCTGTGCTGGCTTTTATTATCGGAGTGCTTATTTTTATTGCTTACAGGGTATTTTATCTTAAATCTTCTTCATTTCTAATAGAATTAATTTCTGCTCTTGTTGTTGTGCTTATGCTCGCTGGAATTGGTTTGATTGATGACCTGTTAGGATGGCAGCATGGAGGATTATCCAGAAGATCAAGGATAATCCTTGTTGCAATTTCTTCTATACCCTTAATAGTAATAAATGCTGGAAATGGGAATATTGCGCTTCCGTTTATTGGTTCATTTAATCTTGGACTTATTTATCCTTTGATACTGATACCTATTGGAATTATTGGAGCGACTACAACGTTCAACTTTCTTGCAGGATTTAACGGCTTGGAAGCAGGACAGGGGGCAATAATTCTTTTTGCACTAAGCATTGTCGCCTTTTTTACCGGAAATTCGTGGCTGTCAATAGCAGGATTATGCATGGTTCTTGCACTTCTGGCCTTTCTTGTTTATAATTTTGCTCCTGCAAGCACATTCCCGGGAGATGTTCTGACTTATCCTGTCGGAGGATTGATAGCGATAATGGCCATACTTGGAAACTTTGAAAAAATAGCAATATTCTTCTTTGTTCCATACATAATCGAATTTGCATTGAAATCAAGAGGAAAGCTATTGAAACAGAGTTTCGGAAAACCGGAAAAAGACGGCTCTCTTTCATTAAAATATAACAAGCTATACGGATTAACGCATGTTTCTATATGGATTATGCAAAAAATGAATATCAAACCAACAGAAAGAAGAGTGGTTTATTCAATCTGGGCATTCCAAATGATAATAATCTTGATTGGATTTTTGATATTTAAAGCCGGGATATTTGGGGGATAAATGAAAAATTTTAACCTAAAAGACGAATTTATTAAGGGAAGTATTATTCTAATTCTTCTGTTTGGCTTGTTTAATCTCATTAATTATTTATTTCAAATAGCCATGGCAAAGATGCTGAGTCTTGCTGATTACGGGGTTTTTGCTGCAATGATGACATTAATTTACATTATTGCCATTCCAAGTGAGGCAATTCAAACAGTTATTTCAAGATATACGAGCAAATTTAATGTAAAAAAAGAATTTGGAAAAACAAAAGACCTTCTCTTGAAAAGCACAGGCAAGGCAGTCTCTTTCTCTGTTTTAATATTTATTTCATTCCTAATCGTTGGAATCTTTCTCTCTAACCTGCTAAAAATAAATTTTCTTATTATCTTGCTGACTGGAACATTGATATTCACATCATTCCTTTCGCCAATCACAAGAGGAATATTGCAGGGAGATAAGAAGTTTGCTGTTCTTGGATATAATCTTGTTCTTGAAACGTTAGTCAGGTTAATTTTTGGAGTTGGATTTGTTCTTATTGGGCTTAGAGTTTATGGCGGAATTTTAGGCGTCTTAGTCGGAGCAATTGCAGGATATCTCTTTTCTTTCATTTTTATAAAACATATTACTGTAGCCAAGAGAATAGGCCAAAGATATGCTGGAATTTACAATTACAATATCCCTGGGCTTGTTATCATGACCGCCATAGTGCTTATGTACAGCTTAGACATATTATTTGCGAGAATTCTTTTTAGCCCTGAAATTGCAGGCCAATATGCGTTTGTCTCTTTGATTGGAAAAGCAATAATATTTTCAAATATTTCTGTTGGGAAGGCTATGTTTCCATTGGCTTCTGAAAAATTTGAAAAGGGCACAAACACAAGAAATATATTTAAGAAATCAATAATTTTTGTTTCATTAATTTCTGCTATAGCTCTAATTTTATACTTTATATTTCCAGAGTTTATCATAAAAATATTATCTCTCGGCTCTGATAAATATCTTGGAGCATCAGGTGTTTTATTTATAATTGGCCTTGCATTTAGCCTTCTTTCTATTTCATACATTATTGTCCTCTATAGCCTATCAAGATATAAAATTAATAAGAAAGAATCCTTCTATTTCTTATTCTTTGCATTAATCCAGATTGTCTTATTTTTAGTATATCATTCAAATATTATGCAGTTTTCTTTAGCCCTATTGACATCTAGCGCTCTTTTCCTATTTGGGTCTATTATTCTGCTGAACAAATAACTTTTAAAAGAGGTATAAGTTTAGCTAAACATGAAAAAAGTGTCGATAATCGTTCCTGCCTATAATGAGGAAAAAAGGATAGGGCACACTCTGGAATTATACTCTCCTTACTTTGAGTTTCTGAACAAGATTGGGGAAATTGACTATGAAATCTTGATTGTTATCAACAATACGACTGATAGGACCCTTGAAATCGTTAAGAGCTATGCAAAGAAGAATAAAAACATAAGATATCTTGATTTAACTAAAGGAGGAAAAGGTTATGCAGTTATAGAAGGATTTAAGGATGCATTAAAGAGAGATAATAACCTTATTGGGTTCGTTGATGCTGACTGTTCAACAAAACCAGAGGCATTTTATGACTTAATAGTTAAAATAAGCAAATATGATGGAGTCATTGCAAGCAGGTATCTTAAAAAATCAATAGTAGAACCTAAACAAACACTTGCAAGAATCGTGGTATCGAGAATTTTCAATGCATACATCAGGGCTTTGTTAATGATGCCTTATAGAGACACACAATGCGGGGCAAAACTGTTTAAAAGAAATGCCCTTGAGAGAACATTAAGAAAATTAACAATGTCAAAATGGGCTTTTGATGTTGATTTAATATATTCAATGAGAAAAGAAGGTCTTCATGTTGAGGAAATTCCTACAAAATGGAGCGATAAAACTCATGCAAAAATAAATTTCATGAGGGCAGGGCCATGGATGGCCCTAGGAATTCTTAGATTAAGATTATTAAATTCTCCATTTAAGTCAATGACGAGAATATATGACAAGATGCTTAATAGGGTGTGGAAATTAAGATGAAAGCCAAAATGAAACAAAGAAAAATATCTTTTCTTATTGCTGCACATAATGAAGAAAAAATAATAGCAAAGACATTAGACAATCTGCTAAGGCTGCCGTATAAAGATTATGAGGTTCTTATTGGGCTTGATGGGTGCACAGACAGGACAGTAGAAATAGTGAGAGATTTTTGCATGGAAAACAAGAAATTCAAATATTATATCATGAATTTGAGACAGGGAAAGAATGCAGTAATAAACAGCATTATCAAAAAGGCAAAGGGAGAAATCATAATAATAAATGATGCCGACTGGATTTTCAAGACAAAAGACAGGGAAAGCTTGGAAAAATTCATTGCATTATTTGATAATCCAAAGATGGGGGGAATTTCCGAATCTCTCCCATTAGAATGGGAAGAGGATATAATGAAAAATTCAAATCTCGGATATAGGATGGTTGCGTATAGCTCATATTTATGGTATAAATTCCAAAAAAAGAAGTTTGCGGAAAGAAGAAAAGGCCTTTTATATGTAAAAGAGCCCGCCTTGTTCATAACAAATATATTCAGAAAAAAACTTTATAAGGAGAACACATCACTAAGCGATGATTTTGAAAGAACAAAAGATATAATCTCCCAAGATTATGATGTTGTGATATCGGAAGAGAGATATAATCCAAAAATGGCTCCTGTTTACAATGAGGTTTCAATAAGAGATTTATTTAAACAGAAAATAAGAACAGCAAGAGCAAGAGAGCAGATAAAAGATGAGCACAATATAAAAGAAAAATATTATCTCTCTGCGATTTTATATATCCTGAAAAATTCATGGAAACTTGGCATCAATGTGGGATTCATGATGATATTCTGGATTTTCCTGACAGGAATTGCGACAATATATTCAAATATGAAAAAATTTAATACAAAGGAGGGCTGGACTCTTAGAGTTAAGAGATAACTAAGAATAAAACAAGAAAATGAAAATAGCATTAATATATGATTATCTAAGCGAAGTTGGCGGCGTAGAAAGAGTAATGGGAACCCATGCAAACTGGCTTACCCGAGCAGGACATGATGTTACTCTTTTATTTAATTATGTGAATCAAAAGACTGCGGAGTATGCTTTTCTTAAAGGACTGAAGATTGAACAAACATGCAAATTCAAATCTGGAGGCGAACCATTCCAGGTATTTTCCGGATTGATTGGATTTAATGATTTGGAAAAAAGAAAAAATCAATATGACCTAGTAATTGCATATTCATTTCCGTCTATTTTCACATCAAGGAAAATAAAATGCAAGAAGGCATTCTATTATCTTCCAATGGAGTTCATTTATTTTCCATTAAAGAAAAGGTGGGAATGGGCAAATGACGGAAAAAGAAAGGCAACTTTCTTTTTCAGCCTATTTTTAGCGCCAATTTTAAGAATGCTTGACAAAAAATGGATTAAAAACAAATTAGTTATCGCAAACAGCGACTTTACAAGAAAAGAAATAAGAGAAAGATACAATGTTGATTCAATTATATCATATCCTCCGTTGAATTCTGTCTTTAAGCCTGCAAAAAGCCCTGAAAAGACATTGAAGAAATATAATGTAAACAAAAAATTCATTCTTACGGCAGGAAGGATTGTCCCGGACAAGAAACAAGACTGGCTTGTTGAAGTTTTTGCAAAATTAAATAACAAAGATTTGGATTTTGTCATTGCCGGGCAGATAGAAGAAAAATATAAACAGAAATTGCTAGATACTGCTGAAAAATTTAAAGTTAAAGATAAATTAAAATTAATTGGGCTTGTAACACAGGTTGAATTAGTCGATTTATATTCAAAGAGCGAGGCATTCTTGTTTGCTTCTCAGGAAGAAGCATTCGGGCTTGTCCCAATTGAAGCCATGGCATGCGGGACTCCAGTTGTTGCCTGGAATGACGATGCAGGACCAAATGAATATGTCATCGATAAAGTCAATGGTTATCTTGCTAAACCATATAATCTTGATGATTTTACAGAAAAAGTGAAGAAGATTCTGGACGAAGGTTTCAAGAAAAAGAACAAGAAAAGAATAATTGAATCTGTGAAGAAATTTACTGAAGATGAGCAATATAAGAGTTTTATAAATAAGACTGATGAATATACAAAAAAATAGTAAATAATAAATAAAATAGTTGCTGTTATAAATATGCAAGTAATATAGTGATGTTAAAGCATATTTATCATTGGTAATATATATCTAATATTAATCAATATGTTTATTTTGACTCTTACTTTGTCTTTTCCATGAGAATATCGAGAATTCTTTCTGCGGCTTTTCCGTCTCCAAATGGATTTTCCCATCCATTTGAACCTGGATTTATGCTTTTACTGAACATTTCCTTAGCTGCAAGAAGCATTTTATCTGGATTTGTTCCCGCAAGAATATTCATTCCATACTCGATTGTCTCAGGTCGTTCAGTATTTTCTCTTATTGTAACACATGGAACCTTCAAAACAAAGCATTCTTCCTGAACTCCACCTGAATCTGTTATCACTAATTTTGCGTTCTGCTCTAAAATTAGAAAATCAAGGAAGCCTACTGGCTCTAAAAGAAATAGTCCTTTAGGAGATTCTATGTTGTTCTCTTTCATTCTTGCCAATGTCCTAGGATGAATTGGGAAAACTAAGGGAATTGCGAATTCCTTGTATATTAAAGAAAGTCCATTTATAATATCTTTTAACTTTTCGGGCTTATCAACATTCTCTGCCCTATGAGCAGTTACTAAAATATATGATTTAGATCTCAATCCTAACTTTTCAAGTATTTTGCTTTTATTTCTCGCTATTTCTATGTTCTGATTTAATGCATCAACTATTGTATTTCCTGTGAAGAAGATTCTGCTTGGCTCCTTGCCTTCCTGATGCAGATTCTTAAGCGCATCTGGTGTCGGAGTAAATAAAAAGTCTGATATATGATCTACTATGACTCTATTTACTTCCTCAAGCATTGAAGTATCATGACTTCTTAATCCTGCTTCATGATGACCTACTTTTATATTCAACTTTTTTGCGGCTAATGCTCCCGCTAGAACAGAAATTGTATCTCCTTGCACTAAGACAAGATTTGGCAATTCCTTTTCAAAAATCTTTTCTATTTCCCGAGTCATTATTCCGACTTGTTTTCTATAAGGTTGTGAGCCGACACCAAGGTTGTACTTGGGTTTTGGAAGTTCTAAATCTAGGAAAATTTGTTCATCTAGCTCTTTCGAGTAATGCTGCCCAGTGTGCAAGACAAAATAATCCATCTTTCTCTTTTCACATTCTCTTATGATAGGAGCCATCTTGATTATCTCTGGCCTTGTTCCTAAAATAATTGCCAGTTTCATCAAAAATCTCATATTTAGATGGTATAAAAAGAATATGGTGCTCTATTCTATATCAATAATTTATCTCATAAATTATCAGGACTGGCTGTTTCTTCTGGATGTCAGCAAAATAAGCCTGGACGATTTTCAACCTGTCACCATTGGAGTTTATCCAGTCATTTATCCAGGAAGGATGAGCTTCGAATACAGACACTTCAAGAAATTTGGGCTTTTCTTTATCTATAAATGGAAGGAAATCAGACTCATTTATCTCAGAGTAAAGAAGTATCTGCCTTTCTGCATAATAAAATGTCTGGGTGGTTGAAATCGTGAGGATTTTGTCTCCAGAGATAGAATTATCCTTCATCCATAGGGCTGCCTGTTTGACTGGAAGATATGTTGTAGATTTGCTCTTTATCAATGGGTCTGCTTGTTTATATTGAAGATAGCCTCCAAAGAGAATTAACGCAATAACTATTGCTGCAGTTATGCCTTTATTATATTTCTTAACAAAATTATAAATAAACATTGATGCCCTGCCAACTAGAAAGAAAATAAATGGCAAACCTAAAAAGACCCATCTATCTTCTATTCCTCTTATGTAAAATATGTAGAATGCCCAGATGATTATTAACGAAAGAACTGCAAAAAGGTCTGCCTCAATGCATTTCTTTCTGTCTTTTACTAAAACATCGAGATATAGGACAAATTTTAGTGCTAACACGAGACCGATTATGAAGAGAATGAAAGTAATATTATCAGTTAATATTTTAAAATAAGCTAGGGCCTTCCAGGCAAATGGAGAGACATTTACAATTGCATTTGAATATCCTGAGCGGAAGGCAGTCGAAGTTCCAAATGTAAGCTTACTCCAAATGAAATAAGGAACTAAGACTAAAAGGAATGAAATTGCAAAATAATAATAATTTTTGTTCTTAAATCCTAAAAATCTGTCTTTTATGAAAATGAAGACCATAAAGATAATTGGAACCAACAGCCCAGAGACTTTAAAGTGGAATCCTAATGCAGCAAAAATTCCAGCGTAAACTGCAAATTTTGTCTTTTCATTCTTCCAATATTTCCACATGAATAGGAAAGATAAGACTGAAAAAGAGAGGGAGAAGAAGTCTGGTTGAACTCTTGTTGTCCAAAAAAGAAGAGTCCATGAAACTGCCATGAAAAATGATGCAATGAGAGCAATTTTTTCATCGAACATCTCTTTCCCAAGATAGTAAACACAGAGAACTAAAATGACAGATGGGAGCAGGACAAGAAAGAGACGGATGAAGTTCTCACCAAGATTAAGCATGAATGCTAATGCTGCAAGAAACTGGAACAAGGGAGGACGGTGCTCATTTAAGTCATATGGAATGTTATAAGCCCAGGATTTTGCTGTTGACAGATAATCTCCTTCATCGTACCACAATGGCTGGGTGTTTGTTTGAACAAAGTAGTGCCATCGCAGAAAAATCGCAAGAATCAAAATTACCAAGAGAATAATATGGTTCTTATTTCTAAGCCAATTCTTCACTTTATCAGTTCTTTTTTTTATTACAGCCTCTTCGCTATTAGCCATTATAGACTTAAATAAATGGGGTTTTTATTTGTTGTTATGTAAGGTATTGTTAAACTAATTGGTGATAAACCTCAAAATAACGACGATAAACTATTAAAGTTCGTTTAAGATATTTCATAAAATACTGAAGGGAAAATTAGTCATCACCTTTTAAGTTAACACAAGCTTATGTAATAATCAGTCGTTTTTTATATGTTCGTATGTGTCTATAGTATATTCTGCCTCATGTTCTTTTATCTCCGCCGTCCTTTTGTTTATTATATCTTTGTCCTTTATAACTTGGAGTATAAACAAAATTTCAGAAGCAGGAATTAAATAACTCATAAATCTTTCATAAAATTCTGGAGAAGCATTTATCAAGGGATTTATTATTTTGTTTAAGAAAAGCAATCTTGTCCTAGTAAATATTATTTTTCTCTTTAATGTTCTAAAAATAGGATACAGACCCTTATTGCACCACCATTCTCCAAAAGTGAAATAGCTAAATCCGGGCCGTTTGTGGTCTAATTGGGATAAACCGAATGGATTTGAGGCATATGGGGCGGCTATGTAAATCTTGCATCCTCCCCCCCCCTATCCTATAAATCTCATTCATCACGCCCTCAACATCATCTACATGCTCAAGCACATGGCTGCATAGGATTTCATCAAATTGACTGTCCTTAAATGGCAGCTTTTTGTCCGGCAATTTGCTCAAGTCAAAGTATACATCTGCTTTTACTTCCTTGTTGACATCTAAGTTAACCCATCCTTTTTTGTATTCATTTTCGCAACCTATATTTAACTTCATTGTTTTAATTGGTCAAAACTAGTTTAAAAGCTTTTATTTTGTTGAATAGGGTATTTTCCAAATCTTGCTTAATGATGCGTTTGTCTTGGCAAGATAATATCCTTTAAACCAGCTGTATGCATATATAAAACCGGAAAGAATGAATTGAGTCCATCTTTCTACCGGCACTTTAAATAATTCTTTTGGGAGATAGAAGATTTCTTCGCGCATTGTCCTTGGTCCTTTAGGAAGAAGATAATATCCTGCTCTGACTCTGGCTTTTTGATTTACAAAATCCCTAATCGTGAGGGGAGCTTTGACATAAACTTTTGCTCTTGGCTCATATGCGAGAGTATAACCATTTTCCCTTACTATCCTTCCCATCCAAGCGTCTACTGCCCCTTTTGCAAATGGAACAGCTTGTAAGGCTTTTTTCCTAAAGGCAAGAAGATATCCTGAAAGATGCCAAAAATTGCCTTCATGATATTGCCTTTCTCTTATTTCTCCGCTTTTTTTGTAGCTCATTATAGTCCAATCATAAAATAAATTGCTTTTTGGGATGAGTGGAATTGGATTTCCAGATACAGCGCCAACTTTTTTGTTTTCAAAATGGCCAAGAAGATATTGAATTGCGTTTTTTTCCAAAATGGCATCACCATCTGTCTGGACAATTATATCGCCTTTTGCATTTTTTATTATTAAGTTAAGAGCAGAGGCTTTTCCTTTTCTTTCGCTTTCAATTATAAGCTCTATCCTTCTGTCTTTCTTCATTAATTTTCTTATTTCGGGGACAGTATTATCAGTGCAGCCTGAAGCAACTACAATCAATTCATCCTTCTTCGACAGCTGTGAAAGAGCTGATTTTATTGCATTTGCAATTACTCTTTCTTCATTAAAGGTTGGAATACCCAAGGTTATCATCTTTGTTTCTAGGATTTCAGGTTTATTAAGTTAATTAAGAGAGATATACTTTGACTTGAACTTTTCTTTTATAAAAATTCCCTGCAAATCGATAATTGATTGATTTTCATTTAAATTGATTAAGTATTTCTTGAGAGACTTGTCCTGGTTTGAAACGATTATGATGTCTTGTTTAAGTACAGAATCTATATCTGAGAAGAGATTGCTGATATCAACAATCTTATCCTTGAGATTTTCCCTGCAGACAAGGTCATAAACTTCCTTTCTATAACTATTTGAAATATTCTTTAGATTTAAATCACTTATTAAGGGATCAAAGATTTTTATTTTATAATCTTTATTTAACAGAGTGTTTATGATATAAAGAATAGGATTTCCTCTTATATCATCTGTGTCTGCCTTAAAAGTAATTCCTAAAATACCTATTTTCTTTTTCTTTTTTGATTCTATAAGGCTTATGCCTCTTTTTATGTGCTCTAAATTGCTTAAGGATATAGAATCCAGCAATGGAGTGTTTAACTTTAAATTATTTGCATTATTTTTCAATGCTGCAAGGTCTTTTGGAAGGCAACTTCCTCCATAGGCAAATCCGGGCTTGAGGTAATAGCTTGAAATGTTCAACTGATTATCCTCGCAGAATAATCCCATGAGTTTTTTCCCATCGATTCCAAGTTCTTTGCATACAGAGCCTATTTCATTTGCAAAAGTAACTTTTAATGCATGGAATGAGTTGCTTGCATATTTTATCATCTGAGCTATTTCTGGCTTTACTATAAATTTCTTTGTATGGATTCCAGAGTAAATCGAAAAAACTTTTTTTCCCACTTCCTTATTTTCAGAGCCAACAACAATATATGGTGCTTTGAAGAAATCTTTTATTGCTGAGCCTTCTCGAAGAAATTCTGGGTTTGTTGCAAGATAAAAATCTAGGCCTTCTTTTTTTCCAGAAGATTTCTCAAGAATATTTTTTAGAATACTTAAAGAACCGGGAAACATCGTGCTTCTTATTACAATGATATGATTTAATCTTCCTTCTTTGCTTCCCTTTGCCCTTAAAGCTGAGCCAATTTCCCCGCAAACTGATTCAAGTGCTGAAAGATCTAAGTCACCATTTCTTTTTGGGGGTGTGCCAACGCATATAAATGAAATATCTGAGCTTAGAATTGCATCTTTTGTGCTTGTTGTGGCCTTCAAGAGCTTTTCCCTCATAGCTTTAGAGATTAATTTGTCAAGATTTTTCTCTTTAATCGGCAAAATTCCTTTGTTTATTAAATCAACTTTATATTTGGCGATATCAACTCCAATAATGGTGTGTCCAAGATGAGAAAGGCAGGCAGCACTTACAATTCCCACATAACCAAGTCCGAATATAGATATCCTCATATTAGACTGGAAAATGGTTCTTATTTAAGCATTTATATACAGATTTTCAAGTTTGTCCACTATTTTATCCCATTTAAAATTGGAAGAAAATGAGATTGCACTCTTAGATATTTCATTGAGCTTTCTGTAATTTTTTATTATGTATTCAATTTTATTAGCAAGGTCTGATGCATCGCCCTGCTCAAACAAAAATCCATTTTCTCCGTTTCTAACAAGCTCTTTGCATGCTATAATATCTGAAGCGATGACAATATTTCCAGATGACATGGATTCTATAAGTGATTGAGGCATCCCTTCTCTTTTTGAAGGCAGGACAAATATACCCGCACTTTGATAAGTTTTTACTTTATCATTTACTTTGTATACCGCACCTTTAAATGAAATATTCTTGACTTTTAATTCATTGATTAACTTTAAGAGTTTGTTTTTGTAAGATATTTCCGAGGGACCTATAATATCTAGCTTAATGTCCCTGTAATCTCCTGATTCTCTGTTTTTTTGGATGACTGAAAAGGCTTTTATTAGGGTTTCGATGTCTTTTACAGGAGCTATCCTTCCAAAAAAAAGTATTTTTTTCACTTTTCCTTTTGCTTTTGTGATTCTTTGTTTTTTTATGAAAAATTCCTTTGGTATTCCATTCGGAACATATTCAATCTTATTGTTTTCTATTCCCAGTTTGTGCAGATAAGGATATTCCCATTTTGTTATAGCTATTATTTTTTTGAATCTTCTTAATTGAGCCCTCGCAAAAAGGACATCATACATGTTTGTTAGTGTAGAAAGCCAGAGGCCCCGAACTTTTACGTTTACAAATGAGGCATGGGTAGTGAGAAAGCAGGGAATCTTCAGTTCTGCGCATCTCTTTGCAACAACATTACCCTCTAGGTGCCTAAAAGTCTGACAGTCAACTATGTTAGGATTTATTTTATCAAATGCTCTGTTTAATTCGTTCGAATTATAGCCATAAGCATTTTTACTTCCAAACCTTGATTTAACTTTGAATCTGAAGCAATGAATACCATCGACTATTTCTTCACTTTTTACTTCTTTTAGTGTTCCTGCCTCAAGATTAGAGGAAAAAACATAAACTTCCCAGCTTCTTTTTATTAATTCTCTGGAAACATTATAAACTCTGTTCCAAACTCCTGAAATTCCAGAGGAATATGTGCAAGTGAACAGGATTTTCTTTTGATTTTTATTTTTAATTTTTTTCATGTTTGTCTTAATATTTTGTTTTATCATCCTATGTCTTTAACTTTATTCTATTTTTATTTTATTTATGTTTTTTATTGGAGTTTTGAAAGCTCGCTCATTGTTATGAAGAATGAGTCTTTATATAGATTAAGAAACTTGTCTATTTTTGCTATTACTTTATCATTAAACTCATAGCTGTGGGAAAGGAAGACAAGAGAGGAGTCTTTTCTTATCATAATTGAGAGCCTGGCAAGAATTCTGAATATGAAGAAAGGCAATTTTCTCAAACTAAAGACACTTATTGGAAGGATGAATGAGGAGGAGGGAATTTCCTTAATCTTTAAGTTGTTCTTTTTTATCAAACTCTTAAATTTCATCTGTTTTAGAAATAAGGGAAGCTTGCTTCTGAAGAAAATAAACTGTGATGGGGGAAATTGGACTATCGATGAGTCATAGGAAAAGCCTTTCTTGTTTGCAAGAAGAATTAATTCATAATCTGAAGAGAATTGCGGAGCTCTTAATCCTATTGGAGAAGTTTTAAGGTATTTTTTAAAGCACTTTATCGCCTTATTAAGATTTTCCTCCTTCTGCTTCTTGTTCATTTCGTCAAATCTTAGATGCCTGTAGCCATGAAGGGAGATTTCCCACCCCCTCTTCTTGAATTCATTGAATAGTTTGGGATATTTTTCTATGCAATCGCAGGTAACAAACAAAGTGGGTCTTATATGATGCTTCGCCAATATGGGCTGTAGCTTCCTGAATCCAGAAACAAGAGATTCATAGCTTCCAGTCTTGTAATCTTTTTCTGTATCAATTGTAAAGCAGAATTTCATTCAAGTCTAAGAAGAATAATAATTATAAATCTTTCTGGCGGCAACATCCAAGCCATATCCTTCAAGGGTTTTTTTGGCGTTTTTTCCTATTTTACTTGCCAGTTTTTTGTTCTTTATGAGCTTGATTACTGAATTTGCTATCTCATTCGAGTTTTTTGGCTTAACAAAAAGAATTTCTTTGTTGTTTTTGAAGTATCTGTCAAGGCCGTAAATGACAGAGGCAATAACAGGCCTTCCTGAAGCAAGGCCCTCTAACAGGGCTGGCCAAGGAACTGCTTCCCATAGAGAGGGATAGATAAGAATCTCAGAGGAAGCTATTTCTTTGAACAATTGCCTCCTATCTAAGATGAATCCCCTCCAAATTATCCTTTTGTTAGTGTGTTTCCTTGCCAATTCTCTCTGGAAATCATTTTTCTTTGCTATTATCTCAAACTTGTAATCTGGAAATCTCCTTGAAACAATCTCAAAAGCATCAAGAAGATAAATTATTCCTTTTTGTTCGTGGACTCTTCCTACAAAGGAGATTTTTTTCTCTATTTTAGGAGTTATTCTCTTGTATATGTCCAAGTCAACACCATCTGGAATGTTATTGACATCATTATGCAATTTTTTAAGCAATTGCGTTTCATAAAATCCGTGAGTTATTATTTTATCTGCTCTCAATAATGCCCACTTAAAGAAAAACCAGAGATATTTCCTATCATGGAACTTGAATCCCTGGAATCCATGCACTGTGATGACAGTTTCATATCTTATTCCTAAAATCGGAGCAAGAAAATAAAGAAGATTCTCATGAATATGAATCACATCAAATTCTTTCTTGAAAAGAAGGAGTTTAAACATGTAAAGATAGCACATCAATGCAAAAGAAATATTTCTTAAAAATAAGGATTTTCTTATGACTGGAATTTCTATTTTGTTCTTGCATAAAGAGCCTTTTTGAGTGAGAACAGTGCAGTTTGACATTCTTGAGGAGATTTCATAAATATGCCTCTCGCTGCCTCCTTCCTCTGGAACAGTAAGTCCAATCATCAGAACTCTCGGATTCTTATTAGCGATTTTATTTTTCATTTTATATTTTTGATTGATTTTATTATCTTGTTGTTTATTTAATTTATATCTTTTCTATTTATTTTATTATTAGTTTTGTTCTTTAATTTTTATTTACTTTACTTCTTCTTGTAAAACCTTTTAATTATCTTAAACCTTTTCATCAGGCTTCGTATTAATGTATATTTTGAATTGGTTGAGCAATGTGGCTGTTCTACAATATCTCCCCCGAAGTTTTCTTTGAATTTATTTATGTTGTATATTTTTTCCCCTTGCTTTGCATTTTTGTCATAACCACCCAAGTCAAAGTAAGCCTTACCAAGAGATTTCGAGAAAAGAATCAGATTCCAGTAAAGAAAAGGCATTGCCTGCAGTTTATAGCCTTCATCGCTCGCCGCTGTCAAATTAAGTATTGTATAATCATTATCTATTAAGATAATTCCACCTGCGATTATTTTATTTTCTTTTTTTATCAAAAATAATCTTGCTCTTTCCCTTGACTTTGTCAATTCTTTCAAGAAATCCGGAGACTTTTCCTTGAAACCACCATCGTGAGCGGTTTTCTTGTATAATTTATAGAATTCACTTATTTCGCTTTCTGTTTTTAGCTCCTGAAATTCTAGATTGTTTTTCTCAGCTGTCTTGACACCCCATCTTGCAGACTTCTTCTCAAGAGAATTCCACAAAAATTCCTTATCTTTCTCCAGAGAAACAAGGATTGTGCTGTCTGAGACTGTTTTATACCCTGCTTTTTCAAAAATGTCTTTTTTTTGGTTAATAACTGTAGGACGGATAAGCCCATAAAAGTATTTTTTGCTTTCCTGCCTGAATTTGGAGAGGATTTCCAAGCCTGACTGCTCGTCTTTGAACAGTGGAGTACCCTCAGAGAATAAGATTTTTTTCTTTCCAAGAGGAGTTATTATTTCCTGTTCGAATGCAAGGAGGCTTGCTTTTAACTGACCAGATTCTTCTATTACTATCAGTGTAGGCTTCTTGCCATCCATTTCAAGGGATTTTGCCCATTCGGGGCTTTGATAAACACTCCCTTTTGATTCCTTCAATAAGGCAATCCAGGAATCCATTAATTGCATGCCTATCTCCATAATCTTTGGATGAAAAGGGGTTTTAATAAATCTATTTATTTGAAAGATTGCCTGATTTTAAGATATATTATGAAGAGTATATAATGTTTATAAACTGGATTTTATTTGGGAAGAAATGACTAAAATAGATACGGAATTCTATCATGAGAAGAAAGTGCTCCTTCTCGGGGGCTTCGGTTTTATCGGGGAAAACCTTCTTAAAAGATTATTTTGGCTTCATGCAAAGCCAAGCGTTGTCAGCAGGGCAAGAAAAGATGAACAGGATGCATATCAGCATCTGGATGTAGATTATTTTGACCCATTCGAAGATTTTATAAAATTAGGACCCTATTTAAGAAATGCAGATATTGTTTTTAATTTGATATCTCCAAGCAGGCAAGATGTGACAAGGCAGCATGCTCTCAGTACATTAAATTTTGACATCCTTAATTTCTGCGTTAAGGAAAAAATCAATCCTATTTTGGTGCATGTTGGCTCAAGATTGCAATACTCTCTAGAGTCTGAATTGCCAATAAACGAAGATGCTGAAATGAAGCCAACAACGGCTTATGGATTGGAAAGAGTTCTTTCGGAAAACCATTATCGACTGTTTAATGAAAAGGGAGGATTGAAAACTATCTGTTTAAGAGTTGCAAACCTGTACGGACCTTCTGAAAATCTTGTTAATAGAAAGGGGTTAGTTAATGGATTAGTTTATTCTGCTTTGTTTGGAAAAATGCAAATAAATGGAGATGTTAACAGGCTTAAAGATGTGCTTTATGTTGATGATTTTATTGACGCCTTGCTTCTTTTAATTCCGGAAAAAAGCCATTATGGTGAAGCATTCAATGTCGGAAGCGGAGATGGAATAAAGATGATTGACATAGCAAGAAAAGTTAAGGATGTTTTTAAATATAATCAAGAAATACAAGTGGAAGGAGTTGCAAGAGATGATTTCAGTTTTTATCTAGATATAAGCAAGATTAAAAATGCAGTTGGATGGGAGCCAAAAATAGGATTAAGGGAAGGATTAATAAAAATGAAAGAAGGATTGGAAGAATTAGAGGTGAAAAAATGAAGATGCTCATTACAGGTGGTGCGGGATTTATAGGAAGCAATTTTGCAAGATATATGGTAAAAAAATATCCTGAACATGAATTTACTGTTTTTGATAAGCTGACATATGCTGGAAATCTGGAAAATATCCTGGAAATCAGGGACAAACAAAATTATAAATTTGTAAGAGGAGATGTATGTGACTTGAATTTCCTGACCTATATTTTGAAAGATACTGATGTTGTCTTTCATCTCGCTGCTGAGAGCCATGTTGATAATTCTATTGGCAATTCTCTTGAATTCACAAAGACAAATGCTTATGGAACTCATGTCTTGATGGAAGCAGCTCATTTGAACAAGATAAAAAGATTCATTCATGTCAGCACTGATGAGGTTTATGGAGATATTACAGAAGGAAGCTTCAAAGAAGATGCAAAACTGGTTCCAAACAACCCTTATTCTGCTTCTAAGGCTGCAGCAGAAATGATAGTAAGGGGATATTACACGACTTATAAGCTTCCAATTATCATAACAAGAGGAAATAATGTTTATGGTCCTCATCAGTATCCTGAAAAAATTATTTCAAGGTTTATATGCAATCTCATCTTGGATAGAAAAGTTCCTTTGCATGGAGAAGGGAAAAATATCAGAACATATATTTATGTTGATGATGTCTCAACTGCATTGGATGCAGTTTTCAACAAAGGAGAAATAGGAGAAATTTATAACATTGGAACTCATGATGAAATAAGCAACCTTGAACTGACAAAAATGCTGATAAATAAGCTCGGGAAAACAGAGGATTATATTTTACATGTGCCTGACAGGCCGTTCAATGACAGAAGATACAGCCTTGACTTAAGCAAAATTAATTCTCTTGGATGGAAGCAGGAAACAGGATTTGAGCAGGGAATTGACAAGGCAATTGAATGGTATAAGAGAAATGTCACCTGGTGGCTTAAACTATTGAATCACAACGGGTTATAATTAATATTAATCATCGATAGAATATATATTTAATCGAAAAAAAATAGAAATTAGATGCATTTTAAATTAAATGAAATAATTAGCAGGAACATTTTTCACAACTAAGCGAAGTAGAGATTGGGTACACTATTAACATAAGGACTGAGCTCGAACAAATCACCAGTCTATCGTATTGTATATATTGTTGTTACTAATTCTAACAAAAAAATGAAGAAAGGCTTTTATACTCCCACAAAATCGATTCTCTATGAATAAGCATGCCAGAAGAGTTTTTGCGGAAATAAAAAAATTGCCTCGACCTCCGTTTAGTATAGATATTATTGTTGAGACTAGCCATGGAGCTGGTTTGGGCTATGGTGGAGAACCGGATACAATCGTGAAATATCGTATAACTGATCGCAACTTCAGGCATATTAGTGCTAATTTGTTATTTCTTAGTGATGTTGACAAACAAACGGTTGATAAGGGAATTGCCCTTGCTCAAGATATTGCTAGAGCTGTCGGAGAGAATTATCATCCTAGAGGATATGTTAAAAAATCTACTGAACAAAGAATAGAAATTCCTGTCTGGGCCCTAACTTTTCAGAGATATTCTACAGGATTTTATTTGAACCCTGAAAATGGATAGATAAAGGGAAAGTCGCACTCCATGCATGACATGCAAGTCCATTCCAATGTGGAGCATTCCTAAACCTTATGTTGAAGAAACCGCAGGAATAATTTCTAACTGTCTAACATTAAATCTAACCTTTTTCTTCTAAGGCTTGCTTGTATATGTTAAGGAAAATCCTTCCAACCTTATCTAATCCCCAGCCATTAACAACTGTTTTTCTTGCTTCAATGCCTATCTTTTTTAGATTTGCTTTGCTAGCTTTTTTTATTGTTTCTATAATTGTTTTTGGATTATTATCTTTAAGGAAGAAACCATTCTTTCCATCAACAATGAGTGATCTTAAGTCTCCGACTTTTGTAACAATTGGAATTACTCCAGAAGACATTGATTCTAATATTGAATAGGGGAGTCCTTCAAACTCGCTTGGAAGAACGGTGAATCTTGCTTTTTTATATTCTTTTTTACAGAATTCAGGTGGTTGAAAACCAAATAATTTAACATTTTTTCCTGCAATTTTTTTTATTACTTCTTCCATGTCTCCTCCACCTATTAGATGAAGTTCATAATCCGACAGAGATTTCATTGCTGTAACAAGTTTATCGAGAGCTTTCTGCTTAGAAAATCTCGCTGCAGTTGCAATTCTTTTGTTATCTTTATCATTTGAGAATTCCCAGAATTCTGTATCTACTAAATTCGGAATTATTACTTTCTTCTTTTTATCTCCAGCTAATTTGACATAAAAATCAACGGTTTCATCGCCTTGAGAGATTATTTTCCTGGCTCTTTTTGAATTAAACTTTGCCATTGTGTAATAAATTTTGTTTCCTAAACCTCCAACAAGCTTTTTTCCTTTCATTTTGTAAAATTTTCCAAAACCATACGAATGAATTCCATGGCATGTCATTACAAATGGAACTCCCGAAAGTGATGCTGGAAGAGAAGTTGTTATCGGAGCTTGGGTATCTATCACATCAGGCTTTATTTCTTTTATTTTCTTCCAAGCTCCAAAAAGGAAAGCCAATTCAAAGAAAATTCTGTATAAATAATAGAATTTTCCTGAACCTTCAAACTTCTTATGTATCATTCCTATCTGATGAATGTAAAGTCCTTTTGGAAATTTCCTCGCGTTTTGATTTTCCTTGCCTTTTTCTGCCCTTGAACTGATAATATGAACTTCATTCCCTAAATTTACAAGGGCTTTGCCAAGATTGACAATGTGGGTTGTTCCCCCACCTATTGTCTGAGGAAATGGCATTAACTCTAAGATGCATATCTTCATTAAATTGCTTGTGGGATTTGATTTAAATACATTTTCATACAAATTATCTATTATAACTACTTTTACTTGTATGTCAACATTCCACTTTCAACTTAATATTCCCAACCTCTATCACTTATCTGTATTATCCCGAAATTATTTAACTATCCACCAATCAGACTCGTAGAACCAGAGTTTTCTTTTTTGCTTTAATCTTCTTAGAAATTCCGTGACTGCTTCTACAACACCATAGTCCTGCATTGATTTTTCCATTGGAAGATAGGTATTGTAATCATGGCCTCCAAAAACTCCTCCTTTTTTCACAAGAGGATAATAAGTTTCAATGTCTTTCTTTACATATTCGTATTGATGATTCCCATCAATGTATACAAAATCAACTTCTTCTTTTATGTCCTTCCAGGCATCAGAGGAGAACTTTTTGACCCAGACAATTTTGTCGTTATATTTCTTCAATCTATTTCTTGCGGACTGCTCATATTTGTTCAATGATTTCTGTCCTCTTGCATTCATTTCAGTTTCTTTATAATCAGAGTAAGAAGAATAAGGGTCTATGAGATAAAGTTTCTTTATGTTCAGATTTTCAAACATTTCCAAGGAATTTTCTCCTGCAAGAATGCCAATTTCAATCCCTATCAGTTCTTTTTTTCCATAATTTTCTTTTAGAAATTGATTCATAGAGCGCAGTTTTATCTTTCTTAACTGCAAATTGCCTTTTTTTAATATTCTTTGCAGGAATTCGAAGATTAATTTTTTCATCCTAAAAGCGAGAAAGAACAATTTATATACTTTTAGTCTGTACAAAGAAAATGGCAGTATTAGTAAGTGTAATTATCCCGGCTTATAATGAAGAGGAAGATATTGGTAAATGTCTTTCCTCTCTGGAGAAACAGAGCTACAAAAATAAAGAGGTTATAGTTATTGATGATGGTTCGATTGATAAAACGAAGGAAATCATTTGGGGATTTAAGAAAGTAAAGCTGATTAAGGGAGAACATAGGGGGCCCGGATTTTCTAGAAATCTTGGAGCTAAAAAAGCCAGAGGGAAAATACTGATTTTTGTTGATGCTGATATGACTTTTGAGAAAAATTACATAAAAAACTTGATTGAACCTATAATTAAGGAAAAGATAATTGGAACAGAAGAAGGAAGGCAGATAGCTTCAAATCAGGAAAATATATGGAGCAAATGCTGGGGAACTCATTTTAAGGATTACAGCTATCAGGATAAGGGATATATTTTTAGGGCTATACAAAAAAAAGAATTCTTCAAGATGGGATGCTTTGACCCTAAATATGGATATGGAGATGATGCAACATTCTATTTCAAATATGGAATAATGTCAAGAAGAGTGAAGAATGCTGTATGCTATCATAAAAATCCTGAAACACTAAAAGAAGTTTTCAAGCAAAGCAGATGGATTGGTGCTTCGATACAAAACAAAGTTATCGAGATAAAGGGAATAAATTATCTTGTTCCTCTATTTGGAATTTTATTATCTCCAATTATGATTGTTGCTTTATCAATCAAGAAATGCCACAAAAATGGCAATTTTTCTCTTTTCCTGCCCATGCTTCTATTCATGACTTATAGATATTTTGGCACACTAAATGGATTATTTAGGAAGATATATTTTGGGATGAATGTGAGATAAGATGAGATGGAGATTATTTGAATTTTAGTCTCAACAATTCATCGCCTGCTTTTTCCACATCATTGACAGAGATATTCTGCATGCAGGGAATGTCTTCTGGGCATTCTGTCTTTTTCATGCTGTATGCACAAGGACCATTGTCGAACAGGATTTTGTGCTTTTTGCTGTCTGTCGGCCAGGCGCCGACTATTTTAGGATAAGAGGGACCCATTAGTTCAACAATTGGAACACCGACTTGATAGGCTACATGAACAATGCTTGTATCAGTTGCAATGAGAAATCTTGCCTTTTCCAACAATGCGCCAACTTCCCTAATTGTGAGCTTGCCACAAGTGTTGATGATACCTTTTTTATTTTTTGATTCTTTTATTATTTTTTCTGCTAAAATAGACTCACTTCCTGTTCCTGTGATGATAATCTTATATTCTTTCTTTGAAAAATAATCTGCTACTTCCGCATATCCTTCAAAACTCCAGAGATGAGGAGCGATTTTATTTCTTTCAAGAGCTTCAACGACAAATTTTCCTCCAGGATGAATAACAATAAACTTCCCCGTTTTGTTGCCTTTGCTTACATTATTGCTTTTTAGGAAAGAATTTACTTTGTCTTCTTCTCCTTTTGAATGATAAAAGATGGTTTTTTTCTTTTTGAATTTAAAACCCAAAGCTTCAAACATCTTAAATTCCATTTCAACCATGTGGGTTCCCCATTTGATAAACGGCCTTCTTGTAATGAACAATTTTGTCTTTAAGCTTAGGAAATCCCTGAAACTGTAGTAAAATAAAGATATTCTGTATGGGATGAAAAGGAATTGTTTTATTTTTACCGGACCCTGGTTGATGAACAGGGCTGCTTTGAAATGCTCTCCTCTTATGTCTCTTAGAGTTTCCACTCCTTGATATTCAATCATTTCAATTCCCGGAACGAAACCGAAAGTTTTTATTGTACTTTTATCTGCAAGAATTGCGACTTCAACTTTTGAATAAACTTTTTTGAAATAATTTAAAACTCCAAGAAGGCAAAAATCTCCGCCGACATTTCCTTTTTGCTCATTTATAAGAACTACGAGGATTTTATCTATTTCTTTATTCCTTATCATTTTAAATTTACTTGGGTCAAGAGCCAGCCATATTGCCCTGTCAACTAATCCTGAGAATTTTCTGGCAATTTCAATGCATTTTGTGTATTTTTTTCTTAAATTTGGTCCGAGTTTCATTTTATTTTGTTTTTTATTATTTGAAATTATTTACTTATACCTGTTTGGTTTTATTAAAGTTATTAATCTTGTGCTTTTTTTCATAATTAAATTTTATCATTTCGTATATTTAATGTTCAAGAGCTTTGTCGAATACTTCCTTGAATTCTTTGTTTCTTTTTTCCAGGGAGTACCTTCTCAGAAATTCTTTTCTTGCATTTTGTCCTGTTTTCTTTATTAAACCTGGATTGGCAAGAAGATACTCTAACTTTTCCTTTAACCTAGCTATCAATTCAGGGTCGTCAAGAGATTTTATTTCATCTGTAAATGTATCTGTTCTTATGTAAGAAGGGTATCCTAGATTTGTATATCCTTTTATTTTATCTGATCTTTGAACAATAAAACCATTGAAACCATTTTCAATGTAATCCTGAACTGCATAGGTATTAAGAGCAATTATCGGAACGCCTACAGACATTGCCTCAAGAAATGCAGTAACTGAATAATTATGCCCGGGCATGAATAATATATCTGCACTTTCATATAGTTTTATTATTTCTTCGAACGGAACGGTTTTATCTATTAAAGTTGCGTTTGGAATTTTTGAAATTTCTTCTTTTATTTCATCAGAAACCATACAGCGGACAACGAATTCAACGTCTTTCCTTTTTGACATTGATTGCATGGTTTTTATTACTTCTAACCCGCCTTTAATGTAAAAATCAAGGGGATTATTTATCGAACCCATAAATAAAATTCTTTTCTTTTTTTTATTATAGTCTTTTGGATAGGTTTTTGCTTTGCCTATTGGCTTCATCCCAGAATCAATCAGGACTATTTTATCTACTACTTCTTTGCAGAATTGTTTTTTCATAAATTCTATGGGGGTTTGATTTGTGTAAATTATTTTTTTGCAATAGGGTGAAAGAAGGACCTGCTCTATCTTGTCTCGGTATTTCAAGAAAAGAGGATAATTATTCCCCGCTAAGCTTGTTGGGTGGTCAAACATATATAATATCCAGGGTTTTTTTATGTCGTATATCACTGAACCTGAAAAGACGAGGTTTGCTTCCTGCATAATAGGAGTTTTCTTTGTCATCTCAAAGATTTTCGTTGTCTTGAATATTTTGAGAAAGAGATGATATAAGGGGCGAATTAATTTCCTTAAAGTTTTGGAACTTGTTGCCCTGTCTGTTATTTTATAAGCCATATTCGGACCTGTTCCAATGAAAGTATATCCCTCTGGCGGAAATTCTACTATTGTTTTATCCAAGCTATACAACTTTTCTATGGAAGGATAGAACTGTATTTTTTTTAAGTTATCTTTTGAAATCTTTAAATTATCCATTTATGGTAAGGATTAGTGGGCTTTTTAAATTTTAATATGCTGAAGACAAGGTATTTAAATGATGCCTCTTCTTGTCCATTATGAAAAACATCCCAAACGAGGAGTATAGAAAAATCTTGGAGTTAATGCCTATATGCTGTGTTGATGTTGTCCTATTTCATGATAATAAAATTCTCCTTGTCAAGAGAAAAAATGAGCCTGCAAAAGGAGAGTGGTGGGTTCCTGGAGGAAGAGTTTACAAAAATGAAAAATTGGAGGAAGCTGCAAAAAGAAAGATTTTCGAGGAAGTTGGGTTGAAAGTTAAAGTAAATAAAATGATAGGAATATATGAAACTATATTTGAAAAAAGCGCATTCGGCAAGATAGATGGGGGGACTCATACCATTAACATAGGTTTTCTTGTTGAAGCAGAAGATAAAAATCTTAAAATAAAACTGGACAAAACCAGTGCAGAGTATAAATGGATAGATAAAATAGATGAAAGCCTTCCAGAATATGTGAAAAGGGTTATTTTTGATTCTGGTGTGTTTAATTGATTTTAATTGATTTTGCTCTGATTTGAATGTATGATATTGCATTGTAATAATCTTTAAAAGTACTCTCGGTTTCCAGAAAAAAGGTGAAAAAGACAAAAAGAACATGTCGTTGGAGGGAAAAAGAGTCCTAATAACAGGAAGTTCAGGATTCATCGGAAGGAATCTTATAAAGAGATTGCAGAGCGAGAAGGCAGATGTTATCAACGTTGGGAGAAATGAAATTCCAGGTGTTTATATGATAAATAAGGATTTGACAAAGACTGATTTTTCTTTTCTTGATAAAATTGATTTTGATTATGTAGTCCATTTGGCAGGATTCAGCAGCCCCGCAAGAGCAAAAGACAAAAACGATACCATGTCTTTGAATGTAGATTCTACAATTAATTTTTTCAATAAATTAAATGAAAAAAATGTGGATAAAGTAGTGTTCATGTCTTCATGCGTCGTTTATAAAACTAGCAAAGATTTAATAAAAGAAAATGAAGCACTGCAGGATGAGCCGGACTTTTATGCAGAATCAAAAATGGCTGCAGAAAGAAAAGGTCTTGAATTGCAACAGAGCGGTTTTCCGTTGGTAATATTCAGGCTCGGGAATTGCTATGGTCCGGGACAGCAATGGAAAAAAGAGGATATGCCTACCATAGTGCCGCGATTAATAACTAATGCATTAATCAATTCAGAAAATGAAGTTTATGAAGGAGAGGCATTAAGAGATTATATTTATGTTGATGATGTTTGCGAGGGAATTGTCAGAGCTTTGCAGAGCAATTATTCGGGAGTTTTGAATCTTGGAACAGGAATTAGAACCAAAGTGCAGGAGTTGGCGCAAATCATAGCAGAACTAACTAATACAAAGTTAAAAGTAAGCAAAGACGCAAAGTATTACAACCTTTCTACAGATTCTATTGTCCTAGATACAAAAAGACTGGAAAAAGCACTTGGCTGGAAGCCAGAAACTGGATTAAGAGAGGGAATTGCAAAAACAATAGAATGTTACAAGGAGGTTGTAAAAAAAAATTAGAAAGGGAGAAGATGATTTCATTAATAAAATCCACATTTTACAAAGAAGAGGAGACAAAAGCAAAACTTTGCGACTTTATTAAGAATGCCAAGAAGTTAAGCATGGGAGAGAAGTGCAAAGAATTTGAGAAAGAATTCTCAAAATACCAGGGAAGAAAATATTCTGTTTTGTACAATAGTGGAAGTTCTGCGAACCTTGCATTGATTCAGGCATTGTTGAACATGAAAAAACTGCATAAGGGCGATAAGGTTGGATTTTCTGCAATCACATGGGCAACAAATGTTACGCCCTTAATTCAACTTGGATTAGAACCTATTCCAATAGATGTCTCTCTTGAACATCTGAATGTTTCATCTGATAATTTACTTAAAGTTCTTGAAAGAACTGAGATAAAGACCCTATTTTTGACAAATCTTCTCGGATTCTGCGGAGATGTTGATAAAATAAAGAATATATGCGATGAAAGAGGAATAATTTTATTGGAAGACAACTGTGAATCTCTTGGAAGCAGGCTTGGCGGGGTGAGATTGGGAAATTTCGGGCTTGCAAGCACTTTTTCATTTTTTGTAGGGCACCATATGTCAACAATAGAGGGAGGAATGGTCTGCACAGACAATGAAAATCTATATGATATATTAATGATGACAAGAGCTCATGGATGGAGCAGAGACCTTGAAAACCATAAAAAACAAAAGTTAAAAGAGGACAATAAAATAAGCAATTTTTATGACCAATATACTTTTTATACGCTGGGACAAAACTTAAGACCAACAGAAATAACTGGTTTTCTTGGATTGGAACAGTTGAAATACATTGATGAAATAATAAACCAGAGAAATGAGAATTTTAAAAAATTTCACAGCGCTGTTTCGAACAACATAGACTTCATTCCTATAAAAACAGGGCATATAGACTTTGTTTCCAATTTTGCCTATCCATTAGTTTTCATTAACAACTCTATTATGGAAGAATATAAAGCAAAGTTTGAAAATAAAATTGAAATAAGGCCGATAGTTGGGGGGGCAATTGTTGAACAGCCATTCTTTATAGATTATATGAATGAAAGAGGAAGATTCTATGACTGCCCAAATGCAAGCAGAGTTCATTCCCTTGGATTTTATTTTCCAAATAATCCTGAGCTTTCAAATGAAGAAATATCTGAGATGACTAAGTTATTAACTAGAGGACATATATCTTTAAATTCTATAACCTCTGACAAGAAAATTACGTTAAGCGATATAAATAATCAAAAGAGTGTTGTTAATAGCAGTCTAGGCAGCAGCCAGAGTCCTTCATTATGGAAGCCCGAGCCCAGTCAGAAAGTAAAAAAGGCATTCATTACTGGTGTCACTGGACAAGATGGTTCGTATCTCGCTGAATTTTTATTGAGCAAGGGCTATGAAGTTCATGGACTTGTCAGAAGAGCCAGTTCTTTCAACAGAGGAAGATTAAAAGATATCTATCACTCTCTGACAAGAAGACACAAGAGCTTCTTCCTTCATTACGGTGATATGACTGATTCCAGCAGTTTAAAAAGAATAATTTCTATGGTAAAGCCTGATGAAATATATAATCTTGCTGCGCAAAGCCATGTGCAGATTTCATTCGAAACTCCAGAATATACTGCAGATGCAGATGCTCTTGGAGTCTTGAAACTTCTTGAAATTGTCCGTTCTCTTGAACTAAAGGAGACAAAGGTTTATCAGGCTTCGACAAGCGAACTTTTTGGGCTTGTCCAGGAATCTCCCCAGAAAGAAACAACTCCTTTCTACCCGAGAAGTCCGTATGGGATTGCGAAGCTTTATGCTTATTGGATTGTGAAGAATTACAGAGAAGCATATAATATGTTTGCTTGCAATGGAATTTTGTTCAATCATGAAAGCCCGAGAAGAGGAGAGAATTTTGTAACAAAGAAAATTACACAAGGAGTAGCAGCAATAAAAATTGGCAAGGATGAAAAAATATATCTTGGGAATTTGGGGGCAAGAAGGGATTGGGGGTATGCGCCAGATTATGTAGAGTCAATGTGGCTTATGCTGCAGCAAGATAAGCCGGATGATTATGTAATTGCAACTGGAGAGACTCATTCTGTAAGAGAATTTGTAGAATCTGCTTTTGAGTATGTTGGAATAAAAATAAGATGGGGAGGAGAAGGAATAAATGAAAAAGGAATTGATATTAATACTGGGAGAGTTTTAGTAGAAATTGACCCTCTTTACTTCAGACCAACTGAAGTTGAGAAATTAGTCGGGGATTATTCAAAAGCCAAAAGAGTGCTTGGCTGGGAGCCAAAAATAAAATTCAAGGAACTTGTTAAATTAATGGTGGATGCTGATTTGAGAGAAACGGCTAGATAGCAAATAATTTTTAGTACGTGCTGGTGGTTAAAAAATTCAGAGAAAGTTTAAATACACTTGCTAAGCTGGTATAACATGGGAAAATATTTAACAAATGAACAGCTAAAGAATTATTGGTTGGTGGAACCACAGAAAGAATGTGGAGATATTCAAGAGCGGGCTGTTAGGGGTCTTACCAGACAAGAAAACAAGGGCTATGAATTTGCAGCAGAAGCGATAAAAAGAATTATCTCTCCTAAATACCCTGGATTGCGCGCCGTTCCTTTATATTGTTGTTTTGAAATACCAAAGAGAAGGTGGTTAATATCTAAATCTTGTGGAATAGTTCAGGGGGGTAATTGTTCTCCATTGGAGATTGATGAAGAAGAGGGAAATTTATCAATCCCACTAATAAGAAAATCAACCAAAGAACCAGTGCCAAGAGGATTCTACCATCCAGCAGATTTATTAAAATTCCTAACTACTTACCAACCGCAAGGTGAAACTGGAAAACTAATAGTTCAATGTCTTAGAAGTCATATTTTGACATTGGGAGATCAAGGTTTTGGTGGTGGAATTCCTTTCGAAAAGTTCGTTTTTTATGAAGATAATCCTGTATTGAAAGTTGCTTGCAAAGAAGTCGCTGATGAGATAAATGTTTATTCATGGAAGAATTATAATATGTTAGTTCCTTGTATGGTGGGGGACTCTAAATCGCATCATGCTTTAAAGAAGGTAGAAAATAAAAAATGACAAATCCAAAAGTAGCGATTGTGACTACGACTTTTTATGGAAATAATCCTGAAGGGATTCTTAGAAAAAGATTAGCGACGGATTTTCTTACAGGAGCAGTAGAAAAAGGCTATGAGGTATTCTTAGTAGACGGCGGGACAGATAATGGCGCTTTTCTTGCAAGTATGAACACGATGGGCGTGCATTGTTACGGGGAGACACAACATGGACTTAGTGGCTCAAGGCGCGAAGCATTAGGACATGCCCAAGAATACGCAGATAGATATGGAATTGATTATATTATATGGACAGAACCTGAAAAAGTAGATATGATAAGGCATATACCTCGTCTTGTTGAGGGAATTGAAGCTAATCATGCGCATATCGCTGTTCCTTTCAGAAAGAATATGAGGCAATATCCTGGAGCACAGCGAAATAGTGAACAATTTGGAAACCAAAGACATACAGACTTGGGCTACATGGACATGCGTGGCAAGCCGATAGACACGTTTGCAGGACCAAAGCTTTGGGTTAGAGGTGTGACGCCATTCTTTTTTGTTTTTGGAGATGACAAAATCTCGAGAGCTTTTGGTGAGATGAGATTGCAGGAAAAACAAGCTAAATTAAAACATCAGGTAGAAGGAGATACCAGACAATTTATTTATGATGAAGCAGCAGCTGATTTCAAACGCTGGGACCACATGATACAAATGCCTGTTTGCTTAATTAATTTAATGGGCGGCAGGATAATATCAGTTCCTATTGATTATAACCACCCAATAGAACAAGCGGAAATTGAACAAGCTAATCAAGCAGTTTGGAATCCAAAACGAATGGGGCAGCTTAGTGCATTAGATGAACAGTTTCATTTCGTTAAATGGGCGTATGAAAAAGGAGTATTTAGGGAAGGCGATATTGGAAAGAGCTTGGCAGGACTATTAGATTAGTTTCGTTTTATCACTTCAATTTATTTAATAACTTCCAGTTCTATAATTAAGTCTACGGCTGGAAAGATATAGGCAAGATGCTTTTCATAGAAAACTGGATTGATTTTTGCGAGGGGGCGCATGAAAAATCTGAAGTGAGAGAAAGTTATTTCCTGTCTGAGAATCCTGAATCTTGATTGCATATTCACGTTTTTGAAAGTATCAGTGTTAAATCCTCGCTTGTGTTGCAAGTCTCCCCAGACATTATTGCTCGAAAAATGAGGTGTTCTTATATGGATTCTTGCTCCTTTTTCAGAGATTCTATGAATTTCTTTTATTATTTCGAATGGATTTTCCAAATGCTCTAAGATATTTCTCATTATTATTTCATTGAATTGATTGTCTTTGAATGGATAAGGAAGCTTGTTTAAGTCATAGACTGAATCTATTCCCTGAATTTTCTCAAAGTCTATATTAAGATATCCTGGCCTGATGTCTGTGCCGCAGCCAAGATTGAGCTTCTTTGCATTTTTCATTTTTTGTCTGATTGAATTGCCTGAATTAATTAAATTCTTCATGTTTTTGGGAAAAGAAAAGGGTTAATAAAGGTTTATGCGAAAGGAGAATAACCAAAGAAAGTGTATTGCTTCATCTTATTCTTTACTGTCTTTATAATTGTAAGATCATTTTCATCAAAACATTTAGTGGCAAAAATTAGTACTATATATAAAATTCCAAATAAAATGCTTAGATAAATCATTGAGAAGAAAGTTATTTTGATTAGATTGTGCGCTATTACTAATAGGATTGTTGGGATAATTGCAACAATCAAGATACGAAGCATTTTTCTTCTAAATGGTATGAATGATATGTAATGTTTTGTTTCTGCTGCTAGAAGAATTCCGAGAAGTATAAAACTACAGGTAGTCGCTATTGCTGCACCGTTAATGCCGTAAATCTGGATAAGAATAAAATCAAAAATTATGTTGAAGATTCCAACTATTAAAGTGTTCATTAACAAGAGCTTTGACCTCCCAAGCATATTAAGAAGATTATTTGAAACTACAAACATTGAGGAGAAGAATGTTCCAACAGCGAGAATTCTTAATGCATTTGTTGCTATAAGATATTGTGAGCCGAACAAGATCTTGATTAATGCTCCTGGGAAAAGCATTACCAAGATAAATAATGGCAGGTTGATGATAAATATCCATTTTCCTACTTGCTTGCTTATCTCTCTTATGGCTGTTGTTCTCTTCCTTGCATGTTCCTTATTTATTAATGGGAAAAATAGTTGCATGAATAGTTCAGGAGCGAATGCCAGCAAGGTTGCTAGAGAAAGGGCCACATTATAAATTCCCACAGAGCTAGCATCAAGGAAATATCCGATAAAGAAGGAATCTGTCCAGTATAGAACGCTGGCCATTATCCCGTAGAACATTATTGGCCAGGAATAAGAAAATATTTCATTTCTTAAAAATATTTTATCAAAATCCTTTTCTTTTGTCTTCTTTGGAAGAGAAACTGAAAATTTCAAGACAAAATATCCTATCAACAGAACAGCTATACTTGTGAAGAACTGGGAAAACATTACCGCCCCGTTCTTAAATCCTGCAAATATCAATATTAATAAGAAAAGAACCTTTACTACATTTTGAAAGATATTAAAAATGAAAGAATACCATGAGACTTTTTCAAATGCCCTTATGGTGCTTAAAAGAATATTTCCAAGGATTCCTATTGGAATAAGAATGCTGAAAACTTGAAGATACAAAATAAGTCCGGGGTTGTGAAAGATGTTTATTGATATGAAATCAGAAAGGAAGAATAAGAAAATTGCGGCAAGAAATCCGATTATCGAAGTGATAATAACAGTATAAGATAATAAATATCTTATCTTTCCATGTTCATTCTTCCCTCTGAACATTGAAATATATCTTAGAACTCCTTCTGTTAAACCAAGGGTGGCGAAAGTGCCTAGCCAACCTATTACCATTAAGGCAAGAAGATATAATCCATATTCTTCAGGACCATAATACCTTGCTATTATGATTCTAAATACATATGCCAGGATTTTCGACAAGGCAATTCCTATGAAAACGATTAAAGAAGATTTGAATATCGTTTGCAACGAACTATTAACGACCTTATATCCTTTTTTCATAAAATACCTTATTAAAGATGCTATTTAATCCTTATTAATATAATGCAGTTAATCTTTAACATATTTTAATTTGATGACTACCAGCAATTTAAATTATAATGAAGTATAGTGAAAGACATAAGTCTTTCCCTATCTAGTCAACGACAAATTGGAGAAATTTTAAAGTCATTGACTATAATAAGAAACTTATTAGATGATATTTGAATGCAAGGTTCTATTTTTATTATGAACTATAATACACAAATCTTATTAAAGTAGAGGTATAAAAATAAAATATGGTGTTGGTTAAAATACTTGGTGGGATAGATTTGCTGTCTGCGATAGTTTTCCTGCTTTTAATATTTGGAATGACGCCTTTTTTACAACTTATCTTGTTTTGTGCTGGAATTCTTTTTTTAAAAGGATTGATGATATTTACAGGAGAGATACCTTTAAGCATCATAGATATATTTTCTTCAGTTATACTTATCTTATCAATATTTTTTGTCTTGCAACCATTGTTTCTTTGGATACCTGCTTTTCTTTTAATGGCGAAGGGAATTGTCAGCTTTATGTAAAAAAGAAAAAGGTTTATAAATGCCAAAGATTACTACTTTCTATTCGCAAAAAGAGTGAAGATGAATAAAAAAGGGAAGTTATTTTTAAAAACGCTTTTAGCAGTCTCAGTGATTTTAGCTGTTGTTTTTTTGTCTATTGTCATGGCAACTCATGTTGTCACCTCCCCAAACATCGGCACCTTTACTGTTCTTGTTTCCAATTTTTATAATATTTCCGTTAATAATACAGATGTAACCGCGTCAAATATAACACAAGTCAATATTACTTTGCCTCCGACTTTTATGTTCCTGAACTGGACAAATCAGACTGATGTGGCGGCGGCAAGTGTGTTTACAAACCTTAGCCAAATTACCAAGTTAAGCTGGGAGAATGTTACGGGAGGTCTTATTGCTAACCTCACCAGGAATTACTTCAGCTTTAATGCGACTGCATCAACTATAGGGACATATAATATTACTGTTACAACTGTGAACACCACAAATGATGTTAGCTATACAAATATTTCTGTCACAATAAATGACCCTACGAGCCCAGTTGTCAAATTGATTGCGCCTGCGAATTCTACAAACACAACTGTTGGAACACTGATGTTTAATGCCTCTTTCACAGACAATTATGCCTTACTAAACTCCTCTTTGTTTCTTTATAACTCTACATTTGATACTGTCAACATTAGCAATGTGACAGCAATAGGAACAACAAATGATACAAACCTGACTTTTGCATTTCCTTACGAAGGAAGGTTCTACTGGAATTTCAGGGCAGAGGATAGCTCTGGTAACCTGGCTTTCAACAATACCAATAGGACTATACTTTATGATGCAACAAGACCTCTTCTTACTTATAATACTAATACTGAAGGCAATGTTACCAATATATCAAGAGCAAATATAGTTGTTAATGTTACTGCAACAGAGACAAATTTGCAGAGCACAAACATAACTCTATTTAATACTACAGATGTTGTCAACTCAAGTTTAGCTTTTTCATCTCCTAGCTTTATCAACTTTACTAATGTAAGAGATGGAAATTATACGTTTAATGCAACAGTGCTTGATTATGCTGGAAATACAGGTAATGCCAGCACAAGAATTGTTATTGTTGATACTGTTTTGCCCATAATTAATTTCACCATAACAACAGAAATAAATAATTCATTCTTATCAAAGAATAATATTGTCGTTAATATAACTGCAACAGATATTAATTTAAAGAACATAACTATCTATGTGTATAATTCCAGTTGGACAAATGTAACTATTTGGACGAGCTCTCCAGCCTTTGTGAATGTAACTGGGTTATCAGACGGCAATTATAGCTTTAATTCTACTGCTTATGATTATGCAGGGAATAGCAATACAACAGAGAAGAGAACAATAATGCTTGATACTATTGTTTCTTTAATTGCTTATGGTAATGGTGTTGAGGGAAATGTCACTAATATATCTAGAACAAACATAGTTGTTAATGTGACGGCTACGGATATCAATTTAAGGAATATAACAATCAATTTATATAACATAACTGGCGTTGTTGTTAATACAAGTACAACGACTTCATCTCCTAATTATATTAACTTTACCAATTTAAGAGACGGCAATTATACTTTTAATGCAACTTCCCATGATTTGGCAGATAACAGCAATTTCACAGAGACAAGAATAGTTATAGTTGACACAATAAAGCCTATAATTAACTTTACAATACAAACTGTGTCTTCTGATGCTGTTGTAAATGGGTCATTTTTCATAAATGTAACTGCAACTGATGTGAATCTTAGGAATGTAAATATAAGTGTTTATAATTCGAGCTGGTCAAATAGCTCAATGACGCTTGCCGGAAGTGCAGTTGGAGATATTGCGTTCATTAATTATACTGGATTGGCAGACGGTCTTTATTACTTTAATGCGACTGCATTTGATTATGCTGGGAATAGCAACAGCACAACAACTAATAGCTCGACAGGTACAAGAAATGTAACTTTTGAGACATTGTATCCTCAAATATCCTTCAGCGCAGATACTTTGGCTACTGGCATAAATAAGTCACAGACATTTATATATGTGAATGTAACTGTTGTCGAGGCCAATGAGAAGAACATAACATTTGAATTGTATAATGCAACCGGCTTGGTAAATTCAACCGTATTCACAACTGCGCAAAGAATTATAAATTGGACCGGACTGCCTAATCAGAATTATACATACAATGTAAGTATATGGGATAAGGGTTCAAAGCAAAATTCTACAGGCAGCCGAACAATAACTCTTGATACTGCGGCACCAAGCACAGATCTTGCAAAAGCAAGTTCTACTGCGAATAGTATAACTGTTACTCTTTCTGGAAGTGATGAGAGAAGCGGAGTCAGCGGAGCTTGTGTCCTTACAAGTTCATCTGGAACAGTCTCTAGCTTGACCATATCTGGCTTGAATTGCGGTAATTCTTATACTATTACTGGAAATTGCACAGACTATGCTGGAAACTCTGGAACTTCTGTACAATCATTATCAACTGATGGTTGCGGTAGCGGGGCCGGAACAGGTAGTGGAAGTAGAGGCTCAATAGTGTCAAAATGGGTGAAAGAAATAAAATTGAATGGCTCTGAGCTGAATCTGGGACAGGCTTTGAAGGAATTGAAGACAAACTATAGAATTACATTCAATGTCAGCGGACTTGGACACTATCTTGGTATAACCAATATTACAAACACAAGCGTAACGGTAGAAGTGGCAAGCACTCCTCAAACAGCTACTCTTTCAGTAGGAGAGACCAAAAAGTTTGAGATTACAGGAGACAACAACTATGATATTTCCGTGACATTAGTTTCAATTTCTAATGGACAGGCAAATATTACTATGAAGTCTATAAGCGAGCCTGTCGTCACAACAACACCCCAAGCAACTGGGAATGAAACAGCTCCTCCCGCGGCAGAGGGCACTTCTGGAAGAACATTATGGATAATAATAGTAGTTGTGGTTGTCGTTTTGATTGTTATATTTGCCATTTACTTGTTCAAGAGAAAGAAGTATTGACACTTTTGTTTTGTTATTAAATTCGTGTAATCCTAGGTAGGTTTTGTTAAGCCAACTGGTGATAAATATTAAGATTACGACGATAAAATTAGCTATACCTTTTAATTTAACAGAACCCATATTCCTATGCAAAGTAATTATCAAGGTATCTATCTATAAATGATTGAGTTGTATGAAATATATTTCTTTATTCTTGTCATCATAACAGCATTTGTGAGATAATTGGATGTTAATTGGTAAGATAATGACTCTTTGGGCTATAAATGTTGCTTTGGTTAAATCTTAAAGTCTATTCTTATCCTGTCTATTGAAAGAACGGGCTTAAGCCTTTCTCTCCTGCCTGTTTTCTCTGAAATAAATTCTATAAAACCAAACTTTTGCAGCACTTTTATGTCATCGTTTACTGATTTAAAATCTCTCCCAGAAATCTTTGCCAAGGCATAGATTGAGATAGGTTTTTTTGTCTTTATTATATGGAGGAGTCTTGCTTTTTCATTGCTGAGAAGTTTTCTAAGAGTTTCTAATCCTTGAAAGTCATATTCTTTGTGCTCTCCAGAGAGTTTTTTGAAAAAAGCCTGGAATGCCCCGCCCTCATCTGATATGGTTATTTCCCTTGTCTTTGTTTTTGCTGCCATTTTAGTTATTTCTTTGTTTTTATTTTGTTTATCTAAATATGTGTTTATCGACGATAGGGATATGTGTTAAACCCTTACCTATATATATAACATATATTTAGTATATATATGTTTCTATTTCATATATACTGTATAAAAGACCATATATATGCAAAAAAAGAAAATTTAAGGAAAAAATTGCTTTAAAATAAAGTGTTGTTACTTTAAGTAATACCAAAAGCTTTATAAAGGAATGCAGAGAAATAGAAGACACTACTTGCATTAAACGAAAATTTGACAGCAAGGTTTTTAAAGCATTATTGGCTAAAGTCTTTACCCTTTAAGCTTAAAGTGAGTACCATAGGCATCTACTAATTTGGTGCTAATGGTCAGCTTAGCGGGTCGCTATTAACATGCGGCCTTCTCAAAAAGAGGCTCTGCGGAGCTGCTACAAGGGATTGAGCTGAAAGGAGGTTAAAAAAAATGATTAATTATAAAAAGATTGCAGCTGTTTTGGCAGGCGTAACAATGCTTGGCTCAACAGTGGCTTTGGCTGCTGCAGCAAATTATCCGGCACCTTTCGTATCGGGAGGAAGCGCGGACGTCGCTATCGTATATGGTAGCACTGCTGCTAATACAGACTTAGTCGCCGTTGCAGACATAAATGCACAGTTACAGCAAAAGCTTGCTGAACAGACAGCTACAACGAGTTCGAGTACAAGCGTATCGATAACAGGTGAGGCTGCTCCATTATTTACAAGCTCTACAAAGATTTATGTAAATGATACCTTAAATCAGGTAAAGAGCGCTTTAACAAAGACAGAGCTGCCAACCGTCCTTAAGGATGGAAGTTTCTCTGGAAATGTTGATGCCTCTTACACGCAGACAATTACTTTGGGTGCAAACCCACAGGTAACTTATGCAAAGCAACCAACCAGCTCAAATGATCCAGTATTTGGATTAACTTTGAGTACTAGTACAAACACGTACATCTATAACGCTTCGGTTACTTTCAACAAAGCGGTCAATTTGACACATGCTGATTCGAAGGGCCAGGATTTGACACTATTCGGACAGAAGTATACAATTGCCTCTTCAACAAGCGTAACAGATTTAGTCTTGCTTAAACAAGCACAAAAAGTTGACTTGTCAAGCGATTCTCCAAGTACAAAAGTTACTATAGGAGGAAAGGAATATACTGTTGAATTAGTCTCTGCATCTGACACTGCTGCCACTATAAAAGTTACAGACAGTACAGGTTCAAGCGATTCTAAGGAAGTAAGTGAAAATGCGTCTAAGAAAGTCCAGGGTTTGACAGTCGCAATTCTAACTGCTGATGAAACAAACTTGAAATTATCTGCAACTATCCTAGCAGGTGCTGAAAAAGTCACCTTAGTTAGCGGAAGTTCGGTAACAACTGGAGATGATGCTACAACTGTAGATGGAACGAAGGCATACTTTACAAAAACAACTGACCTTGGTGACTTAACCAAGATAACAGTCTCAGTCGCTGCCCCTAATTCGGATAGCGATGCGATTTTGGAAGGTGGTGCACGTGTTGACCCTGTTTTCGGAACATTCAAGATAGACTTTAGCGCTCTAACTGTGCCTTCAAACAGCACGGCAAGAGAAAATATTGCTATCAAGAATGATGCTGACGATAAACTAACTGTTACTTTGACCAATAATCGTGGTCAAGCAAAGACAGTGCAATGGGCAAAGAACTATACTGGAACTGATTTTCCACAGCTTATGGTGGATAACGATGGTAGAAACCTAAGCGTCAGGGAAATGGAGAGAGTTCATCCAAATGATTATGCTGTTCTTGGAAACGAGGCAGATGGTTATTTGATGAAAGTATATGAAGTCAAGAACGCATCCTCTGGATACAGCTCTGACAAAGTCAGACTACAAGATGTATTTTCAGGCGACATATATGAGGCTACATTAACAGGAGAAGGAGCAGGTACAGTTACTGTTGGAGGTAAGGTCTTTACAATTGCATATTGGGGAGCATCAGACTCTGCCAGTGACGCGATGAATTTGACTATAAACTATCCCGATAGCGCAAGTAGTACCGCAGCCATGGTTCTTTATCCAACTATACAAACATCTAAGGGTGCAAAGGTAGCATTTTATGAGCCTTTGAACATATCTCTTAGTTCTTGGGATAACTCAAGTAATAATGGAGATGTATTTAGTGGAACCCAAGGTAACGATGTTACAACAATAAGATTACCTGATGGAGATGGGTATACAGATGTTGCAGTATTGTTAAGTAGTGATACTGCTGCCGCAAATGGTGCAGGAAACTTCAGCATTGGCGGAACAAATGTTAGCGCAGACCCTGAAAGTTTAGCTAAGTCAGTTACTGTTGGAAGGTTAACATATAACTTTACGTGGGGTGGAGAGAACTTAACTTCTCTTTATCTTGTAAGTCCTGACGGAGGAAATATTGCAGGTCCTGCATTAATTGTCTTCGAGGAAAAGGACGACAACACAAACTACGAGGCTGTTATCACAACTGTTGAGGCCGGTGGAAACAGTGATGATGGCATTGGAGTAAATGACGTTGTCAGAACTTGGGGTGGAGATGCAGTATGGGACAGAATCAGTCTTGCAAGCAACAGCAAACTTACAAAGGAAGCTGACTTGTGGGGATCCATCGTAACAGAGGATTCAACTGATTCAGACCAGAAGCAAGCAACAATAAGCTATCCAGATGAGCAGGTCGCTGCATTAATATATGCGGCTGCAAATGCTGCTGAGATAGAAGCTGCCACAAGTGGCGGTTCAACAGGAGTTAAAGCTCTTGGAAGTGTTGCCGTAGCCGACTCTGAAGTTAGTGCTGTATCTGCTAAGAACTTAATAGTTGTTGGAGGAAACTGTGTAAACAGTGTTGCTGCTGCCTTGTTAGGAACAAGTTCCACTTCATGTGGGGCTGATTTCGAGACAAAGACAGGAGTAACAGGCGGGTCATTCTTGATCCAGTCTTTCACATCTCCTTATGCAAGCACGAAGATTGCAACATTAGTTGCAGGAAGATATGCTGCAGACACAACTAAAGCTGCTAAGTACTTGACTACACAAGCTGTTGACACAACAGCCGGTAAGAAGTACAAAGGCACGAGTGAAACAGTTGCTACAGTCGAAACAGTAACCGCTTAAATCGGTTGATTTTATTTTTTATTTTTCTTTTTTTTTATTTTTTCTCGCCTGGCGGAAGCCCTATTCGGAGTGATTAATCCCTCGTTAACCTTTAGATTTTGATAATTACTATAGAAAGGTTTAAATAGTATAATTATATTGTTTATACATGATAGAAATAAAAACAAAACTTAGAAGATGGGGAAATTCTTTTGGAGTTGTTGTACCTATGGGTGCAGTTGAAAAGGAAAGAATGAATGAGGGAGATGAAATAAAGATAACCATTGGACATAATAAATCGAACATACTCAGAGAAACGTTTGGAATTCACAAATTTAAAAAACCAATCTCTCAGCTAATGGAAGAGATTGACAAAGAACTATACGATGTCTAAATATGTGTTCGATACCTATGCAATTTTTGAGATAATTAATGGTAATTTAGACTATGAAGAATATATTGATTCTGAAATAGTTATAAATGACTTTATTTTTGCCGAATTGTGTTATGGATTATTCAAAGAAAAGGAGAAAGACCTAAAAGTAATACTACAAAAATACTCAAGACGTATATTTAAAATTGAGCCTGAGTGGATTGAAGAGGCTATGCAGTTTAGACTTGGTTGGAAGGACAGAAAAGTCTCTGTTCCAGACTGTATTTCATATTTTATGGCCAAAAAAATGGGGATAAAATTTCTTACTGGGGATAAAGAGTTTGAAAATTTGGCTGAAGTTGAATTTGTAAAATAAGCCTTGAATAAAAAGAGTAATTTATTTTGATAGAAAGGAAGATTTTGACACTTAATCATTATGATGATTATGTGATAATTGAATTATATATGCTCTGTCCGGAGTTCCAGAAAATAAAACCGAAAAATAGTTAATCTCAAACAATCTGAGTAGGATTGTGTTACAAAAAATTATCCTACCCAGATATAATTCTAGGATGGAAGAGGAACTAGTTAATCTTTTCCACGAATTAGATTTGCCATTGCATTTCAATAAAACTGGAAATAAAGAGTTTACAAATTATCAAAGAATTTCAATAATAATTTTATTTTACAAAAGTGGGAAATCATTAAGAGATTTTATCGACGAGCTTCAAGAAACAAAATGGATTCATTGGCTTCAGTTAGAAAAGATTCCTGGAAAAAGCACATTGCATGATTGGTTAAAAATGTTTAACATGCAATTAATAAGAAAAATTTGTAAATTATTGAGACCGAAAAAAATCGAATTAACTTCGATTGATGGAACAGGATTTGATTCTTGGCAAAGGTCAAGACATTACGAAAAAAGAGCTTCAGAAATTGGAGATTTACCGCATATGCCTTATGCCAAAGTAGGTATATTTATCGACGTGAAAACACAAATTATCTTAGATTTTGATTTTATTATGGGACATAAACATGATGTAAAAATGGCTGAAAAAATATTCAAAAGAAACGATATTCAAGATGTAATTGGACTGGGAGATATGGGGTATGACTCTGAAAATTTGCACGAAATTGCTCGTGCAAATGGAATAGAATTTTATGCTCCAGTTAGAAAAATGTCAAAGTTAGGTTTGAAAAACAAAAGACCTGGAGGATTTTATCGACGGAAATGTGTGAATCTTCCAGAATTTTATGGAATGAGATGGATTAATGAAACAGTTAATTCTGTTCTAAAAAGAACACAAATTCATTATTTAAGAAGCAAGCAGCCGTTTATGAAGAAGAGAGAATTTGGATGGAATGTTATTTTATATAATATCAAGAGAAAAGTAAAAGTTCAGAGTAATGGAATAACTCAAACTTTTTTTATTCAAGTTTCAGGATTTATCCTTTCCGGACAGAGCAATTATATAACTAACTTTTTAAATGGCTTTTTCTTAATTTAAACAGGAATCAAAGGGGCAAAACTGAAAAGATGTTAAGAAAAATAGAATCTGCGGAGGAAAAAGCAAAAAGAGAGAAAAGAAGGAACAGGCTTCTTATTGGTGTGATGCTGTTGCTTCTTTTGGGGAGCACTGCAGGATATTCATTCCTTTCTGGAGATAAAGATAATGCTCAGAAAGTTGGCAGTAATGGAGTTCAAAACATTGGAGGTCAATGGGCTGCCAATTACAATGGACAAACATTATACTTTTCAAGCTCCCCTGAAACAGCCAAGAATATTTCCCTAAGCACGTTCTTCAGTCTGCAGGATTATTATCAAAAATCTGTCTATGTGGTTGCTGACACAGACAGCAGCAATGTTAATTATGAGATTGCCTCAACTCTTGGACAATATACTGGAAGGATGCAGCCCGCTTGCTATGGTTCCTGCGACAAAGATCTTCCTGAAAAGAACTGCACAGATTATCTAATAGTATGGAATTCTTCTGCTGCAAATAATGTTTATCAAAAGGACAACTGCGTGTTCATTGATGGAGACATAACAGCAATAGATGCCTTTCTTTACAAGATTTTCGGATATATTTAATAAATATTATTATAAACGAAAAAAATTAGTTTGGTAGATATTAACTTTTTTTATTATCCTCTTAATTTTACTGATGTGCAGGTGTCAGTGATTTCAACATCATAGAACTCTGGGTCTTTAAGATAGTTATATCCTTTTAGAGCCGGATAATAATAATCTACGCATATTCCTATAACTGCAGGGGGAGCTATCAAGTCTAATTCCATAAACTTGTGATAGAAATATTGGAATCTTTTCTTTGCAGTCGCTGAAAGCGGGCTTCTTGCGCTTCTTTCTGCCCTCTCAGTAAGGCATTCGTTGCCTATTGCATCATTATAAGCTCTTTCAAGCTTCTTCATTGGTTCTGATGCTTGTTCAAAAAGATTTATGTAGAATTCATACTGGACATCTCCACACATTATAACTCCATTTCTTAAATCGGAATGATGGCAGAACCTTGCATAAGCGTCTATCTCTTCCCGTGTTTTCAATCCAGTTCTTTCAGATATTCTTTTGTCCACTTTTTCTTCTATTTCAGCGATTATATTTCTTGAATCCTGCATTCTAACTTAGAAGAAAAAGGGTTTATAAGTATTATTGGGCTTATTTGATATGAATAACAATTAATCTTATTAGAAGAATCTTATTAGAAGTGCATGAAACAGTAATCATTCTTTAATATAATAAAAATTGTCTGATTTAACAAATAATTATTAGATATTTATTTTATTGTCTATGGTTAAACTTATGTTTTAACACCAGACTTTGCCCTTGCTCTCGCGTCTAGGACTGCCTTAATTTCGAATTTTTCTATTGCTTCTGTTGTTTCGCAATTTGCAACAGAGATAAGATGGCAGTTTCCATCTTGAGTTATCTTTGTCTCATTTCCTGCCTGTATTTTTATTACAATATCTCCGCTTGAATCACAATCTTTGTATCTTAAGCTGTTATTCTTTGCCTCTTCCTTGTCAGGAGTTGCTGCCTTTATAGGAATTAAGTTATTGGCAAGAAATGCTGATAATTGCCCGATGTCCCTGCTAGCCATAGAACAGGAAGTCAAGCCAGAGCCGTTTATTGTAAAATAGACTGTTTGGCCATAAGGAAATGCCAAATCATTGTCTATTGAAACGTTGTTTTGCCTGGGGTCTATTCTAAGATAAAGATTGTATCGGTATTGCTGATTGCTTAATGGCTCTGTGAAATAATAATAATGATGAAAGACTGGAATCTGCCCGAACCTTTCCTTTGTGAAGACAAGACCATGGTATTTGAATGTGTTAAAACTCTTAAAAATAGATGAAGCAAAAAGAAGGACTATGAGCAAGATTGCCATGACTGACAGAATCCAATAAAGCTCCTTATTCTTGCCATAACCAAGTGAATGGGCTGGTTTGACCGCATTTTTTTTAGTTTGATTGATTGATTTTTTTCTCACGGGCATAAATGTATATAGAAAAAGGGATTTTAAAGCTTTCTAAGCTATTTTCCCTAGCAAAACTATAATGGCTTTATTATCATCCTACAACTGCTCATCTATATTATCATCTTTTTCTGACTTTACTTGGTCGTTTTTTTCTTAAATTTATAGATTCATAAATTTCTCTGAAGTCAGAGTAAACAGGAACTGACTTAATCTTGAATAAATATGCGCTTGCAAACCATATTGCAACCACTAGAATTGTGCTTCCGAGATACCAGAATAGTTTATGAGTTATGTTAAATAAAGAGAAGTTATTTACGGCTAAAAGAGAGAAAACTACAATTCTTATTATATTTAGGACTAGAAAGGAAAATATTAGAAAGGATAAGCTCCTTATCCTCTTTTCAATAGAAAGCGGTGTTGTGAAGTTAAGAACAAGGAGAAAATAGTAGGCTGCACCGGCTATGCAGGCCTGCACAAGCTCTATATTGACTAAGTTAATGATGACAGTAGTTTCGGAGAGAGAAACATTAGAGGCAAGCAATTTTAGAATAAAAAACACAGGATAGACTGTTAATGGGGTGAAAATGAGATAAAAAAGATAGAGGCCATTAAATGCTATCAATGCCAGAAATATATACCTGATAAATATGTAAAATGCCCCTTTATTGTCTAACATCAGAGAATAAGATATTGTACATTTAATAACTTAATGTTTGACTAAAAGATAAAAAGCAAAATTACTTTCTGGCTACTCTTACCGCTACAACAATTATGATTATTATCAAAACTATATTAATTAAACCGATTATCCATAGTGTTGCATTGCCTTTCAATGCCTCGCTCAATCCAGCAAATCCGGATGATTTCACGACATCAACAGAGACATCTTTTGATTCTGTGCTGTCTCCTGACAATACTTCAACAGAAAGTGTTTTCTCTCCTGAAGCAGATTTTGAAACATCTAAATTCATTACTACTTCCTTGCTTTCTCCGGCATTCAATGTCAAAATTCTGTTTGATACAGGCTGCAATGCCGCCCATGAATCATATCCAGAGGCTCCAACGATGAATGTTCCTGAGGTCTTTCCAAGGTTTGTAACTGTTGCCCTTACTTCTAATGTCTTTCCTGCTTGAGCTGCGCCGGCTAAAACTGAAAGCCCTATTGTTCTTTCAGGTGCAACTGCTGCGCATCCGAGAACCTTCAGAGGAACCAAAGCGACCTCATCCGAGACCCCATCCTCATAGTCTGCACTTAATTCAAGATTATATGTCCCATCTTTTACATTTGGAACTGTGAAATCAAAGTTTACTGTAGCATCCTGGTCTGTGTCAAGTCCGTTCTTTATGTCCTGCTTCAAGTTAAGCCCTAGAGCCTTATTGAATAATATAACTGTTACGTCGCTCTGGTCTGAATCTCCAACATTGAAAACTCTTGTGCTTAATGTGACTGATTCACTGCATGTTGCCTCTTCTGGAGCCAGCTGTGTTTGGTCGAATGCTATGAACTTGTCATCATCATCCTGTCTTGATATTGAGACTTCCTGGTATATATTTTGATCCAAGTCATCGGAAGCGTCTGCGCATTCTTTTGTCTCGCCAGTCTTATCGCTATATGCTTTTACCACAAGCTTGAAGCTCGAGCCATCATCGAAGTTAAAATCTGCTGGAACTTTGAATTCAAATGTTGCTGTCTTGTCATCTCCGTTGTTTATTGTGCCAAGATCTATTTTTTCCTCATCTGTATTTGAAAAGTCAAAGCTTGAAACTTTGTTCTTATTGTTTTCATCATACATACCTAATTCAACGATAACTTCCTTGATATCTACATCATCGTTATCATTGTTTACTCTTACTTCAACTGTAATTTCATCAAGAGGCTTCCAGTCATTATCATCATCTCCAGAGCTTGAGATATCTACTCTGTCAATTGATAGGTTTCCTCCAACCCGCCCGGCTTTGCAAAATCCTTTCTGGAAAACAACATCAACAGAAGCATTCACATTATCTGTTCCATTATTGCCTGAAGCTGTCAATGTTGATTTGTATTGCTTAAGAGTCAGAAGATTAACAAGATTTGAAACTCCAACTTTTATTTCCTGGGAGTTTGTGAGATTGAAAGAAGTTGCAGGAGAAACAACATTAAATGTCAGGGATGAAGATCCTTCTGTAACTGTTGCTGGCGAGAATGCCAATGAACTTACACTAACATTTTCAGCTGAACTTAATATCAAAGTTGTCTGGTTTGTTGAAGGAGATAATGTCTGAGATTGAGATGAAAACTGCAAAGCGCTAACTAAAGATGCTAAAACTAATATCACAAAAACGCCAACAATAGACAATGTTATCTTTGAATTCATTTTAATGTTGCAACTTTGTAATTGCATCCATATTTAAATCTTGCTGTTTAAATGTCACCTTGTTTAGTAGCAAAAATTTTATGCATTTTTACTTTTGAAAGAGAAGGTTTAAATGAGCCTTTAGAAAATCCTCGGGAAAGCAAGTTGCTGCCACAAATAAGACCTAAAAAGTCTTAAGGAAGTTATCGCTGTCGCAAAGATTTAAATAAAACCATTTGCTGTTAATAGGAGAAAAATGGCAATTAGATACAAAGAAAATGTTATTGGCGCCTGGGCCTTCTTTATAGGTCTTGTTCTGGCAATTTTGGTTGGATTGGTTGCAAGGAATAATATCAATCCCTGGATTCAGGGAGTTCTTGCTGTTCTTGGCCTCGTGGTAGGGTATTTTGTCGCAGAAAAAGATGTCCAGACCTTTCTTCTTGCATCACTTTCCCTTGTTTTAGTCAGTTTCGCAGGGATCCAGGGAATGGTTCTGAACGCAGCAGTAGCGGGAACTGGATTGACAAGAGCCATCTCCTACATATTAGGAGCTCTTCTTAACTTATTTGTTCCCGCAACAATAGTAGTTGCGTTGAAGACAGTTTTCTCGATTAGCAAAAGTTAACTCTTACTTGATTTGCCCAGTATTCTTAATTGTTATATATTATAGGGGTTGTAAGATTCAAACGCCGTGCTATGTATTAATTATATAGTCAAGGACATTAATATTTCCACAGTTTGTCGTTGACTATTTAGGGAAAGACTTAGGTCTTTCACTATAGATATAGTAGCGTAGTAAGAATGATTAAGAATATTAATTACCATTTTTCTCTGCAGGCAAACGGACCTTGAAGAGAGCCATATTTTAATGCACTGCAGTTAAGATATTCTCCCTTTGCAGTCACCACTGCCTTCCCTTCTCCTTGAGTGCATCCTTGTTCAGCAAATGAACAGCCTATCTTTAAATCAACATGATACTTTTCTGCAAAAGATTTTGCCATTTCTTTTACTCTTTCTATTTCATCCTCATTTATGGCCTGATCAGCTCTTCCTTCCCCATAGCCTTGCTGTATGAATCTAAGAATTCTTAGACTTGGAACATAATATTTTACTTCTGAAGCTCTTTTTCCAACATATTGCATCACATATTCAAGCCCAGGAATACTTTTTTTGAGCGCGACAAAATTAAATCCAAATGGAATTTTATGAGAGATAACCCTGTCAACAGATTTATCCAAGCATTTAAGGGAATATTCTCTTGTTACATTCTGATGCACCCATTCATCGCCATAAATTGAAAATGAAATTAAATCCACAAAAGCTTTGCATTTTCTTATTAAATCTTCTGGGATTGGCTGGCCCCAAAAATAACCTGATGTAAGAACTTCCACGAACTTGCCTCTTGTCTTGGCATCATGGAAAATGTTTATTATACCTGGGCGGATAAACGGCTCCCCTCCAGAGAATCTTATTTTTTCAAAATCTGCAAATCTGTACAATACCTCTTTTACTTTTCTTCTCGGAAGAAAAACTAAATCATCTTCGAAGTCCCTTCCAGCCCTTGTTGAGCAATGGACACAGCACAAGCAACATTGATTTGTCACTTCAATGGTTAACTCTTTCATGAAAAATAATGATTTGATGCATTAAAAAAGATTTACATAGTATTTTGTATATTTGAGGAGGTTGTGGGTGGGAAGTTAGAATTTGGCGCGCGCCAGTTTTCCAGTTACCCCTTGTATAATCTGAGTTACAATACTATATACTTCTGTGACATCCTCCTAGCCCTAAAAGGCTAGGCGTCCAGTTAGTCTTATTGCGTCGCGTGGTGCAACGATTGATTTTCTATATATGCAAATACTTGTTCAAATTCTGCTCCGACTGAACAGCAAAAATATCCTGCATTCCAAAAATGTCCGTTGGGATATCGCTTTCTCAAGTCAGGACAAATCCTAAATAAAAGGTATGCAGACAAACCTTTT
>Ga0209542_10001063_pt1 | contig 65401 bp, 66 predicted proteins | sample RifCSPhighO2_01_FD_184028 | JGI IMG/M metagenome (GOLD analysis project Ga0209542, IMG submission 184028) | Soil microbial communities from Rifle, Colorado - Rifle CSP2_plank highO2_0.1 (SPAdes) (version 2) | ecosystem: Environmental > Terrestrial > Deep subsurface > Rock core/Sediment ...
AGAATTGAACACAAGCTCAATACCCGTCCCAGAAAAAGACTTAATTATCTAACCCCCTTAGAAGCCTTTGGTGTTGCGGTTGCAGGTTGAATGTACCAATTATAAACTTGCAAAAGAGTTTATTTTATTGTATAATCTGTTTCTAAGTTCAGCCCTCGGCGGATTACCTGCCGGCGGCTTTTGACAGAGAGGTTTACATGTCCACCTATGCTTACTGGCGACTCTGGGTCGGAGTGACACTGGAGGGGGTCAAAGGTCCATTGCCCGATAACGCCGCCAAGATCATCGACGGCATCATGGATGATTTCAAGCCCCAAGAATTCGACGGCATGGAGGTCGGTGCCATCCACATGCACGGCCAAGAAGTCGGTCTCGGTGTCGTGGTTCAAGAGATGAGCTGGGGCACGGAGATAGACAAGAAGAACAGGTTTGATTCCAAGAGTTTGAGGAAAGCTGACAAGCTCGTCCCGCGGCTTCGAACGTTGTTTCGGTCCTGGGGTATTCGCGGTAAAGTCTGCGTTTATCACCACATTGACCTCGGCGGATAGGAGACTCTCATGAGCAACCTACAAGTCACGATAGATTGCCAGACGGCCCGGGCTATGCTGGATTTCTATTTCTCCAGCTCTCGGCCATGCCAGCACCAGATCGATGCCCTCCAAATCGTGATGGTCCACCATATCGGACCGAACGATTATCCCGGTTGCCCGTCCTGCCTGCACTACAAGGAGGACTTGAAGCGTCATCACGTCGGCGGATGATGACAGCCCCCCCCACACCAGCGAGACGTCCCCACATCTCTCGCGCAATGGTGTGGGGATTTCTTGTTTTTTAATTGCTTGCGTTTGTAATCTTTTTATTGTATAATCTGTTTCTAAGTTCAGCTCTCGGCAGATTACCTGCCGAGAGCCCTTGAAAATGAGGCGATATGATTCAGAAATTCTGGGGAGTCATGAAGACAAGGAGGGGCCGTCTGATCTACGCGGCGGCCATCCTCGGGTTCGCCTTTCTGGCGGGCTACGTGATCTTTCACCGGGTGGCGTCTGATCCGCGATATTACTCAAAGCGGACATGGCACGTGCCGGCGTCGGAGTTGCTGGCCGAAGAGCTGGTCAGAGCGGAAGACAAGCGGGTCGGAACGGAGATGGAAGCCCTGCGCGCTTCTGGTGTCTGGAACCCGACAAAGCTGATGGAGCTCCAGCGCCGGAGTATGCGAACCGGCAAGTACTACAATCAGCTGCCATCGTCTCGATACGCGCGGGGTTTCCAGGTTATGAGATACGTGGGGACCAGGGATGACTATGTCCGTGTTATCGCTCCTTGCAAGGTGCGCCTCCGAGACATATTTGAGGCCGACCCGGAATACATGCGCCTGGAGTCGCTGAAGGCATTTACCGACGAGAGCAATGGCGGGGCGGTATTTCTTCACTATCTCCTGCGGTACATGATGACGATTCCAATCGGGCTCGTCATCTTCGTGCTGTTGATGGTCCGTGACGGGAGCCGTCCATTGGGCGCGCTCGTGGAGGCATGTTCATACCGCTGGTGTTTGCTGTTCTATCCATTCACGGCGCTATTCTATGGCCTGGATGGGTTGCATAATTACGGCCGGTATGAAGAACAGCTCCGGCGGGCGGCCAGATTTGTGGGTTATGCGACTGCGGTGGCGGTGTCGGTGTTCTGTGGCGGAGGCATTGCGCTGGCGCAAGCCGTGAAGAAGTCCGCGGAGAAGAAGCCGAAGGGCATCTCGCTCCAGTTGGATACGCGACTCATCGCTCCAATCAGCGGCTTACCGCCGACGGGGTTCAATCGGACGACGCTTACAAGCCGGCACTTTCTCGTGCAGGCTATTTCCACCGTCACTCCAACGACCGGCTCGTGGTACAACGAATCGGGCGGCGGGGTGAAGCTCATTGGCACGGCCCAGACCTCGCTCTTCGCCGACGCCTACTTGGTGAACGCGTCGGGCGGGATCAAAAGGGTCACCGTCGGCGCGGAGTACTTCCGGTCTGGAGCGATGGTTGTCATCGCCGTGCCGGCGATGAGGATTGAGAAGACGCTTGGCGGGCCGACGGCGCTCTTCCTGGCGACCAACCCTTTCTTTCGGTTGGCTCGCGAGGGGCTTCGCTCACGCCTGGCTCTAGCGCCCGACGTCACGTATCGCAAGACGTTCGGCAAGCCAAGCGTCTGGTCCGCCGGTCTCGGATTCGGCTTCTTTCACCGCAAGGGGAAGGGCGACCGAGCCGAAGTCGCTGTCCTTCGCAATTCGACCGGGTTCTGGCAACTCAGAGGGCGATACATTCACAATTTCGCCTTCTAGCACGGGGCCGTCCACAGAAGCAGATACCATCGCTTCTGTGGACGGCCCTCTTTTGATTTTTATGCTATACTTTAGGTAATGTCAGAGCCTAAGGACTATCAAACAAACGGGGCGATATCCGACCCTACTATACAGGCCGGGCCTGTAGGTGCAGGTAATCTTAATGTGCCGGCGTCTAAGCTGCCGGTCTATGACGAGCCCAATGATTTCAGGCAGTCATTGCATTGGCGCGTTTTCCGTATCATCGCGGAATTTATTGACGGCTGGCAATTTTTGGCTGATTTCAAAAAGACGATTACATTTTTTGGTTCGGCCCGTTTTCAGCCAGGTGATAAATGGTACGCCGAGGCCAAAAAATTAGGCGCGATGTTAGCCAAGGATGGTTTTGGCATCGTCACCGGCGGGGGGCCGGGCATCATGCAGGCCGGCAACCAAGGCGCCCAAGAAGCAGGTGGCGATTCTATCGGTCTAAACATCAAATTGCCAGCCGAACAGCGCATCAATCCGTATGTCAAAGAGTCTTCCGCTTTTCACTATTTCTTCGTCCGTAAGCTGATGCTGTCATACGCTGCCCGAGCATATGTATTTTTCCCTGGGGGATTGGGCACGCTAGACGAAGCCTTTGAAATCCTCACTCTCATCCAGACCAAGAAGATTTCCGATACTATTCCGGTGGTGCTGGTGGGTAAAGAATTCTGGGAGCCAATCCACCAATGGCTGACCGAAGAAATGTTTGCCAAAATGCATACCATAGACGAGGCGGATATGAAACTTTATACCATCGTGGACAGTGCCGAAGAGGCATTTGCCATCGTCAAAGACGCGCCCGAGCGCACCGACTTCTTCTATTAGCACTCTTGACCTAAGAGTGCTAATCGTAATATACTAGAATCACTATGAGTGAATTCAAAGTAAACAACATTATTATTCCTGAAGAGCTTCCCGTCATTGCCCTCAAAAACGTCGTCTTGTTTCCCAAATCAGTTGTTTCGGTCATTATCCAGCGTCCTAAATCGGTGGAAGCTCTAGACTATGCTCTGACCCACAGTCGGCTGGTTTTATTTGTCACTCAAAAAAACATGGGTGACAATATCGCCGAGCTGGATCTCTACGCGGTTGGTACCATCGGTCGCATTGTCTCGGTGTTCAAATTGCCGGACGGTTCGTCCAAGATAGATATTGAAGGCATCATTCGAGCCCAGGTTAGCCGCTTTGCGTCTCATGAGCCGTTCTTCCGTGCAATGGCCCAGCCATTGCCACTTATCGTCCATGACACACCCCAGGAAAAAGCCCTCCTCCGTCGGACAATTGAACAGTTTCGTTTCATTAGTGAGAGTCGTTCTTTGCCCGCGATGTTGCCCGAGTTTATGTACATGCTTTCGCAATTGAAAGATACCGAGCATCTTTTGAGCATCATGACCGCCAATTTAAATTTGGACATAGATGACCAGCAAAAAATACTGGAACTGGAGAGCGTGGGCGATATTTTGCGCCAATTAAATTTCTTCCTCACCCGCGAGGTTCAGATATTGGAAGCTGAAAAAAGCATTGCCCGCGATACCAAAAAACAAATCGGCAAGATGCAGAAAGAATTGTTTTTGCGGGAACAATTAAAGAGTATTGAAAAAGAACTGGGTGTGGAAGATGAAAAAGGTGAGTTTGAAATCCTGCGCAAAAAAGTCTTGGCCGCGAGTATGCCTAATGATATAGAGGAAAAGGCCTTGAAAGAACTTCAGCGTTTGGCCAAGATGCCCGCTTTCAATCCCGAAGTTTCATACATCCGTACCTACTTAGACGTGTTGGCCGAATTACCCTGGGCCAAAAAAACCAAAGAAAAAATTGACCTCAAAGAAGCGGATAAAATTTTAAATGAAGACCACTACGGTCTGCGCAAAGTTAAAGAACGTATCTTGGAATACTTGGCCGTCCAAAAACAAGTTGGCAAACTAAAAGGGCCGATATTGTGTTTAGTTGGGCCGCCGGGCACGGGCAAGACCTCCATCGGCCAGTCCATCGCCCGCGCCTTGGGGCGCAAGTTTGTTCGTGTGTCGCTGGGCGGTATGCGTGATGAAGCTGAAATCCGGGGCCATCGCCGGACTTATGTCGGTGCCATGCCTGGCCGGCTAATTCAAGGCATCCAGACGGCCAAAGTTAAGAATCCGGTGTTTATGCTGGACGAAATAGATAAAATTGGTGCTGATTTTCGCGGCGACCCGTCGGCGGCTTTGCTTGAAGCGCTAGACCCCCAGCAGAATCATGCTTTTTCTGATCACTACTTGGAAGTGCCGTTTGATATGTCAGATGTGATGTTCGTCGCCACGGCCAACATGCTGGATACTATCCCGCCGGCCCTGCGTGATAGATTGGAGATTATTGAATTCCCTGGTTATACCGAGGATGAAAAATTTCATATCGCCAAAAATTTCTTGTTACCAAAATTATTTAAAGATCACGGCCTAAAGAAAAGACAAATGGCGTTTCAAGATGCGGCTCTTAGCGATATTATTCGCAATCATACTCGCGAAGCGGGGGTGCGTGAATTGGAACGTCAGTTGGCATCTGTTATCCGCAAAGTTACCCGCAAATTAGTAGAATTGCCGTCCATGAAAACCATTACCATCACGGCGGCCTCGGTACATTCGTACCTCGGCCCTATCAAATACGTTCACGAGTTAGCTGAAGAACAAGACGAAATTGGCCGTGCCACCGGCCTGGCCTGGACTGCCGTCGGCGGGGAATTACTGCCGATTGAAGTGCTTCGGATGCCTGGCAGTGGTAAGCTATTGCTGACGGGTCAGCTTGGCAATGTGATGAAAGAATCCGGCCAGGCCGCTCTCTCTTACGCTCGGGCCTATGCCGCCAAGCATGGCATCAAAGAGGCGTTCTTCAAAGAAGACATTCATATTCATATCCCCGCTGGCGGTATCAAAAAGGACGGCCCATCGGCCGGCGCCGCCATTACCACCGCTTTGATTTCATTACTATTGAAAAGACCATTTCGCAAAGAAGTGGCCATGACCGGCGAGGTTACCCTCCGCGGCAAAGTTCTTGGTATTGGCGGGCTAAAAGAAAAAGTTCTCGCCGCCCATCGCGCTGGCATTAAGATTGTCATCCTGCCCGAGGAAAATCGCAAGGATATGGACGAGGATATTCCCAAAGAAATCCGCCGAGACATCAAATTCATGTTTGCCAAAAATATGGATGATGTCCTCAAAGTCGCCCTAAAGTAGGATTACGTTATTCTCTTTGGTATACTAAGTGGGTGAGCTTTATTTTAGGACATAACAAAAAATTTTGGTATGCGGTGGCGGTGATAGTGGGGAGCATGATAGGGGTGGGTATTTTTGGTTTGCCTTTTGCGTTTGCCAAAGCCGGCTTTGCTATTGGCATCATTCTACTGGCGATTATCGGCGCTGAAACCATACTCATAGATACCATGTACGGGGAAGTTGTCCTGCGCACCCACGCCAAACATCAGCTCATCGGCTATGCTCAAAAATATCTGGGCCCGATTTTCCAAAAGATAGTTTTTTTCGCGGCAATCCTTACCGGTTACGCGGCCCTGCTGGCCTATATCATTATCTCGGGAGATTTTTTAAGCACTCTCTTCTCATCTTTTTTTTATGCTCCCTTGGCGGCCTACAGTGTAGTCTTTTTTATCTTTGTATCGCTAGCCGTTCTCCGCGGCCTAAAGACCATATCATGGCTGGAGCTGGTTTTCACCAGTTTTTTTGTGGCCATAATCATCCTATTCTTTTCGGCCGGGGCAGGCGACATTAAGCCAGTTAATTATTTAGGCCACATGTTCAGCTATGCTTATCTGCCCTATGGTGTCCTGCTCTTTGCTTTTGGCGGAATGCTGGCCGTGCCTATTGCTAGGGAAGTACTAGCCGGTCAGGAGCGCAAATTGCGCCGGGCTGTGCTTTATGGCGTGTCGGTCGTGGCCGCGCTGTACGCGATTTTTACGGTGACCGTGGTTGGTATCTCTGGCCAGATGACCTCTCCTGATGCTATTTCCGGACTGTTTGAGTTCATCGGTCCGAGGGTTACTTTTCTGGGGGCTCTTTTTGGCATCACGGCCGTGACCACATGCTTTATAATGCTGGCCACCGCTTTGACGGAGGTTTTTCGCTTTGATTTCCGGGTCCACAAATTTAAAGCCTGGCTGTTGGTGGTGGTGCCACCGCTGGTTTTATTTTTAGCCGGTATACGAGCTTTTGTGGATGTCATCAGCCTGGCCGGCGGGGTTGCTTTGGGTATAGAACATATAGTCATCGTGATGCTCTATGCCAAGGCCAAAACCCACGGTGACCGAGTGCCGGAGTATTCACTGGGTATTCCCAACTGGATTTTATACATCATCATGGCCATGCTGGCTTCGGGCATCGTGTATTATCTGATAATGCGATGATGAAAAAACTGGAACAATTTATTTTTTATTTTTTCCTGATTGCCATACCGTTTAGCATTCGGCATATTTTTGGTTATGAGGTGGTGGGTTTTGCAGAATGGAAAGCAATATCTGTTTACGCCACGGATATATTATTCGCCATCTTGTTAATTTTTTGGTTGGCCAATACCAAATTCAAACTTAATTTTTCAAAATTTAAAACTTCTGATTGGGCCTTGCTGGTATTCATGGGTGTTTCGGTGCTATCTATTAACAACGCCTTGGATGCTCATGTCGCTTGGTATCACTGGCTCAAATTGTTGGAAGGAGTAACACTTTATTTCTATATTAAAAATTATGTGGTTGGCCGGTTCAAACTGATTCATTGCTTTGAAGCGTTGGTGGTTGGGGGATTATTCCAATCCGTCATTGCTATCGTTCAATTCATAACCCAACACAGTATCGGCCTGAAATACCTAGGCGAAAGCGTGTTGAGCCCAAATATAACAGGTATTGCCGCGTTCTTTTCTCACGGCGAAAAAGTTATGCGTGCCTACGGCACCACTGTCCACAGCAATATCCTGGCGGCATATCTTTTTCTCACCCTGACCGCTTTCCTATTTATTTCTATCTACGAGCGGAGAAAATGGGTTTGGTATGTCTTCCACGCCGTTACACTTTGGGCATTCTTCCTCACGTTTTCTCGCACCATTATTGCCATTTGGTTGCTTAATTTTTTATTCCGAAGTGTGCTCTATCGTTTTTACCCACAGTTTAAAAAAACATTTTGGGACAACACGGAAATGCGGCGACGGGGATTGAAAATATTTTTTATTACGATAGTTGTTGGCCTGGTATTTGTTGTGACATATTGGGGATACGTGCGGGATAGGTTGGTGCTGTCCAACAGCGATGAAACCATCCAATTGCGAGTACTGTATAATCGTGAGGCATTGTCGGGCGGTATTCATTGGTTGGGCGTCGGGCCGGGGAATTTCGTGCCATGGCTGATGCGTCAGCCCCTGCCGAGCAGTACGGTTGGTCTGCCGGCTGAACAATATCAGCCCGTTCATAATATTTACTTGTTGATATACGCGGAGACAGGATTGTTTGGTCTTATCGCGTTTCTGGGTTTTTTGTTTGCCATGCTTTTTGAATTTACCAGGCGTACGGGCTTTCGGGAGCCGTACCATGTCTCGTTTATACTAGTGTTTGGCTCGTTATTGGTCTTTGGCCTCTTTGACCACTTTCTCTGGACAATTCAGACGGGAAGTTTATTATTTTGGTTAACTGCTGGGTTATTATCTTCTGAACATGTCTAAAACGGATGAATTGCGGAAAATTAGAGATGAAGTATTAGCGCTAGAATCCTCGCCGCTCTATGCCGAGCGGGTAAAAAACAAAGTCTTTCCGGTCATCGGCGAGGGGAGTCATGACGCGCGGATTATGTTCATCGGCGAGGCCCCGGGCAAAAATGAAGCTAAGACTGGCCGGCCGTTCTGCGGAACGGCCGGCAAAATTCTGGACCAACTCCTATCTTCAGTTGGCATAGACCGCCAAGATGTTTACATTACTAATATCGTCAAAGACCGCCCACCGTTCAACCGCGACCCCGAGCCAGAGGAAATTTCCACATATGGCCCATTCCTAGATAGACAAATTGAAATTATTCGACCACAAGTCATTGCTACGCTCGGACGTTTTTCTATGGACTATATTATGCGCCGCTTGGGCCTGTTGTCCCAGCTTGGCTCTATCAGTGCCCTCCACGGCCAGGCGTTTACCAGCACGACCTCGTATGGCCCTGTCACTATCATCCCTCTATACCATCCGGCCGTGGCGATATATAATCAAGCATCTAAGGATATATTGATTCAAGACTTCAAGATTCTACAAAAATATAAGTAATGGAACAATTCTTCAATACTATTCAGGACCAGTTTCCTCTGCTTATCCATTATAAATATCTTTTTTTGTTTTTCGGCGCGACTATTGAGGGCTTCAATGTTATAATCTTCGCGGGATTTTTGGCATCCACAACCACGGTGGGCATCGTACCGGCTTTTTTAGTTTGTTTGACCGGCGAATTTTTGAACGGGTGTATGTGGTACGCTGTCGGCTATTTTGGCGGTGCCAAACCGATTGATAAATATGGCCGCAATGACCCTAAAAGCCGCAAAATTATAGAAACAGTTGAGCGGTATTTCCAGCGGTACAGCGGCCGAGCCATCATTTTCACCAAACTAACTTGGTCTCTAACCATTGCCACCATGATTATGGCCGGGTCATTCAAATATGATCTCAAAAAATTCTCGCTCTATAATTTCATCGGCGGTTTGGGTTGGACGACAATGACATTCGTCGTCGGGTATTTATTTGGCAAGAGTTACAAAGCCGTTAATTTGGTCAACAATGTCGGATACGCGGCCCTGTTTCTTATCATCGCCTTTATCTTGGTTTTCCTGTTGAAGGTAGCCCTCAAATCCAAATTCATCCAGTCGCTCACGGCAATGGAACGGATGCGTCAAATAAGCGAACGCATCCGCGATGGCATAGACAAAATACTAAGCTAGTAGCTCCGCGCGATAGGCCATTTCCCGAAGCTTCGCATACCTTCGGCGGCAAGGTCCACCAGACAAATGACTCTCTGAAACAGAGAGTCATTTGTTACCTGGGACCCGCCATCGGCGGAAATGGCCTATCGGGCTTCGCTCTATTTATTTTTTTAATGGGTATGGTATAAATCTTTAGCAGGAGGGGTGTATGCGTGAGATTTCTCAAGAAAGGCTCATCAAGGATACCAAAAGGGTGCTCGAGAATCCCTTCTGGATTCCGGACTTGGTTAGTGGCAAGGGTTATCGGCGGTTGCATGATGACCACGACGGAACAAGGGAGGGAGAAATTGAAGTCATTTTCGACTCACAAGGCGATGCTTGGTTTATGACTGATAAACACCAGGGTGTGCCATTGAGATTCAGGGAAGCACTGGGCGGCGGCCGTAGTCAAAGGGTCAGGAATGCTTTGATGATTTTGGCCTGGGCTATTAAGCTCGACAACAGGGATCATCCTGACCCAGAGCCGATCCAGCAGGATCTCACCCTTTCCCAAACCATAGTATCGCCCAAGATCAAAATCTGCGACAGTTGCGCGAGTCAACTGCCAGGGATACACACGTCTTGTAGTCTCAGAGACTGTGAGTGTCCCAATTGCGATGAACTTCCTTTCTAACTTGCTTGCCCGTGATAAGCCCGCTAGGACCGCCGTTAAGGCCTACTCCTAGTGGGCCTTAATTTTTAATAAAAAGAGCGAGGGCGGGATACTCTCCGAGACAGTTGAGACAGTAGACGGAGACGGTTGATATAATCTGGACCAGCAGGTCCATCAGCCGGCTCCGGCTATGCGAACGCTAGCTGAGGCGGTATAACTCTGGGACGAGTTATACCGCCGGAAGCGTGTTGAGGAGAGCATCCCGCCCGAGCGGCCTGTGGATTGTGAGATTGACCCCCTTTGTGCTATACTAGACGGCATAACAATGAATATCAAAAAAGGTCTGTTTTTCTTTGTTTTTACATCATTTTTACTAGCTGCCACTACTACCCAGGCGGCCACCAACGACAACCGATATCTCGTAAAGTCCACTTCTTCATTCTGGAAGAAGTCTCTTATCGTCCGCAACGTATTTGAGGGCGGTTTTACGGCCGATCTTTCCGATTGGCAATTAAGAATGACCAAGATTTTTGGCGTTGAGGTAGCACCCGTTAAAAAGCTCAATATCCTCGCCGTTACGCCTGTCCCGACACCCAAGACCCCCGTCAAATCCAAAACTCCCGCCGGGCCGGTTGCTTGGGGTGTCGGATACACATATGGAAACGACCTGGATGAAGAATTGCCGACTGGCGGCAAAGATGTCGTCGTGGCTATTTTGGATACAGGGGTAAATAGAAACCATCCCGACCTCAAAAATAGAATTTCTGATTGCGCTGATTTTTCTGCCGGGGCTGGATTTGTCAACGGCAAATGCGATGATAAAAACGATCATGGTACCCATATGGCCGGTATTGTGGCGGCTGATGGCGGAGCCAAAGGTCTCGGTATTTACGGTGTTGCTCCGGAATCCAAGCTTGCTATCTACAAGGTTTGCGATACCGATGGCACCTGTTTTTCCGATGATGTGGCCAGCGCCATCCGTTATGCGGCTGATCAAAAAGTCAATATAATTTTAATAAGTATTGGTTCTGACACCGAGAGCACGCTCATCAATAATGCGGTTGTTTATGCAGTCGGCAAAGGTGCCCTCGTCATTGCCGCTGGCGGCAATGACGGCCCTGATTCCGATGGTATTGATTATCCTGCTGCTCAATCAGAAGTGATTAGCGTCGGCGCCTTGGATGCCAAGGAGGACGTCCCTGAATGGAGCTCCCGTGGCAACAATGAAAATTCGGAGGCCTATCTTCGTGAGCCAGGTGATTTAGAGTTAATCGCGCCGGGTGTTAATATTGAATCCACCGGCAAAGATGGCGACTACGTCACTCTCTCAGGCACGTCTATGGCCGCCGCTCATGTTGCAGGTCTGGCTGCTAAAGAATGGCAGAAAGACGCTGACAACCCTGCTGATGCTACCCGAGACTTGTTGCATAAATTCACTCAAGATATTCTTCCGCTCGGCGACGATGAGGATTCTGGTTGGGGCGTGCCAACACTCTAAACAATGAAAATTAGCGCCGTCATTCGGTATATGGTGGTAGGGGATTTTTTTGTGAACGCAGGGTTTAGTGTTTTTGCACCGACATTGGCCGTTTTTATTACTAAACAAATAGATGGTGGCACCATTGCCACGGTCGGATTTGCCGCTGCTATTGTCCAGCTGACCAAAGTTATCATTGAACTTCCTGTTTCTAAGATATTAGATAAAAATCACGGTGAGTATGATGACTTCATCTCTTTAATATTCGGCAGTACCCTGATTGCGTTGGTGCCTTTTATGTATCTCATGGCCTCGGAAGTTTTTCACCTCTATCTCATTGCCGCCATCTACGGCATCGGTATCGGCTTTACAGTGCCGCCCTGGTATGCGATATTTTCTAGGCACTTAGATAAATTTCAGGAAAGTTTTGAGTGGTCTTTGGATTCTATTTCAATCGGGATTGCCGCCGCCGGGGCGGCGGCAATCGGCGGTATTCTCGCCGAAAAATTCGGTTTTCATTTCGTATTTGTGATTGGCGGCATGTTAGCTATATTAGGTGGTGCGATGCAATTGAAGATATTTAATTATATACGGCGCAAAGTTCCTCATGGCCAAGTCAGACCCCAGCCCAATAAAGTCGGTTAAGTTTTTAAAAATAATGGCAAAACGTATCATGTTGGTCGGCGGCGGTTCGGGCGGACACGTCTTTCCGCTTATTGCCGTGGCCCAGGCCATACAATCAAAAGACCCATCAATGGAGCTGGTCGTTCTGGGCCAAGGGTCTTTTATGTCCCAAGCCATCGTGGGCACAGGCATTATCTATCATTCTATTCTTGCGGGCAAAATGCGGCGCTATTTCAGTTTGTTAACTTTACTTGATCCACTCAAAGCCGCTATTGGATTTATCCAATCGTTGTGGTGGATGTTCTACTACATGCCTGACGTCGTCTTTTGCAAGGGCGGTTATGTGTCGGTGATGCCGGCGCTTGTTACCAAGCTGTATTTTATTCCCGTCTACACGCACGAGTCTGATTCAACGCCTGGCGCGGCCAATCACTTTATTGGCAAACTCGCTAAAGTAGTTTTTACTTCGTTTGAAAGTACGGCCAAATATTTCCAGGCAGGCAAAAGTATATTGGTGGGCAATCCCGTGCGTTCTGAATTATTAAACGGCAGTCGCGATACAGCTCTGCAGAATTTTAATTTCCGGGCTGATAAAAAAACTATTCTTATTGCTGGCGGCAGTTTGGGATCAAAACGTATCAATGAGGCCATCCTTGAATCATTAGTCCAGCTCGTCCAGCAATTTCAAGTCATTCATCAGTGCGGTGATTCGCAATTGGCGACGGTGCAGGCCGAGGTGGAGAAATATACAAAAGAAGGGGAATCATCATACGGCTTAATGATACAAGCAAATTATCGCGTGTATCCATTTTTGAATACCGAGCAACTGGCGATGGCGTATGCTTTGGCGGACGTAATAATTTCTCGGGGTGGCGCGTCTAATATCTTTGAAATCGCCGGCTTGGGCAAGCCGGCGATAATTATTCCATTGACCACGGCGGGGAGCCGTGGTGATCAGCTGTATAACGCCGCCGAATTTGAAAAATTCGGCGCGGTCGTGATTGAAGAAGCCAATCTCACTTCCCACATCCTCATCAACCAAATCAAAGAACTCCTCCAACCAGCCCGCTCCGCCGAAGTTTCCGCCAAGATAAAGACATTCGCCAAACCTGACGCCGCTAATACTATTGCCAATGTACTATGTGGATAGTAACCGGTTTTGAACAACAGAAGAAATTTTTTGAAGGCCTGGTCCGACAGGGCGGTTTGGCGCATGCATATATTTTTTCGGGCCAGGAGATGATAGGCAAGAAAATGTTCGCTCATGATTTATTCACCATGGCCAATCGCCATCCACGGTTTGCGTTGCATGACCCGGACCTATGCGAACTGGCGCCACGCGTAGCAGAGGACGAGACGTGGATATACATCGAGGACGTGCGCGACTTGAAAAAGTTCCTCTCGCTCAAAGCATTTCAGGGTCCCTATCGTTTCGTTATCATAGACGACGCGCATCGGATGCAGGATGCCGCGGCCAACGCTATGTTAAAAATCTTGGAGGAGCCATCGCCGATGACAGTTTTCATCTTGGTGACCAACCAACCGGACCAACTGGTGCAAACCATCAGCTCGCGCTGTCAGCATATTCATTTCCTGCCGCACTCAAAAGAAACCATTGATAAATATCTGGCCCAGAGCTGGCAAAAACCCGCCCGACCGAACGGTCGTTCGGGCGGGGATCTACCCAAAGCTGACCGCGAACTTATCGCCGGCATGGCCGGCGGGCGACTGGGCTGGGCGCTCCAGATGGCCAAACCCGAAAATTTGAAAGCTCTCAAAAGAGCGGTAGCCGATATTTCGGCCTTACTGAAACAGCCGTTGGCCCAGCGTATGCAATATGCCAAGACATTGTATGAAAAAGAATTATACGGCCAGTATGTCCCGCTCTGGCTCCACTGGGCCTATAGCCAACGCTCCACCCTTCCCAACGCCTCACGCGTTCTGGCCGGCCTCCTCAACCTCCACCACTACGTCTCCCAGCCCCAGTTCAATCACCGCCTTCTCCTTGAAAATACTCTAATAAACTTGTAGTCGCTCGGGCGGGATGATTTCCTCAACACGCTTCCGGCGGTATAACTCGTCCCAGAGTTATACCGCCTCAACTAGACTCGCATAGCCGGAGCCGGCTAGTCCAGCTGCTACGGGGTATTATACTAGCCGTCTCCGTCTACTGTCTCAACTGTCTCGGAAATCAGCCCACCCTCACTTGCTTTTTTATAAAGATTATTGTATAGTATCTATACAGGTAAATTGGTGTACCTAGATTCACCAATCGTCTGAAAGGACGCAAAACAAATGGAGTCAGTATGCAGGGAATAAGCGTTCGTTTAGCGGTTACCCTCATTTGCATCGTCGCTGGTGCTTCAATTGGCGGAGGAATTCTGGGCTACTATCTGGCCCGGAAAGAACAAAAAATCCGTCAGCTTGCGCACCGGCTGTCCAAAGAAGGTCGGGCTGAGCGCAAGCGCAGGGACACCGAGAACAACATCGGTAACCGTTTCTGGAAGTTGGCCGAGAAGTACATCTTAGAGAATTCCGTTTTGTGGGAGAGAAACGTATCTACTGGCCAGGGCTACGATATTGTCATCTGGCGGAGAAAATCTAGCGGCCGATTTTTCAGTGTATACGTGAATCTCGGCTGTGATGAGAATGGCCAACTGCGGTATACTCTTGGAGATTCGTCCTGCGTTGACACCTCAATCGACGAGGTCTCAATCCAGGCGGCTCTGGGGAAAGTCGATGTGTACCTGAACAGCTATTACTCGGGCAAAAAGATTTAAGCTCTACGGCTTTGGTAGAAAAGGCCTCAGCGCAAGTGCGCAGGGCACCTCTTCGCTGAGGCCTTTTCTATTTCTCAAATCAAGCGCAGCCCATCCTCCCAGAGCCGACCCACAGCCAAGTCAGCCGCCTGGCTGTAGCCTGACTAGATTCCAATAATCATAGGTCAAGCGCCGAGCGAAGCGAGGAGGCAAGCGCGGGTTACCTATGATTATTGGCTGTAATCTATCAGGGCTATCTGAGAGGCGGCTGACGCAGGCGAGGACCTGGCGGCGGGTGGGAGGATGGGCGGAGCGTTGAATTTAATTATTGAAATGGTAGGATGTAGCTATGTATAAGGAACTAATTGCGCAGAAAAAGAAGGATTTTGATAATGTTTTTGAATTTGCCAAGAATGAAGCGGCTTCTATTCGAACCGGGCGGGCCAATCCGGCCATGGTGGAAGACTTGCCGGTGGAATACATGGGCTCACAGCTAAAGATAAAGGAAGTGGCCAGCATCAACACGCCCGAGCCAAGGATGTTGGTCATCCAGCCCTGGGATTCCGGAGCGCTGGCTGCGATAGAAAAAGGCATCCGCGAATCATCGCTGGGCTTAAATCCAACCAATGACGGCAAAGCCATCCGACTGGTGATTCCCGCTCTGACCGAGGAACGCCGCAAGGAATTTATCAAAGTGCTCCATCAGAAGATGGAAGAGGCCCGCATCCGGATGCGCCATGTCCGCGAGGATATCGTCAAAAAAGTGCAAAATGCTGTCCGTGAAAAGACCGCCCGTGAGGATGATGCCCGTTTGGCTAAGGACGAACTCCAAAAAATCACTGACAATATCAATAAGCAGATAGACGACCTGGTCAAAAAGAAAGAGCAAGAATTGATGTCCAGCTAATGCTGACCGCAATCATTTTTATTCTAGTTATTGGGGTATTGGTGCTAGTCCATGAGTTTGGGCATTTTATTTTTGCCAAGCGAGCGGGGGTGAAAGTGGAGGAATTCGGATTTGGGTTTCCGCCGCGGCTATATGGCTGGCGCAAAGGCGAGACAGTATATTCAATAAACTGGATACCGTTTGGCGGGTTCGTGAAGATACTTGGCGAAGACAGCGACGAACATGGGCCAAGGTCATTTGCGGCGGGCTCATTTGGTAACAAGTTGCTGGTGCTGATCGCAGGGGTGGGTATGAATTTACTGCTGGCGGCAGTGCTGTTGGTTGTTGTTAATTTTTTTGGATTACGGATTGGGCTGGTGGAAGGTGATACGGGCCATGCTCGCGGATTAGAGGTTCAAATATTGGGTGTTTCAACGGGCAGCCCCGCCGCCGCGGCGGGACTGCAACCGCTGGATACCATCGCCGGCTACAAAGATTCCAACGTTAGCATTCCAATATCCAGCACCCAACAGGTTCAAGATGTTGTTTCTGCTAATTTAGATAGGCCGGTCATCTTTGAAATCAAACGTGGGAGCAGTATCGTGGAATTAAATGTTACGCCACGTTCCAACCATCCACCTGGGCAAGGCGCCTTAGGTATCTCGTTGGCTCTAACAGGCGTGGTTTCATATCCCTGGTACGAGGCTATCTGGCGCGGGGTGTTTGATATGGTTCTACTTACTGTCAACACCGCCGCCGGATACTATGCTCTTTTGAAGAGCTTGCTGGTTCATGGTACATTGATAGCGGAGGTTTCTGGTCCGATTGGTATTGCGTCACTTACAGGCCAAGCCGCGCGGGTTGGGTTTAATTATCTGTTGCAGTTTGTAGCGATGATATCAGTCAATCTGGCGGTGTTGAACATTATTCCGTTCCCGGCGTTGGATGGTGGCCGCATCCTGCTTCTCATCGTCGATAAACTAAAAGGTTCGCCGGTCCACAAAAAAGGCGAAGCGATGCTCAATATTCTTGGTTTTTACCTGCTCATCCTGCTCATGGTCTACGTCACCTACAAAGATATCAGTAAGTTTTTCATCAAATGAAATTTTCGCAATTATTCACCAAAACAATAAAAGAAGCGCCAGCCGATGAAGCGGCAATTAATGCCAAGCTTTTAATTCGGGGCGGATTTATCACTAAAGTTATGGCTGGTGTCTATGAGTATATGCCACTGGGCCTGCGGGTGTTGAATAAAATTAACGGTATCATTCGTGAAGAAATGGATAGTGTCGGCGGCCAAGAAATTTTTATGTCTGTATTGCAGAATAAAGAAAATTGGAACACCACTGGCCGCTGGGAAAGCGCTAAGGACGTTATGTATCAGTTTAAAGATGATGCTGGCAAAGAATACGGCCTGGGCTTTACTCATGAAGAACCCCTCACCGCCACCGCCGGCCACTTTATCAATTCATACAAAGACTTACCCAAAGCGGTCTATCAAATCCAAACCAAGTTTCGCAATGAAGCCCGCGCCAAATCAGGTCTACTCCGTGGCCGAGAATTTTTGATGAAGGATTTATATAGTTTTCATACCAGCCAGGAAGATCTTGACCCGTATTACGAAAAAGTCGCTTCTGCTTATGAGCGGATATTTGACCGCGCTGGCGTAAAAGCCATCCGCACCTTTGCTTCGGGTGGATTATTCTCAAAATATTCTGATGAGTTCCAAGTCGTGGCCGATGTCGGCGAAGATGTTATTTATATGAATGGAAAAGATAACCGAGCGGTAAATAAAGAGGTATACACTGACGAAGTACTTGCGGACCTGGGTTGGGACAAAAGTTCATTGGTTGAAAAATCTTCGGTGGAAGTCGGCAATATTTTTAAACTCGGTACTAAATTTTCCGAACCGCTTGGATTAAAATTTACTGACGAAAAAGGAGAGTTAAAGCCAGTGGTCATGGCCTCATATGGTATCGGTCCGGGTCGTTTGATGGGAACGGTGGTGGAAGTGTCACATGATGACAAGGGTATCATCTGGCCCGAGAGTATTGCGCCATTCCGCGTGCATTTAGTATCGCTTGGCAAGAACACCGAAGCGGAGGTTGTTTATAATGATTTGATTTCAAAAGGTATAGAAGTTTTGTATGACGACCGCGAAGACAAATCCGCGGGTGAAAAGTTCGCTGACGCTGATTTAATTGGTTGCCCCTGGCGCTTAGTGGTCAGCGAAAAGACTGCCGGCAAAATTGAGCTCAAAAAACGTTTCGGAAAAGACGCAAAGTTGGTTTCCATAGCCGAACTTTTAGATTTATTGATATAATTAAGATATGAAGAGATTTTCTCTTGTGGTTTGTTTGGTTTTTTCTATTATTTTTGCTTGGTCGGGTGTTCAGGCAGATACGGGCACGTATGTGCCCGTATCTGGCATCGATGCCACAGGAGATGCGCCGGCGCCACTTACCGTCACTTCCAACGGCGATATTTTTAAGTTGTCATTGAGCGATGACAAGCGTATGGCGAGCAATGCCGCTTGGCCAGGCACGGGCGTCTATGTTGAATCAAAGTCTTTGGAATTTATTTTTGCCCCCGATATTCCTATTGATGCGATAATATCTTCAGTCGTTGTTACTCATGAGTATCGCCGAAATACTATTCTGGCCGGCGCCAAACTTGAAGTTTGGGACGGCGCTGTTTGGAATGACGTGGCACTTTTACTTCCCGATGTTTCCTCAACAGATGTAACCGAGGCCAAAGATATAACATCTCTTATTTCTACTGTTTCGGCGGTCAATAGTTTAAAAATTAGATTTTTGGCATATCGCAACACGGTCGCCACCAGTGCCACGACCAGTCATGACTATCTCGGCCTTTCAGTTAGCTACACCGGTGGCACAACTCCAAGCCCGACACCTACGCCGACACCGAGTCCAACAAGCACCCCTACGCCAAGTGAGATACCAACACCCACTCCGTCTGAAACGCCTACACCAACACCCATGCCATCGGCAACTTCCACCTCAATACCTATGCCTACTCTCACACTGGTTCCTACGCCAACACCCACTCTTACCCCTACACCTATGTCCACCACTATACCCGTCCAAACTTCTTTACCAATCGCCACTCCAATACCTATAATCATGCCTATATCAACACCGGAATCCACTCTCACTCCATTACCCACTTCGGAATTAACTGCTCAAATATTTTCAACATTTCAAACCCCTATACTCTCTCCTGAGCCATCTTTAAAAATTTCTACAAAAGTCTCAAGAACATTAAAACAAAAAACGCCCGCTCTTATACTTTCGCCATCACCGTCGCCAATCGTTGCAACTAAAGCATTTTTTACGCTAGATATTTTCAACTCATTGTTTCATCGTCTAGCTTTACTCTTACATAATTTTGTGATATGATATTAGTAAGGAGTTTCAATGCCATCAGTTCTTTTGGAGTCGGAAGAAGTGTCCTTGCTAGGAGAAAGTGGGTATCTCTACGGAGTCAACATATCAAAGGTGTTTGAGGTGCCATTGGCGCCGGAACATCGAGATGCCTATCTCAATGCCCTGCTCAAATCCAGCCAGCGGCTAGGCAGGAAGTTCTTCTTGAAGTGGAGTGGGGATTCCTGTTTGAGCTTCACTATCGACAAGAGGGCCTTTCATCGCAATGGAGAAAAATTGGTCGGCGTGGATGATGATCTGATTGGATTCCTCGACATCATCATCGAGGATACCAAGGAACACGCTGGTCTGGCGACAATTTCTCCGTCCAGGTATCCCTAGACACTGCGCGTTGGATGGAGCAAAAACTGCACGTTCCAACGTGCAGTTTTTGTTTTGATTGTGGATTGTAATTCTGCTACCCTAAGATATCACTATGTTCAACAAACTCTTCTCATTTTGGTCTAAAGATATGGGTATTGACCTGGGCACGGCCAATACGCTTGTTTATGTGGCCGGCAAAGGTATCACCATCAACGAGCCGTCCATTGTTGCTATCAATCAAAAGACGGGCAAAATTTTGTCTATTGGCAGTGGTGCGCGGACGATGGTCGGACGCACACCCGGATATATTTCGGTTACTCGGCCGTTGGTTAATGGAGTTGTTTCAGATTTTGAAGTAACCGAGCAGATGCTCAAATACTTTATTGATAAAGTCCATCAGGAAAGTTTTTCGCTCTTGCCACGGCCGAGGGTGGTCATCGGTGTACCATCGGGCGTGACCGAAGTGGAAAAACGGGCGGTGGAGGATGCGACATATAGTGCTGGCGCGCGGGAAGTATATTTGATTGAAGAGCCAATGGCGGCCGCCATCGGCGCCCGCTTGCCCATCCAAGATCCGGTGGCTAATGTCATTGTGGATATTGGCGGTGGCACGACTGAAGTGGCTGTTATTTCTATGGGCGGTGTTGTCGCGTCTCGCTCGTTGCGCATCGCTGGTGACAAGTTGACCGATGACATCCTCCGTTACATGCGTCAGGAGCGCAATCTGCTCATCGGCGAATCAACCGCCGAAAATTTAAAAATACATCTGGGCTCGGCCTATTTTATGGAAGAAGAAATGGAAGGCATGATTCGCGGACGAGATTTGGTTTCAGGTTTACCTAAAGAAGTATTGGTTACTTCCAACGAAATTCGCGGGGCAATGCAAAGATCAATTCGGAGTATTGTTACCGCCATCAAAAATACGATTGAAGAAACTCCGCCCGAATTGACGGCGGATCTGGTCAATCGGCAAATTAATTTGGCCGGCGGCGGGGCGTTATTGCGGGGACTGTCGGATATAATTATGCATGAAACTAAATTATCGGTTAAAATAGTAGATGACCCGCTGACGGCGGTGGTCCGTGGTTGTGGTTCGGTGATTGAACATATTGACGAACTCCGATCAGTCCTGCTTACAACCCAATCGGATAACTTTTTTTGATGCCGAGAAGTAATTCAAAATTTTTCACAAGCCTAGTCGTGGGCGCGATCGTCCTGATCGCGCTAAATGTTTTTTGGTTCGGCTGGATTCCTCATACGGCTATAGGCAAGACATGGGCTTCAAGTCTATTCGTCAAATCTGGTAAATTGCACAATTTAGCATCAAGTATATTTCGTTGGCGGGAATTGGCCCAAGAAAATTCTGACTTGAAATCAAAATTGGCGCAAGAAATATCAAGTCGGGCGAGTATCGCCCGACTTGAGCGAGAAAATGAGCAATTGCGATTGGCTATTGGTTTGGCCAATCGCAATGGAACTAATATATTGCCGGCGGGTATCTATGATGTCAGTCTCGCCCCTGATGGGTATATGGCTTTGATAAACAAAGGGGCCAATTATAACGTCGCCGTTGGCGACGTTATAATTGGCGAACACAACATATTGATCGGCACGGTCCAAGCGGTTTTCTCTGATTCATCTCGTGTTACGCTTATCTCCGACTCGTCGTTCAAAGTTACCGCTCTAGTCTTGGGTGGCCAAGCTAAGGGTATTGCCCGTGGCGCGCTAGATGACGGTTTAGCGCTTGATTTAGTGGTCCAAACTGATGATATCAAAGAAGGAGATACGCTGGTTTCTTCGGGTGACGATATGCTCCCCGCTGGTCTGATTATTGGCATTGTCAGCCAGGTTAATAGCAACACCGCCAAGTTATTTAAGGAAGTATCCATTGCTCCAATCGCAGAGTTCGTGACGGGTAGTGTATTTATATTAAAAAAATGAAAATAATATTGATTGCCGCTTTGGTATTTGTGGTGGCAGTAATTACTGAAGGTATAATTTTACCGAGCTTGTTTCATATCTACGGTGGGTTTTTGGTTTTTGCGTATTTGACGACGCTGTTTTTGGTTTATGGCAACAGTCCAACCATCCTTATCCTTGCTCTTGTCGCCGCATTTTTTCTTGAATTTTGGCATGGCTGGTATCTAGGCTCGGCGATACTGGCTGTTTTGGCTACTGCCAGCATCTGGCAATTAATAAGCCAATTTTTCAGTATTGAACCGTTTATTAAACATAGTCGGATAAATTTATTATCGCTTGGGGCGTTAATTGGCGTTGGTTATTTATTGGTCGCGAGTATGAGTATCGTTTTTATGAGTATTGAAAAATATATTTATCGGGCCAATGTTACTTGGAACACTTTACATTTGACGGTGGCAAGTCCCGCCATTTGGCTGGTCACGGGTGCGGGTCTAGTGGTTTGCCTACTAGCGTTACGCTTGCCTGGATACAAATCAATGCCCGCGACAGGGAAGTTTTATATCTAGCTTATGCCAAAAGAATATCGTGTTTCAATTCATGATGATGTTTTGACGCCTGAAGAGACGTTGTTTGACGCGGGCAGTGAGTTTTCTAATTTAGAGCGGCCGATACCATCGCACGTGTTCAGATTCACCTTGTGGGGTATTGCGTTGTTACTGGTCGTAATTTTTTCGGTGAGTTTTAAGTTTGGTGTTTTTGACCATGCCCAATATGCTGGCTTGGCTTTGCAGAACCGGTCTTCAAATTTTTCGGTACCGGCGCCCCGTGGCATCATTACTGATGCCACGGGGCAGTCGTTGGTCAAAAACACCCCTAGTTTTGACTTATTAGCAGTATCTAAAGAAGTAAAACTATTACTCAAAGAACCTGCTCAGATTGCCGCCGTTGCCAAGGCCTTAAACGTTGATGTCGATGAGCTTAGTCAGCGCATTACCGAGCAATCCACTGTCACCAGCGTGTTTCCGGTGACTCTGGATATGTCTAAAGACCAAGTCTTGGCCATTCAGTATTTAGCCCCGCCGGGGATGTATGTCGTGCCTGATGTAAAGCGTTCATATGTAGATGGGTCCATGTTCTCCCAGATTGTCGGTTATATCGGCAAAGTGAACAAAGACGACCTTACCTCTGACCCGTACTACATGATTACTGATTCGGTCGGCCGTTTGGGCATTGAAAGCCAATATGAAAAATATCTTCGGGGTGATCATGGTCGGTTGTTCTTTGGTGATACGACTGATGTCGCCGATGTGGATGCCACCACCGGCGATACTATCATTTTGAATATTAATGCCGATCTCCAACGTGAACTCTATGTCCAGACCAAAAAGATTTTGGCAGAAGCGGGTCTTTCCCGCGGTGCGGCCATCATTCAAAATCCTGACAACGGAGCGGTACTGGCCATGGTTAGTTTTCCCACTTTTGATAATAATACTTTCGTCAAAGGTCTTTCTCAAAAGCAATACGATTCTATTTTCAATAACCCCGCGCGGCCGTTGTTTAACCGCGTTATCAGTGGTCTCTATAACCCGGGCTCCACCATTAAGCCCCTAATGGGTCTAATGGGTTTAGAGGAACATATCATCACGCCCAATACCACCATCCAAGATTGTGTTAGTATCACCATTCCTAACCCATACAATCCTGACGTATCATATATTTTCAAAAATTGGCGAGTGGACTTGGGAGCATTTAATCTTCGCCGAGCTATCGCCGATTCCTGCAACATATTCTTTTTCTCAGTCGGTGGGGGATTTGGTAAAATTGTCGGTCTGGGCGTTGAGCGTATTGTCCACTATCTGCAATCAGTTCTGGCCGATGATATTCTAGGTATTGATTTGACGGGCGAAGCGTCTGGTTTTGTACCCACGCCTGATTGGAAAGAATCTAATCGTGGTGAGCAATGGTATCAAGGCGATACTTACAATATTTCTATCGGCCAAGGTGATTTATCAGTTACTCCATTGTGGCTTAATGCCTATATTTCGGCCGTGGCCAATGGTGGGACCATGTACCAGCCCCAAGTGGCCTATCGTATTACTGATATTGACGGTAATATTATCAAAAACATTCAACCCCAGGTTTTAGCCAAGATGCCGTTCAGTGACGCGAATTTAGCGGAAATTAAAAGTGATATGCAGGAGACCGTTATTTCCGGTACGGCGGGGATATTCAAAGACATACCAGTATCAGTCGCCGCCAAAACCGGTACTGCCGAAGTGGCCAAAGGCAGGAGTATCAATTCCCTGTTCACCGCCTTTGCTCCCGCCAACAACCCCGAGATTTCAATGACCGTCCTGATTGAAGGCTCGGCTTCCAACCAGGGCTATGCTCTTCGTGTTGCCCATGAGGTCTTCAAGTGGTACTTTGCCAAAACTGTCTTACCATAGTATACTGCCCCAATGGAGAATCAATACTTCAGCAAGGAAGGTCTGGAAAAATTAAAAGAAGAAGTTCAACATCGGACTGACGTTTTGCGTCCCGAGATTGCTCAACGCATCAAAGAAGCCAAAGAACAAGGTGATCTCTCCGAGAACGCCGAGTTTGACGCGGCCAAAGAGGCCCAGTCAATGAACGAGGGGCGGATAGAAGAAATCCGTAAAATTGTGGAAAACGCGGTCATTATTAAAGATGGTTGCGCCAAGCACAATATTGTCGGTGTCGGCTGTACTATAGAGGTTGAATTAAACGGCAAAAAACAAAAATTTGTTATTGTCGGCGTGACCGAATCTAACCCGGCGGAAGGATTCATCTCCAACGAATCACCGTTAGGCAAAGCGCTTCTTGGCCACAAAAAAGGCGACCTGGTCAAGGTCAGAATCCCCAAAGGCGAGGTAGAATACAAGATACTGGATATCAAGTAGTAAAGGTAAATTATAGAAAATAAAGAACGCGTGAGAAGACCAGTGTCTCCTCACGCGTTTTGTGTTCTACCGACTCAATGTCGGCCTTCAGCCCGCGAATGGTTTGCAGACTTGGCGCTTGAAGTCCAAGAAACGAAGCCGAATGGTTTGCTGTTCCTTGGGTAGAGCTTCAAGTGTTGCCGATTGTCCCAACCTGGGGACGTTGGAGCAGGCCAGGAAAGATGAGACGCGGTCGTACTGTGTTTCCCTGGCCTCTGGTTTGATGAAAACCGCCGATTGGGCCGCGACCTTTGCTTCTTGCCTGATTCTCTTCAGGTCTGCCACCCATTCTTTGAAAAACCTTTTGAACAGATAACCCCCTACCACCATCAAAACCGCACTTACGATGATGATGACCAACAAGAACATGCCAAGTCCAGCCAGACCCAGAACCACGTTGATCAGCAGGTTCAGTCGGTAGAGGTTGTAAATCGTCAGCCCCAAACCAACCAAGAAGAGCGGGTGGAACCACAATCTCCACTTTTGTCCCACTCCTTCACTATTGCGGGTGTAGATGGAATTGAAGGCCTTCTCGCTGTTGTACCATTGCTTCGGGAACATTTCCTTCGGATTGGTCTCCCAAGGATGTAGAAGCAGGAGTGGGCTGACTCCTCTTAGGCCCATCAAGACTTGGGAAATGAGGTACATGAGTATGGCAACACATTCCCACATAACGAGCCAAAAGAGAACGAGAGGTGGCTGAATCGTGAAAGCCATGATGGCCCGTCGACGCAGATGGCACTGATCTCTGAGTGAATCCTCATGCCAGAAGTTGATCCAGTGGTTGAGCCACGCCGGTGGTTCGGGGGCGAAGTGTCCCTTGTCCACTTCTACCCAGATATTGCAATCTTCGATTATCTCGTCAATCACCTCACTTCCTCCATAGCTCAACTGGGGCAGCATTTCATCGCGGTCAAAGTTGAGGACTTCGTTCTGGTATCTCCCACTTCGGAAACGGTTGAAGATATTGTTCCGCATCCCCTTTAGAACTTTGCTGGTGTTCATATATGGAGATACCACTTTGGCGATGAGACGGTGTCTGCCCGGATGCGACAATCCCACGTAGGTCATGGCTTGACTGAGCGGTATCAACTGGCGGTCTTGCCAGTAGTCACCCTCATAGGCCACCACCAGGAGCACGAACACAATCTCCAGGGGGATTTCGTTCTCTCGGAGTTTTTCCAGGTCTCGTCTGTCCAGACACCAACGGACCGGAAGAGTGGGATTTCCACTTTCCTGGTCGCCCACAATCAATTTAAGCGCCATTGCCCTACCTCCCAAAAACAGTTCCACTCTCGTTATTTATAAAAGAACGAACTTAGGCATAGAGAGTGTTAATATGCCCAAGTTTTAAAGCTTTATAGACTATACTATTTTGTAATATTTTTGTCAATAGCGGAGATACCCCCAGGAATGATGTATTTTTTGTGAGATTTTGATACTATAAGGATATACCAGGTAGTGTAACTTCCGGCCTGCCTGGGCTGTATAATTCCGGAAGTTCTATACCTGGATGGCTCTAGACGAGATACGGAAGGTAAAAATTGAGAAACTGGAGAAACTGCGAAAGGCAGGCATTGACCCATACCCAGCTTCGACGCGCCGAAGCATGTCTGTTGCGGAGGCGGTCCAAAATTTTGATAAGTTATCGGAAGCAAAGGACGAAGTAATTCTGGCCGGACGGATGATGGCTCGGCGCGAACACGGTGGCTCAATATTTTTTGATATGGATGATGGCTCCGGCCGCATCCAGGGTTTTATCAAAGAGGATGTCGTTGGCGCCGAGATGTTTGAACGGTTCCGAGACTTGTTTGATACCGGGGATATCATTGAAGTGGCCGGACATTTGTTTAAGACCAAAAAGGAAGAACGGACTGTGGAGGTAAAGCATTGTGTGATTCTATCCAAGGCGTTATTGCCCCTACCGGAGAAATGGCACGGTTTGACCGATGTTGAAGAACGATTCCGCAAGCGATATTTGGACCTGGCCCTGAATGAAGACATCCGCCAGACGTTTAAGACGCGGGCCGTGGTCATCAAAGCGCTTCGTGATTTCCTCAATGAGCATGATTTTTTGGAAGTTTCCACGCCTACTCTCCAGCCATTGTATGGCGGCGCGTCTGCACGTCCATTTAAAACGCACATGCACGCGTTGGATGTTGACCTTTTTCTCCGCGTCGCACCCGAGCTATATTTGAAGCGCCTACTCGTGGGCGGCTTTGAAAAAGTTTTTGAATTCACGACCAATTTTCGCAACGAAGGCATGGACCGCGATCACAATCCGGAGTTTTACGCCTTGGAATTTTACGCCGCCTACAAAGGCCTAGATTGGCTGATGGATTTCACCGAGGAATTATTGCGAACGGCGGTCAAAGCGGTTTATCCAGATGGGAATTTCAAACACGAAAGCCGAGGCATTGATTTTAATCAGCCGTTTAAGCGAGTAAAGTTTAAAGATTTACTCAAAGATTATAAAGATAGCAAGGAAGCCGATGAACTGTTCAAGAAAAATATTAGGCCGACATTAGTTGAACCGACCTTTGTCATAGACTGGCCGACCGAATTATTGCCGCTGGCCAAAAAGACTTCATATGATCCAAAATTCGTGAGCGCGTTTCAGTTTTTTGCCGGAGGGTTGGAGATGATAAAGGCGTTTACTGAACTAAATGACCCCATAGACCAACGTGAACGTTTTGCCGCCCAGGAGTCTAATCGCGCTAAAGGCGACGAAGAAGCCCAGCGGATGGATGATGATTTCGTAGAGGCCCTGGAATACGGCATGCCACCCGCGGCCGGCTGGGGCCTGGGCTTGGACCGTTTTGTCATGCTTCTGACCGATTCCCATTCCATCCGCGAAGTATTGTTGTTCCCAACCATGAAACCCAAAAAAGACGAATAATATGTTAGACATCAAATACATCAGAGAAAATCAGGAGCTAGTACGGTCGGCGATACAGAATAAGAATGTTGATTTGGATTTAGATAAATTGTTAGCGGTGGATGTGAAACGGCGCGAGTTGGTTTCGGTGTCTGAAAATTTACGTGCCGAGCAAAATCGGCGTTCAAAAGGTTCGCAAACACCTGAGAGTATAAATGAACTTAAGTTGCTTAAGGAAAAATTCAAAGCGTCTGAGCAGGAATTAGAGAGCGTTGGAAAAGAGTTTAATGAGCTGATGCTCATGGTGCCAAACGTCCCTACGGCAGATACGCCAATTGGTAAGACCGAAAATAACAACGTAGTGGCTAAGACGGTTGGTGAGCCGACGAAATTTAAATTCACGCCAAAGAACCACTGGGAGCTGGCACAGGAACACGATTTGATTGATAAAGAGCGCGCCGCTAAAGTTGCGGGCTCACGTTTTGCTTATACGAAAGGCCCGCTTGTCCGTCTCCAGTTCGCATTGTTGCAATTTGCCATGGACCGTCTGACTGATCCAAAAATTATCAAAAAGATTATCAAATCTAATAATTTAAAAGTATCTGATAAGCCGTTTGTTTTAGTATTGCCTCCAGCAATGATTAAGACTGATATTTACAAAGCCACGGCACGTTTGAATGGCACTGATGTTACCTACAAGCTGGAGGGCGAAGATTTGTGGTTGAACGCGAGTGCTGAACATAGCTTGTGTCCAATGTACCAAGGAGAAACTCTTGATGAGGCACAGTTACCGATTCGCTATTTAGGATATACGACTGCATTTCGTCGCGAAGCGGGGACCTATGGCAAAGACATGGAAGGTATTTTCCGCCTACATCAATTTGATAAATTAGAAATGGAAAGTTTTAGCACGAAGGATGATGGCTTGAATGAGCATTTATTCTTTATCGCAGTTCAGGAGTATCTCATGCAGGAGTTGGGGGTTCCATATCGCGTGGTTTTAAAGTGTACGGCTGATATCGGTAGTCCGAATGCTCGTGGTGTAGATATTGATTGCTGGATGCCGGGTCAAGATAAATATCGTGAGACTCACACAGCTGATTATATGGCAGATTACCAAGCACGACGTTTACACACCCGTGTTAAACGTACTAACGGTGAAACAGAGTTAGTTCATACCAATGATGCGACAGTATTCTCTCAGCGTCCGCTTATTGTTATTCTAGAGAACTATCAGCAGGAAGATGGATCTATTGAAATACCAAAAGTCTTAAGAACTTACATGAATGGCCTTAAAACAATTTCAAAGTCCTAAATATCGGGATGGTCTTGCCAAAAAACGCCAGCGGCGTTTTTTGGCTCGTATTATTGTCATCGTCATTGCTGGTCTGACGGGGATCATCGCTCTGGGCTGGGCGGTGTTCTTTTCGAGTTGGTTTACTATTCGTGATGTTTCAGCTAATGGACTTCTTGATAGTCGCAAGGGCCAAGTTTTAGAGATAGTTCAACAACAGCTTGGTCACCGCTGGTTGGGCCTACCCATCGGCAACAACATTATTCTATTTCCTTCATCACGCTTTGAGTCATCCTTGCAAGCGTTTTTTCCGTTCATCCAGTCGGTTAATATCAACAAAGTTTTTTTTCACGGCTTGATGATTGATGTTATTGAGCGACAGCCGGAGGGCATTTGGTGTTTTAGTGATGATTGTTCATATTATGACCACAACGGAATTCTCATCGCGCCGGCGCCGCGTTCGTCGGGCTTTTTAATGCTTACCGTGAATGATATGCGTCAAAATCTTGTTCGCATTGTAGATCTAAAATTCCTAACCGCCATCCAAACTATTCTGTCGGGTCTGGATAGCCAGGGGATTAAAGTAAAAAGTATTACCATTCCTGCTGGTACATTTACTGAATTTGATGTTGCCACCGCCAATGGTTATCCCATCAAATTTAGTATTGATAGTGATCTGGCCGGCCAGGTCCACGCTCTGGAGATATATCGTAAACAACATACCGACCCTAATCCGCCATATCAATATCTGGACTTACGTTTTGACGGCCGAGTATACTACAAATAGGCCTGTTTATAACCCCATTGACTTTTAGGTGTTAGGGGCGTATAATGATTTTCATACCCTGTTCTTTAAATGGTGGCCCTAACGGGCTCCCAAAAGCCAATAGAATTACTTACTGGTTTTTGAGAGCCCGTTACGGAGGTGGCTGCTACTCATGGGCGTACTGTCTCACGACCTAGTGGATTCTCTCCGTTACGTGTCCCTCTTTCCCGCGGTGGTTTTCTGGGCTTATCTTGATGTTCAAACGTCCCACGTGTCAAACAAGGTCTCACACCTTCTACAGGTGCTCAGTGACCACAAGCGTGAGGATGTGAGGGCACAAGAAGGCTTGGTACCCGCGGGAGTCTAGTTTTAAGATCAGAAGCAAATAACTCGCCCGGAGTTGAGGTCCGAATGCCCGGGCCAGCGAGCCGTGTCGGCCGCTGGGACTACTTTGCTTCCTGATCGGGCGTGGTGCCTTCTGGCACCACGCCTTGGCGCTCTTTCTTAGGACCGTGTTCTACGCGATGACCGCTCGCAATAGTGCCGGCGGTTTTTACATTCTTAAAAATAAGGAGTTGGTATGGCTTTTCCGCCGATGGCGGGCCCCAGGTAACAAATGGTTTGATGCTTTGAGAAAACCATTTGTCTGGTGGACCTTGCCGCCGAAAGCAGGCGAAGCTTCGGGAAAAGCCATATCAACGAGTAATATACCAGACGAAGATTGAATGCCCGACGACTGTCGTAGGTTTTATTTTTTCTAACCAGGCATAGTCACTGTTAGAATGGAGTGATTGTTGGTAGTAGGTGGCCGAGACGGCAATATATCCACCTTGTGGATTATCGCGGAGAAACGCCTCGCGGTTGGTATACTGTCCGCCGACAATCCAATTAAAGGCATCGCCCAGATAATATCGCTGGTCGGCCCAGCCGAAATAATCCAGGTTTATTTTTTTGATATTATTTTGTTTAGCCCACTGGCCCAGGCGATATAAATCCTGACCCCAATCAAGGTTTGAATCAGTAACATATCTGTAGCCCCTAGCCGGCCCGCCGGCGATTTCATTAAAATAGGTCAAGTAATAAGGATAGACGGAAGCAAATTCAGCCAGATACCAAGCCAGCAATATACTAATCACGATTTTTAAAGACTTTTTGCGCCACAATCGCGCGTGGGTGAGTTGGCCCGCAATGAGAATAATAGTGAACCCATAAATGGGCATCAAATGCCGTACGCCGATGTTGACGGTGGAGTTAATACTGAAAACCCAATAAATCAAAAGCCACAACAACATCGCTGTCTGCGGAAAGTTGGTGGCAATAGCATGACGGAAAGAACCCAAGCGTCCGCGGAGGAATACTGCTAAGCCGACTGTTATCGCCATCAAAAGTAAAATTAAAAATGGTATTGGTTCCTTGAGGGCGTAAACAATAGGGAAATATAGTGGGCCACCTTGATTGACAACTTTGTCCAAGAAGTAAATCCGGTTGCCCCCCTCTATGCGCTGGGTAACCATCAACAGGCCCAGGCCATACTCGGCAAACGGTCGGAGGATGGGCTTGTCTGCGCCATAAATAACAATTGACGACAATGTTTTGTTTCCAAAACCGGCCAGTTGATTGGCGGTGTCAGTGCGCTGTTGAACGGCGGGGTAATTAGTAAGATGGAACTGATAATACGGGCCGACTATAACAATGAAGGCCAAGATGATGACAAGAATCGTTCGTCCTAAAATTGGCAAAAATTTCTGGCGGTGGGCGAAGGCCCAGCTGATGGCCAGCAGGATAAAAAACGGAACAAGCAGGAATGTAGAAAATTTACACAACAATGCAATGCCAAGCCCGATCACAGCCAGCCAGAAATTTTTCCGAGACTGGTGCTGGAAATATGCAACAAAGAAATATGTTGCCAGCAATACGCCAAACAGCGCTACCATATCGGTGGTGACTAGACGGGCATGGGCGATGACGGTTGGTGAGAATGAAAAAAGAAATATTGCGACCAAAGCGGCTGTTTGGCCATAGAGTTTTCGCGTCCAGATAAAAATAATGAGGGCTGAGAGAATGAACAAAAGAAAAACAGACAGTTTGGCCGCATGAACCAAGCGAATCGCGTTTTCGTTTAGGCCATAAAGCAATTGCCGGCCAAAGTTCCACTGGTCATTAGTAACAGCAGAATGTTCCAAAAACGCCTGGTGGACGGCTGTTTCGTTAGTAATTCTGGCTAATTTTAAACCGATACCCGCCAAATCTTTGGCTAGGGGCGGATGTTCGGGGTTAAATTGATAGCTTTGCTCAAAGACGTAGCCATAGCCAGCACCGATATGGGGAATTTCATCCACAATTGGCGCGTCATGCCAAAAACTGGCAATGGCGATGATTGAAGCAACGGCAACTATGGTGACAGCAACAAGCGGAGTGCGATTCATCGTGGCATGGTAAATATTTCAATATTGTTCTGGCCGTTGAAATAGTGATGGTATTCGTAACTCGCGAATCCGGTTAGTAATAATACAATCGTGATGACAGCGGCGGGATCAATAAGATGATGCAGATGATACTGCTCGGTCGGGTGAACCATATCTCGCCAAGCACCGATAGCTTTGAAAAACCACCAAATGCCACGGCCCACAAAAATCATCGCTACGGGCAGGACACTGATAGTCAGGAGGATATTTGGCGCTTGGATAGTGAAAAATCCTGGTAGGAGCGTGATGAAAAACCAGGCAAAAAGAAATGTGTGGAGCGGGGACAGATGGCCGTGTTTGCGCTCCAACCAGTGACCAAATTCTTTGATAAAGCCGATGATGAAGAAAATACCGATGGGCCAGGGCAACATCGGATTGCCCGAAAAATTAAACATCCCAAGCGTATCGCGAATACTTATGCCCAAGGCCTGAAGTGGGTTGGATTGATTAAATACTGAAAAACCGAAATCTTTCATAAATTCCCCTGGATGGTAGATGAAATAGACAGCTAGGGGCAGAACAACGATAAATGCGACAACCATTGTTAGCGCGAAGCCTCGCAAGAGTTGGTTGCGGATATGTTCATATTTTGAATGATCGTAGGTATTTTTGAGAAATTCCCAATAGGCGACGAAGAGGGCAATGGCGATAAAAGGTGCGGTCCAATATGACAGCTCGGTATAAAAACCAAGCCCGCCCAAGACTCCGGCCCAAAAGAAATACGACAGACGCATATTTTTAAAACCACGCCATAGGAAATGAAACACATAAACAAACATGAATGGGACCGTCACTGCCTCCAACCCCGCTCGTGATAAACTAACATGCCAAAAAGAGATCGCCATCACAAAGCTGGACAAGGCCGCGATGTGCCAGTCAAACATTTCTTTGACCAGCATATAAAGACCGATAACAGTTATGATGCCAATAACGGCTGTGGTGTTACTAGGTGTCCATGGCGTGAAACCAAGATGGTAAAAGCGGAAAAATATAGCTGTAGCAACAATTAGAGCGAAAACAAATAACTCATAGCGTGAGGATTTGACCATGGATTCATTGTAACAGGAAATATGTCGGGTAGATGTGCATATCTTTGGCAGTATTTACTGTTACAATTACTAATATGGAAACCCTATCTCCAGAACAGCAATTACGGCAAGTAGAACAGGACTATCAGAAGCGCCGTCAGGCGGCGCTGGAGACCGAGTCCGAGCATGAAAGTATGTCTCGCGTGGCGGAGGAAAAGATTCAACAGCACGAGCCGTCATTCCAGGCATCTTCCCACCTGCCCATGACGACAACTGACGCCCTGCCGGCCGATGGCCAAGCTAAGGTTCAGCAATGGGTCAGTGAGGCCTTTATTAAAGGTGTCTGGCATAGCATCAAAACCGCCAAAGATTCGGGTGATATGGCTTTGCTAGATGCATTTCATGCCGCATTGACCGGTGAATTGTATGACCAACTTGTTGCTCGCAAACAATTAAAACAAGTCGCTTAATTGTCTATTACTCTTCTTGTTATTTATTTCATCGCTTTCGCCGCTCTTTGTGTGGCGGCCTTGGTTACTTTAAATGTCATGCGTTCGCGCGGGTCTATCGCCCGTGCGCTCAATATGAGTTTGTTGGCGGTAACTCTCCCGCGGCCGCTTATCAGTCAGGGCCAAAAGCCGGACAAAGAACTCATTGCCGCCATGGAACAACTCTACGGTTCGCTGACCAACATCCACGCCAAGGGTTGGAATAAATTTATCTATGGTGAGCCGTATATTTCGTTGGAATTATCAGTTCAAAACACTGGTCAGGAGATAGAATTTTTTGTAGCGGTGCCAAAGAGCTACAAAGATATTTTTCAAAAACAGGTTCACGGTCTCTATCCCGAGGCCGAAGTCGTGGAAACGCCCGAGTATAATATTTTTCATAGTCAGGGCGCGGCCATGGGGGCCTATGTCACTCTCAAAAACAATTCAATTTTACCGGTCAAGACTTATCAGCGCCTGGAATCAGACCCTTTTGGTGGGATACTAACGAGTATGTCCAAATTGGAACACGAGGGCGAGGGCGCGGCCTTGCAAATTTTAATTCGGCCTTCGCACCAAGATAGTCAAAAAAGTTACGCCCAAAAAGTGGTCCAAGAGATGCAACGTGGCCATCCGCTCAAAGATGCGTTGTCGCGAGCCCATAAAAAGCCCAAAGAACCAACGCCTGATCCAATCAAACCCCAGCCACAAAAAGTAGTCACGCCGTTTGAGGATGAAATTATCAAAGGTTTGCAGGCCAAAGCGTCCAAGCCGTTGTTTGACGTGAATATGCGTCTAGTCGTCTCGGCCGAGACAACCGACCGGACTAAGCAGATGCTTGATGACATGGGCGGAGTGTTGACTCAATTCTCCAACGGCGAGATGAACAGTTTCTCTTTGGCTAAGACTTCTGGCCGTTCACTGCGCTCATTGCTTTTTAATTTCACCTTCCGTCTTTTTGATAACAAGCAGACGATGCTTCTGTCTACCGAAGAACTGACCAGTTTATATCATTTTCCTATTCATCCCAACGCACCACGCGTTAAATTCTTAAAATCAAAAGCGTCCGAACCGCCGACTAATCTGCCCGACGCCGGTATCATTCTTGGCCGCAATAGTTTTCGCGGTCAAGAACGGGAGATTCGCATGGCTGACGAAGACCGTCGCCGACATTTGTATATTATTGGTCAGACTGGCACCGGCAAATCAGTGACTTTACAGGCCCTCATCCGCCAGGATATTGAAGCCGGCCACGGCGCATGTATTATTGATCCGCATGGTGATTTGGCTGGCTTTGTGACATCGGTTATCCCCGAGCATCGAGTGGATGATGTTATCTACTTTGACCCGGCTGAGGTTTCACGGCCTCTGGCTTTGAATATGCTTGAATACGATGAGCGTTTTCCAGAGCAAAAAACTTTCATCGTCAACGAACTGCTCTCTATTTTCCAAAAATTGTTTCTGGCCGAGACAATGGGCCCAATGTTTGATCAATATTTCCGCAATGCCGTCCTGCTCCTATTAGACGACTCTGCCCACGAAATGCCGACATTGGTCAATATCCCACGCGTTCTGACTGACGAGGCATACCGTCGCGATAAACTCACCCGCGAGACTAATACGTTAGTCAAAAATTTCTGGGAAAAGGAAGCCGAAAAAGCGGGCGGCGAAGCCGCCCTGGCCAATATGGCTCCATACATCACGTCAAAGATTAATGGTTTCATCGCCAACGAATTTTTGCGGCCGATACTGTCCCAACCCAAGAGTTCATTTAATTTCCGCGAGGTCATGGACAGCCAAAAAATATTAATCGTCAATTTGTCCAAAGGCCGCATCGGCGAGATGAACGCTAATCTCATTGGTATGATGATTGTCGGCAAATTACTGATGGCCGCGCTGTCGCGCGTAGATATTGACACCAACGCCCGCAAAGATTTCTACCTCTATATTGACGAATTCCAAAATTTCACCACTGACAGTATTGCCACGATTCTCTCCGAGGCCCGCAAATACCGGCTGGATTTGGTTATTGCGCACCAATTCATCAAACAACTGGCCGACAAAATCCGAGACGCCGTCTTTGGCAACGTCGGCTCAATTATGTCTTTCCGTATTGGTCCGGATGATGCCGAATTTATGAAAAATAAATTTGAGCCCGTCTTTACCCCACAAGATTTAATGAATATAGACAATTTAAACGCCCATGTTAATCTATTAGTACACGGCCAGACAGCGAGGCCATTTAATATTAAACTAGAAACCGAGCGCGTCTTTGGCCAAGGTAACAAAGATTGGGGCCGCCAAATCAAAGAATACGCTATCGCTAAATACAGCCAACCACTCCCATGACAAAGTTTTCTAAAAAAGATTTAATATTTTCGGTAGTGACGGGCCTCATCACCGGCTCGATGGCTTGGGGGATTTTGGATTTTCTGAATGTTACCGAATTCAACGGTATTCCTTGGCCAGCATTGTTCATCGTTGGGCCGGTGATATTCATCCTTAGTGTCTTGTTGGGCTATTTCTTGGGTCAATGGCTCAAATTCTTTGATCAATTTGGCAAGTTTTGCGCTATTGGCCTCACAAATGCCGCCGTTGATTTTGGCGTGTTGAATTTTTTGATTGCTCAGACTGGCCATGATGCTGGCTGGTGGTTCACTGGCTTCAAAGCTATTTCATTTATCATCGCCGGATCCATCAGTTTTCTTTGGAATAAATATTGGGCGTTCAATGCCGGCAATACCGAAGGTGGGGGGTTGGAATTTGGCAAATTTTTTGCCGTGGCGATTGTTGCCGCTATTATCAATAACCTTGCCGCCTCATTTGTCGTCAATGGTGTCGGTCCGCTGGCTGGTTTAGACACCCACACCTGGGCCAATGTCGGCGCCGTCGTCGGTTCGGCTGTCGCCCTGGTCTTCAGCTTTGTCGGTTTCAAACTCGCCGTCTTCAAAAAATAGTTGCTGAAAAAATAAATAAAAACCCAGTAAATACCCCGCCAGGCGTGGTATTTACTTTTCAAATAAAGTATGCTATAATTGATATACAGTTTAGTTGGGGTTAGCTCCCTGACAATTTCTGGCCCGCGGGCCAAAGGAGACGCAATGAAAACCATTGTTCTACTGGCTCTGGCGGCCATCGTGTTCGTCCTCGGCGTCGCGGCTTCTGCCACGGCGCAGAGCACTACGATTGCCGGGGAACAGTTCTGGTTTGGCCAGGACGGGAAGACGTTCCAGGACGAAGTGAACTTTCTTGGAATGAAGCCCATCGGCAGCACCAAGTGGTTCCTCTCGGTCTGGGGTCAGTGGGATGAGGGTTGGGGACAGATTACACCGGGCGTCGGCTACAACATGACGTCCTGGTCGTCGGTCACGTTCCAGTTCGGGGTGGAAAAACACCCCGGCGTTTGGCGGACCAATGGGACGCTCTGGGTGGGTGGCCGGGGATACAATTCCTTGCTCATCCTCGAAACGGGCGCCAGCGGTTACTGGTACAAGTACCTGGGGACGAAGAAGGTCTCCTCACGCTTGGACCTCGGTGCCATCTCTCAGCGCTTCGTCGGCACCGGGCCGGTCATCCAGGTTCATCTGAGCAAGTTTGTGGTCTGGAGCGCGCCGGTAACCCTCAAGACCGACGGTTCCGTCAGCAACCTGAGCGGCGTAACGTACAGCTTCTATTGATCGTCCGTTGGTAACGAGCCCTGACAAAGAGAGCCCCGTGCTCCTCTGTCCGGGCTCTCTTTGTTTTTATAAAATGATGTACCCAATCTAATCTTGACTTTTATCCATAAAGCATGCTATAATCGTAATTAACGATTTCTGAAAGACAGTTCTCTCACAACTTAACAACTTACCCAAGAGGAAGCTATGTCCAATGAAGCGTTGGATCGGTATCTCAGTGGTTTGGTTCCTCAAAACCGCAAGGTTAAGAGGTTGGCCAGACGTCTGCGTTGGCGGCCGGAAACGGCCGTCGAACGGATCAAACGTGCGCTACCAGCTCCCGTGGAGCAGCAGATCTACTTAGATGTAGCTGCTGATTTCGGTCTCTTGCCGGAATCCATGGCAAAGCTCCTTCGTTTCTTTATGGGCGAAGAGGAGCTTGATGCTGAAGACATGGACTTTCACTCGATTGGGGAGAACCTGGTCGCGTCGAAGTTCGCAGAATTCGCAGAGTTTCTTCGCGAGTGCCTGCATCTTCTCAAAGTGGTGGCTCAAGAGTACTCGTCGTTCTCTTTGACCATCGAACACGCGGCCGTCATCGTCAAGCACTACGGCGTTGATGAGCCGGAACTCTTGATCGAGATGATCGACGGAAACCTGGAGGAGCTTTGTGAGCTGTTGGGCGTCAGCAATGAACGCGCCTACAGTCAGCGGATGCGATTGTGCATCTGGATCGTTGTCACCAAGGTCATTCCGGCCAACAAAGCCGAGGGCCGACCCGACATCTTGGACATCAGTGATATTTTGAGATCTGATTCGAGCAGGCGCCGCGAACTGCGGCGCCTGCTCCTCGAAGAAGTCCCAGACTATCTCTCTGCTGATTCCCACGAGCTCGGGACCCATCCCTCACTCAACCTTCTCAAGAAAACGGGGATCATCTGATGGATTCATTCACTAGATCCTTGAAACGGAGTGTTGATGCTGCCCTGGGGAAAACATCTCCCTGGGGCAAAATCAATCCTTTGGTCGTCATCGGTTTGACCGAAGCACTGCTTGACCTGCATCTGTCGGAAGACCAGATGTATGCGGCGGTCCGAAGTTACGTCCGACAACTCGCTGCTCAGGTACATCCTGACAGGAGTCCCACCAACGTCACTGCCACCCGACAGCTGGAGATCATTGAGGCTCTCAACATCCTCGATGATCGCGCGGCTTTCTCCTATGCCCTGAAAGAGTTCAGGGAGCTTAAGGGGGAGGATCGAAAGGAGCTGGCCATTCTGCGCAATGCTCTTTCAAACGCGAGGACGAAGCTGGAAGGCTTTGATGCTCGCGAGCTCAAGTTGGCCCAAGAGACGCGCGAGTTCGAGGGTCACCGGCGTCGTTTCGAGGTAGATGAAGAGACACGCAAGAATCGGGTTGTCTACCTTGAAGAAACGGTTGAAAACTTCAAGGGAGAAACTCGTGACTTGCGAGCTTCCAGATCAAGATGGAAGAAAAGGTACGAAGGGATCAACGAGTACCTGACCCTCCTATCTTCCGGAGATCAGACCAGAGGCGGCGGGGTGCATGTCCCCGAGGCTCGATGGGCGGTTCTCTTCTCTTTGATCTTGGCAGGAGTCGGCGAGAAGCGTGTGCTTCCGGTCGACAAGAAGGGTGACTGGACAAGCGATTTCACTCGTTCGGTCCAGGACCTCAGAATTCCTGTCGGAACACTCCTTGAAGTCCAAGAACAGTGGCCCCAGCTGGTGGCAAAGTTCGGCCAAACTGACTTCACTGATTTCGGGCGCGTCTACAAACCCTGGTTGAGTGCCTACAAACTCTCTGGAGGAAAGCCGGAACTTCTCTTTGGTACGATGAGAGCTATAAGTGGAGGATTTGTGCTGGGTTCTATATCGCCTGACCGATTGAAAATCGGTCGACAGAATCTGACCCACAACTTCAACATTGATCAGCTCTTCGAGAACCTGAGCCCTAACCTTGTTCAAGGTGGAATCCTGGTATCTAGGACCGTCAAGAACGTGAAGGGCGAGAGGTCTTCTCCGAAGAAGTTGACCATCACTCAAAGTCGGCATCTTATCGTAGCTGCCGGCTAAGAGTTACTGACGTCCTGGCGCGCATGCGCGCCAGGCGTTTTCTTTTTGTATTATTTGATATATTGTATTCCTATGCTGTATCGTAAGTATCGACCTCAAGATTTTGAACAAATGGTGGGACAGGAGCATGTCGTCAAGACATTGCAGGGAGCTTTGGCCACTGGCCGGGTAGGCCAGGCATATTTATTTGCCGGGCCGCGCGGTACCGGCAAAACGACCATGGCTCGTATTCTCGCCAAAGCCGTCAATTGTGTTGAGTATGGCAAAAAAGATTCGACAGTGCCATGCAACAAATGTCCGCAATGCCAAGCCGTCAATATTGGCAACTCCCTGGATTTAATCGAAATAGACGCGGCGTCTAACCGCGGCATTGATGAGATTCGCAATCTGAAAGAATCTGCGTCTGTCTCCGCCGCTGGCGGCGGGCGCAAGGTTTTCCTCATTGACGAGGTCCATATGCTGACCAAGGATGCTTTTAATGCATTATTGAAAATTCTAGAAGAGCCGCCATCACATGTCGTTTTCATCCTGGCCACCACCGAGCCGCACAAGATATTGGCGACAGTGTTGTCGCGCGTCCAACGTTTTGATTTCAAACGTCTGACAGTTCCTGAAATAACCAAGAAACTTCAGACCATCGCCAAGGCCGAGGGTATCCAAATAGAGGAGCCGGCCCTGCAAGCTATTGCTTCATCGGCCGATGGCGCCCTCCGCGACGCAGAGGTTTCGCTGACCAAGCTTCGGACAGTCATTCCTTCCGGCCTCATCAGCGCCGAACAGGTCAGCCATACTCTCGGCCTCATTCCCCACACCTACCATCCGCTTTTCCTGGGTTACTTACTAACGGGGGACAAACAATCAGCTCTCACCCTTATTCATAATATCCATGATGCCGGTATGGACCTGGACCATTTTGCTAAAGAATTTCTGGGTCATGCGCGCACTGTCCTCATCACAAACTTTAACTCGCCTGATCAGGCCAAGCTCATCTCCATCATCACTGCCTTCACCTCTGCCCGCGCCCAGATCAAATCTTCTCCAATCCCTCAACTCCCGCTGGAACTGGCCGTGATGCAATTGAGGAATGAAGGTAACGGGATACTCTAGCCAGTATACTAGGGTGCTCTAGTAAAAATTAGTGGCTGGATTCAAGGCATATGCCAGTGTTATACTTGATTTATGTAAATTGCGGGGTCGTCTAATAGTAGGACACCTCCCTTTGAAGGAGGGTATTTTGGTGCAAGTCCAAACCCCGCAGCCACATTGTATGGAAGAAATTAAAAGATGTACGTGGGTGGGGGAATCGGATAGGTTGATGCAGGAATACCATGATAAGGAATGGGGCGTTCCTTTGTATGATGATAATAGTATATTTGAGTTCTTGGTCTTGGAGAGTTTTCAGGCGGGGCTAAGCTGGCGGACGATTTTAAATAAGCGTCGTAATTTTGAAAAAGCCTTTTCTAATTTTAATCCGGTCAAGGTTGCCAAGTTTTCTAAAAAAGATATAGCTCGGCTTTTGAAAGACAAGGGCATAGTTAGAAATAGAGCCAAGATAGAAGCGGCAATCAACAACGCCCAGAGATTTTTAGAAGTGAAAAAAGAGTTCAAGACCTTTTCTAGATATATGTGGCGATTCGTGAATAATAAACCTATCATTAACACGATAAAGAAAGTGAGCGACTACAAGCCCTCCAGTTCAGAAGCCAAAGTCTGGGCAAAAGACCTGAAAAAGCGTGGCTTCAAGTTTCTCGGTCCAACGACTCTTTACGCCCATATGCAGGCAGTTGGTATGGTTAATGACCACATGTTAGGATGCTTTAGGAAAAAATAGAATTGTAGAATTGCTAGAGACGCTCCAGGGCTTTGAGATTCCTGTCGGGGAGATAAAGGATGCAAATACCGATAATAATACCGCCAATGGCGGTGATGATGTGGTTGCCGCCAAAAAGCATGTTATCTAAGAGATCAAGCAAAACCCAAATACCTCGCCATATAAAGATGATGCCAATGGCGATGGAAATGTTTTTGGTAAAATACTGCCAGCCGGGATGTTGCATAAGTTAACTTAAGTATAAGCAATTTGTTTATTGATAGCTAGGGCTGTCTCGGTAGATGAATTTTTTGAATTTAGACCAGGCGCGCTTGGGTTTTTTGATGACTTGGATAACTTTGCCGTTAACGAGATAGCGGTCCAGGTCGTCTCGGTGGATAAAAATAGGGGAAACACTGGCGCTAGATTCAGACATTAAAATAACCCTCTCATTTTCATTATCTCGGAAGAATCGTTTGATATTGGCCATGCCGTCTATAATAGAAAGTACATAGTCGCCATTGCGAATAGAATTGGCTGTCGGGTCCACGAGGACATAGTCGCCATCTTCAACGCACTCACCGTTGATGTGGGCCTTGTTCATGGAATAGCCCGAGGCCTTGATGGCAAATACGCCCTTTTTCTTGCTCAATAATTTGCCCGACACACGCAGATAGCCCTCGGTTTCTTGATTGGCATAGGCGGTGGCCGGTCCGCAATTGGCGGTGCCATAAATAGGAATCGCGAGGAGGTGATTAGTAGACGAGAAAATTCCCGGTCGCGTCTTGACCATAACCTTAGCTAGACGGTCCATCTGAATGAAGCCATTTTTCTCCAGTTGTAGGAGGTGATGTTTAACTATTTGCGGTGCCGACACCCCGACAAGTCGGCCAATATCTCGCAGGCTCATATTTGCTAAATATTGTTTCTCCGACAATGCGAGTAACTTTTCTTGGATTATATGCATACGTCAATTATAATCTAACTAGTTGTCCACAGTCAATTTGACACTGTTGACAGTCGTCTTTGACAAGAGTTTAGTTTTGATATATAATTAAGGGATATGGTTACACGAAGTTTTGGTAGGCAGGCCTTTGGCCGCCGCCCCGTCCGCCGAGCACCTAAACGAGGCGGTTTTGGCGCGCAACATATAGATGTCGCCCGCTTTATAAACAAAGCAATCATCACCGAACAAGTGGATCATTTTGTGCCCGAACACCAGTTCACCGATTTCGTCATAGATGGCGGTTTGAAGCGCAATATTATTACCAAGGGATATACTGCGCCGACTCCGATTCAAGACAAAGTCATCCCGCACGTTCTGCGGGGCTCGGACGTGGTGGGTATCGCCAACACCGGTACGGGCAAGACGGCCGCTTTTTTAATTCCATTACTTAATAAAATCCTCCTCCACCCGACCGAGAAAATCATGATTGTCGTGCCGACCCGTGAACTCGCCGTCCAAATTGAGGAAGAACTGCGTGATTTTGCCAAAGGCACCGGCATCTATTCGGTATGTTGCATTGGCGGCGCCGCTATTGGGCCACAGATTTCTGGTTTGCGCCGTCAACATAGCGTCGTCATTGGCACACCGGGCCGTTTGAAAGATTTAATCAAACGCAATTTGATTAATCTGGCGTATTTCAAGACCATTGTCTTGGACGAAGCGGATAGAATGTTGGATATGGGTTTTATCGCCGATATGAGATTTTTGATGGCTGGTATGCCCAAACCGCGGCATACACTATTTTTCTCGGCGACATTGTCGCCGGAGATTGCTCGGCTGATTAAAGAATTTTTGAATAATCCGGTCAGCATTTCAGTAAAGACACGCGACACCGCCAAGAACGTAGAACAAGATGTTATACGCTTAAAACCTGGTGAATTGAAGTTGGATGTTCTGGAGAGACTGCTCCGCGAGCCGGAATTTAAAAAGGTTTTAGTTTTTTCGCGCACCAAGCATGGTGCCGAGAAACTGGCCAAGATACTTTTGGCTCAAGGATTCTCGTCCTCATCTATTCACGGTAACAAAAGCCATGGCCAGCGCCAGCAGGCGCTGAATGCCTTCAAGCATAGTCGGATTCAAGTTTTAGTCGCGACCGATGTTGCGGCCCGCGGTCTTGATATCGCTGATGTCACGCATGTTATCAATTATGATTTGCCTAATACCCACGATGATTATGTCCATCGCATCGGCCGCACGGGCCGCGGCGAAAAACAAGGCAAAGCCCTTACTTTCATTGATTAAGTTGATATAGCGCTGGGGTTGTTCATAAGTTCTATTTGCAAAGGAGTATACTGGACATATCACCATGAGATGGTATCACTGGTTTGAATGGAGGTGTTGTAATTAAATGAAAGCATTACCGAAGGTTGCTTGGATTTTGTTGGTTATCGGCGGATTGAATTGGGGCTTGATTGGTTTCTTTGGATATGACGTGGTAGCCGCTATTTTTGGCAGCTCATCCACTCTGACGAAAGTTATTTATGATTTGGTTGGTTTGTCAGCTTTGTATCTTATTTTCTCGGGAAAAAAGATGTAAGCGTTTAGCTAAATACAAAATCCGCTCATATTGGCGGATTTTGTATTTATGGTTATACTTTCAGTATGAATTATCGTGACCTTATACTCAATCTACCCAATCAGTTTAAATACCAGCCGGAGATTATTAACGCCGATAAGCTTCGGCCGTTCAAACATATCATCATCGCCGGTATGGGCGGCTCACGCCTAGCGCCCGATATTTTAAAAATGCTCCGGCCGGACTTAGATATTCATATTCATTCAAATTTTGGTTTACCGGTAGTACGTGATGACGCCAATACTTTGGTTATTGCTAATTCATATTCTGGCAATACCGCCGAAACTATTTCTGTCGCTCAAGAAGCACTCAAACAAGGATTACCGCTTGCGATTGTTGCGAGTGGCGGCAAATTAATTGAATTTGCGGCGGCAAATCATTTGCCGCATATTGTAATTCCCGAGCAAAATCTGCCGCCGCGCACAGCTATTGGTTATTCGCTAGTAGCCCTGGCCGCATTGCTCGGATTAGACAGGGATATATTTGCCGGATGGCAGACTCCAGTGAGTGATGAATTAGTTCAACAGAGTAAAGATATCGCCGAAATACTGCAAGGAGGCATTCCGTTGATATACTGTGCGGACCAATACAAAGAGCTTGGTTATGTTTGGAAGACAATACTAAACGAAACGGCCAAAGTACCGGCGTTTTGTAATAGATATCCAGAGTTTTTCCATAATGAGATTGCGAGCTATGATTCTACTTTGGCAAAACAATTACGAGTATTGGTAATCGGTGCCAACCAAGAAAGGTTGTTAAATTTTTTGAAAGAAAAAAATATACCACATACCAATATTGTGTTTGATTCTAATATAGCATCCGCTATTATACTAGTCCATTTGACGGCGTTGGCCCTAGCCGAAATAGCAGGCATGGACCCTTTGTCCACGCCTGCAATAGATGAATTCAAAAAACTCGCTTAGTAGGTGAGATTACTGGCTTCCTGTACCACATTGGGCGGTTGTTTGACAGGGACCGACGAAGCCATTATTACACACGCCACCGTTGCAAGATATCGGCGCGCCACAATCTACGTCATTTCTGCATGGGCCAACATTACCATTACTACATACAGAATTATTGCAGGTGACCGATACAGTGGTGGTAGTTGTTGTCGGTGCCGGGCCTGATATGCCAGGCAGGTTAAGAGCGCCTCTGACGAAATCGGGATTGATGGAGTAGAGGATTAGATATGCCGCAAATAGTGCCACTGCACCGAGGGCGGCGTTTTTCATAATCTCTTTGGCGCGGGTGATATTACCCGAATTGCCCGCGGCGGTGAACCACAAAAAACCGGCCCAGAAGAATCGGATAAATATTATCATGCCAATAATTCGCAGTGACCACAGGAATATGGCACCGATGAACTGGCCCAAATCGGTCGGTAGGCCCTCGGTGGGCGGAGAAAAATTCGGTGCTGGTAATAATTGTTGGGGGAAAGGCGCCGAGCCGAGCATACCCAGTCCGGAGATGAATTTTATCCTGACATTATCTTCACTTGAAATAGCGGCGAAAGTGCCGGTGGCTGGATTAGGTTGAATGATGGGAAAGAAATTGCCGAGGGTTCCGCCAGTAAAGAGAGTGTAGGTGCCTCCACTGATGCTGTTTCCCGTGCCGGCTTCAATCACATAGAATTTATTTTGTTCGCTTTGGCTTTGAGTGGCGATGCCATAGGTGTCAGATGTTGGATTATATGACATCATTGCCCAATTGCCGTTATCTTCCGCAAGGGGATAAGGTTCTGAATTTTCAGGGTCTGCTACGCATTGGTCCAGCATCTGAAATTGGGTATTGGCCCCGCTCTTGTCATCGTAAAGGACCAGGTATTTACTTGAAATTGGACTATATCCGATGCCACGGTTATTTGAACTGTTGCTTCCATCATCTATGAATGACTCTGCGCCTACTGCTCCGGTCAATGCATTTATGGGTATGACGGCTATTTTATCCGTCATTCCGCTGTTGGATTGGTATCCAACGCAATATTCGTTTTTGTTAGAATTGACAGCAACATCAGGCCATAAAATTTGCGCTCCGGTGCTTTTGATAAGCACGTTTTTATCCAACTGGCCGTTATCATCCAATGTTACTAGCCGGGCAGAGCCGGCCTCGGCCCAGATTAGGACAAAGCGTTTATTCTTTTGGTCGTATTTCATAGTGGAGTTGCGCCCTCTCGGCCTAAACTCCGCATTGTCGCCAGCGGCAATTATAGTGAAGTTGGGACCTATTAAGGCGCCCTTGTCATCAAGAAATTGTCCCGCTACTGGTCCTCTACTGCTTGGCTGCCAAACAACCAGGAATTTCTTGGCCAAGGGACTGTAGGCGACCTTGGGACCAAGGGCGTTGGAGGCGATCTTTATTTGGGAACCGACCGGCTTGTTTCTCTCATTCATCATCTGACCAAATATGGTGCTACCTTGTTCAGCCGCCACCAGCCAAAGGTTGCTGGTCGTGCTATAGGCCAGGTCTCCCAAAAAACCGGGCAAGGCGTTAGTTTCCGAACCTGGCCCGATCGGCGGTATCACGCCCGGCCCTGGGTCAGTCCCGCCGCCCGGCGGCGGAGTGCCACCGCCCGGCGGTGGAACACTGCCGTCATCGTATTGAGCTAGAATCCATTGGCCGCCGTCAGAGAACATGTATTCATCAGCTTCTTCGGCGCAGAACTGTATGTGACCTTGAGAGTCCATACGAATTTTGTCGTTAGCATCACATTTTGATATCACACCAGCTGCCTGGTCTGCTTGCAAAGCTTGGAACAGGGTCTGTGTTGCAGCGGCATCTGCAGGGTTTATACACTGAGCGAGATAAAGAGCATCAAAGCTAGGGGAGTATCTAATGCCTTCGCCAGACTCGTCCATGCGGGATAAGCGTCCCGGCTGTTTGCCGTAGGTCATCTTGTCTCTATAATCAGGACCACCTCCCGGGCAGGGCAACCCAACACCTGTCGCGGCTGATGACAGTTGTAGGAAACTAAAAAGAGTCGCTATGGCCAACAGAGAACCTAAAACTACTTTAATTCTCATAACGTTCTTTTAATTATAACGTATATATTAATGAATCCATAGAAAAGCAGTGGATTACCTGTATGGTATAATAGTTACAAATGCTTAATTCGCGTAAGATATTTAGCGGGATATTTATGTCGGCGCTTATGGCGTCCTGTTTTGTTTTGCCGGCCTCAGCTGACAACACGACGGAGATATCCTCTAAAAACGCCCAAATCCAGGAGCTTCAGCAGCAAATCGACCAATACCAGCAGGAGATTAACAATTATCACGGTCAGGCCCAGACTTTGCAGGGCGAGGTCAATAACTTGAACGCCCAAATAAACCAGATTGCTCTTGAATTGAGAAGTTTAAACTTATCCATCGGCAATACTAATCTACAAATCAATGACACTCAAGCTAAGATAAGCGAAGCGCAGGGGAAGATTGGCAAAGATCAAGATTCGCTTGGTCAATATATCCGCCTCATTTATCAAAATGACCAAGAAAGTCTCACGAGTGTTTTGATAAAGAATGACACGCTCTCCGATTTTTTCAACGAATTAAACTCGGTCAAAACCATTCAGGACGAGCTGAAGGTTACAATTATAAGTTTAAATGACCTGAAAACAAACCTTGAAGAGCAAAGACAAGACTTGGAGGACCGCAAGGCGGAATTGGCCAAACAGCAGACACTTGTGTCGCTGGAAAAGAAAAGCGCGGACCAACTGAAAGCTAAAAAAGATAAATTACTCAAAGATACCAAAGGGCAGGAGTCTAAATTCCAGGGCATGGTCAAGAAAAACCAACGCGACATTGAAGCTATCAAAGCTCAAATTTCCTACTTATTACAAAACGGCGCCACAGCGGAAGATGTTGTCCAGTATGCCCAATTAGCTTCGATTGCGGCTGGAATCCGTCCAGCATTTCTTTTGGCCGAGCTTGAGCAAGAGAGCGCTTTGGGAGCTAATGTCGGCAAATGCTACATCACTGACTCAAACAGTGGAACGACAAAAAGCATAGTCAACGGTCATGTTTATACAAAAGGTATCCATCCCACCCGTGACTTGCTGTTATTTTTAAACATCACGGCCGAGCTTGGCTTGGATCCTTTTAAAACACCCGTTTCCTGCGCTCAAGGTTGGGGTGGAGCGATGGGTATCGCCCAATTCATTCCTTCCACCTGGATGGGCTACCGGGAAACGGTTGCCAGGATCACCGGCCACGGCTTGCCCAACCCTTGGAATATCCAGGATGGCATCTCTGCCGCCGCGGCCAAGCTTTCCCGTGACGGGGCTGACAGCAAAACCCGCGCCGGTGAGGTGGCCGCTTCCAAGCGCTACTACTGCGGCAATGCCAACAGCACTAGTTCGGGTTGTATCAATTACGCTAACTCTGTCCAACGCCTGGCCGCCCAACTAGAACAATCGCTGTAACTGTGATGAGATATAAGCTTCGGGAAAAGCTTACATCTCATCACTCTCTTATTTAATTAGTGGTATAATTAAATCATGATATTTTTGAAAGCGTTGAGGGTGATATTTTTTAGTTTGGCAGGTATGATTGTGATTGTCGGCTTTGTGATTATCCAGCACAATGTGTGGGCTTTTTCTCTAGGCACTGGCGCGCAAATAAGCGTGGTTTTTACGCCTGAACCAATGCCGACACCACTGCCTTGGACGCTCAAAGATAAAATATTAGAAGCCAAAGCATTATTGGCCGGCGTAACTTTAAAAGTCGGCAAAACTAATATTGTATACACCGAAGACCGAATTGGTGGCGCCAGTATTACCAAAAAGACTCTCAAAGAACCTGAAAAAGAAATTGCCCTGGCGGCTCTGAACACCGATACCGGTGAAATTTCTATCATAAAAATAGTTAAACATGGTGGTGAGTTGATTGCGCCGACCGGCTGGATCATTAGTATTACCCCTCGAGCCAATGGCATCCGTTGGAACGCTTGGAACACGGCGTTTCAGGTTGAACTGCCCAAACAGCAAATTATCATTGCCAATCTCTATCCCGATGACACCAAAAAAATCATCAAGTATATTTTTTACGCGCCATATAGTTCAGATCTTCACCGGCCTGAACTTATCAATGCCGGTCAGCAATATATTAGCGATACCGTCACTGAAGCTTTGGCCGAATTAAAAACTGCTGGTACCGGCTCCATCGCTATGTCTGGCTCATCAGTCCATGATGTTTGGAGCAATAGGACTAAATTTTTTGAACGGATACCAATGCTTGAGCAATCAGACCTGACAGAGTTTTTGATTGACCCGCAAATCACCACCGAACGCATCTATACTATAATTGGCACTAATGGCAACCAAGCGTTTGCTAATACATGTAATTCTTCCAGTGCTTGTGGCTGGGTTCAATTCACGCCTGCTACCTATAAAACGATTGCCAAAATGTATCCCAGCGCCCGATTGGTCACAGATTTTGTGAGTGGTGCCGCTGACCATGTCAATTCAATCAAAGCGGCGATATTACTTTATGATTATAATTTGCGAGGCATTATTAAAACCAATGGCCAAAAAGTTTTACAAGATCCTAGGCTTGAAGAATACCTGGCCGCTTCATACAATGGCTCACCCAGCCGAGCAACTAAATCTTTGTCGGCGTCTATATTGTCCAGTGTTACAGATTGGATAGACGCCCTCACTAGCAAAAAAGGCGGCTTGGCCTCCGAAACCCGCGGTTATCTCGTAAAGCTCCGCTACCTGCAAGAACACTCATTATGATTGTTATCTGTTTAGTTTTTCAGTATAATATTGGTCATGGAAAAAGGTTTGGTCTATGTGGGCATGTCGGGTGGGGTGGACTCGTCGGTCGCGGCGGCCCTGTTGAAAAATCAGGGTTATGATGTCGTGGGCGTGTTTATGAAGCCCTGGCAGCCGGCTGGTGTGATGTGTTTATGGCAAGAGGACCGCGAGGACGCGTTGCGCGCCGCAGCGGTCATCGAGATTCCTCTCAAGACCTGGGATTTTTCCCGAGAATACAAAAAGTCTGTTACCGACTATATGATACGCGAATATCGCGCGGGACGGACGCCCAATCCCGATGTGATGTGCAACAAAGAAATTAAGTTTGGATTATTTTTGAAAAAGGCCTTGAGAGAAGGCGCGGATTATATTGCCACCGGGCACTATGTGATTTTGGAAAAAGGCAAACTATATCAAGCCACGGACGGCAACAAAGACCAGAGTTATTTTTTATGGACGCTTACACCAAAGCAACTCAAGCGTTGTTTGTTTCCTATCGGCAATTATATAAAGCCAGACGTCCGCAAATTAGCCAAAAAATTTAAACTGCCTAATTACGCTAAAAAAGATTCACAAGGGGTGTGCTTCATTGGGCCGTTGGATATGAAAGAATTTTTGACCAAATATATTAAACCTAAACCGGGTAAAATTTTGCATACCGATGGACGTGTTATTGGCACTCACGATGGTGTCTACTACTATACTATCGGTCAACGGCACGGTTTGGATATCAAAGATGGTGCTGGGCCATACTATGTGGTCGCTAAAAATATAAAGAAAAATATTATCATCGTGGGAGAAAATGCCGATACCTCATCCATGTCGTCCCGCGTTAGCCAATTTAATTGGCTTGCCGATATTAAATTTCCAGTCAAGCTAGAAGTAAAAGTCCGCTATCGCGCCAAATCATCTAAAGCGGTGTTATCAAAAAATGGGGTGTTAAAATTTGCCAAACCCGAACGGGCTATCACTTCCAGTCAGTCTGCCGTGTTTTATAAACACGGCAGACTCCTTGGCGGCGGAATAATTTTGTGATAGTTTATTTTTAGGAGTGTCATTATGATCTTGCCGTTTGATCCGTTTGAGGTCATGGAAGACAAGGGTATTGAAGCTGCCGCAAACCTCTGGCAGAAACATGAGTTCATTGAAACGTTGAGAAATCTTCGCCGGGCCATTGGACTATTGAGCGAGAATGGAGTGCTCATCATGACTCGAACGAAGATCCGAAACCTTCCGAGCATTCTAACCGACCACCGATCAATTTTGTCCACCAAAGATTTTGAGTCGACGGAAATTAGGGAGATAGATGAGATGGTTCAAGATATATTAAATGGCGACAGATTTAGCGGGCTTTTGGCGTCCACGGATTTTGTCAGCGAGTTATTACTGGTTATTAACGAAAGGATTAGGGTCTTTACAAGAAAATCAAGACCCAAGAGTTCCTAAAAGGCTCTGGCCCGTCATTTCTGGGGGTTTAGGCAAGCCCATTACCTCTAGAATGGTTGGTGCGACATCGGCGAGCAGTCCCGCGACAGAGTCGCGGGACTGCTCAACCTCCTTGTTTGAACGTGGGTGGGCGTATTCCGCGGCAATGATGTATAGCGGCACAGGGCTATCATCGTGCCGCGTTTCTTTTTCTCCCGTGCCTTTGTATATCATTGATTCGGCATTGCCATGGTCGGCGGTAATGAGCATCACGCCATTTTTTTCTAATATTTTTTCTTTTAGTTTTCCAATAGCACTATCCACGGCGGTAACGCCTTTTTTGGTCGCTTCTAAGTCACCCAAGTGGGCCAATATATCTCCATTGGCAAAATTGATAACAATGAAATCATAAAAATCACGGTCTAATTCCGCACAAACCTTGGTTGCGATGTTGGCGGCTTTCATCTCGGGGTTTTGTAAAGGATTTTCTAGCGAATCAATAAAAATATCAGTCTCACCGTCAAGTGGTTTATTGTGTAGGCCGTTGAAAAAGAAAGTCACGTGAGCGTATTTTTCACTCTCGGCAATGTGAAGATGTTTTTTGTCATTAGCCGCCAATACTTCGGACAAACAGTTCTTAACTTCGGGTGGAGGGATGATGATATGCAATTCAGGAGATTCGCTATATTTAGTCATGGTTGCGATATATAAATTGTCGGACTTATTGAACAAGCTTACTAACTGGCGCATGGAGTCCTCGCGGAAATTGAAGAATACTACCGCATCGCCGGATTTAATCGCCGACGGTGCTAGCACCGTCGGCGGGATATCCGCATCGGTGATATTTTGTTTGTAATAGTCGTCAAGCGATTTGAAAATATCACTGCTGGCGTTGCCTGTGGCATTCACCATTAAATTGTATGCGGTTTCGGTTAGTTTCAAATTATTGTTGCGGTCCATGGCAAAATTTCGGCCAATGACAGTGGCCAGCGAAGATAAATCGCCCAAATCAACGGATAACTTTTTAAATAATTCAGTGTCTTCTTTGAGTCCCGAATCGCGGCCGTCTGTAAACAAATGTAGGCGGTAGGGGAGATTATTGTATTTTGCAAATTTTACTAAGGCGATGAGATGCGCATAGTGTGCATGGACGGCGCCGGAAGTTAAGAGGCCGGCGATATGGAATGTGGAATTATTTTTCTGAACATGAGCCGAAGCGTCTTTAAGGGTTTGATTGGTAAAAAACTCACTATTCTCAATGTCTTTGTTGATTCGCGATAAGTATTGAAAAATAATCCGCCCCGCACCGAGTGTCAGATGTCCGACCTCACTGTTGCCTGCTTCGCCGTGACTCATACCCACCGCCGAGCCCGAGGCCTGCAAAAGCATAGATGGATAGTTGGCCTGAATATCATCAAGATTGAGCGTGTCAGCAGTAGCAATAGCATTCCCCACCTGTTGAGTTGAGTATCCCCAGCCATCCAAAATTGTGAGTACAACAGGTTTCATATTTAGTAAGTATAGCAAAATTAATCAATAATAATACCCCAGCTTGCAATTAGTTTATTATAATGTTATAATATACCCAGTTAGGGAGGTGGGTGAATGACCGAAAAAATGCGTCGGCCGTGGGATCCGGTCACTGGGATAAATGACAGGGCTCCGCGATGGGACTACCTACGTATTGGGGATGCAAGGACATGGAGGAACTATGACTGCTCTTGGTGGTTATTAGTCGCCATCCCCATCAGTTTAGTGGTTCTTTCCGTTATCTTCGTCCTCTCGTCTCTTTAGCCAGGTGTTTTCTATAGTAATAAGAAAACACCTGGTCTCTCGTTTTTAATAATAGCGGTTGATAACCTAGATTTGCAGTTTTTTGGGTTTTTCTGTATAGTATCAGCAATGACAGCTTTTAATTTATACCATTATGATATTTGGAATTTCTTACCAAGTTGTGGCGGTTTTGGCATTATTGTTTGGACTTGTAGCGGGCTACGTCATCAGGCAGGTGTTGGCCGCTCTGCGGGCCACTCAAGCGGAAAGTAGGGCCCAGGCGACTATCGCCGACGCCAAAAATAAGGCCCAGGATATTATTCTTGATGCCAAGAATAAGTCACTGGAGACGCTAGAAGAATCAAAGAGAGAAGAAAAGGACCGTATGGCCCAGCTTTCACGTATTGAAAATTTATTGACTAAAAAAGAGACCGAACTGGAACAAAAAGGTCAAGAACTCAATATTGAAAAAGAAATCCTGAAGCATAAAGCTCAAGAAGTGGCAGTGTTGAAACAGCAGGTTGATGAAACCCGCGCCAAACAAATAATTGAATTAGAGCGCGTGGCTGGTTTGGATCGCGAGACCGCCAAAACAGAGTTAGTTAACAAAATAGAAGAAGAATCAAAGGACGATTTGTACAAGTTAATGCGCAAGCTTGAGATTGAAAACAAAGATGAAATTGATAAAAAAGCCCGAGAAATTGTAACCCTGGCGGTTCAGCGATATGCGGGTTCGCATATCGCTGACACCATGACGACAGTGGTTAATTTGCCGTCAGACGAAGTCAAAGGTAAAATTATTGGCAAAGAAGGACGGAACATCAAAGCCATAGAGCGTCTTACTGGCGTGGATATTATTATTGATGACACACCAGAAGCGCTAATTGTTTCCGGCTATGACCCGGTCCGCCGGCAGATTGCCAAGTTAGCGATTGATAAGCTAATTGCTGATGGGCGTATTCATCCTGGCAAGATAGAAGAAATGGTAGAGAAGGCCAAGAATGAAATTAACGATAAGATCCGCGAAGCGGGCGAGGCGGCATTATTTGAAACTGGCATCGGGGCGGTAGATCCAAAACTGACATACTTGCTTGGTCGTTTGGCCTATCGCACCAGCTATGGTCAAAACGTGCTGATGCATTCGGTTGAAATGACGCATATCGCTGGTATGTTGGCCTCTGAACTTGGTGCCGATGTTATGATTGCCAAAAAAGGCGCGCTGTTCCATGATCTAGGCAAAGCCGTGGATCATGAGGTTCAGGGCACTCACGTTGAGATTGGTCGCAAATTATTGCAGAAATTTAATATGGATCCCAAAGTCATTCAAGCGATGGAAGCCCATCATGACGAGTATCCATATGCTATTTTAGAAGCGCGTATTGTCCAAGCGGCCGATGCTATTTCCGGCGCGCGCCCGGGGGCGCGCCGAGATACAGTTGAGATTTACCTCAAACGTCTTGGTGACTTAGAGCGCATTGCTAACTCATTCGAAGGCGTGGAGAAGACTTATGCTATTCAAGCCGGACGGGAATTACGTGTCTTTGTCACGCCAACGCGTGTAGATGACCTCGGTGCCATCAAGCTGGCCAAGGATATTGCCCGCAAAATAGAAGAAGAAATGAAATACCCAGGCGAAATCCGCGTCAATGTCATCCGCGAAACCCGCGCATTAGAATACGCCAGATAAACAGATTATCAACAGGGGTATTGCAATTTTGGCGGAAAACCTAGAGAATTGATGAAAAGGTCGATAAGCTATTTAAATTAACCTATAAAACCCCAATAAATATGGCAAATGCAATGAAAAAGAGTCAGTTGGGCGCAGTGCTTGGTGAGAAGTTAAATATGTCCAAAAAGCAGGGCGGTGAGGTGGTAGATGCTTTTGTGGAGATTATCACCGGTGAACTGCGCAAGGGCAACAAAGTCAACATTACCGGCTTTGGTATCTTCAAGGTATCAGACCGCAAAGCCCGCGAAGGACGCAATCCTCGCACTGGCGAGACCATCCAGATCAAGGCCTCCAAAAAGCCAAGATTTACGGCTGGTAAGTTACTCAAAGAAGCAGTCGGCGCTACGAAATAGTCTTGAAATATTGGATCCAGTGTTTCACAAAACAACCGCCAGAGGCGGTTGTTTTGATTCTGGAGCGGGTAGGGAGAGTCGAACTCCCATTCTTAGTTTGGAAAACTAATGTATGAACCGTTATACGATACCCGCAGTTATCATATATTTACTAATCATGGTCGGAGCGCCGGGATTTGAACCCGGACTAAAACGTCCCAAACGTCTCGTGCTACCGTTACACTACGCTCCGTTCACCTGGTCCCCTCGGAGGGAATCGGACCCCCATCAAGACCTTAGAAGAGTCCTGCTCTATCCGTTGAGCTACGAGGGGATATTAAAATAAACTTCACTTAACTTTACCTTAAAACTGCCGTATTTACAATTATTTAGCTTGGGCTATACTGAACAGTATGAAGAAATTACTCACGTATTTAGTAGCAATTCTAGTGGTTATTGTTGGTGTTTGGTGGCTAACAAGTTATCCTGCTAATGCACCATCCGAAACTTCGCCAACAGTTTCAGCTTCGCCGACGGCTATGCTTAGTCCAAGCGCCACGCCTAGACCGACCGCGACTGTCCAGCCCAATATCACTATTACGTCTCCAAAAAACAATGCCATTGTAGAATCTCCCGTGACGGTTACCGGCAAAGCAAGAGTATTTGAAAATCAATTTACGGTTGCCATTACCGATATGAATGGCAAAATCATCATTCAAAAAGAAGCAGTTATGTCGGATGCCAAAGATTCCGGTCAGTTTGGAAATTACAGTGTCACTTTTGATATCCCAGCTGGCACACCGGGCACTTTCAAAATCATCTCATATTCGTTGTCTCCAAAAGGCGATGGCAGCTACGAGGGCTATGCCGAAGTTACCGTCAAACTCAAAGGCCTGATACTACAGATTAACTAGTAGGTAAACTGTCAGCCGCTATATAAAAAGCCCAGTCGGGCTTTTTATATTTGTAATTTAGATGGTTTTGTGGTATTATATTTTTACGTAGAACCCCATCACAAGGAGTCCGAGCAATGATTTTGACAATGGATATGATTGACCTGGAGCGGTGGACCAAGGAATGGCCACAAGTCACAGAAGGCCTTCTCCAAAGAGCTGTTCAGTTTTCTGGAGATGAAGAGGATCAGAAGGCCAAAAACCGCTATGGCAACAAGAGTTATTGGGAGGCTAGACGCGCTTACGACCTGTCCGCTTCACTGATGGACATGTCGGAGAGATTGGCCACTCTGCGGTTTTTTGCGAGGACGTTCTACCACAATCCCTACTACAAGCCGTAGTGCCCGCCGTACCTGTATACGATGCAAAGGCCGTATCGTATACAGGTGCGGCTTTTGTATTTATAAATTATAGATAGAGAAACTAAACTTGGGGGACTAGAGAGAGTCGAACTCTCGCCCGCAGTTCCACAAACTGCTGTGCTAACCGTTACACCATAGTCCCCATAAACTTTTTATTTTCTTCTTTGTTCTTATGGATCAAGTGATGACAATTATAACACAACCAAACAAGGTTTTCAATCTTATTATTCATCCTATTTTTGTCTATCTGTATGCGTGCAAACCACCTTTCCATTTTGAATGATCTAAATGTGAAGGCATCCACCAAACATTTTTAGCGCACATAGAGCAGCTGACTAGCTTGCCTCGACGCCTGCCTACAGCGGAACAAGCATTGGAACAGTATTTGCCATCGCCACGCTTTACATGAGCAGGTTTAACGTAGAACTTTTCAGAACAAATCTTACAAGAGTGGATGGGTATACTTTAATTATACTAAAAAACAACGGCAGATGCCGTTGTTTTTTAGTTATTCCACTTGTCTAACTCCTAGTCGCTAATGGAGAAGTCGTGTATAATCTGGGCCGAGACGGAAGTACCGCTGATGTCACCCATCACCTGGACTTTATCGCCGATCTTAACATCGCTAAGGGTGACTTGGGTTTGTGATTTACTATAGACATTGGCTGAAGCGGCGTTCACGGTATAGACAGAGCCATTCTCTGACTTCACTGTTATCGTATTGCCATTGATGACGGTGACATTGCCGACCACCACATGGGCGGCGAAGAGATCAGCCATCCACTGGCGGACGGGATGAAGTTTGTTCACAATAGTGATCTTGGTAGCCATCAAGACGCTATGGGTGCTATCCCAAGTGCCTTTGGCAACAATCTTGACTCCGGCTGTGATGTCGGCAATCGTTACAGACTGGCCATCCTTTTTGACGGCAGTGTCAGCGTTGGTTTGGACCGTCACATTGGTGCCATTGGACTTACTGACGGTGAGTACGCCGTTCACGACTGTGTTCACCGTCCCTTCAACTGCATTGCGAGCATATTTGCCCCAGCCGCGGATAGAGTGATTGACTTCAGCGTGAGATTTAATATTTGCTTTGATGTCACCGCCAGTTTCATGAGCGAAGCTGACAGCGGGTGCTATAGACAGGGCTACTGTAGCGAGACCGACTAATGTATTGCGGATGGTGTTGTTCATATTGGTTTAATGGTTAGTTATTAATGAATATAATTTCGACCTTTGCTATTATTACATACGATAGCTAAAAACTGACGTTACATGATATAATATTGCTCTGTAAGCGTATATATTATGAAAGAACCGGCGTACTACAATGCACTGGCTGAACGGTTGAAACAGGGAGATGTCGCCGCGGCCGCAGAACTCTTTGACCATTTTTCAGTGCCGATGTACCGCTATTTTTTAGCCCGGATTAATCAAAAAGAAACTGCCCAAGATTTGATGCAAGAATGCTTTGCGCGGTTACTTAGACACATTGGTCAGTTCAACGCCGAGCAAGGAAATTTTACTTCTTGGTTCTGGCGCATTGCGCGTAATTTACTGATTGATACCTACCGCCAAAAGAAACCTGTTCAGTCTCTGGATTCCATGCAAGAGGCGGGGATAGATATTATAGACCCGACTGAACGAATCTTGCCCCATGTTGAACTCCAGCGTATTTTGGAAATCGTTAAAACATTAGATTCAGATGAACAAGAATTATTTAATTTATATTTCATCGCTGACACGTCGTATGCGGATTTATCAGAAATAATGGACAAATCAGAAGCCAATCTGCGAGTGTCGGTCCATCGGGTGAAAAAGAAATTAATTGAGCTTTCATCCCGTTAGAAATAACAAACAACTATGAAAATCAAGATTAACCACAACATAAACCAAGCCAACCACCGTATCAACGTGGTGGGCAGATTGCATTATTTCTAACGGGACCATGATACGCAACATAAAAAACAATTTAAAATTCGCGCTCAAAATTTTGCGCTTGAAACGAGACCTGAATCCCGATCCGGTGTTTTTGCGGTCAGCGCGGGAGAAATTCCTGACTTCGCTGGCGCCACAGAGAGCTTCTTTGCGCCATCACGTCATTCGATGGAGCTACGCGTTTACCGCGGTTGTCATTTTGTTTGGTGGTACTGGTGGTTTGGCCGCGTTTGCCGATTACAAAGACGTACCCGTTACCAGTTCTCTTTATGATTTGAAACGGGCCAGTGAAACTACGCGACTGGTACTGACGCCTGCTACAAAAAAATCAGAAGCCCATGCCCAGCTCGCTGAACGCCGTCTCAAAGAAATTAAACAAGCTCAACCAACAATTGTCGTTCCAGCGGAGGATAAAAGAATGAGCGCGACGGTGAATACACCCCGGCCGATTATTAAAAAATTAGATGAAGATTTGCGACATGAAGTAAACAAGGCCATTGAACGAAAAGTTGAACAAAAAGAACGTGTTTGCAAACTTGCCGCCGAGGCGGTCAAGAAAAATTTGATTGAACGTCGCCGAGGCGGAGCAATGGAAAAAGATTGTGAGCTTGATTTTTCCGATTAAATACTCTACAATATACCGGTATTTATGATGTTGCATCCTCTTATTAACTATATTAATGACGCGCGTAAGCGCGGTTTATCGTCCAAGCAAATCACTCAAACTCTGACCGGAGCAGGCTGGCTTATCCATGATATGATGGATATTATTGTTGATCATATTCAAGCACCCGAAGAAATTTCTTCCGAAGATATCATCACTATCCGTAATGCATCAAAATCATACTGGCCCAAAATTAAAGCTTTGGATGATGTCAGCTTATCAGTCAAACGAGGCAGTATCACCGCCCTGCTTGGTCCAAATGGTGCCGGTAAGACAACGCTAGTTCGTTTGATGGCTACTCTTTTGGTTCCCGACTCTGGCTCGGTGACGGTTGCCGGCTATGATGTTACTCGTGACGCCCAACAACTTCGCAGTATTATCGGTTTGGCTGGTCAGTCTGTCGCTCTGGATGAAACTCTAACTGGTCGAGAGAATTTAGAAATGATTGCCCGCTTATATCATTTTTCTCCGCAAGTCTCATCTGCTCGGACAGATGAGCTTCTCTTTCAACTTGAACTTCAAGATGCCAGCGACCGCCCGGTTAAAACATACTCCGGCGGCATGCGCCGCCGGCTAGACTTGGCGGCCAGCATTATCGCCAAGCCGGCAGTTTTATTTCTAGACGAACCGACTACAGGTCTAGACCCCCACGGCCGGTTTATGCTTTGGCAGATTATTCGTGAGCTAGTTGAACAGGGGACGACCGTATTATTGACGACTCAATATATGGAAGAAGCTGACCAGCTGGCCCATTATATTTTTGTGATTGATCATGGCCGTGTCATTGCTCAAGGTTCGCCGGATGAATTAAAACAGCAGGTTGGGGGAGATGCTGATGAAGAAATCAGTCTGGACGATGTCTTTATGAAATTAACCGGTCATACCGCATTAATCCATGAATAGCTATCTCATCTCGGATATTTTAGTGATGATCAAGCGAAATCTGACCCACGTTATGCGCTTGCCGCAATTGATTGTTTTTTCAACCATTCAGCCCGTGATGTTTGTCTTGCTTTTTACCTATGTTTTTGGCGGAGCTATCAAAACTGGTACTGTTGATTATATCAATTACCTCTTGCCTGGAATCTTGGTTCAAACGACTGTTTTTGGTTCCATGATGACCGGTATTGGCCTGGCGGCGGATATGGCTCAAGGCATCATTGATCGTTTCCGTTCTTTGCCCATGACGCGGTCTTCTTTTTTAATCGGCCGAACTATTTCAGATTTGGTTCGCAATGTCTTTGTGGTTGTCCTTATGATTTTGGTGGGGGTTTTAATTGGCTTTCGGTTTGAGGGCGGTTTCTTTAATGGCTTGGCGGCCGTGGGCATGATGTTGTTATTTGGTTTTGCATTCTCCTGGATTTCAGCCGCTATCGGTATGACGGTTAAAAACGTAGAAACTGCCCAATCGGCCGGATTTATCTGGGTTTTCCCTCTTGTTTTTGCTAGTTCAATATTTGTGCCGGTGGAGACAATGTCTAAAGGCGTCCGAATTTTTGCCGAGCATAATCCTGTCAGCTACACAGCCAATACTGTCCGCGCCCTCACGATGGGTACGCCCGTCGGCACTGATATTTACTATGCTTTCGCTTGGATAATTGGTATTATGGTCGTATTCATTCCGCTAGCAGTTAATCGTTATCGCAAGATAAACTAATGCAAAAATCCCCCCGTTTCATTATTGGCGTTGCAATACTATTTCTTATTGCTACTTCTTTTTTTCTTGACCAGTTTGATTTATACGATAAAATTTCCCATTTGGACAAAATTCTCCATGTTTTTGGCGGAGCTATCGCTGGCTGGTTTTTTGTGAATTATTTTCAAAAAGACTTTGCCCAATCGGAGTCAAAATGGAATTACCTACTCGCCGTGGCGGGCGCGGCAATGTTGGTAGGCGTATTTTGGGAATTTGCCGAGCGACTTTCTACCCTTTATGGTTCGCCGCTGATGAGACATTATTTTTATGGCCTGGACCTAGATGACACTCTTATGGATTTGACTGCCGATCTGGCCGGTGCGGTTGCTATTCAGCAGTTTTTTGTTTGGCGAGTTCGTTGAGTATTTTCTGAACCTTTTTTAGTGAGTCCTCATCGTGAATTGATAGGGCCGTCACTTTTGTATTTAATTTTTTGAGGGTAGTGAGTATCTTTTTTAATTGCTCTGAACTAACCATATCGGACTTACTGACGAATAAATATTCTTTTTTCTTCAGTAGCTCTGGATTATACGCGCCGAGCTCGGCGCGTATAATTTTGTAATCTTTGGCTGGATTGGCCGATTCAGCCGAGAGCAAATGGAACAGCGTGTTGGTGCGCTCCACGTGGCGCAAAAATTTAACGCCTAGGCCGCGCCCTTCGGCCGCGCCTTCTATAATACCAGGCACATCAGCGAGGATTAAGTCATAATATACGCCCAAGTGTGGTTCTAAAGTCGTGAAAGCATAATTGGCAACTTTACTCTTAGCCTCGGTCAATTCATTGAGCAAAGATGATTTGCCCGCGTTTGGCAGACCAATTAAGCCGACATCGGCAATGAGTTTGAGTTCTAGGCGCATTTGGAATGCTTCTCCGGGTAAGCCTTTTTGATATTGCTTGGGGCTGGTATTTTTAGACGAACGAAAATGGAAATTTCCTTTGCCGCCATAGCCACCCTTGGCAACGAGAAGTTTTTCGCCTATTTTGGTGACTTCTTTATCTTCTTTGGTGTCCAAATTATGGACGACCGTGCCGACAGGCACGTTAATAATTAAATCATCACCATCTGACCCGTCATTGTATTGTCGGCCGCCGATACCACCATTACCGGCTTTGAAAACTTTGGCATTTCGGAGGCGCGTCAAAGCACCCAGGTCCGAGACCCCTTCCATGTACACATAGCCACCCTTGCCACCGCTGGCTCCTGTCGGACCGAGGGACATCATATTTTTATTAAACGCGACCATACCATCGCCCCCATCTCCGGCCACCACTTTGATTGTAATATCATCAATAAGCATAGAAGTTCTTAATTATGTCACAAAATTTCTAATTTGTCCAAACAAATAGCCGACGCATATTTTATAAAAATGGTATGATTTAAGTAATGGCTGAATTTGAGGAATACTACAAACAGTTGAATAAGGCGCAACGAGAAGCCGTGGACACGGTGGAGGGCCCGGTGATGGTGGTAGCCGGCCCGGGGACGGGTAAGACCCAGATACTCACGCTCCGCATTGCCAATATTTTGCGTGAGACCCAAGTCGGGCCGGAGAATATTTTGGCGTTGACATTTACCGAAGCCGGCGCCGTCGCGATGCGGCGGCGCCTGGCTGAAATTATCGGTTCGCTCGCCTACCATGTCCGCATTGGCACTTTTCACGGGTTTTGCAATGATATTATCAAAAAATATCCCGAAGAATTTCCGCGTGTCATTGGCGCCGACCACATCACCGAAGTAGAACAGGTCCAAGTGATTCAAGAAATTATTACCCGTTTATCTCTGAAACTACTCAAACCGTTTGGCGATCCATTTTATTTTGTCCGCGATATTAATTCGGCCATTCAAGACTTAAAACGCGAAGGCGTTGAACCGAGCGCTTTCAAAAAGATAGTAGACAAAGAACGGAAAAGTTATGGCGAAATTGAAGATTTAAAACATGAAAAAGGCCCGCACAAGGGCAAGATTAAGGGTGAATATATAAAATTAGAAAAACAAATTGCCAAAAACAATGAGTTAGCGGCGGTATACGAAGAGTATCAAAAAGAATTAGACGACCGGCGGCAGTACGACTATAGCGATATGATTATGGAAGTCATTCGCGAGTTGGCAGCTAACAAGGATTTAATTCTCATTCTGCAGGAGCAGTATCAATATATTTTAGTGGATGAGCATCAGGACACCAACAATGCCCAAAACAAAGTTGTGGAATTGTTGGCAAGTTTCCATCCTGACCCAAATGTTTTCATTGTCGGCGATGAGAAACAAGCAATCTTTAGATTCCAAGGCGCGTCATTAGAAAACTTTAAATATTTCAAGAAAAAATATCCGAGCGCAAAGTTGATCGTGCTGGAAGACAATTATCGTTCCCAGCAGACCGTGTTAGATGCCGCCCATAGTTTGCTCGCAGGAGAGAGAGAACTACAAGCCAAAGCTGGCCACCAAATAGCCAAGATTCGCGTGGCCGAGTTTAAAAAACCCGCTGCGGAGTTGTATTTCTTGGCCAAAGACATTACAAGTAAAATCGCCGGCGGGACGCCGGCGCATGAGATTGCGGTATTGTATCGGGACAATAAGGATGCGTTTGAAGTGGCGAGAATGTTTGAAAAATTAGGTGTGCCGTTTTCCATTGAATCAGACCAGGATGTGCTGGCGGACGATGATATTCGCAAGTTTATCTTCCTGCTTAGAGCAGTGGCAACTTTTGGCAGTGATGAAAAGTTTATGGAGACCTTGCACATTGATTTCCTGGGTATTGATCCGTTGGAAGCGTACAAACTTATCAATCGAGCTAACCGCGAGCGTGTTTCTATCTACAACCTCATCCCATCCACTGGCCCCATTGCCGACTTCTACGTCAAATTAAAGTCTTGGCGGACACTTTCCAAAAATCAAAATGCCGAGCAAGTTTTTGAAACCGTGATGCGCGAGTCAGGGTTCTTGGACACATTACTCAAAAAACCCGAACTCTCTGAAAAATTTGGGAAAATCGGTGTCCTCTTTGATGCTCTCCAATCTCTAGTCAATCGCCGACACGACTTTTCCCTGGATGATTTCATCCGTCACTTGGATGCGATGCGCGAACACCGATTGTCTTTAAAAAGACAACTAAGCATTATTCCTGACCGAGTCCGTTTGATGACCGCCCACCGCTCCAAGGGCCAGGAATTTGGTTCGGTCTATATTGTGATGGCCTTTGATGGCCACTGGGGCAATCGCTGGGGCCGCGACTTACTCACACTACCTATCTCGGTCTATACGTTGTCCGGCTCAAAGCCCGCCCCAGATGAGGATGAAAGTGACGAGCGAAGATTATTCTACGTGGCTATGACCCGAACCAAAAAACATCTGACCATCAGCTATAGCTTGACTGACCACGAAGGTAAAGAAAAATTACCCTCACAATTTATTTCCGAAATTCGTACCGAACTCACCGAAAAATTAGATACGAGCAAAATAGAAAAAGAATGGTCGTCTAAACCAGAAATGGTTTTTGCTAAGTCGCAACCAGTTCATGCTAAGCCAGCAGATTTTGTGAAAGAATTGTTCACTCAATACGGCCTATCTGTCACGGGTCTCAATAACTATCTGAAATGTCCGTGGCAATATTTCTACACCAATCTCCTGCGTATTCCCAAAGCCAAGACCAAGCATCAGATGTATGGCACCGCTGTCCATGGCGCGCTGAAAGATTTTTTCAATCTGGCTAAAGAAAAGAAAAAAATGCCACCGGTGGAATTTTTACTTGAACATTTTGAGTATTATTTATCCAAAGAGCCGTTTACAAAATTTGATCACCAGGAATCACTAACCAAAGGCAAGGAATCTTTGCGTGGCTACTATGCTAACTATGTGGGTACGTGGGCGTTGGATACCATCACCGAGTTTAGTATCAAAGGCATTTCCCTGACTCCGGATATAACTATCAATGGCAAATTAGACAAATTAGAAATTGACTCTGGCGATATGGTTGCAGTGATTGATTATAAAACTTCAAAACCTAAATCACGCAATGACATAGAAGGCAACACCAAAAATTCAGATGGCAACACTAAACGGCAGTTGGTTTTTTACAAATTATTGCTGGATAAATACGAAGGTCGGCCCAAATATAAAATGTCTTCGGCTCAAGTTGATTTTATTGAGCCGGATGATAAAGGAAAATTTCACAAGGAAGCGTTTCGCATAGAAGATAGCGAAGTGAAAGACCTGGAGACGTTAATCAAAAAAGTCGGCATGGAAATTTTGGGGCTTAAATTTTGGAATAAAACCTGCGAGGACAAAGACTGCGAATTTTGCGCTTTGCGCAAAATGATGTAGATTGTATCTGATGTCTCATCAAGAAATACGCGGAAAATTTAAGATTTTTTTTGAATCAAAAGGCCACAAGTGGGTGGAGTCTTCTTCGTTGTTGCCATCTGACCCATCAGTCCTTTTCACCACAGCCGGTATGCAGCAATTTAAATCCTATTACACTGACCCCTCGTCCGCTTCAACGCTGAACGTGGCTTCTATCCAAAAATGTATGCGCACCTCGGATATAGACGAGGTCGGCGATGATTCTCACCTCACTTTCTTTGAAATGCTCGGAAACTTTAGTTTTGGTGGCTATTGGAAAAAAGAAGCTATTCAATACGCCTACGAATTCATCACCAAAGAAATGGGCCTGACGATTGAACAGGTTTCAGTATTTCAAGGTGAAGGCAATGTCCCTGCCGATGAAGAATCAGAAAAAATATGGCAAGAAGTCGCCCCGGGCATTAATGTCAAAAAATTTGGCCGGGCAGATAATTTCTGGGGACCAACCGGTGCTGAAGGCCCCTGCGGTCCAACCACCGAAATATATGTAAACGGTATGGAAGTTTGGAATATTGTATTCAATGAGTATTATCAAAATTCAGACGGCACGCTCAAACCGCTAGAAACCAAAGGCATAGATACTGGCATGGGCCTGGAGCGCCTAGCTATGGTTGTCCAAAAAAAGAATAATATCTTTGAAACAGATTTATTTGCGTTTGCTAAAAATATACCAAGGATTGTCGCTGACCATTGTCGTGGCATTTCATTTCTAATTTCAGACGGAGTCTTACCTTCAAACAAAGAGCAGGGATATGTCCTGCGCCGACTTATCCGTAGAGTTATTATTCAGGGGCAGGATGGTAATAATCTTTATGAATTATTAAATTCAGTAGTTCAAGAATATAAACCTTTTTATCCAAATCTTGACGAGAATAAAGTTACCGAAGTCGTAAAAGCAGAGGCAGAAAAGCTTTGGAAGACACTTGCTAAGGGCCTAGCAGAACTTAATAAACTTGAGTCTGTTGATATAAGTACCGCTTTCAAACTCTATGAAAGTTATGGCCTACCCTATGAAAGCATTAAGGATTCAGGAAAAGCGAAGGGTT